>Ga0308165_1000732_pt1 | contig 53488 bp, 48 predicted proteins | sample PhyWR2_FD_201032 | JGI IMG/M metagenome (GOLD analysis project Ga0308165, IMG submission 201032) | Phyllosphere microbial communities from UC Gill Tract Community Farm, Albany, California, United States - DLSLW.R2 | ecosystem: Host-associated > Plants > Phyllosphere > Unclassified | place: USA... | reverse complement strand
CTCCGAAATCAGCCGTGACCGCGTTGAAGACGCGCGCAACGTTCTGAAGGAAGGCCAGGAAGTAGAAGCCAAGATCATCAGCGTTGACCGCAAGAGCCGCGTAATCCAACTCTCCATCAAGTCGAAAGACGAAGTGGAAGAGAAAGAAGCAATCCAGAGCCTGAAATCGGCTCCGGAAGCTGCACCAGGCGAGACCACCATGGCCTCCCTGCTGCGCGAAGCAATGGCTAAGCAGAACTAAGTTCTGTCAGACCATAGAAAAAGGGCGACTTCGGTCGCCCTTTTTTGTGCCTGAAATTCGTTGAATCAACACCGAGAACCAAGGCGTATAGCTCAGTGTCAGAACTGACTATAGTCTTAAGAAAAAAGCGGTTCTCGTGTTGTCGCTTCAATAAGGAATTGAATGAACAGGCTTATCGTAATGCTCGCAGTGGTCGTGCTTGCGGGCTGCTCCACCACCAGCGCGAAGACCCACGCCAAACGCGGCGTCAGCGGCATCGAGATCGACTGCTCGGGCCTGGGTAACAAGTGGGAGAAGTGCGAAAAGCGCGCTGCACGAGAATGCAAGATGCAGGGGTACAGGGTCATCACCAAGTCCAGCGACGCCACGGACGAAGAGGGCGACTACCTGTTCGGCTGGAACCCCGCCGGCGCAGTAACTCGCACCATGCTGGTTATCTGTAATTGATGATGGAATGCGCCTATAGGAGGTTGCCATCGGTCCTGCAGATAAGTTGTCTAACGGGCTGTTCAAATTCATCAAGTCATGCTAAAACCTTCGAAGCGCTTTTCCTAGCTGCTTGAAAAAGAAGGGAAAAATATGACGAAGTCGGAGTTGATCGAACGAATTGTCACCCATCAAGGGCTGCTCTCATCCAAGGATGTCGAGCTGGCTATCAAGACTATGCTTGAGCAAATGTCCCAATGCCTGGCGACCGGTGATCGCATTGAGATCCGTGGGTTTGGGAGTTTTTCACTTCACTATCGCGCACCGCGTGTGGGCCGTAATCCAAAAACCGGCCAGTCCGTCAGTCTTGACGGCAAATTCGTACCTCATTTCAAGCCGGGGAAGGAATTGCGTGATCGGGTGAACGAAGACGAGGAAGAAGGCGTCTGAGTGTTTTCGGGATGGGAGAAGGTTATGCGTGGGGTTAAGCGCGTTTTATTGGTGTTGGCGATGCTTCTCGCTGGTTTGGCGGTGCTGACATTCGTGTTGGAGAATCAGCAAGGCACTAGGTTGTCATTCCTGGGTTGGAGCACCGCGCAACTGCCGGTGGCGGTATTTGTTACGCTGGCATTGATTGTCGGTATGTTGATAAGCCCTGTTCTTGGGGGGCTGGTTAGACGCAAGGTACGCCGTAAGCAAGTGGTATAACTCGGGCCCCACTCTTTTGCGTTGCGGTCAATGTAGTCCGCGATTGCATTTAGAGTCAGACCCGCCTCGATCCTGTGACGAGCACTTCCAGCATTTTCTCCAACCCGCTAAATTGGAATTTAACGCTCTCCTACCTAGCTCATTCCTTGGGACGTTTGCGTAGTTCATACAGCTTGAATGGTAACTTGAGCAAGAGCATAGGCAAGTTGGTATAAACGCCGTTTGTGCGACAGGCTTCGACTATCTCCATGTTTAGCTTCAAGCTACTTTTGAGTCCGGCTGTGCTTGCACCTCCTGATCGCATGCGAACCAATACCTTATCCAGATAAGAGTATTTAAGGCGCTGCACCATAAAAAGCCGCACAAAAAATTCGTAATCAGCAGAAATCCTGTACTTCAAGGAGTAAAAGCCCACTTTCGTGTAGGCTGATTTACGAATGAACGTTGCTGGGTGAGGTGGCATCCAGCCAAAGCGCAATTTCCATGGAGCGAAACGATTGCCGCGGTAAAAACGTGTCACTTTTTTCAGGTCGGGTGCGCTCACAAAAACAACGTCACCAAACACAACGTCGCTTTCTGGGTGGCGTACGAATGCTTTCACCACGGAAGACGCGCTGGTGGGATCTTCATAAAAATCGTCGGAGTTCAAGATGCCGATGACATCACCTGTAGCCAACGCTACACCTTTATTCATCGCATCATATAGGCCTTTGTCTGGTTCGCTGACAAAGCGGCTGATACGTTCGCCATACGACTCGACAATCGCCTGGGTCCCGTCTTTAGACCCCCCATCTACCACGATATATTCTATGTCGCAGTGGTCTTGTGAAAAAACGGACTCTATCGTGTCTCGAATCGTACTTGCGCTGTTATAGCAGACCGTAATAATTGATAGCTTCAAGACAACCTCTTATGTACGACCGTACAAGTCTTCTAAGCGCACGATATCGTCCTCGCCCAAGTAGGAGCCGGACTGTACTTCAATCAATTCCAGCGGAATAACCCCGGGGTTTTCCAGCGTGTGCACTTGGCCGATGGGGATATACGTCGACTGATTTTCGGTGACTAGGTAGGTCTTCTCACCGTTCGTCACTTTCGCTGTTCCACTCACAACGATCCAGTGTTCGGCTCGATGATGGTGCATTTGCAAGGACAAGCGTGCCCCGGCGTTGACGGTTATGCGTTTGACTTGATAACGACTGCCGTTATCAATCGAGTCATACATGCCCCACGGTCGATAGACTTCGCGATGATCCTGTGATTCGCAGCGGCCTTCATTTTTAAGCCGGTCAACGATCTTCTTCACGTCCTGCACGTTGTTTTTATGCGCTACCAGGACGGCATCCTTGGTTTCCACGATGACCAAGTCGTCAATGCCGACAGTGCTGATCAGGCGACTTTGAGAGTGTATGAAGGTATTGCTTGTCTGTTCTGTCAGTACGTCGCCATGACACACGTTGCCTTGCGCGTCTTTGCTGCCGACTTCCCACAGTGCCGCCCAGGAACCGATATCGCTCCAGCCTGCGTCGAGCGGGACCACTACTGCGTCAGCGGTTTTCTCCATGACGGCATAGTCGATGGACTCTGCCGGACAGCCCGCAAAAGCCTCTTTGCCCACACGGGTAAAATGCATGTCCTGGGTACCGGCTGCGATGGCGTTGCGGCAGGCGGCAAGAATGTCAGGGCGAAATTTCGCCAATTCCTCCAGGTAACGACTGGCACGAAACATGAACATGCCGCTGTTCCACAGGTAGTTCCCGCTGGACAAGTAAGTGCGGGCTGTTTCTTCATCTGGTTTCTCTACGAACCGGGCCACTTGAAAGCCACCTGCTTCGACACGTTCACCTTTCTCGATATAGCCGTAACCGGTTTCCGGTTGAGTCGCGATGATACCGAAGGTGACCAGCTTGCCTGCAAGCGCCAGGGGCAGTGCTTGTCGGACGCAATCTCGGAAAGCATCGGCTTTTTGAATCAGATGGTCGGCGGCCAGCACTAGCAGCAAGGGATCCTGCCCATCGGCACACGCCTGCAGCGCGGCCAGCGCGATTGCCGGTGCGGTGTTTCGGCCCACCGGTTCCAAAAGGATATTGGCGCTCTCCAATCCAAGGCGCCGAAGTTGCTCGGCAGCCAGGAAACGGTGCTCCTCATTGCAGATCAACCGGGGCAGGGCAACGTCAAGCCCGTCCAGACGCTTGATGGTTGCCTGCAACATGGACAATTCGCTGTCAGCCAGGCAGAGGAACTGCTTGGGGTTGAGCTGACGCGAGAGCGGCCACAGGCGAGAGCCAGAGCCGCCGGCCATAATTACCGGAATCAACATTTAATCTTCCCTTGTGTTCAATTCGTGGGTCACGCCAGCAGTTGGATGAGCAGCGATTTCTAGCATGCTCGTTGCGACGCTTGCCCAGTCTCTGGGGATCGCTTTCAACTGCTCACTCCAGTCGGGCCAATAGCCAGCTGCGAGTTTTCGGTGCAATTCGTTTATGGCGTTTTTCAGCGAGTCTGCGCTATCTACACGAAAGTATATCGCCCCTTTACCGCACAACACGCGTGCATAGGGCAAGTCCGGACAAATGATCGGTAAACCGACAAACATCGCCTCTATCAGTGGAAACCCGTAACTCTCATCGGTTGAGAGAAACAGCAACGCGTCCACCTGGCTGTATGCCTCAAGCATCTGCTGCGCAGCAAGCGTGCCCACGCAACGCAGGCCTTTGAGGGTGGGAGCGGGACTGCTGTTTTCGTCAAGCGTAAGCGCGAGGCTCGCTACAGGCCATTGTGTCACATCGCTGTCATCTACTGCGGTGAGCAGTTTGTGATTTTTGTGAGGATATCCGGCAGCTGGGTAGATCATATGTAAAGGCGCGCTTGCCGCTGCAATGCGCCCCGTGCGCGTGAGCCCGGCGTTCAGTAACCATGTGGGCACTGGTTGCGGTACGACATGCACGCGTGATTGGAGTGAGGGGTATGACTCAATCAGGGCGTCACGCATTAATGTAGTTTGCACGATAAATGCTTGTGCATACCGCAGGTTCGAACGAAACACCCACCTGAGCAGTGCGAACTTGAGGCCTGCAATACTCCAAGAGAACATGGCGGGGCGCAGGAGGTGGGAGTTCTGGACGAACACCGTTTGCGGCGCGCTGCAGCGAATAGGCAGGTCGCCCATCACCAGCAGAGGCAGCGGCCCGCTGAAGTGCGTGCCGAGTAAGAGACATTCCGTCAAGCGTGAAAGTGCGTTGGGGAGGAGGCGTCGATAGGTTGTTGTTTTGATCGACCCGTCAGCGCTTTGGTAGGACGACAGGTCCCCTCTGTCGGGTAAGTAGGCCTCAACAATATGGACGCGAGCATTGCGTTCCAGTGCAGGCAGTAAGGACTTTAGCAATTGCACCGCACCCAGGCCGGCAATGTTGGTCAGGTGCAGGCGGATAGAGTCATGGCTCATAACGATGATTGTTCCATATACCAAGGGGAGGCGATGGCGGCCTTATCCTTAGGTTTTGCACGCAACACCGCGAGCATGTAACTAGCCGCAACGTCAGGCTGGATGGCTGCTGCAGCTAGCTGCGCCCCGGCACGCATCGCGAGCAGGTGTTCGGGGTTGGCGCTTAGCGAGTTGAGAAGTGAGGCAAGCGCCTGCGTGTTTTCGGCATCGAAGACGGCACCGGCACCAAATTTTTCGACCAGAACGCGTGCGCCAACCTGATCACTGCAGATGACTGGCACGCCTGCGCAGAGCGCCTCATTCACGACGACGCCCCAGCCATCATAGCGACTGGGCAGAACCAGCACATCGTAAGTGGATACGATGTTCTGTGTCTCGCCAAACGGGATCGTTCCCCGGAAACGGAGAGTGTAGTTATCAAAGGCAAAGGCGCTGGGGTCGCCAGGCCCATAAGCATCCAGTGTGACTGACGCGTTTGAGAGTGAGGCCGCCTCTACCAACACGTCCAAGCCTTTGCGTGCAATCAGCGCGCCGACAAACACAACTCTCAATGGCGTATCGGCGATGCGTGCGTCGGGTGGAGCTGGCGAGTGCCGTTCAAGCGCGGGAATGAAATAGCCGAACGGAAACAGTTTGTTTTTTTCGACGCCAGCATTTGAATATTGCGCGACGGCTTTCGATGAGATCGAAAACACGCCGGCCATCCGGCCCTTGAGTACGGTCATGTAAAACCTGTAGAGGCAAGGTCGCAATATCGCCTTGAGTTTTTGCAGTGTTAACCGTTTATCGCTGAAGTAGCCTTGGGCAATCGGTGAGTACGGTTCTGAGACGATGTAAAACTCCACACGAAACAGCATGGCCAACAGCAGGCAATACAACATTCTGGTGTTCTGGAATGCACTTCCGAACAAATGCACATCGTGCCGATGCTTGCGCATTGCTTGATAGCAGTAGGCAAGTCCGCCTCGGGCCGGTATGAGTCGCCGTTCGATGGATTCGACTTGGGTATCCTTCCAGCCTTGGGCGCGGCGATCCGCATCTTCCATTGTCAGCACGTAAGCAATAACCGGCGTTTGGGATTGCCTGGAGAGTGCCTCGTAGGTGTATGCCTGATGATCTGTCAGCACGGGCTGCCAGGTAATCAGCGCTGAAGGCGTTGTCATGGTTGGGCGCCAAAAATAAACGTGAATACCGCCTGGCCGGCCAGGTGGGGGGCGCATCGAGCGACGACGGCTTGTTGGCCTCGTTGAGCGCAGGCCTCCATTTCCTCAGGCTGTTCGACAATCTTTCGGAACAGTCCCGCCAGCTCCTCGGGTTCGTTGCCAGTAAGGTACAGGGCGCCTGAACCCAGGACGGTTCGGACATCGCTGATGTCCGTGCTCAGAACAAGCAGGCCGGCCTCGGCAAACTCAATGACCTTGGACGGAAATGTGGTGTTGGCCAAGGGGCCATCCACGGGCTTGAGTGCCAGGCCGACGCTGCATCGATTAAGCACTTGCGCGTATTGTGCATCGGTAGTGCGCCCATGCACTGTCACGCGCGGCGCTGTATCTTCGCTCGCCAGTGCCTGGAGGGCGTCGAGCGCCTCTCCTTTGCCGGTCACTTCAAATTGCAGGTCACGCACCCAGTCGCTAGGCTCTCGACGAAGCTGGAGAATGGCTTGGATCAGCAAGTGCGCGCCGGTATCGGTGCTGAGTGTCCCGGCCATCAAAATTGATATGGGGTGGGTGTTTGGTTTTTCACCCAATACTTTTCTGGAGGTGGACCCGTAGTAACAATGAACAGGACGAATGGCGGTCATGTCCACCAGCGCACTGCACGCCAGCAAGGCGCCATCTGGGCACAAGCGGTCATATAGCCAGGTGGTGAGGCGACCCAGCAGAGCTTTCAGCGGCCCACTGTTCTGGCCTGCGACTTCGCCATCCTCAAGGTCAAGAAAGCGCTTGTAGCCGGTCACCGATGCTGTCAGAAGCAAAGGGAGGTAGGCGCTCATGCGGTTGTAGAAAATGACCGCCTTCCTGCGGCGGGACGAAAGCCGGAACAGTGCACCGATCAGAAAAAACAGCGAGAGAAACTGGGAGAAAAACCTGACATGTGAAAACGGCGCGTATATGACAGGGATGCCGGACACTCGTCTGACTGTGCGAGGAAAGTAAGTGAGTGAACCGTTGGCGCGTCCTCGGCCCAAACTCAGGATACAGGGGTGTGCACCAGCCTCGCGCAGTGCCTGGCACAGCATAAGTACCTTGCGCGAGGCTGCCGGACTGTCACTGACAATCCCCCGCTCAAGGCGGGTTTTGTCATCCAGCGCATTGCAGACTACCAGGACCAGGGGGCGCTTTTTCATGGCAGTTGCCTCTTCACCACAGCCGGTACCCCGGCAACCAGTGTGTGTGCGGGCACATCCCGCGTGACCACGGCACCTGCAGCAATAATGGCGCCGTCGCCGATAGTCACGCCGCCCAGAATGACGGTTTTGGCACCCACCCAGCAGCCGTTACCCACCACGATAGCGCGTGCGGTGCCGTTGCCGGCGCGACGTTCTCCCGTACCGACTTCATGACTGCCGACGATGAATTCGATGCCTGGCCCCAGATCGCATTGCTCGCCGATTTGTATCTCTGCCTCCAGATGGGTATAAAAGACCACGCCTGGACTGAGCCAGGTTCCCTCGCCGATGATCAGGCGCCCCTGGCCATAGATCCATCCACGCCCACAGAACTTCACACTCCGGTGCATCTCTATACCGGCAAGGCGTAAAAAAGCGGCTCTGGCGGCAAAAAGTCGAGAGGGTGGGAGGAGCGAAAGAATAATGTTGATTAGGTGTCTGATCATAAGTACCGACTAAGCCTCAACCGGGGATGCCCGGCGGGGTGAGGGAGCTTGCTGCAGAGGAGAAAAGTAGTGATTGATTACGCGGTGGTGGGAATCGCTTGGCGATGGCCCCGGCGGGGCCATGCCATGCACCTGCAATCAGCGCGAGCGCGCGTGCAAGGCATTCTCGGAGAACCAAGCGTAAGCATCACGCAGCCCGTCTTCCAGGCTGATCTTTGCGCGCCATCCCAAGTGTTCGAGGCGTGAAACATCCATCAGTTTTCTTGGTGGGCCGTCCGGTTTGCTCGCGTCAAAGCTCAGTCGACCCTTGAAGCCGGTGACCTTGGCCACGGTTTCGGCTAGCTCACGAATGGTGCAGTCTTGTCCTGTCCCGACGTTGATGTGTGAGAGCATCGTCTGGGTGTGGCCTGCATACTGTTGCTGATCCAACTCCATGATATGAACCGACGCATTAGCCATATCATCGACATGCAGAAACTCGCGCATTGGGGTTCCACTGCCCCAGATCACGACCTCTTCGAGACCTTGCTCGACTGCGTCATGGAAGCGACGAAGAAGGGCCGGAATGACATGGGAGTTTTCCGGGTGGAAATTGTCATTCGGGCCATACAAGTTGGTCGGCATGGCGCTGCGGTAGTCACGGCCATACTGACGGTTGTAACTCTCGCAAAGCTTGATCCCGGCGATCTTCGCAATCGCGTACGGCTCATTGGTTGGTTCGAGCGCACCCGTCAGCAAGGCTTCCTCCGGCATTGGCTGGTGGACCTTGATGGGGTAGATGCAGGACGACCCCAGAAACAACATCTTCTGCACATTGTTCTGATGCGCAGCGTGGACCAGGTTTGCCTGCATCATCAGGTTTTCGTAGATGAACTCTGCCGGGTAGGTGTTATTGGCGTGAATGCCCCCCACCTTCGCGGCCGCCATGTAGACCTGGTCAATCTTGTACTCGGCAAAAAACGTTGCTACCGAATGCTGATCGAGCAGGTTCAATTGAGCCCTGTCGCGGGTAACGATGTTCGTGTAACCCAAGGCTTGCAGGCGTCGCACAATGGCCGAGCCAACCATACCCTTATGGCCGGCAACAAAAACATGCTCGCTCAATTGACGTGACATCCTAGTTCTCCAGCGACACCGGCAAATCGTAACCGTGGTTTTTCAGTAGTGCATGACGCTGGGCTACTTTCAGGTCTTCGCCTACCATTTCAGCGCACATTTCCTGAGCGGTGATTTCAGGTACCCAGCCCAGTTTGGTTTTTGCTTTGGTTGGGTCACCCAGCAGTGTTTCCACTTCTGCGGGACGGAAGTAGCGTGGGTCAACACGAACCAGGGTATCTCCCACCTTGAGGGCTGGGGCCTTGTCACCGGTGATGGATTCAATGATGGCGCGCTCGTCCACGCCGATGCCTTCGAAGCGCAGCGTCAGGCCGAGTTCGGCGGCAGACCAGCGAATGAAGTCACGCACGGAATACTGCACGCCGGTGGCGATAACGAAGTCTTCAGGGGTGTCCTGCTGCAGCATCATCCACTGCATGCGGACGTAGTCCTTGGCGTGGCCCCAGTCGCGCAGCGCATCCATGTTGCCCATGTAGAGGCACTGCTCAAGGCCTTGGGCGATATTGGCCAGGCCGCGAGTGATCTTGCGGGTGACGAACGTTTCGCCGCGGCGTGGCGACTCGTGGTTGAAGAGAATGCCGTTGCAGGCATGCATGCCATAGGCTTCACGGTAGTTGACCACGATCCAATAGGCGTAGAGCTTCGCGACGGCATACGGCGAGCGCGGATAAAACGGCGTGGTTTCCTTTTGCGGGGTTTCCTGTACCAGCCCGTAGAGTTCAGAGGTCGAAGCCTGGTAGAAACGGGTCTTTTTCTCGAGGCCGAGCAGGCGGATGGCCTCAAGAATGCGCAGGGTGCCCATAGCATCCACGTCTGCGGTGTACTCCGGCGACTCGAAGCTGACGGCAACGTGGGACTGTGCGCCCAGGTTGTAGACTTCGTCAGGCTGAACCTCCTGAATGATACGGGTCAGGTTCGATGAGTCGGACAGGTCGCCGTAATGCAAAATGAAACGTTGATTATCAACATGCGGATCCTGATAGATATGATCGACACGCTGGGTATTGAAGGAGGATGCACGTCGCTTGATACCGTGGACTTCGTAGCCTTTTTCCAGCAACAACTCTGCCAAATAGGAGCCGTCCTGGCCGGTGATCCCGGTGATCAGCGCTTTTTTAAGGGTCATGTCTACGTCCTAGAATTCTTTGAATATGTAATTAAATCGCATTAAGCATGCTGCGAATGACATCGGGCATCGTTGACCGGGCTTTCCACCCCAGAATGCGCTCGGCCTTGACGGGGTCCGCACGACTGACCAGCAGATCAGTCGGCCGAAAGAACTCTTGGGATTGATCCACATAAGCTGTCCAGTCGAGGCCTAATTGCGTAAACGTTTCTGCTACAAAGGCTTCCAGCGTGTGCGTATGGCCCGTAGCAATCACGAAGTCACTTGGCTCATCGCACTGCAACATTCGCCACATGGCATCAACGTACTCTGAGGCGGCTCCCCAGTCCCGCGCAATATCCAGTCGCCCAAGCGTCAATCGCTCGTCCGAACCAGAAGCAATGCGCTTGGCTGTAGTCACAATTTTTTGTGTAACAAACCTGGAGGGGCGTAATTCGGATTCGTGATTGAACAATATGCCGGTACAAGCGAAAAGATTATAAGCCTCACGGTAATTATCGACCAGCCAGAAAGCGGAGGATTTAGCCACGGCATAAGGGCTGCGGGGATGAAACGTGGTGCTTTCCGACGCTGGCTCGCCATTCGTGTCGCCAAAACATTCGCTGGACCCCGCCTGATAAAACCGAATAGGCCGTTCGGTCATTCGACAGGCTTCAAGCATGTTCAATGTTCCGAGCGTGATGCTTTGAATCGTTTCGGCGGGTTGCTCGAATGACAGTCCAACAGACGACTGGCCGGCCAAAAAATACACTTCGTCCGGTTGGCTGCGCTTGAGCGCCATGAACGCGCTGCGAAAATCCTCCGGCACCATCGACAGAGTTTTTACCTTCGAAAGAATGCCCAGTCGCTTCAGGTTCGCGAATGACGATCCTTGTGCATCTCGCGAAGTTCCCCAGACGCAATAACCCTTGTCGAGGAGGAGCTTCGCCAGATATGCACCATCCTGCCCACTCACGCCACAAATCAGGGCTGTTTTTTCTGAATATTCCAAAACATCACCTTTGTAAAGACTGGTAGATCAAGAGTGTTTCCTGAGTGCAGCGCTGCCATGAGAAATGGTTCAGGCGTTCGTGACCTAGCCTTACCAATCGGGCGATTTCATCCTCAGAGTAAACCACTCTTTCTATTGCACTGGCCATTTCGTCGCCATCGAGGGGGGTGAACAGGACCCCAGCATCGCCTATCACCTCGGGCATCGAACTGGTCCCACTGCTGATAACGGGACAGGCGTGGGCCATGGCCTCCAGCGGTGGAAGCCCGAAGCCCTCATAAAGGGAGGGATAAACGAAGGCGCGGGCACCTTCATACAGTTGGCCGAGCAAGGCGTCGTCTCCGCCCACCTGGCGCACTTGCTCCGCAGAAAAACCAAGGCGTTGTATCTGTTCCAGCTCGCCCCCCGAAAAAGCCCCGCCACCAAAGGCGACGATATCAAAATCGACTTTCAGGCGTTGTGAACGGGAGACGGCATCCAGCAGGCCAGAGAAGTTCTTGTAGCCATGGCGACTTCCGACATACAGAAGATAAGGTTTGGAGGGCGATGCGGTGTGTGTCTGTGACGCAGGTTTGAACTGTTCGAATCCCAGATGAACAACGGACAGTTTTTCCTCGGGCACGGCAAACAGCCTCATGAGGTCCTGTCGTGTACTTTCCGAAATGCAGATAACGTGGTCAGCCCGCTCAACGGCACGTTGTTTCAGCGATGTTGTTTGATCCCGTGGCGAGAAGTTCTCGGGGAACAGTTCATGAATCATATCGTAGACCGTCAATACCACCGGACAGCCTTTGGGCGCGGCACTGAAACGTGAGAAATAGGTTTCATGTGCCACTTGAGGTCGCCAACCCCGCATTGCCTGACGCCCCAGCAGATGGTTATAGATCAGCGCGAGTCTTGTCGTGCGGGGAGGGTATTGCTCTGCCTGGCGACCATGGACGATGCCCTCGGGCAGGTCCTTCAGATAAAAGTTACGGTGAAGCGGCGAGAAAATGCCCACGTCGTTGCCGCTGATGGCCATTTGTTCGGCAATCCGAGAAAAATAGCGAGAAATGCCGCCGTAGTTTTGCAGGCAGAAGATCTGGTGATCAAAAGCAACGCGCATTTTTAGTGTTCGCCCCGTGAAAAATAAGATCTCAATAGATCAACAATCGAATGTGCGCTTTATCAAGCGCAGTGCAGCTATTTAGGGTGGGTATAATCATGCAACGTCTTTCTCCATTCGATCTTTCGTCCCGCAATGCGCAATACAAACACGCGAAGCCCGACCAGTACGTAGGTGACGCCGAGGGAAAATGCCATGGTAAAGATGTTATTAAAATCAAGCATGTCAAACAGTGTTTTCATGGCAAACAGCGAAGACAGTGTAATGGCGGCAGGAACAAATATGGCCTCGGCGTACCAAGCGCCCACCGCTTTTACTTTCAGCTTGCGAAAAATGATGGGTGAGCATATCGCGACATAAGACACGTTCAGGATCATCCAGGGCCATGCGCTTGCGTTCAGCCCATAGTGCGTAACCAAGTAGTAGGTGAGCGGGACCATAAAGACCACCGCTGTGGCGTTCTGCCAAACACTGAAGCGTGTCCAGCCGTGGGCCAGTTGCAGAGCGTAAGGCATCTGCATGAATGAGTAGAGCATGGTTCCGACAGCCAGCATCAACAATGGCGTATCCGCCAGCGCTGCAACGTTTGCATCTCGCGTCCAGAAGAACAGCAGAGGCTGACTGTACAGCGCCACCCAGATAGAGAACGGAATGACCAGCAACGAGAGTACCTGGCTGGCTCTTGTAAAGGTGCGAAGCGTTTCGTCGCCGTTCTGGGTCGCTACAAGCGCGACAAGTTTCGGGTAGTACACATTGAATATGGGAGAGATCAACCTGAACGCCACTGAACCGACGGTCCAGGCGAGCATGTAGCAGCCGAAGTCTTTTAAAGAAAGTATTTTCGAGAGAATAATCTTGTCAACTTGCATTAATAAGAAGACAAGAATATTGGTGGCGCCCACCCCGGCGGCAAAACCGCCCAGGCGTCGAATAGTGTTGATGGAAAATAGCTGAACGGCTTTCCAGTCCGGTAAGTGGTTGATCAACTGCGTGCGCAGTACCAGAACGGTAGCCAAGCTATTGATGCACTGCCATATCAGGAACCATTCTACCGTCGGAGAAACGAGCCATAACACCACCGCTGCGCCTGTTGCACGAGTTGTTGCAAAAAACGAACTGATTGCATTGAGCGTGACGTGCTTTTGAAGGCCGATCAGGCTGCCGTAGTAGAACGCGATCGGAAACTGCAGCCACAGTGCGATCCCCATGATTCTCAGAGACTGGGTGACCGATTCAATGTTGTCCGCACTGACCGTCAGCCAGTGATCTGCGATCAGTGGAGCCAGCAGCAGGACGCCGGTCCCAAGAGTCGTCGCCACGCCCCAGAAGATGCACTCAACGGTTTTAAGTGTGAGGACGACTTTCTGTTTGTCGGCTGCGGATGCGCCTTCATGCGTGGACGCTTCTCTTGTCGCGACGGCACCAAAGCCGCCGTCAAACATGGACATGGCTGAAGAGAGGATGATAAAGAAACCAACAAGTCCGTAACCCTCCACACCAATGAACTTGAGGTAAAGGGGAACAAAACAGATCCCCATCAGGGCCATCCAGCCTTGCCCCAGAAAGTTTGCAGAAATGTTTTTAAACAAACCGCTCATTCACAGTCACCCTCGACATCGCCGCCAGTCATGCGTAGCGCATTCGGGATTTCGAAGAAATCGAACGCATGTTTCGATTGAATAAGTGAAATACGTTTTGGCGACATGACCCTTAGCCACAAAAAATAATGAGGGTTGACTTCATTTTGATAACAGGAATTGGCGGTGCGGCCGAGAGTACGTTTGACGGGGCGTCGGCTGTTTTCAGAAAGGAGTGTGTTCCGCTCTTCATAGGAAACATGGCCTTCCAATGCCTTACAAAAACGCTCAGTCAATCTGACAGGCACATCAATCTCTCTATAAGACGAGCGCTAAAGGACGATGGGCAGGCGGGAAGCCTAGCATGACGTAGGCACATTAAACAGTCTTGAGGCCCGCGCAGGTTCTTGAATTTCCGCCTGAAAGGGGGTGACGGTGCGAGGAAACCTGTGGCTTGCATACTCGGGAACTTTCGTAAGGTCGAGCGAGGTCGGTGGGTGTGCAGTTCAGAAGAATCTTACAGAATTTTCCGTCCGAGCCGACTCAGTTTGCCTGGGTATGGCGGTTGTGGCTTTCTGCCTTGGCACCCAGGCTGCGGCAATCAGGTCCACGGGGCTCGACATGCACAGAGTCACGAGGTGCAACGCTTGAGCCCCTGCTGTTTCTTCGGAGTGACCAGTCTCAAGTGGTACTCTAGTGCGCCTTGCGATCAGCGGGTACGCACATGCAGGAACGGGCCTTTGCGAAGGCCGTGATGAATAGGCGTGTTGTCTTCGAATCGTGCGCGTCGAAACGGGCGTGGGCGCATGGTGTAGTGGCGATGCGATGGCTTAAAGAATTGTTCAAAATCAGCGGGCCGGGTCACAATGGTTTCGCGGTTTATGTCGCGCATTGCGAGTGCCTGCGGTCTACGTGCTTTTACGTTTGGAAATAGCTTGGAAGAACAATTTGAATGTGTGTATAGGCGGTTGGAGAATGCGGGTTGAGTCATAAAAAAACATTCTTCGTGACCGGAGCAAGCGGCTTTGTTGGCGCTGCGGTGGTAGAGCGTCTGGCGTTGATGGGCGATTGCCAGGTGCGTGCACTTGTGCGTCGTGACGACGTGGTGTTGCCGGTAACGGCAACCCCCGTCCGTGTCGGTGAGAACTACCTTGCCGGAGAGGACCTTCCTCTTGCCGGCGTAGACGCGCTGATTCATTGTGCGGCGCGTGTTCACATCATGTCCGACGCATCCATCGATCCGATTTCAGAGTATCGCAAGGTTAACGTAGATGGGACGTTGAGGTTGGCAGAGCAAGCTGCGCGGGCAGGTGTAAAGCGCTTCGTCTTTATCAGCTCAATCAAGGTCAACGGTGAGGGCACTCGCGTCGGCGAGGCCTATAAGGCGGACGATCTCCCCGCGCCGTCCAGTCCTTATGGCATTTCCAAAATGGAGGCAGAGCAGCAACTTCGGCTGCTGGCGCAAAGGTCTGGCATGGACGTCGTTATTATTCGTCCGGTTCTCGTCTACGGACCGGACGTGAAGGCAAACTTCCATAGCATGATGTTGTGGCTGAACAAAGGTATTCCTTTGCCGTTGGGGGCGATCCGTGGCCAGCGCAGTCTGGTGGCGCTGGATAATCTGGTTGATCTGATTGTGACGTGCCTTCACCATCCTGCCGCCGCCAACCAGACATTCCTAGTGAGCGATGGCGAAGACATGTCCACCACTGCACTGTTGAAGCGTATTGGGGCAGCACTGGGCAAGCCTGCGCGGCTGATTCCTGTGCCCGAGCCCTTGTTGCGCTGGTGCATGGTGCTGATTGGGCGCAAAGGCGTCGGTCAGCGTCTGTGTGGGTCGTTACAGGTTGATATCAAGAAAACGCGTGACCTCCTGGGATGGGCGCCTCCTTCCTCGGTGGCGGTTGCTCTACGCAAGACCGCCGAACGTTTTCAGGAAAAGTCGAAGTAGTGGGTTCTTTTGACAAGAGCCGGAATTGGAGTCGTTGATGAACCACTTTGTATGGCTTGCGCCTGTAGTCGCAGCCCTTGCATTTTTCTTGACCTGGTTATTGCGCCGCTATGCGTTGGTTCGAAGCTTGATCGATGTGCCTAACGCGCGTAGCTCCCACTCGGTTCCGACACCTCGGGGTGGCGGCGTCGCGATTGTTGTGAGCTTTCTGGCCACATTGGTCATACTGTTCTTCAGTGACGACGTCCCCCGGACTGTCATTTGGGCACTTCTGGGGGCGGGCGCTGCGGTGGCCCTGCTTGGATTTCTTGATGACCATGGCCACATCGCGGCGCGTTGGCGTTTGCTGGGCCACTTCAGCGCAGCCCTTTGGTTGCTGTTCTGGCTAGGCGGCTTGCCTGCGATCAGTTTGCCTTGGGGGACGGTTGATCTGGGGTGGATGGGCCACGTCCTCGCTGTTTTTTATCTGGTGTGGATGCTCAACCTTTACAATTTCATGGACGGTATCGACGGCTTGGCAAGTGTCGAGGCGATGTGCGCCTGCTTCGGTGCTTGCCTGGTCTATGGGTTGGCTGGACATCCGGCGCTCATCTGGATGCCTCTCTTGTTGAGCATGGCAGTGCTTGGCTTCCTCTATTGGAATTTCCCGCTAGCGAGAATATTCATGGGGGATGCCGGCAGCGGTTTTCTGGGGCTTATTCTGGGTGGCCTTTCCCTAGTAGCGGCCTGGCAAGACGCGAACTTGCTCTGGGTGTGGCTGATTCTTCTGGGCGTTTTTGTTGTCGATGCGACCTTTACCTTGAGTCGCCGGCTGATGCGAGGTGACAAAGTCTACGAAGCCCATCGCAGTCATGCCTATCAATTCGCGTCGCGTAAAGTGGGTCGGCATTTGCCGGTGACATTGTCGGTTCTGGCGATCAATCTGTTTTGGTTGACGCCCATTGCCATTGGCGTAGGTGTGTTAGGCCTGAACGGCGTGCTTGGACTGGTTGTTGCGTATATTCCGCTGATCGTTCTGGCTGTGAAGTACAGCGCGGGCGAGTTGGAAGCAGGCTGAACGCGCTCGCAGCCAACGGGCGTTAGTGTCAAGCTGCTCGCAGGCAGCAGTGGAGTCAAGCATTACAGGGTGGCGGCAGGAATAGGAGCAGCACAGGTGTTTGAGGAGTTTATGGGTACTATCCGGTCATATCTGTTGGGGCTTCCCCGACGGCGCAAGCGTGTCTTGCAAGTCATCACAGACGTTTTTCTGGTCTGGATAGCTTTGTGGATGGCGTTCGTCGTTCGATTGGGGGTGGACGATATGATCAACCCTATCGCGCAGCACCGCTGGTTGTTTCTAAGCGCACCAGTCGTGGCTATCCCGTTGTTCATCCGTTTTGGCATGTACCGCGCCGTGATGCGTTACTTCGGTAACGACGCCTTGATTGTGATAATCAAGGCGGTCAGCCTTTCATCGCTGATACTTGGGGTCGTGGTTTATTTATATAGTAATCATCAAGTTGTAGTACCGCGCTCGATCATCTTCAACTATTGGTGGCTGAGCCTGATATTAGTGGGCGGCTTGCGCCTGGCCATGCGTCAGTATTTCCTGGGCGATTGGTTTACTGCGGCGCAACACGTGCCCTTCACCAGTCGGGAGGACGGCCTGCCGCGTGTGGCGATCTACGGCGCGGGGGCTGCGGGTAATCAGTTGGTTGCTGCTTTGCGCATGGGGCGTGTCATGCGACCTGTCGCGTTTATTGACGACGATGATGGCATTTCCGACCGAGTCATTTCGGGCCTACAGGTATACAAGCCTAGGCACATTCAACGCATGATCGATGCAACTGGGGCCCAGGAAATTCTGCTGGCCATCCCTTCGTCCAATAGAGCCCGGCGCCGGGAAATCCTGGGGTTCCTCGAAGGTTTTCCATTGCATGTTCGCAGCGTGCCGGGGTTCATGGATCTTGCCAGCGGCCGGGTGAAGGTCGATGACATCCAGGAAGTCGATATCGCTGATTTGCTTGGACGGGATCCGGTGCCAGCACAAGCGGAACTGCTGGAACATTGCATTACACGGCAAAGCGTTCTGGTGACAGGGGCGGGCGGCTCCATCGGGGCCGAATTGTGCCGTCAGATCCTGACGCTAAATCCCACGACATTACTGTTGTTGGAGCACTGCGAGTTCAATCTCTACAGCATCATGTCCGAGCTCGAACAGCGCATCACCCGTGAATCGCTTTCTGTCCGGTTGCTACCCATCCTTGGGTCGGTGCGTAACCAGGGCAAGCTGCTGGACGTCATGAAGACGTGGCACGTAGATACCGTTTACCACGCGGCAGCCTATAAACACGTGCCTATGGTCGAGCACAATATTGCCGAAGGCGTGTTGAACAACGTAATCGGCACGCTGAACACCGCACAAGCCGCGCTTCAGGCGGGTGTCGCTAACTTTGTACTCATCTCAACAGATAAGGCCGTACGCCCGACGAACGTCATGGGTAGCACCAAGCGCCTTGCCGAATTGACGCTGCAAGCACTCAGCCGTGAGCTGGCCCCCGTGTTGTTCGGTGACAAGGCTAATGTTTCACGGGTCAACAAAACCCGTTTCACCATGGTCCGGTTCGGCAATGTACTGGGCTCTTCCGGCTCAGTGATCCCCCTGTTTCACAAGCAAATCAAGACGGGTGGGCCTATCACCGTCACCCATCCAAAAATTACACGCTACTTCATGACGATCCCGGAAGCTGCACAGCTGGTCATTCAGGCAGGCTCAATGGGGCTTGGGGGCGATGTGTTTGTGTTGGACATGGGGGAACCGGTGAAAATCGTCGAGCTGGCAGAGCGGATGATTCATCTGTCCGGCCTGAGCGTTCGTTCTGACAAGAACGCTCACGGCGACATTGCAATCGTGTTCACGGGACTGCGCCCCGGCGAAAAGCTTTACGAAGAGTTACTGATCGGCGACAACGTCGTTGCTACCCAGCACCCAATGATCATGAGCGCCAACGAGGACCACCTGTCGTGGGACATCCTCAAAGGCAAGTTGACCGAGCTGCTGTCCGCTGTGGAGCAGGACGACTATACCCGCGTTCGCCAGCTACTGCGCGACACCGTCAGCGGCTATTCGCCGGACGGTGAAATTGTCGACTGGATCTACCAGCAGCGACGCCTGGAGCCCTGAGCTAACAACCTGTTACTCACCCGTTTTTGACTCCTTCCAAACATCACCTAAGTTTGAAAGGCGGCTTAGGAAAGCTGCCTTTCCCTCATTGATGTCATGGAGCGTCACAATGCAAAATATCTACCTTACTTCCCTGATCTTCGCCTTCCTCACCAGCCTCTCCGTCACCACAACCGCAGCCCCTTCCATCAAGCCCGAAGCCCCAACCCCTATCGCCACTCAGATGTCCAAGGCCGAGCAATCCGCCAAGGTCAACCTGAACGCCGCTGATGCCGAAACCCTGCGCCGTGATCTCTTCGGCATCGGGGCTGCCAAGGCCAGGGCGATCGTTGCGTATCGCGAAAGCAATGGGCCGTTCACGGCGGTAGATGAGTTGTTGGAAGTGAAGGGGATTGGTAAGGCTTTGCTGGAGAAGAACCGCGAAAGGCTGGTGATCAATTAAGTCAGGCGAGAAAGCCGGTCACTGACCGGCTTTTTCACGCGTTGAAACCTGGGTTTTCAAACGCGCGCGCACAACCTCCAAGATTCGCATAGCCAATGCCGGATCTTCGACACTCCTGGCGAGCACCAATGCTCCGACCAGCGTCGACATCATCACCAGGCTTTGTTCATCACTCCGTCCATCCGCTAAAGCCGTATCAATCTGCTTTAGCCGCGCGTCGAGTACTGCGTCCGTCGTTGTACTGTGCTGGCCCCTTAGGCCGAGTTCGGAGGACATGGTAGGCAGTGGGCAGCCTTGGTCCGGAGACGTCATGTGCCATTTCGAGAGGTAACTGTCGATAAAGGCTTCCAGCGGCCGCTCCTGGCTGAACAGCATTTCGCAATGAGCATCCAGCTCTGCCGCAGCCGCCTGCAGCGCCTTCTCCACCAACTCATCCTTGGATTTGAAGTGCGCATAAAACCCACCATGCGTCAGGTTCAGCGCCTTCATCAATGGCTGTAAACCAGTCGCGCCGATGCCGTCGCGTCGAAAGCGTACGGAGGCTTCCTTGATGATACGTTGATGGGTCTGGGCTTTGTGGTCGGGTGAGTAACGCATGGGACGGCCTCAGTGACAGGTTGGCATTCTAACCAACTTGAATCTTTTTACACATCTGCACGTTGGCATGAAACGTGATTACCTAAACGTAAAAGATTGTTCAACAATCGTGAGGTGACCATGACGCTCAGCTTGTCGTTAGCCGACCAGATTGCCTTGGAGCTTCGCGCTGACATCATCGGTGGGCGGCTGCTACCAGGCATGCCGTTGATCGAAGTGGAGCTGGTGAAAGCCTATAACGCATCGCGCAATACCATCCGTGAAGCGTTGCACCGTTTAGGGCAAGAAGGCTTGACCCGTTATGTGCGCAACAAGGGGGTTATGGTGCGGCGGCTGGAGTGTGAGGAAGTGCGTGACTTATTTGTCGTTCGTCGCACCCTGGAACTGCAGGCCATCGCCCAGAGTGGTCCTCTGACAGAAGCCCAATCCGAACGCATGCAAAACGCCATCGACGCCACCACCCTGGCCCGTGAGCGCGAAGACTGGCGGGCGGTCGCCACCCACAGCCTGATGTTTCATCAGCAGATCGTAGGGTTGATGCGCAGCCCTTTGTTCGATGAGTTTTTTGCCCAGGTCATCGCCCAGTTGCGTCTGGTGTTCTGCGCTGCGCCTGATGAGCAACGCTTCCAATCGCCGTGGTTGGAGCGTGATCGTGAGATTTACACGTTATTGGTCCAGCAGGATAAACCGGCGGCAGGGGAGGCGATGAGCCTGTACCTGGATGACTCGGAACGCGTGTCCCTGGCCCTGTTCAACCATCCCTGATCGAGGATCTGCACCATGTACAAAGACTATCCGGCCGCTTATCAGGTCAGTAAAGGTTCGGCGCTGCAGGTCGATGCGGCGTTTTACGAGCGCATTCGTGATCGAAAAGATCAACGGCGCTTGATTGAGGCGTTTGAGGTGCCGATTCGCACGGGCAGGGCGTGGAAGGTGCCGGCCGGGCATGTCTTCCGTGTGACCACGCCAGTCGGTCCGCAGGTGGGGGACTTCAACGTGTGGAACGCCAATGACCCCCGCGAGCGTTTGTGGGCGGCGCGTACGCGTCAGTTACAGGGCGCGCATGTCAGCACTCATGACCGGCTGTGGTCGAACCTGCCATTTCTGCGGCCTTTGGTGACGATCACCGATGACAGCCTGGCCGGTTACGGCATCGATGAGCACGGCGGGCGTCTGCATGACTTGCTCGGTACGCGTTGCGATCCCTATGTGAACCGCATGCTCACCGGCGAAGACTTTCACCACCATTGCCATTCGAACCTGACCCGTGCAGTTTTGCCCCACGGTCTGACGGAATTCGACGTGCATGACGTGCTGAATATTTTCCAGTGCACGGGCCTCAATCACGACGATATGTACTTCATGAAAGCCTGCCCGGCGCAGAAGGGCGATTACCTGGAGTTTTTTGCCGAGATTGATTTGTTGTGCGCGCTGTCGACGTGCCCGGGTGGGGATCTGTCGTTGCCGATGTGGGGGCCGGATGCACAGGACCCGCTGACGGTATGCCGCCCGCTGGGGGTTGAGGTCTATACGTTGGAGGATGAGCTTCTGAGCGGTTGGAGTCAGCCCGAACGTGCTGCCTATAAGGGGCAGCACGGGTTGCATATTGCCAAGGCGTCCTGGGAATAGCCCAAGGTTCAGCGATCCTGCGCGTCCTTGGCATCCGCCTGGGCATTGCGCTCGGCCACGCGCTTGCGTTGTTCGTCGGTGAGTTCGACTTTGTTGGCGCTGTCGCGCAGCATCATCAGCCCACCGACGATCGACCCGATCGCAACTACCATAATCAACCACGCATACCACGGCATAAGGCTCTCCTTGAGGCAGATTGCCGTGGGAGAACTTTCCCACGGGAATAACTGCTTTGAGTGACGGGCTTTCTCACTAGTTCAGTGTAGGCCCGTTCTGCCTCTCAGTAGATCAGAGCCCGGTCAACATCGCATCTGCCGGTGCATCGGCGCGGTCTTGCGCAGTCATCTGGAAGTAGGCGAATCCCACCACCATGAAGCCCAGGAAGATCAGCCCGATCAGCGCGTTGAACCACGCCATAGCTACCAGGCACACCACCGCCAGTACCAGCGCAATACCCGGCACGATCGGGTAGCCTGGTGCGCGAAAGGTGCGTTCCAGCAGCGGTTCGGTCTTACGCAGTTTGAACAGACTGAGCATGCTCATGATGTACATCACAATGGCACCGAACACCGCCATGGTGATCATCGCTGCGGTCAGTGTCATGCCGCCCAGGTTGATCAGGCCATCGCTATAGATAGCCGCGATGCCGACCACGCCACCGGCGATAATTGCGCGGTGGGGTGTCTGAAAACGCGACAGTTTGGCGAGGAAAGACGGCAGGTAACCGGCGCGGGCCAGGGCGAAGAACTGACGCGAGTAGCCGAGGATGATGCCGTGGAAGCTTGCCACCAGGCCGAACAGGCCGATCCACACCAACATGTGCAGCCAGCCTGAGCTGTCGCCGACCACGGTTTTCATGGCTTGCGGCAAGGGGTCGTTGATGTTGGACAGGGTGCGCCAATCACCCACGCCGCCAGCAAAGAACATCACGCCCATGGCCAGGATCACCAGGGTCAGGATGCCGCTGATGTAGGCCTTTGGAATGGTGCGCTTCGGATCTTTCGCTTCTTCAGCAGCCATGGCCGCGCCTTCGATGGCGAGGAAGAACCAGATGGCGAAAGGGATCGCGGCAAACATGCCGGCAATCGCGGGTGCGCCAAAGGTGTCTGAGCCGGCCCAGCCGTTCAGGGCGAAGTTGCTGAAGCTGAATGCAGGTGCGACGACGCCCATGAACACCAGCAACTCGGCGACGGCGAGCACACACACCACCAGTTCAAAGGTGGCGGCGAGTTTGACGCCGAGGATGTTCAGGCCCATGAACACGATATAGGCGCCCACGGCTGCGTGTTTCGGATCGAGTGCGGGAAACTGCACATTGAGATAGGCGCCGATGGCCAAGGCGATTGCAGGCGGTGCGAAAACGAACTCAATCAAGGTCGCGAGCCCGGCGATCAAGCCGCCTTTCTCACCAAAGGCACGGCGGCTGTAGGCAAAAGGGCCGCCAGCATGAGGAATGGCGGTGGTCAGTTCAGTGAAACTGAAGATGAAACAGGTGTACATCGCGGCGACCATCAATGAGGTCACCAGAAAGCCCAGGGTCCCTGCGACGCCCCAGCCATAGCTCCAGCCGAAGTATTCGCCGGAGATCACCAGCCCGACGGCGATGCCCCACAAGTGCAGGGTGCCTAAAGTGGGTTTGAGTTGTGTGTTCATCGTGTTGCTCTCCCTGAACCGTTTGGAATGATTCAAGGTGTTGCAGCGGACATGCCAGGCTGAGAATCATTGTCGTAAAGCGGAGCAAGTGTCGTGCGTGGGATGGTTTAGTGTTTGAATTTTTCCAGCCTTGCACCAGTTGAGTGCGGTGGGGTTGCAACTGCCGTCATCGCGGGCAAGCCCGGCTCCCACAGGTTGACCGCATACCGATGTGGTAGCCGGGCTTGCCCGCGCTGAGGCCTTTCTAACGGCTAATCCCCCCTGTAAACCCCGCATAAACCCACTCTTTACGCCGTCTTTACGCCCCACCCACCCCCTCGCTCTCGTTCCTTTACACCACTCCTGCCGACAATTGCGCCACACGCGGCACTCGCCGCTAAACGGAGAGACTTCCATGAGCGTTCTGGACGGGGTGTCACTGCTATTGGCCGTGGCGCTGTTCATTTATTTGCTGGTTGCGCTGTTACGCGCGGATCGGACCTAGGAGCAGGCCATGCACAGTTATGACTATTGGCTGATCATTGCCTTCTTTGCGGTGGTGCTGGTGCCGGCTCCGTTCCTGGGGCGGTTCTATTACAAGGTGATGGAAGGGCAGCGCACCTGGCTCACGCCGGTATTCGGCCCGGTGGAGCGCGCCTGTTATCGCCTGTCGGGCGTGAACGAGCATCAGGAACAAAGCTGGCAGAAATACATGCTGGCCTTGCTCGCCTTCAACCTCGCGGGCTTTTTGCTGTTGTTCTCGATCCTGGTGTTCCAGGACTATCTCCCACTGAACCCGCAGAAATTGCCGGGTCAGGAATGGACTTTGGCCTTCAACACCGCGGTCAGTTTCATGACCAACACCAACTGGCAGTCCTACAGCGGTGAAGCGTCCCTGAGCTACCTCAGCCAGATGGCCGGCCTGACCGTGCAGAACTTCGTCAGTGCCGCCACCGGCCTGGCAGTCCTGGTCGCTCTTTGCCGTGGGATTGGTCGCAAATCGGCTCAGACCTTGGGCAACTTCTGGGTTGATATGACCCGTGCCACCCTCTACGGCCTGCTGCCGTTGTGCCTGGTGCTGGCGTTGTTCCTGGTGTGGCAGGGCGTTCCGCAAACCTTCGCCCACTATGTCGATGCCGTCACCCTGCAAGGCGTGGATCAAGTGATCCCTCTGGGCCCCGCAGCCAGCCAGATTGCGATCAAGCAATTGGGCACCAATGGCGGTGGCTTCTTTGGTGTCAACTCGGCGCACCCGTTTGAAGACCCGACTGCCTGGGCCAACCTGTTCGAAGTGGCATCGATCATCCTGATCCCGGTGGCGCTGGTGTTCACCTTCGGCCACTACGTCAAAGACCTGCGCCAAAGCCGCGCGATCCTCGGCTGCATGCTGGCGCTGTTCCTGATCGGCGGCGCGACCTCGTTGTGGTCTGAATACCAGCCCAATCCGACCCTGAACAACCCAGCCGTGGAGCAGACCGCTCCATTGGAAGGTAAGGAAGCACGCTTCGGCACCACCGGTACGGTGTTGTGGTCGGTGACAACCACCGCGGCGTCCAACGGTTCGGTCAACGGCATGCAGGACAGCCTCAGCCCCCTCAGCGGCATGGTTGCGCTGGTCAACATGATGGTGGGCGAGGTGATCTTCGGCGGCGTCGGCGCCGGTATGTACGGCATGTTGCTCAACGTGTTGATCGCCGTGTTTCTCGCCGGTCTGATGATCGGTCGCACCCCGGAATACCTGGGCAAGAAGTTGCAGGCCAAGGAAGTGCAATTGCTGGTGGTGACCTTGCTGGTGATGCCGGTAGGTGTGCTGGTACTCGGTGCCATCGCCGCTAGCCTGCCAGGCCCGGCCGGTGCCATCAGTAACCCCGGCCCCCACGGTTTCAGCCAATTGCTCTATGCCTACACCTCGGCCAGTGCCAACAACGGTTCGGCGTTCGGCGGCTTCAGCGCCAACACCCCGTTCCACAACCTGATGCTGGGCTTGGGTATGTTGATCGGCCGCTTCGGCTACATCCTCCCGGTACTGGCCCTGGCCGGCAGCCTGGCGATGAAGAAGACCGCACCGATCGGCCAGAACAGCTTCCCGACGCATGGCCCGCTGTTCGTGACCCTGTTGACCGTGACCATTTTGCTGGTGGGCGGCCTGAGCTTCCTGCCGACGCTGGCACTGGGCCCTATTGCTGAACACATGAGCATGGGCTTCTAAGGGGATATGAAAATGAATATGCCTGCAAAAAACGCGGCTCCGGTGCAAACCCAGGAACCCGCCAAAACCGCCATCTCCGCCCTGTGGCGCCCGGCGCTGGTCCAGGCTTTCGTCAAGCTGGATCCCCGCCAACTGCAACGCTCGCCGGTGATGCTGGTGGTCGAACTGACCGCGATCCTCACCACCGTGTTGTGCTTCGTGCCCGATACCACCGTGCCAACCTATGTCGCCGTGCAGATCGCGGTGTGGCTGTGGTTTACCGTGCTGTTCGCCAACTTCGCCGAAGCCTTGGCCGAAGGGCGTGGCAAGGCGCGTGCCGACAGCCTCAAGGCCGGCAGCGAAGGCCTGAGCGCTCGCCGCAAGGAGGCCGATGGCAGCTTCAAGGTCGTGCCGGCCACCAGCCTGCGCAAAGGCGATGTAGTGCGCGTCGCCGCCGGGGAAATGATCCCCGGTGACGGCGAAGTCATCGAAGGGATTGCGGCGGTCAATGAAGCCGCGATCACCGGTGAGTCCGCACCGGTGATCCGCGAGTCCGGCGGCGACCGTTCGGCCGTCACCGGTAACACCCGGCTGGTGTCGGACTGGCTGTTGATCCGCATCACCGCCAACCCTGGTGAGTCGACCCTCGACCGCATGATCGCCCTGGTGGAAGGTGCCAAACGCCAGAAAACCCCTAACGAAGTCGCGCTGGATATCCTGCTGATCGGCCTGACCCTGATCTTCCTGCTGGTGGTGGTGACCCTGCAGCCGTTCGCCCATTTCGCCAGCGGCAGCTTGCCCCTGGTGTTCCTGGTCGCACTGCTGGTGACGCTGATTCCTACGACCATCGGCGGCTTGTTGTCGGCCATCGGTATTGCCGGCATGGACCGCCTGGTGCGCCTCAATGTGATCGCCAAGTCCGGCCGTGCCGTGGAAGCGGCAGGTGACGTGCACGTGTTGCTGCTGGACAAGACCGGCACCATCACCTTCGGTAACCGTCGGTGTGCGGAGGTGGTCGCGGCGCCTGGCGTCAGCGGCAAGGAAGTGGCCGAGGGCGCGTTGTTTGCCTCCCTGGCGGATGACACTGCGGAAGGCAAATCCATCGTCGAATACCTGCGCGCCTTGCACCCTCAGGCCGAACCTTCTGCGGATGAGCTGACCGCCGTGCCGTTCAGCGCGGACACCCGGTTGTCCGGTGTCGACTACCAGGGTCGTGTGTTCCGCAAAGGCGCGGTGGATTCGCTGTTGGCGTTTATCGGTCAGCCACGCCGCGACTTGCAACCGGCACTGTCGCGGGAAATCGACAAGATTGCCCAAAGCGGCGGCACCCCGTTGCTGGTGTGTGCTGATGGCAAGTTGCTCGGTGCGATCCACCTCAAAGACGTGGTCAAGCCCGGCATCCGTGAGCGTTTCGCCGAGCTGCGCAAACTGGGCATTCGCACCGTGATGGTCACCGGCGACAACCCGCTGACCGCCGCTGCGATTGCTGCTGAAGCGGGCGTGGACGACGTGCTGGCCGAAGCCACGCCGGAGAAAAAACTCGCGCGCATTCGCCATGAACAAAACGACGGTCGCCTGGTGGCAATGTGCGGCGACGGTGCCAACGATGCCCCGGCGCTGGCCCAGGCCGACGTCGGCATGGCAATGAATGACGGCACCCAGGCCGCTCGCGAAGCCGCCAACATGGTCGACCTCGACAGTGACCCGACCAAACTGTTGGATGTGGTGCAGATCGGCAAGGAATTGCTGGTGACCCGTGGCGCGCTGACCACCTTTTCCATCGCCAACGACGTGGCCAAGTACTTCGCGATCCTGCCGGCACTGTTCGCCTCGATCTATCCGCAACTGGGCGCGCTCAACGTGATGCACCTGCAAAGCCCACAGAGCGCGATTCTCTCGGCCATCGTGTTCAACGCGTTGATCATTGTGGTGCTGATTCCATTGGCGCTGCGCGGTGTGCGTGTGCAAGCGGCGAGTGCGGCGGCGCTGCTGCGTCGCAACCTGCTGATCTACGGGGTGGGCGGGATCCTTGTGCCGTTCGTGGGGATCAAGGCGATCGACATGCTACTGACTGCGTTGCACCTGGTTTGACCCGAATCCTGCGGGTACCCGATGGGTGCCCACAGGTTGCAATGACCGAATTGAGGAATCCAAAATGTCCAACATGATCCGTCCGGCCCTGAGCCTGCTGGTGCTCATGACCCTGATCACTGGCGTCGCCTACCCACTGGTGGTGACCGGCGTCGCCCAGGTCGCTTTCCCGGACCAGGCCAATGGCAGCCTGGTGCGCGACGACAGTGGCAAGGTGCGCGGCTCCAGCCTGATCGCCCAGGATTTTACCGGCGACAGCTGGTTCCACCCACGTCCATCGGCCGGCGCTTTCGCGACGGTTTCCAGCAGTGCCAGTAACCTTGGCCCCAGCAACCCGGCGCTTGCGACGCGCATTTTTGATGACGCGAACAAGCAGTGGGTGCGCAGCCAAGGGCCGGTGCCTTTGGCGTCGCTGACTACCTCTGGCAGCGGTCTTGATCCACACTTGCCACCACAGGCGATTGCCTATCAACTGGCGCGGGTGGCGGCGGCGCGGAATGTGCCGGTGTCGACCCTGCAGCGGTTGCTCGATGAGCATATCGAAAGCCCGCTGGTGGGCCCGCCGGTGGTGAACGTGCTGGCGCTGAACATGGCGCTGGAAAAACTCTGAACCTCCTGTGGGTGCGGGCTTGCTCGCGAAAGCGATGTATCAGCCAATGTATTTGTTACTGATAGACCGCTTTCGCGAGCAAGCCCGTTCCCACATTGGATCTTCAGTGGGCCCGAATACTTGAATACCTGAAGGAACCCCCAAGCATGAGCGACTCCGGCCGCGCCGATGCCCTGCTAGCCGATCTGCCCCGGGACGGCCGTGGCCGACTCAAAGTATTCCTCGGTGCTGCACCCGGTGTGGGCAAGACCTACGCCATGCTCCAGGCCGCGCACACCCAGCTGCGCCAAGGCGTGAAGTTGATCGCTGGTGTGGTCGAAACCCACGGCCGCGCCGAGACCGAAGCCTTGCTCAGCGGCTTACCGCAGCAACCCTTGCTGCGCAGCGAATACCGCGGCGTGATGCTCGAAGAAATGGACCTCGACGGCCTGCTTGCCGCCAAGCCCAGGCTGGTGCTGGTGGACGAACTGGCCCACAGCAACGCGCCCGGCAGTCGCCATGAAAAGCGCTGGCAAGACATCCAGGAATTGCTCGCTGCCGGCATCAACGTATTCACCACGGTCAACGTCCAGCACCTGGAGAGCCTCAATGACCAGGTACGCGGCATTACCGGCGTGCAGGTGCGCGAAACCCTGCCGGACTGGGTGTTGCAAGAGGCCGACGAACTGCTGCTGATCGACCTGCCGTCCCGCGAGCTGCTGGAGCGTCTGCGCGACGGCAAGGTCTACGTGCCGGAGCAGGCCCGCGCGGCCATCGATGCGTTTTTCACCCAGACCAACCTCATGGCCTTGCGTGAGCTAGCGATGCAAACCGCCGCCGCCCACGTCGATGACGATTTGGCCCAAGGCTATCGCCAGCTCGGCCAGGCCGCGCCGGCGGTGCGCGGTCGCCTGCTGGTGGGGGTGGATGGTGATGCGCAGGCCGAGCGCCTGGTGCGCCATGCCAGCCGCGTCGCGCAGCGTCGGCATTTGCCGTGGAGCCTGGTGCATATCGATAACGGCCGCGCGCGGGACGAGCAGTTTCGCTTGCGCTTGCAGAATGCCCAGCAACTGGCCGAGCGTCTGGGGGGCGAGGTGGTGTTGCTGCGGGCGGGGGAGGTGGCCAAAACCCTGATCCAGCACGCCGCCGAGCGCCGTGCCAGCCTGGTGCTGGTCGGCCAGTCACGAATGCGTTGGCGTCGCCGACTGTTCGGTGGTGGCCTGGCCGCGCGTTTGCTGCGTAATGCGCGTGGCTTGGAAATCAACGTGCTCGACAGCGATGATATCCCGGCACCGCCGAGGTTGCCCGATGTGCGTGGGCTGGTGTGGTTCGACTATGCGCTGGCGGTCGTGGCGACGGTGGTGGCGGCTGCGGTGGCGTGGGCAGTGTCCAGCGTCCTGCCGCTGCCGAATATCTCGCTGGTGTTTCTCGCCGCTGTGTTGCTGGTGGCGGTGCGCAGCAGCCTGGGGCCATCGCTGGTGTGTGCGGCGTTGTCGTTCCTGACCTATGACTTTCTGTTCATTCCGCCGAATTTTTCTTTCTCGATCCAACGCGAAGAGGACGTGCTGACCCTGTTGTTCTTCCTGTTGATGGCGGCGTTGACCGGCAACCTGGCCGCGCGTCAACGCCGGCAGTTGCAGGCGTTGCGCGATACCCAGGAAGAAACCAGCGAACTGCTCGACCTGTCACGCAAACTCACCGCTGCTACTGATCGTCAGGCGGTGGTCAGCGCCGCTGCGCATCACTTGGAAGGCTGGAGCGACCTGGACCTGTGCCTGGTCAATCGCGATGGGCAGGGTGGTTGGACGATCGAGACCGGCGGCCCGCTGACGCTCACCGAAGCCGAGCGCGCCGCGGCTGATTGGGCTTGGCAACATGACCAGCCGGCGGGCATGGGCACCGGTACCTTGCCGTTCGGGCGTTGGTGGTGGTGGCCGTTGTCGGGCGAGGAGGGCCCGCTGGGGTTGCTGGGCGTCAGTCCCAAGCCTGGACTGGAGTTAAGTGGGCAACGCCGTCGCTTGCTCACCGCCTTGAGCCAACCGCTGGCTCAGGCTTTGGCGCGGGCGCAACTGGCCCAGGAGTTGGAGTCTGCCAGGCTGCACGGTGAGACCGAGCAACTGCGCAGTGCCTTGCTGGCGTCGGTGTCCCACGATCTGCGCACGCCCTTGACCTCTATGCGCGGCAGCATCGATAGCCTGCTGGCGCTCGGTGAGGCCATTCCATTGGAGGACCGCCGCGAGTTGCTCGAAGGCACACGTGATGAGGCCGAACGTCTCGATAGGTACATCCAAAACTTGCTGGACATGACGCGCCTCGGCCACGGCGCGTTGAAACTGGCGCGGGATTGGGTGTCGCCAGGCGATATTGTCGGCAGTGCCCTCGGCCGTCTGCGTGCGGTGCTGGCACCGTTAAAGGTGAGTACCGACGTGCCCGCTGAGCTGCCATTGTTGTATGTGCACGCCGCGTTGATCGAACAAGCGCTGGTCAATGTGTTGGAAAACGCCGCGCGCTTTTCGCCGCCGCAAGGCCGCTTGCAACTGAGCGCCGGCGTTGCTGACGACCAGTTGTTTTTCGCCGTGGCCGATGAAGGGCCGGGTATTCCCGAGGAGGAGCGCGCAAAGATTTTCGACATGTTCTACACCGCCGCCCGAGGCGATCGCGGCGGGCAGGGCACAGGACTGGGCCTGGCGATCTGTCAGGGCATGGTCGGTGCCCATGGTGGGCATATCAGCGTGGCCGACGGGATCGACGGGCGTGGCACCTGCATCACCTTGTTCCTGCCTTTGCCGACACAACCTGGCCTGGAACGCGAGGCATGAGCTACCCTGTTTTCTTCACGGATTTTGATGGGACACCATGAGCCAGACCGCGACGATTTTGGTCATTGATGACGAGCCGCAGATCCGCAAATTCCTGCGCATCAGCCTGGCCTCCCAGGGCTACAAAGTGATAGAGGCCGGCACCGGCAACGAAGGTCTGGCCCAGGCGGCGCTGAGCAAGCCGGACTTGCTCGTGCTCGACCTTGGCCTGCCGGACATGGACGGGCAGCAGGTGCTGCGCGAGTTTCGCGAGTGGTCGACGGTGCCGGTGTTGGTGCTGTCGGTGCGGGCCAGTGAAGGGCAAAAGGTCGAGGCGCTTGACGGCGGAGCCAATGATTACGTGACCAAACCCTTTGGCATCCAGGAGTTTCTCGCCCGGGTGCGCGCGCTGCTGCGTCAGGCTCCAGCGGGGGAAGCCCAGGAAGCGGCCTTGCGTTTTGGTCCGCTGACCGTGGATCTGGCCTATCGCCGTGTGCTCCTGGACGGTGCCGAAGTGGCGCTGACCCGCAAGGAATACGCGGTGCTGGCCCAATTGGCGCGGCATCCGGGGCGGGTGATTACCCAGCAGCAATTGCTCAAAGATATCTGGGGGCCGACCCATACCGAAGACAGCCACTATCTGCGGATCGTGGTGGGGCATCTGCGGCAGAAGTTGGCGGATGATCCTACACAGCCACGGTTTATCGTGACTGAGGCGGGGGTGGGTTATCGGTTGCTGAGTGCCTAGATTTTTGGCGTCTGGCAGGGCCTCTTCGCGAGCAAGCCCGCTCCCACACTTGAACGAGTTCCGCCTTTGAAATGCGGTCGAATGCGGGAGCGGGCTTGCTCGCGAAGAAGCTATCAGCAGCACCACAGGTTTCAACTCTGCTCACTCTCATACCGATCCAACGTATCGCTGGCAATCTCCCGACCCAGCGCGATCAACTCCGGCGCCTTGTAAAACTCGAAAAAACGACACACCCGCTTCGGCACGTTGATCAACACGTCAGGCGGGTAGCCAGCAATCTTGTACTGCGCCAGCGACGTCTGCATCACCTCGAAGCTCTGGTTGATCAAGTCGAGGAGCGACGCCGGGCCGACGTTATCGATGATAAATGACCCGGTCGCTGACTTTGGTGCGCCGGGTTTTTCCGGTGCGGCGGCGGGTTGCTGGGATTCCGGCTCGGCGGAGTCCAGCCAAGGGTTGATCTCCGCCGCCTGCGCTTCCAATGCCTCTTGCTCCAGCTTCATCAATTGTTCGGCCTGCTTGCGCCGGAACGGCAAGTGCGAACCGAGTGATTTCGCCAGGTTGTTGAAGCGACTCTTGAAGGCGGGCGGGCGCTGGATCACTGGCAATTGGTAGTGCTTCTGGTTGGTGGCGTTGAGGTTGACCGCGATGATCAAGTCGCAATGGCTCGACACCACCGGCACGATGGGCAGTGGGTTGAGCAGGCCGCCGTCCACCAGCATGCGGTTGCCCTGCATCACCGGGGTGAACAGGCTGGGAATCGCCGCCGAGGCGCGCATGGCCTGGTGCAGGCAGCCTTCCTGGAACCAGATTTCCTGCTGGTTGGTCAGGTCGGTGGCGACGGCGGTGTAGGGGATGCGCAGTTCTTCGATATTGATCTCGCCGACGATCTTGCGGATCTGGCCGAAGACCTTCTCACCGCGAATCGCGCCCAGGCGAAAACTCACGTCCACCAGGCGCAGTACGTCGAGATAATCAAGGCTTTCAATCCAGTTCCGATAGTCATCCAGCTTGCCGGCGGCGTAGATCCCGCCCACGACGGCCCCCATGGAGCACCCGGCGATACAGGCGATGTCATAGCCGCGCCGTTCGATCTCTTCGATCACGCCGATGTGGGCGTAACCACGAGCCCCGCCGGAGCCCAGCACCAAGGCAACACGTTTTTTCATGGTCCATGTCCTCCCCAAGGCAGGGTGCCACAATGCACCCATTGAGGGGGCGGCTTCAATCTTCGCAGGCGACCTGCGATATTTTTCCAGAATAGCCACGGTGCTCGGGTATGCTCTGGTATGTAGGTACTATCGATTTCAGGCTAGGGACAGGCACTTTTCCATGTAGGCAACGTCTACAACGTACGACTGTTTTTTCTTTTTGAGGTGTCATCAATGAAAGCCTGGATGTGTGTACCTGTGATCATGCTGGCCCTGGCCGGTTGTGCCGGTAAGACCGCATACCGCGACAGCTGCGGCAGCCAATTGGACGCCGCCTGGAAAGAGCTGGATCTTGCCAAGGCTGAAGGCTTTGCTGGCACGGTGAGCTACTCTAAAGCGCTATCGTTATTGACGGGCGCCAAGACCCAGCAACAATTTGAAGCGTTTGAAGGCTGCTCCAACAAGGCCGAGAAAGCGCGGTTCTATATTCGTGAGTCTCGCGCCGGGCGTTGACCTGCAGCAGCGAGTAGGACTTTTCATCTGGAAGTGAGGGCAGGATGTCAGCTTTGGTCGATCAGTTAGTCGCTCAGGTCATTGGCCTGGAAGTAGGGTTACTGAGCTGCCAGGCTCGCCTCGCCGCCGTTACCGACGATGAAGCCCTGCATGACCTGCGCACCACCGTGCGGCGTCTGCGCAGCCTGTTGCGCCCCTTGCGCGGGTTGCCGGGGGTAGAACAGCTTGAGATGGCCGCCAGCACCGTCGGCCAACTGACGACGCCGCTACGCGACCGCGAGGTGCTGGCGGCGTATTTGCACCAACACGGTCATCACGAGGCCGCCAACCGACGCTTGCGTCTGCAACCTGAGGCCTATCGCCAGGTGGCGAAAAGCCCTGAGCTTGCGCATTTGCTGCTGATCCTGGATGCCTTTCCGCGTTTTATCCGTGCTTCTGAACATCAGAAATTGCTCAAAGGCCTGCGCCCGCGCATTGAAAAACGTCTGGCCAAGCAATGGCAGCAACTCGGTAAGGCCTTGAAAGACCCTGACCATGACCGGCACCGCCTGCGGTTGTTGATCAAGCGGGTGCGCTATGCCGCCGAAGCCTATCCCGAATTGGATAAGTTGCCTGCCAACGCGATGTCACGTCTGAAAAACGCGCAGGGCGCTTTAGGGGATTGGCATGATTGCTGGCAATGGCTGGCCCAGGCTGAGCAGCAGGTGGACTTGCGACCTTGTGTTGCGGTGTGGCAGCGCACCATGGCCAAGGCTGAAGGGCAGGCGGACCGCGTGCTGGAAAAACTCAGCGCCGATTGTTTCTGAACCGGTCCGGCTTTTGGCCGGAATAGGCGCTGTACCTGGCTAGCCCGATGGTTAAGATCGCTCATCTGTTCCTGTTGATGTGAGACCGCCATGCGCTTTAGTGATTTACTCGACGCTGCCCGCAGCAACCCGCTGGATGTCATTATCCCTGCCGAATGGGCCCAGGGCCGCGCGACCTTTGGTGGCCTGGTGGCCGCATTGCAATACGAAGCGCTGCGTGCCCAGGTGCCCGCCGAGCGTCCGCTACGGTCGCTGGCCATCACCTTTGTCGGCCCTGTAGCGCCGGACGTTCCTGCCAGTTACCAAGTCGAAGTGTTGCGCGAAGGCAAGGCCGTCAGCCAATTGCTTGGCCGTGTGGTGCAGAACGGTGAAGTGGCGACATTGGTACAGGCCAGTTTCGGTGCGTCCCGTGAGTCGGAAATTGCTGTCGAGAGCGCAGCGCCACCGGTGTTCAAACATTGGGATGAATGCCAGGAGCTGCCCTACATCAAGGGCGTCACCCCCGAATTCATGCGCCACCTGGCGATGCGCTGGAGTGTCGGCGGCTTACCCTTCACCGGCAATAAATCCCGTGACATGGGCGGTTGGGTTCGCTTACGCGGAGATGTCAAAGAAGAGCCACTGACTGAAGCGCATATCCTCGCCCTGGTCGATGCCTGGCCTCCGGCTTTGCTGCCGCACCTGAAAAAGCCGGCACCCGGCAGCACCCTGACTTGGACCATCGAATTTATCCAGCCCTTGCAGGATCTGACGACCCTCGATTGGTGCCAGTACCACGTCACCATCGAGCACGCCCGCGACGGCTACGGCCACGCCGCCGCCGCCCTTTGGAGCCCGAGCGGCGAGTTGATCGCCATCAGCCGCCAGACTGTGGTGGTCTTTGCCTGACCTCAATGCCGGTGGCGTTGTCGCCAGGCGCGCCACCAGCCACCACTTAGGACAAAACGCGGAAAGGTCACGAACTGCTCGACCACCAGTCGCTGCACCGCATCTTTACGATCACTGAACGGCTCACTGGCCTCGGCTTCCAGGCTATGGCCATGACGCTGCAACGCCAAGCCGGCCAGGATCCCGACCACACCCACGGCGAAACTGGCCAGACTCAGGCTGAAAACCCCGGACACGATCAACAGAAACCCGATGATGAACAGCGGCACGGCAATCAGGTGCAACGCCAGATTGGTCGGGTGCTGATGGTTCTGCGGGTAGTTACGCCATTGCCAGGCGGGAAGGTTGGGGTGACGTTTGCCCATGATGGTGAATCCTCTGTCCGTTGAAATGGCATGGAGAGAGTTTAGGTGGGGTTGGTCGGGGGGGCGAATTGGCGTTCGCTATAGCGTTCATAGGACCGGTTGCGTAATTCACGTTTTTGATTTTTATAGAGTATTGTCTGCCCAGTTATAGTCTCTTGGTTCGGGGTTATTTATATACACTGTCGGCCCTTCCATGGAAAGCCACTTGGCTTTGAGTTCAATAGAAGCATTTTTTGAGTTTGCGGTGAGCAAGAAGTACCCGTTTTCTCGCTTTATATTTATTATAAATATGTCCCTGTGCGGGAGGTTTACTATTTTTAAGTTGCTAACCTCGGAGCAGCTTAGTGCAATTCTGCACGTGTTATATCCTTTGTTCTTCCATTTTTCAGGCAACACATCAGGGAAGTCTGGTATGTCAAAACCTATTCCAAAAGAGGGTTGGTCATTTTCTATGCCCAGTGAATGAATGTAAGCTTTGCCGATTTCAATCGGTTGGCTGAACACTTTGTTAAAAAATATACTCCCGTCAAGATCGTTCCAGTGTTTCATTTTTTATCCTTGAATACGTAATGGTCTTTTGTTCCCGGAACACTGCCGGTTCGCGGTGTCTCAAATGGACGCAGATTGAAGTGAGCGCCTTGATTGCCAGCTCCGTTTGGAGCGCCGAATTTATGCCCGGCTGAATGGTCTTGTATTAACACTTTGGATCCATCAGCCCTCGTATATTGGTAGACCCTCGTGTGAATAGGTTTTCCCGAGCTATCTAAAATTGCTTTTCCGTTTATATCTGACATTTTCACAATGCTGTATTGTTTTTTTGTGCCAGACCTCGGAGCGGTAATTACATCAGGTTGTTGTGCCATCGGTATATTGGCGTCTCTTTTTGCTTCGCGGAACGCTCCTTTACGAGATATATCAGGTACGTCAGGTTCAACAGGTACAGCGCAGGTTGGGTTTTTCTTTACTGAGCCAGTGCAGTTAGCATTTAGCCCAAGGGGGTCCACCCAACCCGTAGGATTGGGCGCGTACTGGTACGTGTTGATCCCACCCGCCAGCTTCACCGGGTCCGGCGTCAGGTAACGGCCGATATCCGGATTGTAGTAGCGATGGCGGTTGTAGTGCAGCCCGCTTTCTTGGTCGAAGTATTGGCCTTGGAAGCGCAGCGGGTTGTCGACTTTTCCGATATCGACGCGGGTGATTTCACCGTAAGCACGGTAGTGCGCGGACCAGACGATTTCGCCGTCGGGGTTGGTGAGTTCCTGTGGGGTGCCGAGGTGGTCGAGTTGGTAGTGGTAGGCCTTGGTTTCCTTTGGGCCGAAGCCTTCCAGCAGGGCCAGCGGGCGAAAGGTGTCCGGTTCGTAGAGGTAACTGCGATGGCGGTTCGCGTGGTGCTCGGCGATGAGTGTGTCGCCCTGCCAGAAAAACTCCGTAGTGATGCCGTCAACGGTTTTGCTGATACGCCGCCCAAACGGGTCGTAGCGGTAGCTGGCGGTTTGGCCGTTGGGTTGGGTGGTGCCGATCAGGCGATGCTGGCAGTCGTAGCGGTATTCGGTGACGAGGGTGTGGCCCTTGCCACGTCGTTCGCGGATGAGGTTGCCGAAGGCGTCGTAGTCGTAGTGATGGTCACCTTGGATCATCAGGCGGTTGCCGGCGACGATGTCGGGGCCGGGGCGGTTTTGCATGAGCAGGTTGCCGGCGGGGTCGTGGGCGAAGCGTTCCTGCTCACCTTGGGAGTGGTCGGCGCGGATGAGGCGGCTCAGTGCGTCATAGTGGTAGTGGTGTTCACCTTTACGGGTATCTAGGCGCCGGGTGAGGTTGCCGCATGTGTCGTAGTGATACTGGCGCTGGTAAATGGCACCTTCGACGTTGCACAGTCCGTGGTTGAACAGGCGCGCCTGAGCGTCGTACTGGTAACTGCTGAGCAGCTTTCCCTGGCCTCTTTGGTGTTCTCGACCGGTGTCGAATAGATGAGCGGTGAGCGTTTGGCCATTTACCTCGACCTTCTCAAGCAGGCCGCCTTTGGCATGATTGAACGTCACCCGGTTGTTGTCCGGTAGGCGCAGGTTTTGCAGTTGGCCGCAGGCGTCGTAGCCATAGCGCAGGGTGCCCCAGCCTTGGTGCTCGGCGGTGAGGCGGTTTTGGCTGTCGTACTCGTAGGCCAGCGCCCAGTGGCCATCCTCGACGCTTAAGAGGTTGCCTTGGCGGTCGTAGGCGTAATCGACTTGGTTGCCGTCGGGCAGGGTTTTTCTTACGAGTCGACCGGCATAGTCGCGCTCGTAACGGGTAACCAGCTGACTGCCGTCATCGCCGTGTTCGGTCTTCTCCTGAAGGTTGCCGTTGAGGTCGTAGGCGTAAGCCGTGCGCTGGCCATCAAAGCCGATTTCCTGTTGGATCAGGCCGTTGCTGTGGTATTGGAGTCGGTAGGTTTCGCCCACCTCGTTTTCGATCTCGGTCAGCAATAACCTAACGTTGTCGTACCGGTATTTGACCTGAGTGCCATCAGCGTTGATGCGACGGCTGATCAGGTGCAGGCCGTCGGCGTATTCGTAGCGGGTGACGTGGCCGAGTTCATTACGTTCGGAGGTGATTTTTCCGTAAGCGTTGTAGCTGTATTCCCGTGTGGCACCGCCCGGTAGCACAACACGGATCAACCGACCCACGCTGTCCCATTGATACTGGGTTAGCGCCCCCTGTGCATCTTCACGGGCAACCTGTCGCCCAAGGTCGTCATAGCAATAGCGCTTGATGACGCCGTTCGGCAACTGCTCCTCAAGCAACTGCCCACGCTCATTCCACACCAGCCGATGACAGCTGTGATCCGGGTACCAGACACCAACCAGTTGCCCATATTTGTTGTAGCTGTAGTCAGTAGCGTTGCCGTCAGGATCGGTCTTGCGCGTCACGTCGCCCTGGTCATTACGCTCGTATTTCCAGACCGCCTGACCCCGCCTTACAACCCGTACGAATCCATTGTCATGCTCGTAGGTCGTCGGCTCATCGTCCCCCGGAAACAGCGCCACCAAACGCCCGGCTTCGTCGTACTGATACGCCGTGATCGCTCCCAGCGGATCCTGCTCAACCGTCAGTCGGCCTTTGTCATCGTAGGATTTAAAGTGTTGGGCACCGTCAGGGTCCACGCGCTGCACCAGCCGCGCCCGCGGGTCATGCACGTAGACTTCCTGGCTTCCGTCGGCGTTAAACACCGTGACCTGCCCGTTGTCATCCCAGGCGTACCGCGTGTCCATCTGCGAGAAACTGGCCCAGTGCCGGACACACCGCGCGGCCTTGCCAGACCGTTCCCAGGCCCAGAAAAAACTTGCCCCACCGGCCAAGCCACGCTCAAGAATTACGTGCTGATCGTCGTACCGGTAAACCTCGCTTTCACCGACCGCATTGGTCGCCGAAATCAGTCGCCCAGCGTCGTCATAGGCGTAGGCAACAACGGTCTGCTCTGTTACCCAGACAAATGGGCCGTCATCGACAGCCCGCTCGATCTGGTAATCCACCGCCACGATCCGGCTCGAGGCATAGCGCAAAAACAGCGAACGTCCGACACCGTTATCCAGCCGCTCAATGCGTCCTAGAAAATCCCTGCAAATGCGCAGCCGGTTGTCATACGCATCGCTGATCGCTGTCAGCACACCGTCGTGGAAGTGGTAGAAACGTGACCCTTGAGACAGGACTAACTCATCGGGCACAGCCCCCAGGTAGATCGCCGCTTCGGCCAGGCTGTTGGTGATCGCGGGCCGAGAAGCGGTGGGCAGGGGCAGGGTGGTCGAGCGATTTTCATGATCGGTCCACACCACCGCATCCCCGGAAACACTCAGCCGATGCGCCAGCGAGTGACTCCAGCCAAACCCCAACCCGCAGTCCATTTCCACCGCACTGGTGCGGTACAAGCGGGTCCACTCAAACGGCAAGAGCCCGTCCAGCGTTCCATCGGTGAGGGTCAGCAGTTCCTCGCCCGTGACCATCGACACCGGGCACCCGTTGGTGGCGGTCTTGTCCGAAGACGCAGCGACATTCCCAGCCGGGTTTCGAGCAGAAGCAGGCACATCGTCGACAGTCTCCTGCCGAACCAACACCGTCCGTTGCGTGGCCTTGTCGCGCACCACCGGCACGGGGTTGGCAATCACCTGGTCCCCAGCCTTCAACGGCACATCCGGAATTACTCTGATCGGCGTCGCCGCGCTGCCCAGCAACAACGGCTTGGCCGCTTCGACATGCGCGTCCAACCGAGGCCCGACGAGCTGATCGGCCAGCCTTTCCAGCCATCTACGCACGCGACCCGACTTGATAGGCCCCAACACCTGCAGACCCAGTCGAACGTGTACGCCCATGCCCCGCGTCGTCCAGATCAAAAACAGATTGATCAGCACCTCACCGGTGATTTCGCCCGCCAGTTCATACATCTCTGGCGGCGCAAGCATGCGTATCCAGGCGACCATTGCCGACAGATAGATGAACAACAGTGGCTCATCGCTCAGCATCAGCAGGCCATGGGCGATGGCGTCCTTGCCCAGTTTCAGCAGCTCGTCCAGTTCGGCCTGGGTGATGTACTGCAGCAATTTATCGCTATTGGCCTTGAGGTCCGCCAACAGGTCGTACAGCTGAGTGACGTTATCCCAGAGGTTATAGAGCGCCTTACCGATCCCACCCGCAAACGCCACGCCCTGCATCGCACTTCGCTCGAACGGCGTGGCGCTGGCGAAGTCTTTCCATCGCGGCTTGAAGGTCTTCGTCCATTCATCACGCAGGCGATGTTCCAGCCCGGCGATCACCGACTGGTAAGACGCATACAGCGCCTTGACGTGTGCCTTGGAAACGTTGGGGTAAAAGGTGACCTGGTAGCGTTGATCGCGGATGCACTCGTTGACTTCAAGAATGCCGCTGGCATCGATGGTTCGTCGGATAGGGGCACCGAACGGCTTGCCGTCCGATCCGATGGCTTGCAGCATCACCGGCGTATTGCCGATAGGAACAAACCGCGTGCTTTCAAACATGTGCACCAGGGTCAATGAGCCCTGAGCCTTGCAGACGGCGACCGTGCGATTGGGTTTTTTGGAAGACGCGGGAGCGACGAGGGCAACGTCTTCCCCGACTCTGAATACTTGCTCCACGTCCAGCGCTGAACCACTCCAGAAGCTCTCGGCCCATTCGTCAAATGAGTTCAGGCACGACCTGAAGTCACGAAAGACGGTTTCCACGTCCGGCGTTTCGGCATCCATGGGGTAGAGGACGAACTGCGCAATAACCGGAATCATGAAACGGCCCCATTGAGTGGGGCACTGATAGAGAAGAGCATCGGCGGTCCCTCGCGCTGATTGGTCAGGCGAGAGACTTTGGAGAGGTTGGCAGGGAAAAGAAGTCGGCGTTATTCGCCAGGAAGGCTAGGAAATTTCGCCAAGACCTCGGGTAAACCGAGGCTCGGTTGTAGGAGGGAGATTACAGGTTGAACAGTCCTACAGCTTCAACTGCCCAATCGCCTTGCTCAGTTCTCCGGCCAGGGTGGCCAGTTGATTGCTGGTGGTCGCCGAGTCGACGGTCTGCTGCACCGTGTTCTCGGTCACGTCGCGAATGCTGACGACCGCGCGATTCATTTCTTCGGCCACGTGGCTTTGCTGTTCGGCGGCGACGGCGATCTGGGTGTTGCTTTCGCGCATCTGCGCCACGGCACCGGTGATTTCGGCGAGCGCGGCGCCGGCCTCCTGGGCTTGATGCACGCAGTCGTCGGCCTTGAATGAGCTTTCCTGCATGAAGTCCACCGCGTCGCGGGTGCCCGCTTGCAGGGCCGAGACCATGCGGGTGATTTCATCGGTGGAGCTTTGCACGCGCTTGGCCAGGTTGCGCACTTCGTCGGCGACCACGGCGAAGCCACGGCCCATTTCTCCGGCGCGGGCGGCTTCGATGGCGGCGTTGAGGGCGAGCAGGTTGGTCTGCTCGGCGATGCTGTGGATCACGCTGACCACGCCGTTGATTTTCTGGCTGTCTTCGGCGAGCTTCTGGATCATTACGGCGGTTTGTTGCACGCCGGTGGACAGGCCGGCGATCGAGCGTTGTACCCGGGTGACCACTTCCTGGCCGCTGCCGGCGAGGGTATCGGCGGTCTGGGAGAGATCCCTTGTGGCGCCTGCGTGTTGGGCAATGTGATGAACCGTTGCAGTCATCTCGTTGATGGCGGTGGCGGCCTGGTCGGTTTCACTTTGCTGGCCGAGCATGCCGTGCTGTACCTCGTTCATGCTGCTGGCCAGCCGTGCGGCGCCATCGTCCAGTTGCCGGGCGGTGTGCGCCACGGTGTTCACGACGCGCTGGTAACCGGCCTGCATCGCGTTGAACGCGCTGGCCATCTGGCCGACTTCGTCCTTGCACGCCAAGGGCACGCGAGCCGACAGATCGCCGGTTTTCTCTACGTGCAGCATCACGTCCTTGAGGGTGTTGAGCTGACTGAGCAGGAAGCGGATCAGCAATTGCGACGCGCCGAGCATCGCCAGCATCAGGATCAGGACCGCCACTGCATAATTGGCGAAGCGTTCCTCGAACACTTGGCTCAAGCTGGGCGCGTAGGCAAGGACGGCAATGTATTGACCATCAGGGCGGGCGACGACTTCAGCGCCCAGCAGCGGGTTATCACCGAACACGGGCATAGGGTTGAACTCGACCCAACCCGTGGCGCTGCCCAGGGCTGACAGATCCTGATCGGCCAATTGTGGGATTTGGCCGCGCTTGAACGTCAGCCAGTGCTCGCCCTTGGGCAGTGTTTCCCCAGCCGGCCAGGCGTCTAGCAGCCGCGCTTGTGCCTGCGCCGAGGCGTGGGAGGCCGTGCTGCGCGCCTGTTGTTCAAGTTGCACGGCATACAGCACCAGCAGCAAGGTAGTGATGAAGGCGACCGCGTTGACGGCCCAGAATTTGTACTTCAGCGAGATATTGCTAAGCCAGGCACCCATGGAAGGTTTTCTCTGATAGCGGAAACAGCATTGGCAAGGTGCCATTATTGTGCCGCTATCGAGTCAAACGGTTTTGACGTGGGTCAATGCACCGCATCAATCCACTTCAGGCAGTCCAAAAAAGCGACGGGCGCATGCCGTGCTGTGGCGGGCGAGGTCTTCCATGCTTTCGTTTCGATGCAGGGCGACTTCGCGCAGGACTTCCGGTAGATACGCCGGCTCATTCCGGCCATTTTTCGGCTTGGGGCGCAGGGTGCGTGGCAGCAGGTAAGGGGCGTCGCTTTCCAGCATCAGACGCTCACGAGGAATTTCCCTGACAAGTGGGTGCAGGTGTGTCCCACGGCGTTCGTCGCAGATCCAGCCGGTGATGCCGATGTGCAAGTCCAGGTCGAGGTAGCTGAACAACGCCTGCTGTTCGCCGGTAAAGCAATGCACCACGGCGGCAGTGAGATGGTCGCGGTAGTCCTTGAGAATTTCCAACAGGCGCTGGTTGGCGTCACGTTCGTGGAGGAACACCGGCAACTTCAGCTCGACGGCCAGGGCCAAGTGTTCTTCCAGGACTTTTTCCTGCTGCGGTCGCGGGGAGAAATCCCGGTTGAAATCCAGCCCGCATTCACCCACAGCCCGTACGCGGCTTTCGCTGAGCAAACCGCGCAGACGCTTGGCGCTGTCGCCGTTCCAGTCGCTGGCGGAGTGGGGGTGGATACCCGCGGTGCTGAACAGGCGTTGGCCGCTTTCATCCAGTTTTTCGCATAACTCCAAGGCCTGTTCGCTGCCCTCGATATGGGTGCCGGTGAGCACCAATTGCTGTACGCCGGCGGCGTAGGCTCGGTCGAGTACAGCCTGGTGCTTCTCGTCGAAACTGGAGTTGGTCAGGTTGACGCCGATATCAATGAGTTGCATGGTGCTATCTCCGCCTGCGGCCGGAAAGCATATCAGAGCTGTAGATTTATAAGAAAAACGAAGAACTACAACGAGTTATAGCTGTCTTTGAACGTCGCAAGTTCATTGTGGTGGGCCGAACGCCTTACCCTGTGCCACCGTTGCGCGCAAAGCCTGCGCATAAAGCGCTCTGTTTCTGACACCCACCGCCTCGTTTTTCGCGAGCGCGTTGGCCAGTATTCTTTTCCGGAGAGCGGATGATCCGACCCTCGGCGTTGCTTATGTTGTGCCTGACGTTGCTGCTGCCCATGGCGGCGGTTGCGCGTCTGGACGGGCCGCTGGAAGTGACCAAGCCCGGCAAGGTCCGCGACCTGGCAGAGATTCGCTCCAGTCGCACCCTGCGCGTATTGGTCAACCAGAGCCGTAACAGCTCCGGCGAGGTCCAGGGCCAGGCCATCGGCGTCGAATACCATCGCCTGCGCGCCTTCGAGCAATACCTCAATGGTCATGCCCGTGATGGCCAGGAAATCAACCTCAAGATCATTCCCAAGGCCAAGGACCAGTTGCTCGGCGCCCTGGCCCGTGGCGAAGGTGACCTGGTGGCACCGGGTGAATTGCTTGATGTGAAGGCGGCGCACAAGATCAGCGCCAGCGATCCGATTGTCAGCGATGTGCCGCTGTGGCTGGTGGGTGTGAAGGGCGAGCGGCGGTTCACCAAACTGGAGCAACTGTCCGGTCGCACCCTGGCGCTGACCACCGGGAGCGCGGCGGCGGATGCCATCAGCCAGGTCAATCAGAAGCTGGCGTTGCACAAGCAACCGCCGGTGAAAGTGGAGTGGGTGGACCCGACCCTGGCTGTGGAAGATGTACTGGAAATGGTCCAGGCCGGCATTTTTCATCTGACTATTGTTGAAAAGCCGATTGCCGAACGCTGGTCGAAGATCCTGCCCAAGTTGCGATTTGATAAGCAGGTAGCGATCAGCGAACCGGGCGACGAATACTGGTTCGTGCGCCAGGATGCCTCGATGCTGCGGGCCAGTATTGATCGATTCCTCAAGACCTACCGGACGCCGGCCGACCAGGATGTGGCGTTCCAGCGTATTTACCGGCGTCTCTATCAAGTACGCAACCCCCTGGCACGCGTTGACCGCCAACGCCTGGAAAAACTGCGCCCGGTATTACAAAAACATGCCCGCGAGCAAGGCATGGATTGGTTGAACCTGGCGGCACTCGCTTTCAAAGAGTCGGCGCTTGATCCGGGTGCACGCAACAGTGGTGGTCCCACCGGCCTCATGCAGATCACGCCGTCCGCGGCGCAGCGAGTGGGGGTCAACAATATCGAGAGCCTTGATAGCAATGTGCAGGCGGGTGCGCGCTACCTGGCGATGATCCGCCGCAAGTTCTTTGCCAGTCCCAAGCTCAACGAGCGCGAGCGTATGGCGTTTGTACTGGCGGCCTACAACATGGGGCCGGAACGGGTGCAGGGCATGCGCACCGAAGCCAAGCGCCGGGGGCTGAACCCGAATCAGTGGTTCTTCCAGGTTGAACGCATCGCCATGGAGCAAGTAGGGATGGGCGGCGTCAGCTATGTTAATAGCGTCAACAAGTACTATTTGGCGTTCGAGAGGGAGCGAGAGTCCCTGGAGCCGCCAGCGCCGAAAATCGCCTCACGGAAGTAATCGATTTAATCGATATTAATTAGGCATTTTTTCGGCTTTTATCATTGCCTAAACTGATTAATATAGCGGCCAACCACCCCCTACTTAGAAAAGGATTATCACCATGAGCCCACTGATCAACAGCATCCTGGCCACCCGCGCCGGTTACGGCCTGACCATTTTGCGCATTGTCGTCGGCATCATTTTTGCCGCCCACGGTTCGCAGAAACTCTTCGGCTGGTTTGGCGGCTACGGTCTGGCCGGTACAGCCCAGTGGATGGAAAGCATCGGCCTGGCGCCGGGTACTCTGATGGCGCTGTTGTCGGGCGGCACCGAGTTCTTTGCTGGCCTGGCGTTGATTATCGGCCTGCTGGCTCGCCCTGCGGCACTGGGCCTGACCATCCTGTCGCTGGTGGCGATCTTCTCGGTGCATATCCATAACGGCCTGTTCATGGCCAACAACGGTTATGAGTTCGCGCTGGCCTTGCTCGGTGGTTCGCTGGCGGTGCTTCTGGAAGGCGCCGGAAAGCTGTCTGCGGATCGCGCCATCGCCAACTGATCCCCGTAGAACCTTCAAGAGGCCCGCCATGTGCGGGCTTTTTGCTGATCTGGATTCTTGACACCGCCCCTCCGGCTTCTCTAGGATGCCGCTCATGCGCCGATTTAAACAGCTAATTGCGGGGCGCCATGGGTGATCGTTATCGGTCCCGACAGAAGCATGCTCCATGCTTCGAAATTCCGCTAAAGCGCTGGTTCGGTGTTGCCTCTCACCTGCCCGCAGACTTTTGAGGCAGAGACACGACACGATGAATGCACTACGCCCCCTGATACGCCTGGCTCCGATCACTGCGGACCTCACTCAACGCAATCCTAAAATCCTTCTGGGTGGCAAGCACCAGCCGACGCTGTTGCGTTACCTGGACGGCTGGCCGCGTCGTACGGGCCGACCTTCAGCGTTCCTGATCCAGTTTGTCGAAGATGGCGATTCCCTTGCGCGGTTTGCCAGCAACAGTTTCGACCTTGCGGTTATCCAGGCGCCAAGTGCAAGCGACGCCGATGAGGTCATCCGTCAGTTGACCCGCATTGCTCGGCAAGGGCTGATCGCCCGTCGTTGAGCGTTCAGTGAATCACACTGCCGGCTTTGAGCCGACGACGGCGTTGGCCCAGAAAGACCATCCAGGCGATCAGGCATAACGTCAGGGGTATCGCAAAGGTCACGACCAGTTTTATAGCCCACTCCATATGGCGTACCTGGGCATAAGCTTCGAGCTCCAGGGCATGCAGCTCCATGGGCAGGCGCAGACGCTCCTTGTTGAGCGCCTGCAACCGCGTGGTGGTATCCACTGCCTGGGTGCCGAGGGCGGTTGTCCACGGGCTGAGCCGTTGCCATTCTTGTTCCGTGCGTTGCAGACGCCGCTCCAGTTCGCCGGCTTTCACGCGATAGGCCTGCTTCGCGACTTTGCGCATAGCTTCCAGCCGGTTTGACGAACCTTCCTGCGCCACGCGCGGGCGAATGGCGGCGAGTGTGTCGGGGGCGGACAGGTTGTCCAGCGTATTCAAGACAAACAGCGCGTTGCCGTCCGGCGCGGAGTTGTTGACCTTGTCCATGAGCATGTCCGTGTCAGCAACCACCACGACATGAATATTGGCCGCTTTTTGCAAACCGGGCGGCAGCCCGTTGATGCCATCGGGAAACACCGAATAGCTCGGCCCCTCGATACGCGCAGCAATCACATGAGATCGTTCCTGATTCGACGCCTCTTCCATCAATGCGTCGATCTTGGCTGCGCTCGTGAGGCTATTGGCATCCAACAGGACAGACTGTTCGGAACTTTGCAGGATCGGGGTGAAGGTCGTGCGGCTCTTGCCCAGTTGGGAGAGGGCGCCACTGCTCGATACCGTCACCCTATTGAGGTTCCAGGTACTGATGTCATTTGTGTTCATCGCCTGGCGGGGCAGGTTCAACCGCACCTGATTGGGCGCGCCCGGGGCTTCCCGTGGCGTGTAGAGGTCGTCGACCACCAGCTTGTTCGTCGGCATCTGGATACCCCAGGCCGCCAGCAATTCGTTCAGCCGAGTGTTTTCTGGGGGAAGGTTTGAACGTTGTTCAGTCAACGGGTCGATAAACAACATCAATCTGCCACCCCTCAAGACAAATTGTTCTATTGCATACAGGGCTCGCTCAGACAACGCCTGTGGGTGCACGACCAGCAGCGTTTTGATCGGCTGGGGGACGGATGCGGCACTCGGCTCCAGGTTGACCAGGTCGAACGCCTGCCGCAGTTCCTGCAACAGCCGGCTCGCAGATTCGTCCATCGCCAGCCCCGACAGTAACGCAACGACCGGGCGCTCCGGGTGCTGCAATTTATAAAGCAAATGGCCGATTTCATACTCAAGCAAAGGCTCTTGGTCGAGGCTGAAGGCGCCGATGCGCCGCACACCGTGACCGACACGGGTGCCGATGAGGCCGAGAAAACCCGCATTGTCGTCAAGTCCTGACAGTCGGGCTTTGTAGGCGTCCTCCGAAAAAGGGGCCGGTTCAATAAGGTGCAGGTTGATCATGCCATTGGCCGTTTCCTCATATTCCTTGAGCAGGTCTTCAATGCGCTTGCTGTAGCGTTGTAGCGCGTAGCTTCTTTTCAGGTTGTTGTTGGAGTTGAAATAATACAAGTCCACCGGGTCTTCCAGTGCAGTCAGCAGCTGTTTTACGGCAGGCGCTAAAGTGTGGATTTTTTGCTCGGAAAGGTCCCACCGTAGATCAGGCAGTTTGCCTACCCAAACCAGATTGAACGCCAGGAAAAGCAGGAGGGTGACGGTGAGTGTCATGCTGTTGCGCAGCGAGGACCGCATTAAGAGTTTCCCTTCTCAGCTGTGTTTGTAGTTGAGGGTGACAGTCGTCGCAGTGAGAAAGGCGAGAATCATACTGATGAAGTAAAGCGTGTCCCGAAGTGTGAGTTTCCCATCATCGATGTTGCTGAATCGCAACGTAGGGCTAAGTGCTGCCAAGCTGTCAATCAGCGCGATAGGGGCTTGATGTTCAAGCGCATCCAAGATGGCAGAAAGCCCGCTGGCTGTCAGAAGCAGGCCCAGGGTCAATCCGAAAACGACGGTGCGTTGGCGTACAAATGCACAAATAAAACAACCCACCGACAAGTAACTGCCCGCGAGTAACCAACTAACGACCCATTGCGAAGCAATAACGCTGTTGTCGGGCTTGCCCAAGTAGTTGGCGATGATGACCAGAGGAAACATCAGTAACAGGGCTGTGCCTGCTACGAGCCAGGCGGCGAGGAATTTTCCGATCACCCATTCATAGGTTGTGATGGGCATGGTTTTCATCAGCCCGAGAAAACCTGCACTGGATTCATCCGCCCAGAGTTGCGTGGCCAAGGCAGGCGTCAGTAACAAGTACAACCAGGGGTGAAACTGGAAGAAAACCTGCAAGTCACTGCTGTTCTGTTCTGGCCACGGGCTTACGTATCTTCCCAATGTCACTGACAGTATCAGGAAGACGGCAATGTGCAGGTAAGTACTGGGTGTGCAGGCATAACTGGCGAGCTGGCGCCTTAAAATGATCGGTAATAATTTCAACGGGGCGCCTCCTGGCTCAGGTGGTGGACCACATCATTCAAGCGACCTGGTTCCAGGCTCAATGAGTTGATTTTCCAGCGGCGACTGGCAATCAGCGTGTTGATATGGGGATAGATGGTGTGCCCCGGCATGGCGAGAACGGTCACCGTGCCGGGTGCATGTCGATGCTCTTCGATGCCAGCCACGCCGGGCAGTACGGCCAGCGCCAGCAGGTCCAGTGGGGTGTCCGCGGCCAAGGTGACGGCCTGGAAATGACGCGAGTCGCGTTGTAGATCAGGCAGTGGGGTGTCGGCGACCAGGCGACCACCCGCGATGACAAGTGCACGTGTGCAGAACTCGGACAGTTCATCGCAATGACGAGAGGCGATGATCACTGTCATTTCTTGCGTCAATGACTGGATAAGCCCCCTGAATGAATGCTTCTGATCAGGCGCGAGCCCTTCGGTTGGTTCATCCAGCAGGAGTAGGGCAGGGCTGTGCAGGATGGCCTGGGCGATGGCGACTTTGCGTTTCCAGCCGATGGAGAGCGCATCGAGGGGGGCATTGAGCACCGCAAACAGATCCAGTCGCGCTACCGCCTGTTCCAGCCGCGCGCGTTTGTCTGCGCCGTGGAGGCCGCGAACGGCCGCGATGAATTTAAGGAACGCGCTGACGGACATCGTTGGATGGCCAAGGTCCATGGACAGTTGATAGCCAACGCGTTGCTTTGCTTTAAGTGCGTGGGTTTGTATATCGAACCCCTGGATTTTTATATGACCGCTGGACGGCTGCGTTGAACCTGCTAATAGGTCGAGCAGGGTAGTTTTCGCCGTATGATCCTGCCCGAATAATCCCAGGCATTCTTGTTGAGTGGCGCTGAATGAAAGGTCGCTGAGTATGGTTGTGTTACCCGTGTGTTTTGTCAGGTTGCTTATTTCGATCATTTTTTTTACCGAAAAAGTTTGGCATGACGTAAGCGGCGTGAAAAAAGGGTACGGGTAATGGCCACTTTTGGGAATGTCGATAACGCTTATTAAGAGAAGTCCTACGCGCCGGTTAGACAGGCCGCTGAAACAATGTGCTAGGTTTCGGAATGTCCAATTTTTGAATGTTTATTTATTGTTTAGATAAACTTCTGCCCTGCACAATGAGGCCTGAATGCCATGATGTTGCTACGTACCCTTGTTCTTGAGCGCAACGGTCAAGATGCTCCAGTTAACGGTGCACTGCTCTGTGGGTTTGCCGTAGGTCAGACGGCCTCTAACTTTCTTGTCTACAGTATGGATGAGGAAGTAGAGCCGGAAAGTTCCAGGGTTTATATCGCTGTGTTACGTAAGAAAGTTGATCGCTACTTCCTGGGCGCGGTTGAGTCCAGGGAAGATCTGCAGTTGGCATTACATGTGTTTAAGCAAATTCTGACGTTGGCCGCTTCGGGAATGAAGGCGGGCGGGGTTACGGAAACCCAGGTGCCCTATCATTTTGTTGATTTGAAAGGCTGCAAGCTGCCGCCTGCCAGGCCCGAGGACCATCATTCGGTGATCATCAAGAAGGCGCTGGTGATGAAGGTGATCACCCTGGGCATGTCTGCGCCGACGCTGCCGGCGATCGAAAGCGCTTCAGTGATCGTGCCGTCCATTCGTTTCTCGTCGCAAATGAGTTCATCTCCCAAAGCGATGACCCCTTCCGAGCCCGTCCGGGCACCTGTGCATCAACAGTCCGTTGAGGAAAGCCGACAGCTACCTGTCGAGGCTCCCTCAATGATGGCGCCGGCCTCACCGGCCGATGGGTTGGAACCACTGAAACGCCCACCGCCCGAAGACCCCAGTACGCTGTTCGAAGTGGATAGCACATTGACCAATCTGGCCCGCGTTGCTCAAGAGCTGACTCAGCAAAAGTTGGCAGCCATCGAACGGGAATCGGCACTTGAGCAATGGCAGGCGCGATTGCAGCAGGAGCAGGAACAATTGGATCAGAAGGTTCGAGAGTTGGAACAACGCACCACTCAATTGCATGATCATTCGCTTGCCGTCAGCCAGAGGACCGAAGCCCTGAAGGTGATGACGTCGCAGGTATCGGGCTTGCGACAGAGTTTGCGGGGAGTACTGCTTGAGCTGGATCAGGCGTTGGATGGCTAGACTGGCCTGGCTACTTTCGCCGGTTCATTTATCATCAACGCCAGCCAGCCGGCGCCTGGGCTTTGAGCACAGGCGGATCGGCACCTATGGACATTGCCTCGGGATGCAAGCGTTTGAGTACCAAGCTGATTACCAAAGAAGGTCATGAAGCGCTGAAGAAAGAGCTGGATTACCTGTGGCGCGAAAAGCGCCCGGACACCACGCGCAAAGTGACCTGGGCGGCCTCGCTGGGAGATCGCAGCGAAAACGCCGATTACCAGTACAACAAGAAGCTGCTGCGTGAGATCGACCGTCGCGTGCGCTACCTGCGCAAGCGCCTGGAAGACATGCGTGTGGTGGAGTACATGCCCGAGCAAGAGGGCAAGGTGTTCTTCGGCGCTTGGGTAGACATCGAAAACGAGCAGGGTGAGACCAAGCGTTTTCGCATTGTCGGCTATGACGAGATTTATGATCGAATGGACTACATCTCCATCGATTCCCCCATGGCGCGTGCGTTGTTGCGCAAGCAGGTAGACGATGAGGCTATCGTGCAGACCCCGAGCGGAGAAGTGTGCTGGTGGATCACCCGCATCGAATATGTGAAGTGAGCGAAGTCGGCCCGCATTCAGTGATGAACGCGGGCCGACTGCGTTTCAGCCTTCGCGTAGCACGGTCAGTGGGCTGGCATTGAGCGCACGACGAGTGCCAAACACACCTGCACCACCGATCAGTACGGCACCGATCACCGGCAGCAGCAACAGCCACGGATGAGGCTGCCAGGCCAGGTCAAACGCATAGCGATACAACACAAAGGTCACCAACTCGGTCCCGAGCGCTGCGAGCAGTCCACTCACGGCACCCAGCAAACCGAACTCGATGCGCCTGGCCTTGACCAATAGCTTGCGCTCGGCGCCCAGTGCGCGCAGCAGTGCCCCTTGTCGGATGCGCTCATCCAAGGTGGCTTGCAGGCCGGAGAACAGCACCGCCATCCCCGCCGCCAACACAAACAGCAGCACGTATTCCACCGCAAGGGTCACTTGCGCAAGGATGCTGCGCAACTGCTCCAGCAGCGCCTCAACCTGCAAGATGGTCACCGCCGGAAAGGCCCGCGACAGGTCGACGATCTGCTGGTCATGCCCTGGCGCCAGGTAGAAGCTGGTCAGGTAGGTGGTCGGCAGATCCTTCAAGGTGCCCGGTTGGAAGATCATGAAGAAGTTGGGCTGGAAGTTGTCCCAGTTGATGGTCCGCAGGCTCGTCACCCGCGCTTCACGATTTTCACCGCCGACCGTGAACACCAGGTGGTCGTCGAGCTTGAGCTTGAGGCTTTCCGCCACCTTGGCTTCGACAGAGACGCCAGGGATTTCATCGGTGGGTTGTTGTGACCACCACGAGCCCGCGGTCAGGGCGTTGCCCGGCGGCAGTTCGGCGGCCCAGGTCAGGCTCAGGTCGCGTTGCACCGCGCGATCACCGCTGGAGTCCTTGCTGACGATTTCCTGTACGGGTTCGCCGTTAATACTGATCAAACGTCCCGGCACCACCGGATACAGCGGTGCGGATTGCGCTTGCAGTTCCAGCAGGCGGGCGCCAAACGCGTCCTTGTCGGCCGGCAGGATATTCAAGGCGAAATAGTTGGGCGCATCCTTGGGCAACTGATTTTGCCAGGTGTCGAGCAACTCGCCGCGCAACAGGGCGATCAAGCCCATGGACAGCAGGATCAAGCCGAAGGCCAGGGATTGACCCGCCGCCGCCAGTGGGTGACGCAACAGTTGGCCCAGGCCCAGACGCCAAGGCAGTGACGCGCGGGCCAGCAGGCGACGCAGGCTTTGCAACAGCAGCAGGAGCAAGCCGCCGAGTATCAGCGCAGCGACCACGCCGCCGCCCAGCAGGGCGAAGGTCAGCACCAGGTCGAGGCTCAGGCGCCACATGATCAGGCCCAAGGCAAACAGCGCCGCGCCATAGACCATCCAGGTACTGGAAGGAATCGGCAGCATGTCGCGACGCAATACCCGCAGCGGTGGCACACGACCCAGTGCGGCCAGGGGCGGTAGGGCGAAACCGGCGAGGGCGACCAGCCCTGTACCGATCCCGGCGATCGCCGGCAGCAGCCCACCGGGTGGCACGTCCGCCGGCAGCAGGTCGTGGAGGAAATAGAACAGGCCAAACTGCGCCAGCCAGCCGAGCACGGCGCCGGTGAGGCTCGCCAGCAGTCCCAGTACGCTCAATTGCAGGCTGAACAGCAACATGGCTTCGCGTCGCGATAATCCCAGGCAGCGCAGCAACGCACTGGCGTCAAAACGTCGGGTTGCGAAGCGGTTGGCCGACAGCGCCACGGCCACACCGGCCAACAGCACGGCCACCAGGCTGGCCATGTTCAGGTAGCGCTCGGCCTTGCCCAGGGCGCCGCCGATCTGCTGGTTGCCGTCCCGGGAGTCCTGCAAGCGTTGGTTGGCGGCGAGGCCTGGCTTGACCAGGTCTCGATAGGTCTGCAGCACGGTGCTGCCCTGTGGGCCGCGCCACAATTCGCGATAACTCACGCGGCTGCCGGGCTGCACCACACCGGTGGCGTCCAGGTCTGCCAGATTGATCATCACCCTTGGCGTCAGGCTGTAGAAGTTGCCGGCGCGGTCCGGCTCGTAGGTCAGCACGCGGGCCAGGCGCAGCGTCTTCATACCCACATCGATGCTGTCGCCGATCTTGAGGTCCAGCGCGGTCAGCAGGCGCGCTTCCACCCAGGCTTCACCGGGTTTTGGTCCGCCGCCTGGGGTTTCAGCGCCAAAGGGGGCCGCCGCGCTTTTCAGTTCACCGCGCAGCGGGTACTGCTCGTTGACTGCCTTGATGCTGGAGAGCTGGATGCCGTTATCGGTGGCAATGACGCTGGAAAATTCCACGATGCGGGCGTGATCCAGGCCCAGTTCGGTGCCTGAGCGGATTTGCTCCGGTCGTGCGGGCGAGCTGCCTTCCAGTACCAGGTCGGCGCCGAGGAACTCGGTGGCGCGCAACAACATGGCGCCATTGAGACGCGCACCGAAGTAACCGATGGCGGTGCTGGCTGCCACGGCCACCAGCAGGGCGAAGAACAACACGCGCAATTCGCCGGCGCGGGCGTCGCGCAGCAATTGGCGCATGGCAAGGCTGAACAGGCGCAACAGCGGCAAACGTGCCATCAAGGCTCCAGGGGCGCGACCATCAGGCCGGCTTC
>Ga0308165_1000731_pt1 | contig 53617 bp, 40 predicted proteins | sample PhyWR2_FD_201032 | JGI IMG/M metagenome (GOLD analysis project Ga0308165, IMG submission 201032) | Phyllosphere microbial communities from UC Gill Tract Community Farm, Albany, California, United States - DLSLW.R2 | ecosystem: Host-associated > Plants > Phyllosphere > Unclassified | place: USA... | reverse complement strand
CACTGCCTGTCAGACGAGTAACTTACGTGAAACAAAACGTCGTACAACCCGCTAACCTTGAGTTCAACGCTGAGGGTACACCTGTTTCCCGAGATTTCGACGATGTCTATTTCTCTAATGATAACGGCCTGGAAGAGACCCGTTATGTTTTTCTGGATGGAAACCACCTCAACGCGCGCTTTCCCCTCCATACCCGCAGCCAGTTTGTCGTGGCGGAGAGCGGTTTTGGCACGGGTTTAAACTTCCTCACCCTCTGGCAGGCGTTTGATCAGTTCCGCGCTGATTATCCCGAGGCTACGCTACAAAGATTACATTTCATCAGTTTTGAGAAATATCCCCTCACCGGCGACGATCTCAAACTGGCGCATCAGCATTGGCCTGAACTAGCACGGTGGGCGGAACAATTACAGGCGCAGTGGCCGTTGCCCCTCGGTGGATGCCATCGCCTGTTACTCAATGAAGGCCGGGTGACGCTTGATTTGTGGTTCGGGGATATCAATGAACTGACCGACCAACTCGACGATTCTCTCAATCAAAAGGTCGACGCCTGGTTTCTCGATGGTTTCGCGCCCGCCAAGAATCCGGACATGTGGAGCGAGCATTTATTCGCTGCAATGGCGCGTCTGGCTCGACCCGGTGCAACCCTGGCGACCTTTACCTGCGCCGGATTTGTACGCCGCGGTTTGCAGGACGCCGGTTTTACTATGCAAAAAAGCAAAGGTTTTGGCCGCAAGCGCGAAATGCTGACGGGCGTAATGGCGCAGGACAATGCCCTTCCCGCCCGCGCACCCTGGTTTGCGCGAAGTGGCACTGAAAATCGTGAGACGGCGATTATTGGCGGCGGCATTGCCAGCGCACTGCTTGCCTTCACACTACTCCAGCGCGGCTGGCGCGTGACGCTCTATTGCGCCGACAGTTCACCGGCAAACGGCGCATCCGGCAACCGTCAGGGCGCGTTGTATCCGCTTCTGAGCGCTCACGACCCGGCAATCAGTCAGTTTTTCCCAGCGGCATTTACCTTTGCTCGTCGCCTCTATGACGTCCTTCCCGTGACCTATGCGCACGACTGGTGCGGCGTGACGCAGCTCGGCTGGGATGAAAAAAGCCAACAAAAAATAGACCAGATGCTATCCCTGGGTTTACCGGAACAAATCGCAGCAGCCATTGATACGCAACAGGTTCTGGACAATACCGGTCTGCCAACCGACTGCGGTGGCATTCACTATCCTGAAGGCGGCTGGTTATGCCCGGCTGAACTGACCGCCGCAGTGATAAGCCTGGCGCAGTCTCGCGGGCTGAATGTGCATTACGGCTATCACCTGGACTCTTTGAATCATCAGCAAGGTGACTGGCAATTGCGGTTCAACAATGGTGCTGATACCCAGCACTCAAGCGTTGTGCTGGCTAACGGCCATCGCATCGGCGACTTTTCGCAAACAGAAAAGTTACCCGTTTATCCGGTTGGCGGTCAGGTCAGTCACATTCCCACGACCCCGCAGCTCGAAAAACTCCGTCAGGTGCTGTGTTATGACGGCTATTTAACGCCGCAGAACCCGGAAAACGGCCATCATTGCATAGGCGCAAGCTATCATCGTGGCCAGACAGAAATGCAGTACAGCGAGGCCGATCAGCAGCAAAATCGCCAGCGTTTAGTGGATTGTTTCCCGCAATCTGAATGGGCAAAAGAGGTCGATGTTTCTGACTCCGATGCCCGCTGTGGCGTGCGGTGCGCGACGCGCGATCACTTGCCGATGGTCGGTAATGTGCCGGATTACGAATCGACGCTGACGGAATATCAGAGACTTGCCGAGAACAATGAAACAGCGATCACGGCGCCGGTGTATCCAGGTCTCTTTATGCTGGGCGCATTGGGGTCGCGCGGGTTATGCACCGCCCCACTGCTGGCAGAAATTCTGGCATCACAAATGAGCGAAGAGCCGATTCCGATGGACAGTACGACGCTTGCAGGTCTGAGTCCGAATCGTTTATGGGTACGGAAATTGCTGAAAGGGAAAGCGGTGAAGTAAAGCGTGGGCTGATGCCCTCTCCTGGGGGAGAGGGTTCTCACAACGGCAGAAAATTACTGCGATTTTGCCTGTTCAAACAGGTTATCCCACATCTCCAGCACCAAAGACTGGTCGCGTGGAGAAAGCTCACCTGCCTGGATGGCTTTTTCAAGACCACGACCGACGGCAGCACTCACTGCTTCAGGCGAGTGATCGTCGCCCGCTTCAAGCTCCGCTACGGCGAGCGTCAGGTGACCACGCAGATAACCGCTGGCAAACAATTCATCGTCACTGGCGTGCTCTACCATGCCATCAATTAGCGCCAGAATGCGTGATTCAAATTCTGCGATCATCTTCTTTCCTCAGTTAAATATCTTCCGGCCATGGGAAGTGTTCCGCCTTTAATTCCGGCGTGTGGTAGTAATCCTGCAATGCTTTGATGAAACGCGCCGGACGTTCCGGGATGCCTTTCTCAAGATATTCCATCACCTGCGCATGAACGCGGCGCTGGAATGTGATTCGATCCGGCTCGCAATCCCCTTCGAGATTGTCACAGCTGACGTTAAACGGAAAACCTGCCGCCACGCAAAACAGCCAGTCGAACGCCTGGGGTTTGACTTCCACATCTTCAAACTGCCCCTGCGTCGCCGCATCGCGCCCGTCCGGGCAGTACCAGTAACCAAAGTCTACCAGCTCGCGACGCGCTTTCCCGGCAATGCACCAGTGGGAAATTTCATGCAACCCGCTGGCATAAAAGCCGTGCGCAAACACAATCCGGTTGTACGGCACGTCGGCATCAGCAGGAAGATAGATCGGTTCGTCGTCGCCTTTAATCAGACGGGTATTAAAATCATCAGCGAAACAGCCGTCAAAGATGTCAATCAGCTGTTCATAATTATGCGTACTGTTCATGAGTTCATCCCCAACCAGTGGAGGATCTCCTGTCCGTGGCTGTCATAAAGAAGTTTGGCGCTCATTACCGCCGACACGATGACAATCATGGGACGAATGAGTTTCTGCCCTTTGCTTAATACCAGGCGAGAGCCTACGCGCGCGCCTAAAAACTGCCCCACCATCATCACAAAACCGGTGGCCCAGATAACTTTGCCACCAATAATAAACAGCAGCAGGCCGCCGAGATTGGAGGTCGCATTCAGCACTTTAGCGTGCGCGGTGGATTTGGCGAGATTAAAACCGGCCAGCGTGACAAACGCCAGCGCATAAAACGAACCTGCGCCTGGGCCAAAGAATCCGTCGTAAAAACCGACGCAACCGCCGGCAATCAGAGCGAACGGCAAACCGTGCAAACGACGCTGTCGGTCTTCTTCGCCAAGCTTTGGCATTAGCAAAAAATAGAGACCAATACAGATGACCAGAATCGGTAAAATTTGACGCAAAATATCGGACTGGACGTGCTGAACCAGCAGCGCGCCTGACGTTGAACCGATAAACGTCATCAAAATATTGAGCTTCTGATCGGCAAGGCTCACCACTTTGCGACGAATAAAATAGATGGAGGCAGAAAGAGACCCGCCGCAGGCCTGGAGCTTATTGGTTGCCAACGCCTGCGCAGGGCTCATGCCCACCGCCAATAGTGCGGGAACGGTCAATAATCCCCCGCCGCCCGCCAGCGCATCAATAAAACCGGCCAGCATGGCGACAAAAAAAAGCACCGCCAGCAGCAGCGGTGACACCATGAAAATATCGACGAAATTATCCATTACAGTACATGCTCATCCAGTAGCGCCTGGCAGGAAGGCGGCAACGGAGGCGGTGTCTTCTTCTCAGGCTGAGTGGTTCCAGGTTTGGCAGGTTCAAACCAACTTTGCAGTTCGGCACCACAGCCATCGCCAGGCGGTGGTAATGGCTGATCTTCGCACTCCAGACTGTTCGCCGGGCAACGCAAGCGAACATGCATATGCGCACGATGCTGGAACCATGGACGAACCTTGCTTAACCAGTCGCGATCCGTTCCGGCATCCAGGCAGAGCTGCTGTTTGATCGCCGGATTGACGAAAATACGCGTCACATCGTTATCTTTTGCGGCCACTTTAATCAGGCTAAATACATCGGGCGTCCACAGTGACGGCACAACATTTTTACCGTCACGCGCGACCAAATCCAGCGCCTGAGGTTTAAGCAGCTGTGCGGAACTCCAGCGTGTTTTTGGCAATTGCAGGAAAATATCGACATCAAGTCCAGACTGGTGGCTAGCGTGTCCGCCATTGAAGCGACCGCCCGCTGGCATACCCATATCGCCAATCAGCATCGTCCCCAGCCCCAGGTTGTGAACCCGATTACCCAGACGCTGGATAAACATCACCAGATCAGGATGACCAAAGTACCGGCGCTGATCGGTTCGCATCACCTGATAGGTATCGGACTGCAGCGGCAATTCCTGCGCACCCACGATGCATCCGTTGGAAAACGCGCCGATCGATTGCGCGCTGCCCGCCACCGGATGGGTAATTTTTTGCCACGGAGTGGCTGCCAGACTGGCTCCACTGGCAAGAAGTGCCAGCAGAGCAATTGCGGTTTTTTTCATGGTTACCAGCGTGGAAGAGGGGGAATCACATCCGCATTCTGCGCGCGCTGGCGCATGAAATGATCCATCAGCACGATCGCCAGCATCGCTTCAGCAATCGGCACCGCGCGGATACCCACGCAAGGATCGTGACGGCCTTTGGTAATCATCTCAACTTCTTCACCCGCGCGATTAATTGTGTGACCAGGAACCGTAATGCTGGAAGTGGGTTTCAGTGCAATATTAGCCACGATCTGTTGACCGCTACTGATGCCGCCCAAAATTCCGCCCGCATGATTGCTCTGGAAACCTTGCGCGGTGATTTCATCGCGATTTTGGCTGCCGCGTAGCGCAACGACTTCGAAACCGTCGCCAATCTCCACCCCTTTCACCGCGTTAATGCTCATCATCGCGTGCGCGATATCAGCATCCAGACGATCAAACACCGGTTCGCCTAAACCTGGCGGCACGCCATCAGCAACAACGGTGACTTTAGCGCCAATCGAGTCGCCCTCTTTTTTCAGGGCGCGCATCAGTTCGTCCAGCGCGTCGATTTTGTCCGCATCGGCACAGAAGAACGGGTTCTGTTCAACCAGATCCCAGTCTTTAATGGCCAACGGAATATCGCCCATTTGGGTCAGACAACCGCGGATCACGATACCAAATTTCTGTGCCAGATATTTTTTCGCAATCGCACCGGCCGCAACGCGCATCGCGGTTTCGCGCGCAGATGAACGACCGCCGCCGCGATAATCACGGAATCCAAATTTTTGCTCGTAGGTGTAATCAGCATGACCTGGGCGGAAAACATCTTTAATCGCGCCGTAATCCTGAGAACGCTGGTCGGTATTTTCAATCAGCAGGCCGATACTGGTGCCCGTGGTGCGCCCTTCAAAGACGCCGGAGAGGATTTTGACCTGGTCAGGCTCGCGACGCTGCGTGGTGTAACGCGAGGTGCCCGGACGACGACGGTCAAGGTCGTGTTGTAAATCGGCTTCGGTCAGTTCGATACCAGGCGGAACGCCGTCAACGATGCATCCGAGTGCCAGTCCGTGCGACTCACCAAACGTGGTCACGCGGAATAATTGTCCAATACTGTTTCCTGCCATCACGGCTCCGTTATCGTTGTTCTCAGTTTGAGCAGGTGAAACGGGCCGAAGCCCGCGAGATTAATCTTTATAGATGCTGAAGTATTCACGCGCGGCGATAAGCTGCGCTTTGGTCAGCATGAAGACGCCTTCGCCACCGTTGTCGAATTCGAGCCAGGTGAAAGGCACCTCCGGGTACTGCTCCATCAGATGTACCATGCTGTTACCGACTTCACAAATCAGAATGCCGTCATCGGTCAGATAATCCGGTGCGCAGGCCAGAATACGGCGCGTCAGCTTCAGACCATCAGTACCGGATGCCAGGCCGAGTTCCGGTTCATGGCGATATTCATTCGGCAGATCGGACATGTCTTCCGCATCCACATACGGCGGATTGGTCACGATCAGATCGTATTGCAGTTTCGGTAAATCGCGGAACAGATCGGAGCGGATCGGCGTCACATGATGAATCAAACCGTGCTCTTCGATGTTGTGTTCGGTGACGGCCAGCGCGTCAGTCGAGATGTCCACCGCATCGACTTCGGCTTCCGGGTAAGCGTAAGCGCAAGCGATCGCAATGCATCCGCTACCGGTACACATATCCAGAATATGTTCTGGCTGGTGGTCCATCAGACCCGCAAAATGATTGTTGATCAGCTCGCCAATCGGTGAGCGCGGCACCAGCACGCGTTCATCGACATAAAATTCGTGGCCGCAGAACCAGGCTTTGTTAGTCAAATAAGCGACCGGAATGCGTTCGTTCACGCGACGGATCACACGCTCAACGATACGGTGCTTTTCGCTGGAGGTCAGGCGAGCAGTACGCATGTCTTCGGGGATATCCAACGGCAGATAAAGCGACGGCAGTACGAGCTGCACAGCCTCATCCCACGGGTTATCAGTGCCGTGACCGTACCAGATATTGGCGGCGCTAAAGCGGCTAACGGACCAGCGCAACATGTCCTGAATGGTATGCAGCTCGTTTACTGCTTCATCGACAAAAATTTTATCCATTATTCTCTCCAGGGCATGCTTGCATAATTTTCGGCGGCTAGTTTGCCATGAAGACGGCGATAAATCAGCATTGTCGCTACGCGAGACCGGTGAAAAAATGCGTTTTGCTTGCGCCTCCCTCAGGTAAACTAAGGGAAATAAGAGATGAGACCCACAAATGAAAAAGAAAACATCGCTTAGCGAGGAGGATCAGTCGCTGTTTCGCCAGCTCATGAGCGGGACGCGTCAAATCGCGCAGGACACTATTGTTCATCGTCCGATCCGCAAAAAAGTGACCGAAGTGCCGGTGAAACGTTTGCTTCAGGAACAGGCCGATAACAGCCACTATTTTTCAGATGAATTCCAGCCACTGCTCAATACACAGGGCGCGGTAAAATACGTGCGCGAAGACGTCAGCCATTTTGAGCTGAAAAAATTACGTCGTGGGGATTATTCGCCGGAGCTGTTTCTTGATCTGCATGGCCTGACGCAGATGCAGGCGAAACAGGAGCTTGGGGCTTTAATTGCAGCGTGCCGCCGCGAACACGTTTTTTGCACCTGTGTCATGCACGGGCACGGCAAACATATTCTCAAACAACAAACGCCACTGTGGCTGGCTCAGCATCCACATGTGATGGCTTTTCATCAGGCACCGAAAGAGTACGGCGGAGATGCCGCATTGCTGGTGTTGATTGAAATCGAAGAGTGGCAGCCGCCGGAACTGCCCTGACAGCGTGGCGGGTGACAATGTCTACCCGCCAGATCGCGCGTCACCTCAGATAGCTTTTGCCATCTTTAAGTTGCACGGACTCATTTGCCAGTTGAACACCCCTTTGCCGCTTTCGTCGAGCGTGACGTTAGCAATGGCCGAGGTGGTGAACATTGGCGGCGTTTCGCCAGGGCACAGTTCAGCGACTAAATAGCCGACCAGGGGCAGATGGGAAATGACCAGCACAGAAGCAACGCCTTCACGACTCAATGTCTGAAGGTAACCGCTCACCAGGCCGATATCACCGCAAGGGGTGAGTTCAGGAAGAACATCCACGTTTTTAGGCAGGTTCATACATTCGCCTACCACGTCTAGCGTCTGTTCAGCACGCAGGAATGGGCTCACCAAAACACGTTCAATGTCCACTTTTTGACCCTTGAGCCAGGTGGCCATTAGACGGGATTCGTCACAGCCACAGGTTGTCAAAGGACGAACAGAGTCACTGGCGGCATCGAGTGCCGCGTCGCCGTGACGCATGATAAAAACTTGCATATTGCACCGCTTTTGTTGATCAGGATCACCGGCGTTGACTACCCGCGAATACAGCAAAAAGGCAGAAAACCCGATGGCCGGGCATTGTGCCTGATCCATTCGATGAATGAAACGCTGTTTTTTACCTTAATGGCGTAAGTATAGTCAATATCTGTTTACAAATTAGACAATGGCTATCCTCTTCACCCCAGGATCTACTCTACTTTGACCCTAATTTACGGGGTCAGTTTCCTGTACTGGCCAAAAACGCAGGTCATTTTCTGCCATCTGCTTTAATGTCTCGCAGGGAGTAAATCGAGAGCCATAAAGCGATGCCAGACGCTGCAATGTCGCCACAACCTCACCCGCGCCCAGACTATCCATATAGCGGAACGGGCCACCCAAAAACGGTGGAAAGCCAATGCCAAATACGGCGCCAATATCACCGTCGCGCGCGTTTTTAATCACTTTTTCATCAAAGCAACGCGCCGCTTCGTTAAGCATCATCATGACGCAGCGCTCAGCGCACTGTTGCGCGGTCAGCTTGCCCTGGCCACTGGCATTGATAAGCCCATAAACCGAGGGGTCGACCTGTTTCTTGCTTTTACGCCCTTTTGCGGCGTAAAGATAGAAACCCCGACCATTTTTTCTGCCTTTGCGATCGTCATTCAAAATCGCTGAAACAACATTCGCAGGAGGACTAAAGCGCTCACCATAAGCAGCTTCAAGCACAGGTATAATTTTAGTGCCTGTATCTATTCCGACCTCATCCAAAAGTTGGATTGGCCCAACCGGGAACCCAAACTTCACCAGCGCATCATCAACATTTTCGACTTTTTCGCCCTCGGTCAGCAGTCGCATGGCTTCATTGATATACGGCGCAAGAATACGATTGACGTAAAAGCCCGCTTTATCTGCCACTACTATCGGCGTTTTTCCTTGCCGCTTAGCGAGCTTAACCACGGTTGACACGGTTTGTGCGCTGGTCGACGCGTGAGGAATCACTTCTACCAGCGGCATTTTTTCGACCGGGCTAAAGAAGTGCAAACCAATCACCTGTTCTGGTCGCGCCGCATTCGCAGCGATATCACCTATTGGCAAAGAGGACGTATTCGATGCAAAAATCGTGTGCGGCGCGCAATGCTGCTCAACATCGGTCACCATCTGTTGCTTTAGTTTGAGATCTTCAAACACCGCCTCAATAACCACGTCACGATGCTTGAAACCGCTAAAGTCCGTGGTGCCTGAAATCAGCGCCAGCTCCCTGTCTCGTTCACTGGCTTTGATATGGCGGCGTTTCACCTTGTGATCAAGCAACTGCCAGCTGTATTGCAGCGCATGGTTAATGCCTTTCGCGTTGATATCTTTGATACGAACGGGCAATTTGCCTTTACTGGCGGTCACAAAAGAGATGCCTCCGCCCATTAATCCGCCGCCCAAAACACCAATGGCATTTAGCGGACCGGGAGCGGCCTCGCTGCCGGGATCTTTTTTCACCTCGGTGCTGGCAAAAAAGATACTGCGAAGTGCCTGCGATTGAGGCGTCATCGCTAATTCGCCAAAGGCTTTGGCTTCTGCGGCGTAACCGCTGCTGCTTCCCTGTGACAGACCTGTTTTAATAACGTCAAGAATACGTTTCGTCGCCGGATAGTTGCCTTTGGTTTTTTGTTCGGTTTTCTTACCAACCCGATTAAACAGCAGCGCGCGGCCAAGCGGCCCCGCCAGGATACGCTCGCGTACGGGCAAATGACGGCTCGCCTGCCGCTCTTTTTGCGCCAGCTCAACGGCCGCCGTCAGAAGAATAGAATGAGGAACCACTTCGTCGACCAGACCGACTTTTAAGGCCTGACGTGGACGGAGCTGTTTACCGGTGAGAATCATTTCCAGAGCAGTGCTTACACCCACCAGCCGTGGTAATCGTTGCGTGCCGCCTGAGCCTGGCAATAAACCAAGCTGCACTTCCGGCAGGCCAAGAACGGTTTTTGCATCATCCGTACAAACGCGGCTATGACACGCCAGCGCTAATTCGAGACCACCGCCAAGGCAGGCTCCATGGATCGCTGCGATCACCGGGATAGATAAACCATGGATCTCCGCCATGATCTGCTGCCCTTGCCGGGCAAGCTCTTCAGCCTCTTGCGCACTCTTAGCGCGGACAATCATGTTGATATCCGCACCGGCGATAAAGTTGTCAGGCTTGGCGGAAATGAAGATCAGCCCGCGGATGTTTTTGTTATCGCGGACCTGCTTCAAAATGCTGCGCACCTGAACGCCAAACTCAGCTTTCAGGGTATTCATTTTCTCGCCCGGAACGTCGACAGTAACAACCGCGATATTGTCCAGACGCACGCTCAGTGTAAATGCGGAAGTCGTTTCCATTATTCAGCCTCCAGAACCATCGCCGCACCCAAACCACCTGCCGCACACGCGGTGACCAGACCAAATCCTCCGCCGCGACGGCGAAGTTCATGCAGCGTTTGCGTAATCATGCGTGCACCGGTAGCCGCAAAGGGGTGTCCATAGGCAATCGAGCCGCCCAGAACGTTAAATTTGCTCTCATCCACTTCACCCGTGGCATGCGCCCGGCCCAAAACATCGCGCGCAAAGCGTTCGCTGCCCAACAATTGAATATTCGCCAGCGTCTGCGCGGCAAAGGCTTCGTGCATATCAATGAGTGTTAAATCCGATAGTGTTAATCCGGCACGCTCGAGTGCCAGCGGTGTCGACCATGCAGGCCCCAACAGCATATCCTGCCAGACGTCGATGGCAGTAAACGCATAGCTGCGCAGATACCCTAGTGGAACCAGGCCCAGCTCTTTCGCCCGTGACTCGGTCATCAGGATCACCGCCGCCGCGCCGTCGGTCAGCGGAGTACTGTTTGCCGCCGTAACGGTGCCATGTTTACGGTCAAATGCCGGACGTAATTTTGCATAATCCGCCAGCGTCGAGGCACCGCGAATATTATTATCTTCGGAAAGGGGTTCGCGGAATGGCGGGATATACGCCGTCATCACCTCGTCTCTGAGTTTTCCTTCTGACCAGGCCAGCGCAGCGCGCTGATGTGAACGATGTGCCAGGGCATCTTGCTGTTCGCGCGTGATACCGTAAGTTTTGGCCATTTGCTCGGCGGTATCGCCCATGCGCAGGCCCGTCGAATATTCAGCGACGGCGGGAGGAACAGGCGCGAGATCGCGCAAACGCAGTTGAGAGAAAAGCTTGAGGCGTTGCCCCATTGTGCGCGCTTTATTGACGTCAACCAGCACACGCGCCAGTTTCTTGCTAACACCGATAGGCAAAACGGAAGAAGAGTCGGCGCCACCCGCAATACCGGCGCGAATGGTTCCCGTCATCAGACTTTCAGCCACGTTCGCCACCGCCTGGAAGCTGGTCGCGCACGCGCGGCTGACGCTATAAGCGTCGGTATGCACATTCATGCCGGTACCCAGCACAATTTCACGGGCGATATTCGGCGCTTCGGGCATCTGGACAACCTGGCCAAAAACCAGTTGCTCGATGACGTCAGGGGATATTTCGCTGCGAGCCAGCATCTCCCCCACCACCATTTTTCCCAGATCGACAGCCGGTATTCCATGAAATGCCGTCGCCTGACGTGCAAATGGCGTACGCAATCCGCTGACAATGGCGATGCGATCACCCTGACGGGTGACAAGCGGTAATGCCTGACTCATAACACTCCCCTGTAAATGACAAAAACGCACAAAGTGGTCTGACCTGATAACAGTCTTAACCATTTTTTTACATTCAGCCAATCAGGGAAACGAAAAAGTGCGAGCTAAAACACAGAGAAGAAAAAGAAAACGCCCCTGAAGCACAGAGGCGTAAAAGACGGGATTAACGTAAACCGAGCTGGAAAATCAGTGTTTCAGCTTCGCAAGCAAAAATGAAATCGATATCCAGTTTCACACCACCTTCAACTTCGGTGAGCGTGGATTTGATTTCGCAAGGATCAGATTCCACATCGCGAGCACGCTTAGTCAATGCGCTCAGTGTCTCTTCGGCATCCGCACGTTTGCTAAACACGCGACTGTAAGACGCGGTGCAATCCGTATTGTCCATGATGGTACCGACATCCATACAGCAGCAAACCGGGGTTTCATCAGCACTGCATTTACTCATAGCTCAAGTTCCTCTGGATTCGCGCACGGCGCGAGATAAATACGTTGTCGATATTTTACGCCCGCGCCGGTGGTCTCTCCAGTCGTTAATGGCGCAAAAGGCGATAAGTGAGCGATATCACACTAAAAAATGATCTAACGCAAAAATCACCCTTTTCAATGAGTGCGACGGGTCGCATTTTTGCCACGCAGATCCCGTTTCGATAAACATCTTTGAAAAACTTAATAAACAAACTTGCAACATTCCATCTGGTCAGACCTATACTCTCGCCACTGGTCTGATATCTAAGTGTTACCACAGACCCTACACTCCGCGCTCCTGTTACTACGTGTAACAATTATTGAATAAAAAAAACTCAATGAGGTTATGGTCATGAGCCAGAAAACCCTGTTCAAAAAGACTGCGCTGGCAGTCGCAGTGGCAATCGTATCAACGTCCGCCTGGTCAGCGGGCTTCCAGCTCAACGAATTTTCTTCCTCTGGCCTTGGCCGCGCCTATTCTGGCGAAGGCGCTATCGCAGATGATGCAGGTAACGTGAGCCGTAACCCGGCACTGATCACGATGTTTGATCGTCCTACTTTCTCTGCCGGTGCCATTTTTGTTGATCCCGATGTGAACATTTCTGGCCGTTCCCCAACGGGACGAAGCCTTAACTCACAAAACATTGCACCGACTGCATGGGTACCTAACCTGCATTTCGTTGCACCAATCAATGACCAGTTTGGCTGGGGTGCATCCGTCACCTCTAACTATGGCCTGGCGACCGAATTTAACAATAATTACGCTGCCGGCGCGTACGGCGGTACGACCGATCTTGAAACGCTGAACCTTAACCTGAGCGGTGCATATCGCCTGGATAGCCACTGGAGCTTCGGTGTTGGCTTTGATGCTGTTTATGCAAAAGCGAAAATTGAGCGTTACGCGGGTGACTTAGGTCAGATTGTTGCCGGATCCGGCATGCTGCCTCCAGCACTTGCAGGCCAGGTGGCGCAGATTCCTGGCGATACCCAGATTGCTTACCTGAAAGGTGATGAATGGGGCTTTGGCTGGAACGCAGGGATCCTGTATGAAATCGATAAAAACAACCGTTATGGCTTAACTTATCGCTCAGAAGTAAAAATCGACTTCGACGGCGACTATAAGAGCAGCCTGCCCTCTGCGTATAACCAGATTTTGGGGAGCTTCGGCCTGCCGATGGGTACCGATGGCCGTACCACGGGCGGTTCTTTATCTCTGAACCTGCCTGAAATGTGGGAACTGTCGGGTTATAACCGAGTGGCGCCTCAGTGGGCAGTTCACTACAGCCTGACATACACCAGCTGGAGCCAGTTCCAGGAGCTGAAGGCGACCAATAGCAATGGCGACACGCTGTTCTATAAAGATGAAAGCTTCCGCGATGCGTACCGTATCGCCCTTGGTACTACCTATTATATGGATGATAACTGGACATTCCGTACCGGTATCGCCTTTGATGATAGCCCGGTTCCGGCTGACAAGCGTTCAATCTCTATTCCGGATCAGGACCGCTTCTGGCTGAGCGCCGGCGCAACCTACGCATTCAATAAAGATGCGTCTATCGATGCGGGTGTGTCTTACATGCACGGACAGAAAGTTACCTTCCAGGAAGGCCCGTACGAATTCTCCTCTGAAGGGAAAGCCTGGCTGTACGGCATGAACTTCAACTACGCGTTCTAATTCCGCAGGCATTAAAAAAGGTGAGCATTTGCTCACCTTTTTTTATTTATTCCGCATCAATCTCGGACAATTCGTTTTCGATTGCTTTCGCATTCGGGTTATCCTCCGGCTTCAGCTTGCCGCCGTTAGCGATGAAGTCATGATTCTGGAAGTAGGCTTCACGCACCATAATGTAAGGATCGGAAGACTGGCGCAGTAGGCCGTCTGAATCCAACAGTTGCGCGCGCGTTTCGATACCTTCGACCGTCCATTTCCCAATCGACAGCGGCCACGTCAGCCATGACAGCACCGGATAAAGCGTATCGACCATATCGCCGCCGTCATCACGCACGGTAAAGCTGCCGTAGAACGGCAAATGCATATATGGGCCATAGCCGACGCCATAATTCCCGAGCGTGCTACCAAAGCGGTGCGGCTGCTCACGCTGCAGCTTCTGGTTAGACATTCCAGCCACATCGATAAAACCGCCCATACCCAACAGGGTGTTCAGGAAGAAGCGAGTAAAATGCACCATCCCCTGATACGGGTCGCCTTGCAGGAAGAAGTTCACCATCACTGCAGGCTCTTCCAGGTTGCTGGTGAAATTGCTTAGTCCATTGCGCGCAGGTTGTGGAACATAGTCGCGCCATGCAACAGCCACCGGACGAACCAGATACGGGTCCAGCACGTTGTAGTTGAAGCTATACATGGAGCGGTTGAATCCTTCTAAAGGATCGGAGCGCCCCGTTTGATCGCCCGAACTGGCGCAGCCCACAAGCAGGCTTGAACCCAGCGCAAGCGCCGACAGCCGAAGTTTCATTTATTTCTCCCTGTTAAGTATGGCTATCGTAGATTGCCATCCGTAACGGAGCGCATGACGCTCCCTGATAAACATGCAAGTGATTGTAACAGCACGTTTCTGGATGTCCACGCGCACGGTGGCGGGTGATGATTACGCTCGCCCTGATCACAGCATAGCCTGACTTTGCTGTTTCATTTTGTTGGCGATTTTAGCCTGTGACGTAACGTGATGTATCGCGTTTGTTGCCATTGCCAGAAAATAAGAGCATCCCGACGGGCAATATCCAAAAAAACGCTACGATTATACGGATGATAACGAAGCGAGACACTTTCTATGGACGATCTAAAAGAAGAAAAAATCGATAAACATTCGGATGAGCTTGAAGTTGAAAGCGAAGAAAAGCAGCGCGGTAAAAAAATAGAAATCGATGAAGATCGCCTTCCCTCGCGAGCCATGGCGATTCACGAGCATATCCGCCAGGACGGAGAGAAAGAGCTTGAACGTGATGCCATGGCCCTGCTGTGGTCTGCGATTGCAGCAGGATTGTCGATGGGCGCATCGCTGCTGGCGAAAGGTATTTTCCACGTGCAGCTAGAAGGTGTTCCCGGTGGTTTCTTGATTGAGAACCTGGGTTATACCTTTGGATTTGTCATCGTCATTATGGCGCGTCAACAGCTGTTTACGGAAAACACGGTGACGGCGGTTCTGCCGGTGATGCAAAGTCCGACGTGGGGTAATTTTGGGCTTTTGATGCGCCTGTGGGGGGTTGTGTTACTGGGGAATATTATTGGTACCGGCGTTGCAGCGTGGGCCTTTGAGTATATGCCTATATTTGATGAACCCACGCGCGACGCGTTCGTCAAAATTGGTATGGACGTCATGAAAAATACGCCTCTGGAGATGTTCTCCAACGCCATTATCTCCGGCTGGATTATCGCCACTATGGTCTGGATGTTCCCGTCTGCGGGATCCGCAAAAATTGTCGTGATTATTCTGATGACCTGGCTTATTGCACTGGCCGATACAACGCATATTGTGGTGGGCACGGTTGAAGTATTGTACCTGGTATTCAATGGCACACAGCACTGGACCAACTTTTTCTGGCCCTTCGCACTGCCGACGCTGGCAGGAAATATCTGCGGCGGGACCTTTATTTTCGCCCTCTTAAGCCATGCCCAAATTCGCAATGACATGTCGACTAAACGTAAGGCGGAGTTAAAGGAAAAAGAAAAAGCTCGGCAAAACAACGACGAAAGTCCAAAAAAAACCGATTAAATGGCGACTCTTTAAGCAGTCAAGCGGCATTGAGCTTAACGCATAGTGTAAATAACGCTATACTCGTGCCGCTTCGTCCCCTTAGTTAAATGGATATAACGAGCCCCTCCTAAGGGCTAGTTGCAGGTTCGATTCCTGCAGGGGACACCATATAAACCTCTCTTTATTTCTACCGAATTCAACTCCACAAACTCAACCTATACCTCCCCTGTTGAACATCATTCAATAAGTGTTCGAGGGCTTATTCTCTTCGACAAAATTTAAAACCCACATCGCCTCTGCTTTATCTTTTTTCAATCATCAGTAGTTTTCAACTGTATAAGTGAGCGCTGAGCGTCATCAGACTGAGCCACCAGAGCATACCGAGCGATAAGCTGTTTAAGATGCATCTCTGCCTGAGCCTTTGCAGCAGACGGAAGTGGTTGCCCCACAGGGGTTTGTGACAATACTCTCAGCTGTTCTTCCGCCGGCATCGATTGATTAAATGACTGCATGGCGGAAAAAACGACAGATTTCAGTTCGCTGACCGTCATGTATTTGCCTTTCTGCTCATCCAGCCCATTCAAACGGTCACTCAGCTGTTGCAGCTTCGTCATTCCCAGATGCCAGCCATCAAGGTGTTCTGTCGGTAATGCGACGGCATTAAGTTGTTGCTGCCACTGTTGTGTCAGAATTTTAGCCTGCTCAGGCCACAGCGCCTGAACCTGATCCACGAGCTGTCGACTCCTTACAATATTCCAGTCAGGGGGCAATTTATCCAGTCGGGCAATCTGCTGCTGTGTTTGAGCAATGACGGTTTGTGGTAACGGAGATTGCTGACGCAGAACATCCAATTGTGCAGGTGAGAGCGTCGCGGGTGTCGGTGCCAGTGATGCAACAAGCTGAATCTGTAAAGGGTCAGGCCTGGACAAATACTGCCAGGCCCACACCGCTACGATGCTAATCACCAGCATGGCGCACATCCCGGCAACGAAGGATTTCCACTTTTTTACCGGCGTGGGCATTGCCGCCATTCCTTCCACCTTCGACTGAGGTTCTGGCTGCGCAACGTATACCCACTTCACGGTGCTATCTGACGCGGTATTCTCTTCAAACAGACTCCCAGGATGAGCCTCCGTTGATGCTGCTGCTCCCCTCATTACCTTCGCTGGCAACCCACTACCAGAGTGGATAGTCTGCCCGGTTCGGGTCATGTCATCGCTGTTTTCCAGCCGGACAGCACTGTTGTGCATCAAAGTACGCAGGGTATCGAGCTGGCTCAGATGCTTAAGCTCCAGACGCTGCAATACCGTCCCCAAACTGGTAAGCAGTTGCTCCGCCCGGTACAACTGGCAGAGGTCACTGTAATTCAGCGGGAGCGAGCGCATTCGTTGCTGCAGGCGCTGACTCAGACTGCTGAGGATCTCCATGCGTGCATGAACGGGTTGCGGCCACAGCGTCCCCCACTGATGGCTTATCAGTGCCTCGAGTATCGTCAGCCCTTCATTGAGCCCGAATAAACCGGCCAGCTGCGTACGCGTAAGGGTGTACCAGGCTGCCGTCTGCAATTCCACACCGTTCTGCTCAAAGAGTGAGAGGCAGAGTTTTTCGGCATAACGCCAGTTCACATCCGGGCGAGCCGGATGTGTCAGCTTACTCAGTTCATCACGCAGGGCGGCATAATCCGGTAGCGTGCGCGGGTCGCCTCCGGTTTTGATTTTACGCGGGGTGGAGTCATTCATGACCAGTTGTCCATTTGACGTATAAGGAGCTTTTGGAAGTTGTTACTTATGCGGCTTCGCTTTCTGCATATTCGAGACTCTGCAGATACTGTAGCGCCACCGGGTCAGCAATATATTCAACCAGCCCATGGTGACGCTCCACCTCATCGATAATTTTGCCGAGCTCAACCCGGAAAAACTCCTTACGCAGGTTGATTCGGTTAATCCGGTAGCTTTCCAGATGGTCATGAAGCGTCTTTTCAAGCGCAGGGGCGTCATCGCAGGAAATCATGGCGTGAACGTCAAAATCAAACGGCACGGCTGCCCCGCTCAGTTCTTTCACACGCTCCATAGGCTCCAGCCGTCGGGTCATACCGATTTTGAATACGTTTTCACCGAAGGAGCCAATATTCGAAATCACATACACGTGTCCCTGCTTCGTGAGCTGGGCCATGGATTTGGCGCGTTCATACTGCTGATGCACGTCCTGGATTTTCTGTTCCAGCTCCAGACGCTGTCGTTCCAGCTCTTCCCTGTGAGCACCTTCAGCGGCGAGCAGGGCTTCTACCAGTAAACGCTGCTGCTCAGCAAGGCGTTGCTCATCCTCTTCCGCTTCGCGCTGCTGCTGCTCCAGCTCATCCTGACGCTGTTTTTCTTCCCGCATCTGACGTTTGAGCTCAGCCTGATATTCTTTTTCTTCCTGCGCTTTTTCCAGCATGGCGACCTTATCCAGAAACTGCTGTTTTACGCCTTCCCAGTCGGCATTATCTTCCAGCTCCAGAAAGGTGATTTTCTCGCTGATGACCGTGTAAGCCTCTTGTTCCTTGCGAAGCTGATCGTATTTGCTTTGCCAGTTATTCACCGTGGTGCCGGAAAGCAGAGTTTTAACTTTGAATTTATACGCGGCGTCCACTATGCGCTGCAGTGCCCGGGAGGCTTTATTTCTGGCATTGTGGAATTCATCCCATTGGCCGGAAAGCTGTTTCTTTTCCTGATACAGACCGCGAGCCACTTCAGTACTGACGGTTTCTTCAAAGGCTTTCTCTTTCTGTGCCAGGTCCGAAACAGCCTGTTCGAGCTCCGCTGTTTTCTTTCTAAAGCCTCGGTAAATGAAAACCCGTATTATCAACGTAACGGCTATCAGTAAACCGAAGAACAAACCGATGATTCCGGCCGGATTCGACACAGATTCAATAAATCGCTCATTAAGGTTAATTAATACTCTTACTGCAACATAAACTCCCCAGGCAATGACACCAATAATAACCAGAATAATACCCGCAGCATTGTCATCTTTTTTTCTTCGTGCCATGTTTTATTTCTTTCCTTTCTTATTTTTATCCTGACGATTTAATCTGAATAATGGGAATAGAATCTTTTCCATATCAAATTAATACTGATTCCCTGAACAAATCGGTAAATGAGTGTATCCGGGCTTACTGGCCATATAGAGGGGAGCGCATGTGGGCTGTCGGGGTTGTGTACTGACCGGTTCGTCGTTTTCTGTCACTCGTTGCCGATTTTGCTTTTTCGCAGTTGTCACCTTTTTCGTCTGTGTTTTCCGGGTGGAAGTGGACGGTTTTACCTGATTGCTGACTTCTGAGGAACCATACCCGGAACAAAATCGCTTCGACTGACTCAGGCTCCCGTCATTACAAACAAAACGACCATCCGATGTGCAGTGTGCAATGCCACCCTTTGAACCGGAACAGGGCTGCCTTCCACGCGCAGCATCCGCTTGTGCCGTAAACAGTATCCCTGAGACCAGAAGAAAGATTAATTTTCTCATTTCCATATCCGTAATTTATTCCGTTATTTTGTGGCTCTGTTCTCCGTCAGCCATTAACTGTTTCGCCAGGTAATTATGCAATGACAGACAGGCAAACAATATAACTATTGCTCATTCCGCTTCCGCTATGGAAATAGCGCTAAAATCAGGCCAAAGAACGTGCTCTCATCAAAACCCTGTCCTGGGCGGGATAAAGCACCAGGCGGAACAAAGGTCCAGTTGTTCACCGTGCCTGACCGCATAAATAATCGCCCCAGAGGGGTCACGAGTCCTCCATTATGGAATGTCGCCTCCGCGCACCCGGTTACACCCTGACCATAAAGGAATGCCGGCACAAATTTTACAGATCGGTCGTCGATACGCAGAACGAGGGCGACAATATCAAACCTTCCCCCTCAACCAGCAGGTCCGTAACGGGTGTATTGAGCGTCTCCACATTCAGTCCGATACCCACCAGCCACGCGTCCATCTGCTCCTTAAGCTGTGCCATTCGGAGGCGAAACTCAGCAATATCAGCCTGAGTATTGCTGACAGATGAAGCCGTAGCAGACTGTCTGGTCTGCAATTTTTCGAGAAATTGTGATTTTACTGACATGCTTTTATCTGGCCTTAAAGACGGGTTGTGGTCTCGATATACTGCTGTTGCTTCAGGTGTCTCAGCATCATTCGTCCCTCGGGCATAAACTCAGTTCCGTAACGCACGAGGCCTATGCCCTTCAGCTCAGCATCAATGGCATAGCGCAGCTCGCCGGGGATGTGCTGGTCGAGCAGGATGACGTTGATGCTTTTCAGACGCGGCTCGTATTTGAGCAACACGTCGGAAAACGTCTTCAGCAACTGATGCGCGGTACCCGGCATGCCCTGCAGTGTTTTGGTCATATCGGGCAGGCCATAGTCCGGTAAATGCGCCAGCGTGCCCGTACGGCAGTTAAGGATCCGTTGCATATTATCCAGCACCGAAAGGATGACCTGATTCTCTTCACTAACCTGCTGAAGGTCGAGATCACCGACAAAATTACCGTAAAGCATCTCGCATAAAGAAGGGCTATTTCTCGACATAGTCAGTGCTGCTCACCTGTCGTGCTCACAAACACAATGCCGTCGTCATCGCGAACCATCAGACTCCAGCTTGCGGATGTAAATCTATCCGGACTGAAACTGCCGCTCGTGTAAACCTTGGCCACTGGCATGCTATCTCCTTCACGAACATAAACAAACTGCTGATGTCCGCCAGCAAGCGTGGCCCATTGTCCGGAATGAGGGCATTGTTCGCCAGTCCGGCAGGTAATACGCTCACCCGGCGCATCATCCAGAAAATACGCTGACTCATCCGGGATAATACCGTCACAGTAGCGCGTATCTTCCCAGACCAGACGCCACTCAACGTCCCGGTAACGAATCGGATCGTCAGTGATAAGCATTTCCTTATCGCTTTCCATCAACACATCGTAATAAACCTGACGGGGAGCACTCATACCGCGAATAAAGTAGTTGTAAGCCCCGAGATTTTTAAAACCACGGATGCCGTCTTTAACCACCAGAAATTTATGGTTGTACAAAATCTTTACCGGCTCCCAGATACCGTCACAGGGTACCGCGTCATCGGTTTTAATAATGATATCGCTGCGTTCAGGAACGGGGGGAAGGTTTTGGGGGAATACCGGATAGGCAAACAGGGTTAAATTATAAATATAATTTTTAGGTTCCAGTAAATACTCTGCATCAAAAAAATTACAGACATTATTTTGTGGCGGATACAACAGATTATCACCCCAAAACTCCGCCGCGACCCGCCACTGATTAATTTTTTCTATTTCCGGGGGGTAAGGTTCCCGTTGCCCGCCACGCTCGTCATGACAGGGCCAATAAAAGTACCTCTCAATTAAACTCACAGGTCGGAAAAGCTGATGAAATTCTCCCGTTAAACGCTGCCATACCTGCCGGTTCCCCACCGCCAGTTCAGGTAACCCCTCATCATAAAGACGCAGGGCATCGTAGGCCCAGATAATAACCTCTTTATCAAATCCCCTGGTGATTTCCTCCGGCCAGGTTTTCAGCGCCTGTTCATACTTTTCAGTAAAGCACGCCCAGGCATCCCGTTTGCGCTGCCACAGGCTGTAACTGCTCAGGCGCTGTAACAGCCAGAACAGCTTGCGACGCACCTGCTCATCGCTCATCGGATATTTTGTTTTTTCGATGCTCATCATTATTGTTCACTTCCTGTTGTTGTCTGGCGCTCCACACGGGCGGCGTTAATTATCGCCCTTTCCTTCACCTTGCTGCGCAGTTCATCGTCGTGCAGTTCGCGGGTATAGGTGGCATAGGGCGGGTCAATTCCCTCAGGTTTGTTGTAACCGTGCACGCCTTCCACATCTTTCCAGCCAGAAGGATAAAACTCGGCTTTTACCCCATTAATCTCCACGCTGGCAGGCTGCCCGGTGGCCTTGACCTGCTCACCAATGCGGTTAAGCTCTTTTTTTAGCATTTCATCCAGGTTGATGATCACCTGCTCGCCACCGCCTTCAAGGTACTGGTTGGCTCTCTTTTGCCCGAACTGTTCAGCTATTTTACCGTGCCAGGCATTAGTGCCCGGCATCCGCGTGGCTAGGTCTTCCGGCAGATGCAGTACCACCAGAAAGCCATTGCCGTTCCACTCATCCAGTACCGCCGATAGCTGACGCCACTCTTCCGCGTTACCAGGCACTTTCTGATAACCCCAGAATCCTCCCGCAGCCCAGGAGCCGCCAGCCTTTGTCGCCAGCGCAGTTTCGTTGCCGAAAGCGCGAAAAATCGTACTGCCCGCCATTTCTCTGGCGCTTTTGGCAGTAATCTCTCCGCTAAAAGAAGCGATGTTGGCATAAACCATACTCTCGCCAAAGGCCGGGCTTTTTTCTTTATATCCCAATAAGTCCGGGTAGCCTTTTTTTGAATATTTCAGACGTAATCTGTCTTCATGAAGTACCTCCGCATGAAGACTCGGAAATCGCGTCCCCTGCTTCGGCGCATCCCGCAGCGGACGCTCTATCAGATAGGCTTCCGCTTCACGCCGCACTTCAGCCCTGCCCTTACCCGTTGCCACCGTATGGATTTCACCTTTATACACCAGCGCCTGCAACACCCGCAGTTTCGCATCCAGCTCTTTCAGCGCCTGCGGGATCATTTTCGACGCCAGCGGCTGCAGCGCCGCGAAGCCATCCCGCACCCGGATTAAATCCTCCTGCCATCTCTCCGGCAGCATTCGCCCCACCCGGGCTTTCAGTATCTGATTAATTGCGGTGATCATGGTGTGGCAAAAACCGCTCATTTTCTCAATCAGCTGCGCCTGATATTCAACAACATTAAGTTTGTTCAGCCACTTCACCGCGTCACCTTCGCCAACACGGTTCAGAAACTTAATTACGTCTCCGAGGATTTCCACATTTTCAGCGGCTTTTGTTGTTACACGCAAAGCCAGACGTCCGACACCTTTTATCACGCCGCCAATCACCGGCATCAGGGCAAACAGTAAAATCACCAGAAACACCCATTCAGTAACATTTTCCCGTTTCTTCGGTTCTTTCGCCAGCCCAATGGAGACCGCAATCAGGTCACGTACTGCCGTCACATCACCGACCAGCGGAACCATGCCAATCACCGCATCGACAATAATCTGACCGATGGTCTGTTTTTCATTAAATGCCCCCTGAAGCGTTCCCCAAATCCATTGCCCGGTTTCCAGACTGGTTTCTTTGAACCACGCAACGCCTGGCATACTCATTCCACACCTCCGCTGTGTTTCGTTATCAGGACGTCAATGTCGGACTCACTCACTGAGGTACCGATAAACAGCTGATTATCCGTATTGTATTTTCGTAAATAACCTCGCACATCCGGCCCCATCTCAACAGTCATCGGACCGTCCGGTATATCGTCAAGATGCAGGTAGCCCGCCCCATCGAGGTTACCGGTACGCACAGAGCCGTCAGCCAGCGTCGCGGTAAAGGTTGCACCAACCACCGGCGCGTCATCATGGTAGAGGTACTGCATCAGTGCATCATTGCGGTCATTCAGGGGGTCAGCCAGCCACGGCACATCCGGAGTCTTTGACGCTCCACCTTCACTATCCAGTCGACTGGCCTTGCGGGTGTAAGTCCCGGCAGTCTCGTACTTGATTTGTCCCTGCTCGATGAGGATAGAACTCCCCCCGCCGATCAGGCGTATTCGCTTTTTACCGGCCAGCAGCATCTCTTTGGCAGAGATGAGGGTCAGTTTCTGCTCCGCGCTCAGGTGCATCACGCCGTTCTGCGCCTGAAACTGTACCGGCCCCTGTGCCGAAATCAGGCTCAGCTTGCCGTGTTGGGCAAACACCCCCACGCTGTCGCCCGCCAGTCCGGTGATATGACCCTGGGTCCCGATACTGATATCACCACCGGCATTCAGGGCGACATTCTTCGCGGCCGCCAGCTGCAGATGCTCTGCGCTGGTAAAAGCCATCCCCGCAGGGGCGGAAAAGTGGATCATCTCATTGAGGGTTTTCAGGCGGGTGCTGAACATCGCCTGCTGACTGGCGATATCAGCTTCCAGGGCTTTCGCCTGTCGGGTGGCTGTGGCCAGTCCCTCGATTTGGGCGCTGACGGCCTCCATCTCCTGGAGTGCCACATCCATATCCAGCACATCGCCTTCGCCGTGCACTTTGCCATCGGCGGTGATAAGCAGCCCTTTTGCCACACGGATAACCCCGAACTCATCGGTGCGCAGCTCGAACCCGGTGCCCCGTGGCTCGTTTTCCGTGTCGACGATATGACCCTGGTTCAGCGCCGTGGCCCCGAACGGCGTGCTGAGTGCGATATGTTCACTCTGCCGCTGATCTTCCATCCGCAGTTCGTTCTGACCCGCGGTGCGCAGGATGTTCTGGCTGCGGTTATCGCGGGTGACCACGTCCGGATGCTCAGAGTCATGAAACGCATGAGCGATATACGGCCTGTCCGGGTCACCACCGTCAAAGGCAATCCCCACTTCAGTGCCATTTATCAGCGGCGTGTGCCAGCCATACTTTTCCCCGGTATAGGGTTTGGCCTGACGTATCCACAGATAGTTATAGCCGGGCTCTGCATCTTCACGGCTGAAGTTCAGCTTCACCCGGTAGCGCCCCGTTTCGTCGAGATGGGCATACGGCGCATTCTTTTCGTCGCTCTCGACGCGGGCCGTCAGCGTGCCGGCAATAAGCGGGCGCGGTGCAGGCGCAGGTCTGAAGCAGAACTGTTCACTGTAAGGCATGCCCCACACCGATACCTGCAGACAGGTGTCCCGGGCCGCGCGGAAAGTGGTGAGCGTAATCACCATCCCTTCTTTCAGCTCCGGCACGCCACTGTCGCCGGTCTCCAGCACCATCCCCGGCGTCAGGTGACTGGCGTTACTGAACAGGTGCAGGCGGATGGCGTTATTAAGCGCGTGTTCATGCTGAATGCGGGCGTAAAAAGCTCCGCTTTCGGTTTCCGGTTCAGAGGCGGTGTCATCGCCCGCTTCGCGGTACGGGGCCGCGTAGCGGTAATGTTCGCCGGTAGTGGCCGCCTCGTTTGTGACGCTTGCGGTCGCATCCCTCGGCGTGCTGGCGGTGCGGTAGTTGTAACCCCGGGTGGCCACGCTGCCAGTGACGGTGTGGTGCCACACCCGCGCATCCCATTCCGCTTCCACTGCGCCATCGTACAGTGCGGAGGGTTCACGGTACGGAAGCTGCACATCAAACTGGTAGTGCAGTTGGCTGTCGGCAAAGGTCACCGTGTCCAACCCGGTGGTGGTGTTGACCCCGGTTCGGAACCAAATGCCGTCTTCGGCGAGAATGCGCTGGATAAACTGCAGGTCGGTCTCACGCCACTGAGTGATCAGTTCACGTACCGGGTAGGCCCGTTCCAGCCGAAACTCAAAGTCTGAGCCCTCCAGACCATGGCTGCGCAGGACCTGCTCCACCAGTTCTGGCACGGAGACATTCTGCCAGACCGCACAGCGGCGGGTATGGCTGAGCAGCGCCAAGCGCGAGGAGAGCGTCACGGCAAAATGCGTCTGGTCCACGGTCTCTTTGAGAACCTCAAAGCCGGTGATGATACCCTGCACCACACGGCCTGAGAGCATGCTGAGGGTGGCATACTTCAACATCGCATCCTGACGGGTAATGCCGCGCCGTGGTGTGGTGAACTCAATCCGCCATTCGAACGGGGCACTGAGGGCTTCACGTCCGTGAAAGTTCAATACATTCGGATTCAGGATGCTGTCGTTAATCTCAAGGCTGTAGCGGGTCTGACCGTCAAACAGTGCCAGCCAGTTATCCAGAGTCGTGTCCATGGGTTTACCCCTTCACCGGGACCAGGATCAGCCCAGTGCTGTTGAGCTGGACAGTGCGCGGCTTGTCCGGATCGAGGTCGTCGCGACTCAGCACCAGTTTCCAGGTGTTGTTGCGCAGATCCGGTCGGTTGAACAGCCCCACCACCGCCACAAATTTCGCCTCTTCGTTCATCGGCATATTGAGAGCCACGCTGCCTTTGGGCATCACCAGCAGTGACTTGCTGGCTACGATGTCCTCTTTGAGCGTTGTGTCCGCATCGCGCAACAGTTTCTGGTAGTCCGCCGCATCCACCTTCTGGTGGTCTTTCAGCAGGTAAACCTGCACCATGGTAGCCAGCGGCGTCTGGCTTTCATCGGTGTTGATGGCCGCACGTGGTTCAAAATCCAGATGCAGCACCTTTATTTTTTTGTAGAAGATGGCTCTGGTTGCGCTGACCGTGCCGTCCGACACGGCCTGAGTCAGGCCACATGCAGTCAGCAGAGAACAGAACAGCATCAGTGCAGCGCGGCGCGACAGGGAAGCGAAGGTCATTCGTGGAGTCCTTTTCAGTTTTCAGAAACAGGGGCGTGTTGAATGTGTCTGGTGTTGGGTATTGCATTCCGGAATATCAGTCGAAACGGTAGCCACCGGGCTGTGCTGGTCGCAGGGCCTCCCAGGTCAGCCCTTCATAGGTGCCCAGGCTCACGGTCAGGTGCGTGCGGATTGCGGGTTTATCCCGCTTCAGGCCCAGCACGCCGGTACGTCCCAGTTGCACCCGGTGCGCCTTACCCAGACGGGGTTCGGGCAGGCAACTCACCGGCACCGTGAGGCGAAGGCGTACATCGGAGCGATAACCCATGTACACCCGCAGCAGCACCATAATGTCAGTGTGCAACTGACCGCAGGGCAACCAGCCCTGCGCCTCTTGCGGGTTATCGGTCGCCAGCATCAGCAGGATACGGCTGCAGGCTTCGTTCCCGGTCCTGCCGAGCGTGGCGCGCTGTGACAGGGATACGCGGTTGGCTTTGCCGAGTCCACTGCGGTTCTCCACGGGGACTTTTACCGGGTCCGGGCTGATAACCGTGGCCCGGGTCTCAGGTGCCAGCAGGCTCACAAGCTGGCGGATACCTTCGGCGTTGCGGGTCGGCAGCCGCATCGTGCCCAGCAGTGCCAGGAAACGGGAAACCGGAGTGGCCACCTGCTCTGCCGTACCCGGGATGCCGAGCCCCACCAGACCCAACAGGCACTGGGAGGTATCATCCACCCCACCGGCCTCGAAGGTCGCCGGGTAAGCGTATTTGCGCCAGATACGGTAGTACTGGGTGTGAATACGGTGGCTGAAGATATCGAGAAACGCGGTGGTGGCTTCATACCCCTCCCGGCGCTGCGCAATATCATCGAGGTAGGCGGTCGGCAGGGGCGAATCCACTCCGTACATTCCGAGGAAAGTAGTGCGCACCGTCGGCGACAGGTCCGGGTGCTCCTCATCGGTTTCAACTGCTTTGAGTTCGCTGACCGGGAAGCCCATCCCCGGCCACGGACGAAAACGCACCGGGTCGGCAGACAGTTTCTCGGTACTGCCCAGTTTCGGCGTATCCGGGTTTTCCTGCTCCAGCAGCTGACAGAAGCGGTAGAAATTAACCCGCCAGATATCGTCACGAAGCCGCTCCGTCAGCCCGGAATGTGCTGGCTGTGATTCTCTTTCCATCGCAGTCGTTTCCCTGTGGGTTGCAGTACCAGTGTGAGCTGATTAAAGAGGTGGACATCGGCATAGAGGGCAAAGAAGCGGTGCAGCATTTCGCCGAACAGGGTGATATCGCCTTCTCCGGCAAAATTGTCCACGTTAAGGGTGATTTCAATGTCCACCCCGCGCAGCATATAGCCCTTCTCAAAGCGACGGATAAGGGTGTGCTTTACCGCCACAATCGCCTCCAGGCGGCGACGGTTCATCTCATCATCGGTCCAGTCATAGAGCGCCAGCGTGCCGCGCAGCACTTCCGGATTATCCATCATGCTTAAAAAGCTTGAACCCAGATGGCTCATCACCCGCCAGTGGAAGCGGTCATTTGCCGGTGGGTAAAGCGGCAGGGTCGGCACCTTCAGGTTCATGACCCGAACCGGCACCTTGCCCGCTTTCACTACCCTGTCCAGCAGCGTGCTTTCCAGCGAGCGGCGCGGCAGCTGGCCGTTAGTACCGGTGATGCGGATGGAGAGCGACTCCGGAGCCTGCGACAACTGCTCCAGCTCGAATGACTTACCGCCGAGAATAAGCCAGGTGTCATACAGCCCCGAGGGGCCGCGCTTCACGCGGGTATGGAAGTAACGTTCCGGTGCATCGTGGCGCATCATGCCACCGCGGTGACGGAAGCTGGTGAACGACACATACGGGTGTTTGCCGTTTTTCACCGCCCCGTGAATGAAATCCACGCTGTAGATTTCAGTATGGCCGTCCTGCACGCGCATCGGGCGCAGCAGGTATTCGTTCTGCAGCGGGTCGGGCGTCAGCGGGTCAGCTTCCACTGAGAACAGGTTAATCACCGGCGCGCAGTGCAGGCGGAAATTATCGGTCTCAAACGGCATGTCTGATGGCCAGCCGCCGTCGAGCACGATATCGGTCTCAAACCAGGTGGTTTTCTGACTCAGCCCGGCAAGCTCCAGACCCTTAAACTCCACGAACATAAACTTCTCGCGGAAGCTGAAATACTCCAGCAGCAGTTGATAGCCACTGAACGCTGAGTCCCCTTTAGGCCACAGCCGGTCGGTATCATCAAAGCCCATGGGTTTACACCAGCCGTCAAAGCGTACCCGCTCAGTACGGGTCTCACTGTGGCGGACATACATCGCCTGCACCCGGCGCGTCAGCGCCAGATGCAGAGCCGAGGCCACGGGGCTGTCAGCATCGAGGTAAATGGCAACCTTATCAATCCCGGCTTTTGACCAGTCCACCTTGTCCGGGCATTCGAAACGCAGACGAATGGCGGCCCGACCATCAGGCTCTGTCTGCAGGCGGGCCTCAGCCAGGTGCAGCGGCTGCAGGGGTACGTCGCGGGTGGTGCGGTACTGACAGACCGTGTTATCGGGACCGACCGGACGCGATAGCACTGAGAAGCCATTTTCCAGCACTTCCATTTTGTGAAGCTGGCGCCAGTCCGGCGTGAACGCCACTACCGACAGCGACGGAATGGTGCGCATGTAATGGGGCCACAGCAGGCTCACCAGCCCTTCAGTCAGCTCCGGCAGGTCATCATCGAGCTTTTCGCGCAGGCGGCCCATCAGGAAGGCGAAGCCCTCGAATAGGCGCTCCACATACGGGTCACGAGCCCGGGTTTTATCCAGGTTGAGCATGGCCGCGCGGTCGGGGTGGGCTCGGGCAAACTCTTTACCTGCTTCGCGCAGATAACGCATCTCGGCTTCGTAATAACGCAGGGTTAAATCATCCATGTAAGGAGATCCTGAGTGTAGAAATTATCAAAAAGAAAACAGAAGGCGTCGTCGGGGTTGATGACCCGTAATATCAGGGGGAGCTTATCCGCACAGCACCATCGCGCGTGCCGGATCGAGCGCAATCAGCCCGGCCAGCAGGCTGTCCATTTCCGGGGCAAAACGGGCTTTGTCGCTTTCGCTGCGCCCGGCTTTCATGCGCAGCAGGCGCAGACGACGGGCCTGCACGTCGAACAGCAGTCCCGGCTCCCACTCGCTGAGTGTCAGTTGCGGGGCGCTGTCGGTAAGTTCCCCCAGCAAATGGAGAGCGAGTTCATTACGCCCGTACTGCTCAGCCACCTTTGCCATCAGCAGACGCAGCAGCCAGCGGCTGCGGGGTGAGGCCATGTTCGGGCGACTCTGCAGCCAGGCCAGCGCTGCCTCCGGGCTATCGCGGTCACCTTTTTCCGTCGCTTCCGCTTCCAGTGCCAGAATGTCATCTGCCTGAGCGGCGGTAGCCACTGCCGGCTCGTCACTGAATCCGGGCATGTCATCGTTGACCTTCTCAGCAATCCAGTTCAGCGTCACCTCATCGGCAAGCGGCGTGCCGTCGTTCCAGGCGAGCGTCTCCAGGCCGGGCAGGCGTTTCAGCAACAGCTTCAGGTCGCTCAGAATATAGTCGGCCCATTGCTCCCACGGATTTCCTGCGCGGCTCAGCCCCTGCCACAGATACCATTGCAAATCGAGCCAGAAACGATTCCCGCCCTCGGTGAACATCACGTCCACCTGCTCCACCAGTTCAGTCCAGCTCTGCTGCAGATACAGGCGTTTAAGCTGGGCGCGATAGTCCGGCTTTGGTGGCAGCAGACGTGTCCGGCCGCTTGCATCGAGTGCCGGCAGTTGCGTCACCAGGTCCCAGCGGGCGGCCTTCATCATCCGGTGAGCCGCCAGCCAGCCCTGCGGCTGCTCCACCACCCAGCCGGACAGGACGCGTAGCTGACGGACCAGCTCCACTTCCGATTTCACAGCCGCGGCTTCCGGTACAGCAGCGCCTGACGTCGGTGTGCTATAGGTGCTTTCACCTGCATGATCCTGGCCTGATGAAGCCACCGGTGTATCCAGCCCACCGCTACCGGCCAAGCGGGTTTCCAGCGTGCGTAGCAGACCGGCAAAGGTGGGGCGCTCCGCCTCAGGCAGCTGTTCCAGTGCAGCCTCCAGCAGACACAGGGCCGCCGCCGTTCTGGCGGTCTCTTCACGCGTCACGTCCGGCCAGCGCGAGAATGCATCGAGTACTTTCTCACTGTTCAGCCAGTCGAGTGCAGCCAGCCTTGCAGCACTGCGTTGTGGGTGGCTGTGCTGTCCGGCCTGATCCAGCATCGTCGCCAGCAACAGGATGCCGTCAGTCAGACCCGCATCCCCGTCACGCTGCAGGCGGGCAAAGGCATACCAGGTCACCACCCGGATATCCCGGGCATGTTGAGTCAGAATGCTTTCCGCCAGGCGGCACAGCGCACCGGTATCGGTGCCGGAAAGCTTGTTGATCTCCTCGCGCATCAGCTGGAAATCATCCTCATAGGTCGGGTCATCCCCGGCCCCATTACCGGTCGGGAGTGGTGTCAGCCACGGCGACCATAGAGAGAGGCTTTCCCGGCTCTTAGCGAGCAGTGCGGTACGCTGGACCGTATCCGGAAGACATAGGGTCAGGAGCGTTTCTGCAGTCGCCATTTATTCGTCTCCGGCAAGGGTCAGTGAGCCGTCAGTCGCGCCCATGGAAAAAATGATCTGCGGCAGGCTGAAGCCCTGCAGTTTAAGCAGCGCCAGCGGCCCGTCGCCAAGCTCACTGCGTAGTATGAATTTCAGCGGATTACCGTCCGGGGTGATCCACACCAGCTGGGTCCGGCTGCTGTCGAGTGGGGTGAGCAACGCCTTATCCAGCAGACGGATGAAACCCCAGATCCCCTGGTGGCTTTCATACAGGCGCATTTCGGTGTTCACTGAACGCCAGCTCAGATCCACACCGGGGTAATAGGTATTGCCCGGCCAGGTGAAGCTCTGCCAGCTTTCCATCTGGTTGAAGTAATCCAGTTTCTGGCCATCCAGCGTCAGCTGGATGCGGGCCACATCGCGCGACGGCCGGGCCATCAGTTCAAAATGAACCCCGGCATCGCCCTGGGCAAAGACGATATCCGAGATATCGGCAAGCTTGTTGATAGCAGTAAGGAACGCCGGGCTGATGCTCATCCCCTGGCTGGCAGCCGGATCCACCACCCAGTGACTGCCTTCCTGATGCAGCATGCCGCCGAGGTTGGTTTTGATAAATGCCGCGATACGCCCGGAGTCACTGCGCAGGAACTGGGCCAGCAGTGGCAGTGAGGCATCGCTGCCGGTGGCCTTAAACGGATAGCGTCCGGCAAAGGCGGTGTTCCACTGTGAGACTATGGTGCTCTGCCAGCGGTCATTGAGGCTGCCTGCCGCCGGGGCCAGTACCTGACGCCAGGCCAGGTCAAGCGGCTGCACAAATAGCGCCTGCCCGAAACCGTTCCACTCCTGGCCGAGGCTTGCCGCCACCAGAGAGCCATAATCACGGGTATCGGTCAGGTCAATGGCTTTGCCCTGGAAGACGGTCTGAGCCAGCATCTGGGCCATCGCCTGCGGATCGGGCGCACTCGTCACCTGCTGCAGCTTGAGACGCACCTGGGTTACACGGGCAATCCAGGACTGGAAGCTGAGGTTTTCGTTCGAACCAGTACCGTCCTTACCGGCCATCAGACCTGTGAGCGGACCAAACACGCCGTCCAGCGGACCTTTGGGACCCTGCGCCTGTTCAATAAACTGTTTTGCGTTTTTCTTACCCCCTACCAGTTTTTTCGCCGAGTCCACCAGGGTGTCAGCCAGGGCTTCTCCTTTGGCACCCGTCTGACCCTGCCAGGCAAGGGTATTCATCAGCGCCACCAGGGGTGACCGGCGCACATCGGCCAGCAGGTTCAACTGGGCGATCGCTTGAGAGAGCGAGGCGGCTTCACGCCACTGGATGCTGTTGGCCATGTTTAGCCAGGCGTTACCAAAATCGGTGAAGTAGCGCTCTGTCAGGCGCTGTTTGAGCGCTTCCGGTGAGACATCGCTGCCCGGCTGATGGTTTTTGTCAGTGAGCACCCAATCGATTTCATCACGGCGGGTCTTCACTACCTCATCAATCGCCTCCTCAACTTGCTCTTCCCACGCCTGACGGGTGAACATCCCCGGCACCACCTCTTCCGAGGAGAACAGGGTTGACGCATCAGTATCGCCGGTCATGTCAGACAGGGTTAAATCCGGCCAGTTACGGGCAATGCGCCCGAGCATCTCCTGGTACAGACCGCTTTCCGCGTTACGCTGACCAATCTGTTTGAGCAGGATCTGACGTACTGTGCCCACCAGTTCGCGGTCAGGAGAGATTTTCCACTCCGGGTGTGCCGGTAAGTTCTGCGCCCAGAAGCCGAGCAGCTTCGGCGCCTGGGTCTGCCATACGCTGTCCGGCACGCCGCTGCGTTGCGGCCAGGCTTTCAGCATATTGCCTGCCAGCCACTCCGCATCCGCTTTGTCTGGACGGGCCAGCATCAGGTAGCCTTTAAGCAGGCCATAGGTCTTCTGGGCGGCTGAAGTGCGTGCGGTGCTTGCCGGTGGCAACTGCACAAAAGCATTAAGCTGGCGGTGAAGTTCGTTTGCCAGCACATCGCGCATCAGCTGCTGGTTGTTACGGGCATACAATGGCCAGAGCATCTTCAGCGTGTCGCTGTCCTGGTTCAGGCCAAAGCGGGTATACCACGGCGCACCGTGTACTTCGCGGTTCTGCAGGCGGGCAATGGTCTGCTGCAGGGCCAGTTGATTATGCAGACGCTCCGGCAGCGGCTGTTTTGTGTCAGCGGCAACACGCGCCGTATCCTGGGCCAGCCAGATTTGCGTGCGGTTAACTGATAGCGACAGCAACGTGCCGGCGCCCCAGAGCAGGACGATCCCCAGCAGAACCAGACGCAGCACCTTCTGCCAGTGGAAGCCGATTTTACGGGCATGCACCTGCAGGCTGTCGTTTTCGAGTTCCTGCCAGACTGCCGGTGATAGGCGCGCATGCGGTACTGTTTCGGTCCCCGGCAATGCCGGGCTGAACATCACGCCGCGCAGACGGTAAGGGGCCGGCCCGGACATCAGCGTGCTCAGCAGCGGCAACAGAGAGCGTCGTAACGAGCCGCGCAGGGCTTTTGACAGGCTAAGCAGCCAGTGATGCTGTGAATTCTCCAGCAACGCTGCCACGCCGGGCGTCTGCAATTCTGACGACAGTGTGCTGAGTGTTTCGCGGGTCTCTTCCGTTGTCGCACCTGGACCAAACAGCGCGCCGGCTGGAGGTACACCCACTCCGTCCTGGTCCCAGTAGCCTTCCCGGACAAGCCACAGCCAGACCGGCAGCTGCCAACCCAGCTGAGTATCGGTTTTCTGACGTACACGCACCAGCGTGTCCTGCTTCGCCGTATCGGGCAGTTCAGCCGCGTTCATCACCTGCACCACGCCATCCAGCGGACGCTGTGGTCGCACTGCTTTCAGCACGGACAGGAACTCATCATCCGGCACGCTTTCCGCAAGACCGCCGTAAATAAGCACAATCCCGTCACTTTCCTGCCAGTGTTCGCCCTTAAGACCCGGCACCACTTTTTCGATATCACTGTCGGTACCCTGTACCAGCAACAGGCGAACTTTGGCTTTCCAGCGACGGCGGTAGCGCAGGCGCAGATGATCGACCAGCACCTCAGCCACAAACCGGGAGGTGTCCGCGTCGGTATGCTTTGCTTCAGGCTGGGATGCAGCAGCCTGCTGTCCGGAGGCGACCACATCCAGCTTTCCCTGTTTATCACCGTTCTTCGTGAATACAGTTTCAAGTACCCAGCCGATCATCAGTGCTGCCAGCATCAGCAGCAGGCTGAATATCACTATGCCGGTCGTACTGAATGGCCCGATGTTGAAGGTGTCCTTAACCCACTCCGGCCAGAACCAGAGTGCGCCGCCAATGAGGCAGACAGACAGTGCGCCCAGAAGCAGCGCAAGCAGAAAAGTGGATGCGATTTTCATAACGGAGGAGAGCAATCCCTTGAGAGTTATTCTGGGGTGACAATACAGAGTTGTCGGTTGTCTTCTGAAAGTTCGGTGACAATTAGCTGGGCTTCGCTGTCGCTCAAACACTGACGGGCTGCCAGCTGTAACGCCTGCCAGGGAGCGGCAACGCCCGCAAACCCAACAACCGTATCAATATGGGTAATTTTATCGGCTTTAAGCCCCGGGGCATGTGCCTCCCGGGCCTTGCTGAAGATATCGCCGGAGGCCATCTGGCCGCCGCTGGTCCAGGCCTGCTTCAGTGCAGTTTTTTCCAGTCCTGACCACATCATGACGCGCTCAAATGCCCGATCGAGATTGCCATCGCGACAGATCTGCGGCCGGTGGACCCTGACCGACACATCCGGGATGTCCTTCAGGCGGCAGTTGGTCAGCAGTAACATGGAAATGGCCTCACCACTGTCCTCTGGCGGGTGTTCGTAAAGCTGAGCGCTGACCACCAGTAACGCAGCAGCATGGTCATAATGGCAGTCCAGCCAGTAGTCCAGGATTTCCAGCCCCGTCAGGTCGCGAATGCGCACCAGCGGATGGGACACGCTTTTTTGCAGGAGCGATGGCAGTGTCGAAAACTGTTCACCGGTATCCACCGCCAGATAGCAGGTCAGCGTCAACGGGAGCAACGACACCAGATTCTGGACGTGTGCGATTACCTCCTGAAAATAATGCGCCTCCCGGTCAGCCATCTCTCCGGTGGCGGCCAGCGCCCGGTGACGAACCGGATTGCCACCATTAACGGGCTCACAGGGCATCATCAGGGGCTTTTTAGCTAACACAGCCTCGTGCGTCATTGGGCTGGCAGACCCCAGCCCGTTAATCAGTACTTCACCGATAAGCCAGGCAAAGCGCTGTCCGCGCGCAACGTCTGAGCGGTACCGGGCGGCGGTTGTGGCATTTTTTCTTGCGCAACGAGCACAAAGGAGCACGTAGCCAAAATAGCGCCCGACAATCAAAAGGCCCCATAACACGACAGGTAGTCCTGTTGACATCCCCCAGAACGCAGCACCGGAGCGCTCCCCCTTCCAGAACAGAAATGTAGCTGCTGCTCCTGCCAGCAGCATCACAATGCCCAGGAACAACCAGCGTTTAAAACGCGGACGAGACGGCAGTTTCTCCTGCGCGGGAATGCGCTCAAGTTCAACCGGCACGTTTACCCCACCAGAGCATTGGGCAGTGAGCTGATAAGCGTGCAGCCGCAACCACACTTGTGGCCATGGAATGCCACAGGAACTCCGCGATCGCGATAATTTGGGTTACCTTCGACAATAGTGGTATCACCATGCTCAGGGCAGGAAACACGATCACCTTTACGGGCCACGCCAATATCACCAAAGAGCATGGTTGTTGAGCGGGACAATACGGCACCACCATGTGTGGTTTTGTCACCGAGACGAATAATTCCTTGCATATTCACACCTATTCTCTACAAATCAGAAATTAAAGCGTTAGCATCTGAAGGCGGATTAGTTAAAAATATTCAAGTCTTGGCAAGAAATGTAGCCATCAATAACTTTACTTTTAGAATTAGTATATTCAATCAAACACCCATCCTCACCGAGATTTAAGAGGGTTATTTTATCACCTTTAACCAAATATGATTTCATCTTCTTCCCAGTCGATGTCTGAAAATAAGCTTTTGAGGATTTAACTTCAAACGGTGAATTTCCACCCGCGACCAAGTTAACTTTTTTAGCATTTGCCTTTTCAAAAGTAGACTGATCATTTAAACTCATCAAGACATAAAAATCTATAGATGGGTTTGGCACATTCTGAATTACCACCCAGGTATCACTCCCATATAACTCACAAGTGCCGCTATTATTTTCACAAGAAATTATTTTATAGTTCCCATTTTCTAAGTCGCCTTTGCTTTCATATAATTTATATGCATATCGTTTTTCATTCTGAAATATGATTATTGGCAAGTATTTAACCTTGTCATTCATAAAGTACGATGTCTGGATTTTGTCATTGTGATTAATAATTCCATTGATAAAATCGTCTCCTTCGCCCCCTGAAACAGATGATTCATTATCAATTTTCTTATCTAATCCACAAAGCCCCTCTTTGGACACAATTCCATTATTGCCGCTTTTAAAATCCGCATAAATGCAGTTAATCCTAAAGTTAATATTATCCCGTTCGATTACTGAGAACACAGAGTAAGAATCTAAAGAATCACTATCATGCACAACAGCAGAGCGTCCTCCAAAGTAGTCAAAATAATACGCCGCATTCCCTTCATCCCGCTCTTCAAACTTAAGAAATGACCGACCATCATCTGACTTTATTTGCTGCAAACCTTTATCGTAAGATAATTTAGAGCCTGTATCATTGGCTGCAAATGATACACTTATGCTACAAAAAATGAAGCCAACAATAAATGCACTGGTTTTTTTCATATCAAAATCCTTTAGAAGCTGATGAAGTTTGTTCCAGAATTGCTTCAAATCGCTTCGCATATGATGCAATCAGGGGAGCCTGATCCTGACCATTAATGACATACCGCGACCCAACATAATTAACCTCACCAGCATTAATATAGTCATTTAATTTTTTACCACTAAACATGCCTTCCTCCATCCCCCAAACCATAATAGGAACTGCATATTTGAAGTCGCCTGCCAAGTCAGGGGAGTCAACAAAATTCACACCAAATTTATCTTGAGCTTTCTTATAATTACTTTTCCATGTTAAATGCACGCAACCACGGCCTCGGTATTTAAAACCGTCACCTTGTGCTGTATTGCCATTCTTGTTCGCTCTCTCTTCTTTTTGGTGTGTCAGCTAGCACGGGGTCATATTTATTAAAATAGCTCACACCACCGATTTCAGGCTTCTCACTAAAAAACTCAGCAGTTGTATAGTGATATGTCTCATGCCTGATCGTTGCCAGCATATATGCTAGCTTATATAAGTTAGGCTTGTACTCCACAGAAGTAGCATAGTAACTATTTAAACTGTTCAAGACTTTACGTAAGTTACTCTTTGATGCAGATGACAACGCTGCGGTTCCTGGGGCAAACGAGGTATGTTCCTTCTCGTATAGAGACATAAATGCGTCAACATTAATTAACTCTGCTGAATCAGATAATGCTTCCACAAATATCACAGGATGCATATGCCATACAGGCTCACCACTGCTGAATCCATCCACCTTGCTCATCCATTCCATGTCGTCAAACCACTTTTTAACATAGCTGACACACAGCGGATCCATCTGCTTTAAAAACGTTCGCCAGCGGTGATGGCTGCTGCCGCCAAACCATTCACTGTCGTGTCTGACCACCATTCGTGCCGCGATATCCCTGACATCCAGCTCCGCGTAATTCACCGCCTGACGCAGTTCTTCACCGGAAAGGTCGCCACTGTTATCGCTGTCCATTTTCTGCAGCAGGGATTTATAGTAGTCAGAGACCTGTTTTTCCCGGATACCACGTTCAGGGCGTACCCACTCAGCCATTCTGGTGAACCCGTCCTTGATCCACCCTTCACGCAGGGATTTCGTCATATCGGATGTGGACGGCTCTTCAAATGCTTTAAAGCCCAGTTTATCCAGGTCGTACTGGCCGATATCCGCATCGACATCATCTTGGCTTACCCAGGCCCCGTCCCCGATATCAAACCAGCGCTTACCGCTGCTGTCGGTGAACGGATAGCATTTGTCCTGCGGCATGATTTTGTGAATATCTTTCTTCACCTGTCCTCTGGTCCAGATGAAGGTATCGCCGGAACGGCTATAAATAAAGCTTTCCGGGTGGATATGTACGTATTTCGGGCCGCTCTTCACCTGTGCTTTATTGCTCAGAAAGTCGATCATCCTGCTGTCGGTGCTGAGTACTTCAATGTGTGCGAACGCACTTTTCTCCACACCGTGTAAGTCGCAGGGGGCAATATCTTCCGCAAGGTAACCCACGGCATCACCAGCTGCAACTTCCATTTTGGTTGCCGGTTTAACGACGGCATCAAATGTCCCCAGTGCTACAGCCTGCTGCATCCAGGCTGGCAGGTGTGCCCTTTGCTCACCCGCGGCGGTCACAAATTGCGGGTCAAGCGACACCCAGAACGCCCCGCCGGTCATTTCGGATTTGCTGTTGAGCATCCTGGCAAGCCCGAACGTCTGCGCCTGCCCCTTCAGATCGAAGGTGATCTCACGCAGCACAATGACACTGTCGCCGGTTTTCAGCTTATTCTTCACAACCGGTGCATTATCTCCGTCTTTTTCTTTACCGGTATATTCACGCTGACTCAGCCCGTCACCCTTGTCAGTAACCTGATACAGCTTGTGCTCCGGAAAAGCAGACAGCGGAGCAAGCCCGATATACAGCGAGTAAAAATCAAGGCTGTTGTCCTTTTTTTCGGGATCGGGGGTACAGGTAGATTTGACCAGCACAAACGTACTGGAATACTGCAGCGGGTTATTGATGTATTTACCGGTCAGATAGTCCCGATTAATACGCCAGGCCACCACTTCGCCGCCCGCCATAAACTGAAGCGGTACCGCCGTGTCTGCACTCTCCTTTGTCAGCACGGAACCCGGGGCACTCTTACGGGTGATGTGGATCCCGCCGTGCCACATGTTATTTGTTCCGGCCAGCCAGGAGCCGTGTGGCTCCTGACAGAGCGGCTGCATCATGTCATCCAGGGTGGCGTATTGTTCACCATTCGCTTTTCGGGCAGGAAAACAGATTTTCATTCCGGTCATCCTTAACGTGAAGGAATATTACGTGTTTTGGGGGGCGTCACGCTGGCGTTTGTCTGGCTGAACTTAGGCTGCGTAATGTCCATGCTGCCCCCGGCCATCGGTGCGCGGTAATGCGGGGATTTCACCAGGTAATCGCCCAGGGTTTCTTCCACAATGCCGCCGTTTTCCAGCGTGATACTGGAGCCGCCGCCGTTGAGTCGCAGTTTAGGCGCACTGATGAGCAGCTCATCCTTGTTGCTGCTGATGGTAAACAGCAGTTCTGATGTCATCTCCATCGAACTAGCCTCTGCGCGAACCTCAACATCTCCCTGACTAGCAATCAGCTTCGCCCCGTACTGATGGGCAAAAAAACCGACAGATTCGCTGGCAGACAACGTAATGTTTTTCATCGCACCCATATCGAGATGCTGACCCGCACTCAGGATGGTGTTCTGCTTGCTGGTCATTTGAAGATGCTCACCCGACGTGAACGCCACGCCCTGCGGCGCACTCCCCAACAGTGCTGCTGACTGAAGGTCTTTCAGGCGGTTTTCCAGCAGGCTGTTCTGGCTTTCCAGATCACAGGTGAGCGCCTGAGCCTGCTGTGCGAGAAGATTGAGCCGCTTCATTTCTGCTGCTGACTGGTTCAGGCGTTCAATGGCCGGTGCCATATCCAGCACTTTGCCCTGCGCCGCCGGTTGTGCATCGGCGGTCAGGAACATCCCCCTTCCGGCACGCAGCGCGCCGTACTCATCGGTACGCAGTTCAAAGCCGGTGCCTCGTGGCTCACGCCTGGCATCAACTACGTGGCCACCGTTGAGTTGCGTCTTGCCAAACGGTGTCGAGAGCTTGAAATGCTCTTCCTGACGTTTGTCTTCCAGTCTGAATTTGTTATCCCCCGCCGTACGCCAGATATTGCGCGTGTTGTTATCGCGGGTAACGTGGTCTGGGTGTTCGGAATCGTGCTGAGCGTAGGCAATGTACGGGCGGTCAGGGTCACCACCGTCGAACATCACAGAGACTTCAGTACCGTAAAGCAGCGGGGAGTGGAAGCCATAGGTATCCCCGGCATACGGTTTCGCCATGCGCAGCCAGAGGTAGGCATAGCCCTGTTCGGTGCTGTTGCGGTCAAAATCGAGCCGGACGCGATACCGTCCCTGATTATCGAGATAGGCATAGGTGTCATACTTCTCATCGCTTTCCACCCGGGCAGGCAGAGAGCCGGCCATCACAGGGCGATTCAGCAATGCCGGGCGATAGCAGACCGTTTCATTGTACGGAATACCCGTGAAGTGGAGCTGGAAACCCTTATCGCGCGCGCCTGAGGTATGAACCCTGGTGATAACAATCCCGTCCTTCAGCGAATCGGGCAGACCACTGCCCTGTGGCTCCAGCACTTCGCCCGGAGTCAGAACCGGACTGCTCGCTCGTCCCGTGACCGTCTGCTGGTCGTTGAGGTAGCGCTCATGGCGCAGGCGGGCAAACCAGGCCCCGCCTTCGGGGGTTTCGGTATCCCCTTCGCTCAGGAACGGCTCGGCGTAGTGATACACCTCACCGATGGTGGCTCCACCCTCCCGGCGAACGGTCACAGAGCTGTCCTGCGGAGTCAGCGCATCACGGTAGTTATAATCGCGGGTGGCCACTCCGCCGGTCACCGCTCGGTCTTTTGACTGGATGTCCCAGACGCTTTCCTGACCGTTATCGCTGGTGCGTGACGGCGGAATAATGGGCAGCTTCACACCAAACTGATACTGCATCTGGCTGTCCTGGAAAATCATCACATCTTGTTCAATGCGGCCGTCCATCTCAAAGCGCCAGAAAATGCCGACTTCAGCCAGCAGACGCTGAACAAAGGCCAGGTCCGTTTCACGCCACTGGGTAATGAGCACGCGGACCGGGTAGGCCTGCGACAGACGGAATTCAAAACCCGCCCCTTCCAGCCCATGGGAACGCAGGATTTGCTCCACCACTTCCGGCACAGACTGGTTCAGATACACCGCACAGCGCTCGGTATGCTGCATGAGCGCAATACGCGGCACCAGTCTCAGGGCATAGGTAATTTCATCCCCCGAGACAGAGATGCGACGGAAATCATCCACCACGCCATACACCGTACGCACCGGCACGGCTGGCGTACCGTCATAAAGCGGCGCCTGGAAGGTAAAAGAGGCCGGTTTGAGCATCAGCTCACTGCCGGCAATATTCGCCGCACAGGTGACGGTAACGTCATAGCGCCACGGCTGGCTCAGCGTTTCACTGGCGCGAAAACGCAGGACGTCGAGAAAATGCGGGCATGCCTGGACATCCACGCGATAGCGGGACAGCCCCAAGGCCTCATCGATTTTCTTCTGTGCCAGACTGGCAATGCTCTCCATCATCACGCCTCTCCTGTGGTATCCGTGGCATCAAATTCCAGCCCAATCCCCTCTTCGTCATTCCAGCCGAGCGTCAGGGAGTATGTTTTTTGTTTCGCGGCCATATGGGTCAGCAACTGCTGGCTCAGCACCGGCAGGATTTGCTGGTTCAACAGGCTGTCGACGTTACGCGCCCCGGTGTCAGGCAGCAGGCAGGCAGCAGTCAGTGCGTCATACAGGCTGTCATCAATATGCGTGGTCAGACCGTAGTGACGATGTAAGCGCTTGCTGACCTGTGAGAGCTTCATTTCCACAATGGTGCGCATGGCATCTTCTGCAAGCGGGCGGTAAATCACGGTCTGGAAGCGGGCCAGCAGGGCCGGCTGGAAGTGGTCGCGCAATATCGGGCGCAGCAGTTCGTGTAGATCGCCTTCGGAGGCGTCCGGCTGTTCGTCCAGCAGCTGCATTAGGTGGTCGCTGCCAAGGTTAGAGGTCATCAGGATGACGGTATTACGGAAGTCGATTTCACGCCCTTCGCCGTCGCGCATAAAGCCACGGTCAAACACCTGGTAGAACAGGTTTATCACGTCGCGGTGGGCTTTTTCCACTTCCTCCAGCAGCACCACGCTGTACGGACGCTTGCGCACCGCTTCAGTGAGAATACCGCCCTGACCGTAACCCACATAGCCCGGAGGTGAGCCTTTCAGCTGGGAAACGGTGTGCGGCTCCTGGTACTCCGACAGATTGATAGTGATGAGTGACTTCTCGCCGCCGTACAGCACATCTGCCAGCGCCAGCGCGGTTTCGGTTTTCCCCGTACCACTCGGACCGACCAGCAGGAACACGCCCTGCGGGCCGTTCTCGGACGCCAGCCCGGTTTTCGCAGCACGCAGGCGCTGGGCGATGGCAACGAGTGCCACATCTTGGCCCACCACGCGTTTGCCGATTTCGTTTTCCAGGGTCAGCAGTTCGGTCTGCTCGTCTTTCATTAGCGACGACAGCGGCACGCCCGTCCAGTCGGCAATCACCGTAGCGACGGTGCGCACGTCCACATCGACGGAGAGCAGCGGGTTGCTGTGCTGCATGCCATTCAGCTCCTGTTGCAGCGCACGGGTCTCGCTCTGGCGCGAGATGTCCTGGCGGCATTCCAGCAGTTGTTCGGTGAGTTTCAGCTCCTGACCGTACTGGGTTTCCAGTTCGTCGAGGCCGACGATAAGGTCATTTTCTTCCTGCTCGATGGCGGTCAGGCGCTCGCCGTGGCTCTGGTTGCCGACGGCGATATCTTCCAGCAGCGCCTGCCTCTCCATTTCCAGGGAGGTTATCTGTGCGCGAATGCGGGTCAGCTGTTCCGGCACAGTATCAAGGCTCATACGTACGCGCGCAGCCGCGGTGTCCAGCAGGTCAACGGCCTTGTCCGGTAGTTGGCGACCCGTCAGGTAACGACGGGACAGCGTGACGGCGGCACGCACCGCATCATCGGTGATGTGTACGTCATGGTGTTCAGCATAGCGTGATTTCAGGCCTCGCAGCATCAGGCATGCCGTGTCATCATCCGGCTCATCCACTTTCACCATCTGGAAGCGGCGCTCCAGGGCGGCATCGCGTTCAAAATACTGTTTGTATTCAGACCAGGTGGTGGCGGCGATGGTGCGCAGTTCGCCGCGGGCGAGAGCAGGTTTTAACAGGTTCGCCGCATCCGCGCCGCCCGCCTGGTTACCGGCACCGATGATGGTGTGCGCTTCATCAATAAACAGCAAAATCGGAGTGGGTGACTGCTGCACGGCATCAATCACGTTTTTCAAGCGCTGTTCAAATTCGCCCTTCACGCCTGCACCCGCCTGCAACAGGCCGAGGTCGAGGGTGCGCAGGATGACCGGCTTGAGGGATTCCGGCACGTTGCCTTCGGCAATACGCAGCGCCAGCCCTTCCACCAGCGCCGTTTTGCCGACGCCTGGTTCACCCACCAGAATCGGGTTGTTCTTGCGACGGCGAGAGAGAATGTCCACCAGCTGGCGTATTTCAGTATCACGACCAAAGACCGGGTCGATTTTGCCTTCTCTGGCTTTTGCGGTGACGTCGAGGGTGAATTTATCCAGCGCATTCTGCAGGGCCGGTGTCAGCTCCCCCTCTTTCAGTTCTGTACCAGCCGGGCGGCCAACAAACTCGACCTCACCGCCGTGGCTCTGCGCCAGTTCGGCTTCCTGCTGCACGTCCGGGCGCTCATCGGACTGCGCATCCAGCAGTGGACGCAGACGCTCCAGCTGGCTCTGGCCGAGGGTCAGAAGTGACCACAGGCCATCGCAGCGCACCAGGTTCTGTTTTTCCACCAGGGCCATCAACAGGTGCAGGCTTCGGATTTGCTCTTCCCTGTTAAGCGAGGCAATCAGCCAGGCTTCCTGCATCAGTTTCTGAATAGTGTCAGACAGCTGCGGGCGGTGACGTACCGAACGCGGCTGCTTGTCCAGCCAGCCCAGCAAATCCTGCCAGATGGCATCCATATCCCACTCGTAGCGACGGGCCAGCACGGTCAGGTCACCTTCCCCCTGCTCCAGCAGTTTCAGCAGCCAGTGCTCAGGCAGAATTTCTGCATGGGCACGGGTCTGACACAGGGAGGCCGCCCCTTCCATTGCGCGGGCGCAGTAAGGGTTGAGACGTCGAAGAAGGATTGCCGGGTTTTCCATGTTTGCTTGCTCACTGTTGAGGACCGTTCAGGCACGCTACCGCCCCTGGCCGTTACCGAGGCCCATAAGGTCTGTTTCCGGGATGTGATGTTTTTTGCTCAACGCCCGCACAGGCAGACGCTCAGCAAAAACAAAAAAGCGGACAGAGAAGCTCTGCCCGCTCGTGACTTACGCGGTGGCGCGTTCGTTCCAGGAATCGGAATGAATAATGTTGCCGTCTTTGTAGGTCCAGGTGATTTTTTCGTAACGCAGCTCAATTTCTTCGAGATGGTTGTGCTTCTCGAAATCCGGGTTTTTGATGTCGTGCATCACCGGGTTCACTTTCACCACTTTCACGTTTTCCAGTTTGGTGTTGAAGTACTCAACTTCCTGGCCCGCATCGTTGATTTTGTACCACTTGAATTCCGCAGACTTGAGGGTCTGACCGGTGGTCACCGCCTTGTACAGGTACGGGCTGGAGGAGTCGATTTCTTTGGTGAACTTGAACGGAGTGTGGATACGGGTACCAGTCAGCTTGCCGGTGTTGTTGTCGGTCGGGATGTACAGGTTATGCTCCTGAGCGACAACCTCGATGCTGCCATCACGGTCCTGAACGTCCACAGATCCTTTAATGTCCGCGCCGCCGTCGTCTTTCAGCCAAAGATAAACAGGAATTGCCATGGAATTACTCTCCATTGTGTTGTGATGCGTCATCATCCTGCGATGACGCCTGGGTGTGGCCCGGTATCTGGCAGGCATTCGCCTGCGGTACCAGACTGATTTCGACACGGCGGTTGAGCGCGCGCCCATCCGGGGTGTCGTTGGTTGCGATCGGACGGCTTGCGCCATAGCCCTGCACCGCAAAACAGATTTCCGGCACGTCACCGGTGTCACGCATCCAGTCGCGCACCGCTTCGGCACGTTTCAGGGACAGCGCCTGGTTCAGTTGCGCATTGCCGGTGTTATCGGTGTGGCCAGAGACCACAATCAGCCAGCCCGGCTTCGCCTTAACGCCGACCAGAGAGTTCACCAGCATTTTGGTGGAGCCGGTTTTCAGTACCGCTTTGCCGGAATCGAACAGCGACATACTGTCGAGACGGACAATTTTCGGTACCGGCTTTGGCTTCGGTTTTGGCGGTAGCGCCGGAGGCACATAGGTATCAATGGCCTGCTGCACCGCCAGCCACAGCCGGTTGCCCGGATACAGCCCGAGCCCATAACGGTGCGGCTCGCCCTGACGCTGCCAGCGCTCCAGCAATAACGCATCCTGCTGAAGGGCATGCAGTGCCTGCGCTTTCGGGGCATAGTGGGTCATCGGGATAGCCTGCCAGCGCTGAAGGTCTGCGCTGACCTTACGGATAAGCGACTGGTTATGCCGCACGGACAGCGCAATGGCACCCAGGGCGCAGAACAGCATAACCATCACCACCCGACATCCGGTGTTGCCCCCCTGCAACGGAGTGGTATACGGGGCCAGCAGGGGGAGCACCGCATCGGCAAAATGCCAGCGTGGTTCACAGGCCGTGACACGGCCGGCAGGAGCAATGCGGGTCTTGCGGAACAATAACTGCGGCCACAGCGCACCTTTCGAGGTGGATACCGACCCGAGACGCAGGCTGACAGCAAACGGTCGTATGGCCGGACAAAGCCTGTCTGCCCTGCCCAGTTCATCCAGCATCACGGCATGAAGCAGCGATGTCGCCTGGATCAGGTATGGCTGAATAAGAGCCGTCTGCGGGGAATGCTGCCATTCGCTGAGGGTGACAGCAGGTTCATCTTCAGGACACATCAGGGCCGTATTTCCCCGTACCACTATCCAGGGCGTTTCCGGACCGCTGAATTCGGCATTCAGAACCACCGGAACGTCATAACCGGTCAGTCCACGAAGCTGCTTCACCTGCAGGCGCAATGCTTTAAGGTAGGCACGCAACAACGCCTCATCTTCATGCTGGTCCGGCAGACAGCGGTACATCACGGTGAGCTGGCCAGCCATCGTCGGCGTACGGGCCAGCAGACGCTCTGCAAAAGGCGTGAGTCCGGTGATTTCCGCTACCCGCAGATACCAGCCCTGCGCCGTCCCCCGACTGGGGCCTGCCGCAAACATGGCATCATCCACATCACCGCAAACCAGCACCACCGGTCCGGTATGGCTTTCCGGCGGAAAGTGGCCGGCGTCATCGGTCTGCTGTGCAGGCCGTTTTTGACGGTAACGCCGACGGATAAGGACAGCGGAAAGCAACAAAGCAAGCAGCGTCAGGACCGATTCGCCTGCGACCGGCCATGCGAGAAATCCCCATACCAGCCACATTACGGCGGCCAGGCAGACCAGCACAGGAAACGCAGCCCGGGCAAGTGCTCGTCCACGCATCAGGGCTGCTCCGGCAGTTGCTGGCGCAGCAGATCCTGCAACCACAAATGACCACCCAGCCACACCACACCGGTCAGGATCACCGCCAGCACAATCCAGAACCAGACGGATCGCAGCAGGTTATAACGACGGCGACCGGTCTTCTGAACCACCAGTGATGTCCCGCTTTCCAGCGGTGGCACTCGCTCATTCAGGGCAGCGATCACTTCATCGCGCTGAGACTGTCCCACCCCGGAGAGGCTGTATTGCCCCTGAAACCCCATCGCCAGCACCCGCTGGTAGCAGGTTAGCACCGCAGGCTCCGGCGCGGGCTGACGCAGCACCTCCGCGATACGATCGTACAAGGCTCCGCCCGCTCTCAGGGAGCCGAAGTAAACCGCCTGCAGTGGAGCAGAACGCCAGGCGCGTTGCCCGGCATCAAGGGGCATATTCAGCGCACCAAGGGCACTGTCGCCGGATACTGCCGCTTGCGCATTTTCCGTGTGCTGAGCCACGGGTTTACGATTCATGACGGTTTCATCCAGCAGGGCGCACTGGGCATAAGTGATGTGATCAATACTTTCAGCACCCAGCCCGGCGCGCTCCAGCGCCTCGCGTACGCTTTCCACCTGCGCTTTGCAGGTCGCATACAGCGCAGGGCCATCCGTCACCTGCCCACCGTGACGCAATTGCGCCACGGTTAGCCAGGTCTCTGCCATCAGGGCATCAATGTCGATAACCTTATTCATGAGCGCAGCACCGCAAACAGTTCAAGCTCCAGCTCGCCGAGCAGGGATGGAACGTAGAATACGCACACCCCCTGATCCAGCATTTCGCGGGCCGCATCACTCTCCATGTCCAGTACAAAGTACTGGTTCTCCAGACGCACCGGCAGTGCAGCAGGGACACGGCTCAGGGCAATGAGGCCAATTCCCTCGACGGCCACGCCGGATACTTCACTGACATTCGCCGGGGCACCGGCAATACACATCTCTGTGAACCGTTCAGCAATCTGCCATGCTGGCTGACTGGCTCGTACGGAAAGGTAAAAATCCGCTTCATCGCGCAGACGAATATCATGCAGTACCGCTTTCCAGGTCTCCGGATCCAGACGATCCATCCTGACCGCGACCACTCGTGACGGCAGGCTGGCCTCCAGCAGCTCACTGATGAGGTCAAACAGCGGCGGGAAGGTTTTTTCCGGCGCGCGGTGGTCATATCCCGGAATGGCATCCAGATCGTGCTCAAGCGAGAAGGTCAGCATACTGCCGGCAAGACGCGCCAGCTCGGCCCAGACCTGCTCAGGATGTCTGTCAGGGAAGCGCTCATACTCAGAAAGCACCCGTGCATGCGAGTTCAGGGCATTCAGCAACCAGAACAACGAAACGTCAGCGACCGCAAAATCGGCCATTCTGTCGTTGCTTTCACGACGCATGGACATCAGACGCTGACGGCGGGAGCGCAGCTGGCGATTCAGCAGCGCAAGACGTTCACACAGATTACGACTTGCCGAGAAGAGCGCCATCGGCGGGATAAAATCAGGATCCTGACGCCAGCCCCCCTGCCCGTCCTGTAACAGACGGGCAATGGCGCAGGTATCCCAGGCGCTGTTGTCTTCATGTCCGAAACGGAATGCCAGATTAAAGCGGGCCACCGCCATCGACTCTTCTTCCTGGCCGAAGCAATCGGCGATCGTTTCCCAGGCTTCCCGATAGCGCAGCGGGCGCTCTGCAGATAGCGTGTCTGTCTGCACATTCACGATCCCGGCCTGCATCACCGGTAACGCCACATACACTGTCACCGGGGCATTCCCGGCAGAGGCCGGTGCCTCGATTTCACGCGGCTCCGGAGGCAGGTCACTGAACCGGGTATCAACCAGCGTGTCATCCGGGAGCCAGAGACGAAGTGACTGCACCTGCACGCGACCGGAGGCCAGCATCGCGTCATCAAGCTCAACCCGACCAACGCCCCAGGGAAAAGCATTTCCGCGGGCGGCAATACCGGCCCGGGAAAATGCATCCCATTCAGACTGCTGCTGAAACTGCTGGGGGCTCAGCAGAGCCCCTTCATTCCATAACGGACGATGAATTTTCATCCCTGATTTCCCCTCGCCTTACGATTTGGCTTTCGGCATCTGGGAAACCAGTGACAGGTTGACGTCCATCCCTTCTACCTGGAAGTGCGGAATAGCGAACAGTCGGACGCGGAAGAAGCCAGGGTTGTCTTCGATGTCTTCGACAATTACTTTCGCATCGCGCAGCGGGTGAGAGGCCTGCAGCTCGTCACCCGGGTCGGTCATTTCGGTGACCAGTCCACGAACCCAGGTGTTCAGCTCCAGTTCCAGCAGACGACGGTCTTTGGTGGTACCGATGTTTTCACGCTGAATCAGCTTCAGGTAGTGGGCAATACGCGACAACAGGAAGATGTACGGCAGACGGGCATTGATACGGCTGTTGGCCGTTGCATCTGCAGTGTCATACAAGGCTGGCTTCTGGGTGGAGTTGGCGCTGAAAAAACAGGAATAATCTCTATTTTTATAATAACTTAGCGGAATAAAGCCCAAGTTCGCAAACTCAAACTCACGGGTTTCCGGGATCATAACTTCTGAAGGGATCTTCACCTGATTACCGGTGCCCAGGTCATACAGATGGATTGGTAAGTCCTGGACGGCACCACCCGCCTGCGGGCCACGAATTTGTACACACCAGCCATTGTTGATGAAGCTGCGAACCATGTTGGATGCAAAGGCAAATGAGGCGTTGGTCCACAGGTATTTGTCGTGATCCGGGCCTTTCACTTCTTCCACGTAGTTGAAGCTGCGCACCGGCACGGTGTCCGGACCATAAGGCAGACGACCCAGCACGCGCGGCATCACCAGACCGATATAGCGTGAATCGTCCGTCTCGCGGAAGGATTTCCATTTGATGTACTCCGCACGGTCGAAGTAGTTACCAATGTCTTTGATGGCCGCAACTTCCTCCATCGAATCCTTGAGGAAAAATTTCGGACCGGCAGAGCCGATAAACGGCATATGCGCTGCAGCAGACACTTTAGAGATGTTGCGCAGCAGCGCCATATCCTGCGCTGAGGCATCAAATTCGTACGCAGAAATCAACGCACCAATGGGTTCTCCGCCTGGGGTGTCGTACTCATCAATATAGGTATGTTTGTACAGCCCGCTTTGAATAATTTCCGGCGCGTCCTCAAAGTCCTGTCGCAAAGACTCTTTTGACAGATCGAGCAGCTCAATTTTGACGTTCTGGCGGAAGTCAGTTTTATCCACCAGCGATTTCACACCGCGCCACAGAGATTCAACGGTCTGAAAGTCGTCATGGTGCATTACCGCATCCAACTGAAGACTGATTTGGTAATCAAGCTCCGCAATATGATGGTCAATCAGGTTTTTATCTAATTTTTCGACCTTTGGACCAGCTTTACTAAGACATTCCAGAAAAACCTGCATACCGGCGGTCAACCGCTCATCAGCAGTTGCATCGGACATGGCGTGTGCATCCTGCCAGATATCCAGCGCACTCAGCTCAGAAACTGGATTGAGATTGATTTTTTCAAACAGGGATGCATATACACCGCCTGATTCAGGACGTTCCAGCACGACAGTTTCACTGCCGGTCGTATATTCATTTTTTACAGACATCAGCATTTTCTCTTCGTTAACCGTTTAACATCGTGACCGTCAGACTTTTTTCGGTGCCAGGGCAGATAGCTCATTGCGCAGCTCAGCGCTGCGCTGCGGGTCGAGCAAAATTTTTTCTAACTCTTTGCGGAAAGCCTGGTTATCAAGGAGATTGGCTTTGAGGTCACGGAGAAGATTACGCATGGCAAGCATGGCTTTCAGCTGAGGGATCTGGCGAGCGACCTGTTCCGGTGTAAAGTCTTTCATGTCGCGGAAGGTCAGATTTATGGCTTCTTCACTGCCATCATGTACAAGCGTGTTTTCAACAGAAAGCTTTATGGCTGGCGAAAATTCCGCGAGCACACTGTCAAAGTTATTTTTATTCACATTGACCTTTTCGCGCTCCGAAACGGGACGCTGCTCTGCTCCGTTGCTGTAATCACCCACCAAAACAAGTTTCAGAGGTAATTCGACTTTTTTCTGTGCGCCGCCTGTATGCAAACTTAACTGGATATTGACGCGAGCCTTAGGGATCTCGGATTGATAGGAGTTAGACATAACTTTCCCTGTTCTATGGAATAGATAGAAACGGTCAATACTAGCTGGCATATTAATAAGAAAAGCTTAAGCTATTAGAGCAGTACGATATTAATATCATCCGACGCTAATAGTACAAACGGTCAAAATTAGTCGCATTCCTTATACCTGCAAGCATGACGTAACATAAAGACTTAACGCAAAATAAAAATGCGAGCGAAGCCCTATTGAGATGAGTGTAAAAATATTTCTGCGATGATGGGAAATTAAATGATGTAACATAATCTTACAGGTCTTGGGCTACAATAAAATAAAGACGTTATTTTTATAAGTATTTCCTTATAATTTTACGACTAGCCTTATTAAATAAGAGGGTAGCACAACCACCAAACGGTAAATAAAGACAATCAGGCAAAAATCCTAAAAATAAGCTTTGAGCTAAAATAAGCATTTTCACCGTCGTAAATGTATAATTCATTCCCTATATCAATAAACAAAGAATTCATTTTCACCTGATCTATGTATTGAGTTAACCATGTAACGTACTACCCGCTATCTGTATCCTCTCATCGCAAAAATTATTGCACTTGATGCTAGATGTTTCAGGAACTTGCATCCTCTATAATTACCGTTTACTTGCTAAACAAAACGCTGCGCATAACTCCTCAGTACGGCAGAAAAATCCCTACTCTCCTTAACGGTATCCATCACGATGTGCGTTGCTAATTTACCGTCTCACCCATTCCCATTCTGATGATTCCGCTTAAGTAAGCGTTTCACACAAGACAATACAAGAAGATATGTACTCACGGAAATGATGAACTTTTCAAATTTCACAAAAAGTAAACTGTACATCGAGCTTGTATCCCATTGAGTTGCCGATACAATGTTATCTCTGCTTGATATCAGCAGACCACAGCCTCGCTGTATACCTCGTCAACAAAGCTTCTGACTCAATCATGCTAACGGCACGTCCCGACAGCTCCACGCACAACCATCCTAAATGGAGACCTTTTGAAAATTTTACTCTTACTAAGCCTTATTACACTCATAAGCTCACCGTCGTTTGCCGCCACCGCTATTCGGCTCTCCTGTAATTTACGGAGCAGCGTGACCATTTCTCACTTCAAATATCAGCTCAGCACCATGAAATGGGCCGATCGCTTTCAAATTGCCTCAGGTGTTAATCATGCTCGTACAAAAAACAATGCGCCTTATGTGGTTACCCACTTCAGGAATGGCGATGACCTTGTGGTTTTTAAGGACACACAGCAGTATTTTTTACTGTATGCAGATAGCGATACGCCCGACCAGTGTTATGTGAAGGACACTTTCACCTACGATATTTTAGATCTACCCCGCTTTCATAAATGAAACTCAGCTTCACGCTAATTTCTTCGCGCCTGCTGAATCAATTTGAGCGGCAGGCCTCGGGCATCATTCATAAAGACATCACGCAGCAGGTTATCTGACCCTGCCGATGCATTAGAACCACAAAGCCAATATTTATCTTTTTGCTGACAAATATCATCTTTTAAATGGTCTTATCAGATGAAACCAGGAAATCCGCAACCACCGAGGGGATGGCAATAAAGTAGAGTAACTATTTATCGTCGTTATTTCATGAGTGCGTTGGTTCATCCAGAATCCAATAACACAGGGTTGATATGATTATGGCTTCATTAGCAGAATGTTTTAAGACCTCACACCGGCAGTCGTTCTTATGCCATATAAGTCGATAATTCTGTCGTGCGCGTTGCGCTTTCAGCGCCTGGAATTATTATCACCATGTGCTTGCTTTTTCGGATAAAGTAGTCGTGGAACACGGTGTCCAACGATGCTACATTACGCAACCTACCTTACGTCGACAGTGGTTATTGACTGCGTAAACATCGGTAAGGGCTGAAACTACTATCCTGAAATACGGTCTACACAAGCAGGTTGTAACGCGAAGTTTGCGCTACCTTCTCAGGCTTTATATAGGTTCACTATTTTGTCTCAATGCAAATTCCAGCGTGCATTTCTTCATCCGCGTTACTGGTTAACGTGGTTTGGTCTTGGCCTACTTTGGCTACTGGTTCAATTACCTTATCCCGCTATTCGTGTTCTGGGCTCGCAGTTAGGGAGTTCATCCCGCCACTTCCTGAAACGACGTGAATCTATTGCACGAAGAAATCTCGAGCTCTGTTTCCCAAACGATACGCCCGCTCAGCGTGAAAAACTGATCAAAGAAAACTTCAAAGCCATTGGTATGGCGCTGCTGGAAACAGGTATCGCCTGGTTCTGGCCCGACGAGCGCGTGCGTAAATGGTTTGATGTTGAGGGACTGGAGAATCTGAAAGAGGTGCAGGCGCAAAATCGCGGCGTGATGGTGATTGGCGTTCACTTTATGTCGTTAGAACTGGGGGGTCGTGTGATGGGGCTCTGCCAACCGATGATGGCCACCTATCGTCCGCACAATAACTTATTGATGGAATGGGTACAGACGCGCGGTCGTCTGCGGTCTAATAAAGCCATGATCAGCCGTAACAATTTGCGTGGTTTGGTCAGTGCGCTCAAAAAAGGCGAAGCCGTCTGGTTTGCTCCTGACCAGGACTATGGACGTAAAGGAAGCAGCTTTGCCCCATTTTTTGCGGTTGAAAATGTTGCCACAACTAACGGTACATTTGTCATCTCGCGTCTTTCGGGCGCACCGATGCTGACGGTCACGATGATCAGGAAAGCGGATAACTCTGGTTATCGTCTCTTTATCTCCCCTGAGTTGAAAAATTACCCTCAGGACGAGACGGAAGCTGCGGCCTACATCAACAAAGTGATTGAGAAAGAAATCATGCGTGCCCCCGAACAATATTTGTGGGTCCATCGCCGCTTTAAAACTCGTCCGGTTGGCGAATCCTCTCTCTATAAGTAACCTCTTTTGAAGGTTAGTTTCGGTGAGAAACTAACCTTTTCAATCACCTGCCATCACGTTTCAATTGTTAATTGTTAACTTCGCTCAACGGCTATTTATTGCACGCTGAAATTAATCTGTCGCCGTTCCACGACACTCGTAAGTAACGGAAAGTATTTAAAAAAATGGCCCTTGTCACTCCTGTTTTTTAGGCGTACATTAGCGCCGTCTGGCAACAGGAAGGCACAGAATTCTGAGCTGGAGTCGATGACATAGCGGGATAATTCTTATTTCCGATTGCGTCCGATTTCAACTCTCTATACTCAGTTGGACTTTGTTTTTTTAGGCGTATCAAAAGATGCGCGGAGCGACAAACGTGAAATATTTCTTTATGGGCATTTCGGTGATTGTATTTGTCTGGGCCGGAAC
>Ga0308165_1000729_pt1 | contig 53700 bp, 41 predicted proteins | sample PhyWR2_FD_201032 | JGI IMG/M metagenome (GOLD analysis project Ga0308165, IMG submission 201032) | Phyllosphere microbial communities from UC Gill Tract Community Farm, Albany, California, United States - DLSLW.R2 | ecosystem: Host-associated > Plants > Phyllosphere > Unclassified | place: USA... | reverse complement strand
GCAAAACGCTCCTAAAGCACCAAAAAGAACGCAAGCAGGCTGACACAGTACACCTTTACTGATAGATTAACTAAATCGATTGAAATAAAAAACCGCCTCATAATTGACTTATGAGACGGCCTCTTTTTTATTAAAAAAATGGAAACTAAGCTGGAAATTTCTTTGAATATGAAAAGATGCAAGGGGATCGAAACCTATGGATGTTTTGATATTGGAAGTGATCTGAACTTCGCCCTGGAATTATTCGATTCACTTGAAGGTAGTAAACAGGTCTCACCTGAATCAGTAATGACTGTTGACCTTGTAAAAAGGGAGCATGGAATCCCCTACCCCCTAGCGCTCAAACACTGTACTTTGGAGCAGTTGGGAACGAACGTAAAACACATCACTAAGGAATTATTCAAGCGGGTCAACCTAGAGGGGTAGATTTGGAGTGGATCTTTGGTCTTCATTATATATTCCCAAAACCATCTGAATCGATATTCGGATTCCGTAGTCGCAAGCAAATTCGCATCAGGTCAATTACGCAGGTATGCAAAATAATATAAATAGTGGGTGGGATCGAAACCATAGCCAGTAGTAATACTTTTCTAGTTTTACCATCCCAGAGATCCGCAGCCAAAATATGCATAAAATATATCATTTTGGCTGCGGATAATAGTTCTTATTCGACTAAATGGCTTTTCATTCACTGCGTCTTAGTTCATTTGTTTCTGCAAAAGTCTTAAAACAATGAGAGATAGTTTTTTGTGGCGAAGTGGGGTCAATTTCTGATTTATCCATTTAACGCTTCCATTGAGCTCCCAATAATCTTTCGGAAAGTCAAATTGATTCTTGGCCCCAGTGGCTTGGTTGATTTTGCTATTCTATGATCCCACTTAGTTTGAAGGTCTCCTTTCATCAGCAGCAAAGAACCATGCTCAAGCCTTATTGTATATTTTTCTCGATGATCAGTTTTTCTACGGATATCAAAGCCTCTAACCTGTCCAAGAGAAACTGATGCAATAACGGGATGAGATCCCATTACTGTTTCGTTGTCACTGTGCCAGGCTACTGAATCCCGTCCATCCCTGTAGTAATTCAGCAGTACGCTATTGAAACTGATTCCTGCAACCGCTTCGACTACCTGCTTTAAGCCCAAAAGTTCAGTAGTCCATAACAATGGTATAGATTTACCGATGGAACTATAATCCAGACTAAGCGGATCTCCATACCACGCAGAAAGCCTTGGGGTAATCACCTCTTTATTATACATCGTTATTGTTTTCTGCTTCCAGGATACAGTTGAGATAAATCCCGACAATAAACTATCCGCCTCCTCGGGCGAAATAAATCCAGGCATATACTCTAGTATATCTTTTGGCAAACCTGGTGTCTGTCCAGATTCATTAAAAAAACTAAGCTGCTCCATATTCAATACAAATGTGCAAAATAATTTTAAAATACTAATATTTTTAGTATTATATTTGTCCATGTAAATACGAAAAAGGAGGTTGATTATGGATCAGGCAGCAAAAAACAAGATCATTGAGGAACTAAGGGCGAATATCCTTTCCATGCAAGGCTATAAAGCTACTTCCAATTTCCAGCAAAACATTTCGGGGTTAAAGCTTTTTGCATCTGCATTCCCCAATCAGGTTTTCCCTCTGCAGGGTATACATGAATTCATCTGTGAAAGCAGTGAACAGGCTGCTGCCAGCAGTGGTTTTATCAGTGGAATACTGTCCTCCCTGATGAAAGATGGCAGCCCCTGTATCTGGATTAGTGCCTCAAGAAAATTCTTCCCACCGGCAGCGAAAAGATTTTCACTCCCTACCGGATCTATGATTTTTATTGACCTGAAAAATGAAAAGGAACTCTTATGGGTCACCGAGGAAGCGCTTAAATGCGAAGGACTCGCTGCTGTGGTCTCAGAAATTCCTGCTTTAAATTTTGCAACTTCCAGAAGATTCCAACTAGTGATTGAAAAAAGTAAGGTCACCGCACTTTTTTTAAGGGAAAATCCCAGCGTGCTTTCCAATACGACCTGTCTTGCGCGCTGGAAGATCAGCCCCCTACCCAGCATACTTCCCGAAGGCATGCCTGGCGTTGGTCATCCCAGCTGGAGGGCGCAACTACTAAAGGTGCGTAACGGGCAGTGCGGCAGTTTTGATATCTGCTGGTCAGGCAGCACATTTGAGATGTTGCATCAAGAAAACACCAGGGTTTTACCGCTTCAGGAGTTACAGGTAGGATAATATGGCAAGGCGAATTTTAAGTATATGGTTTCCGTTTTTATTAACGGACTGGATGACCATCCGCCGTCCTGAATTAAAAGAAACAGCGATGGTCTGCGCAGGTGCCAGCCATGGCCGAATGATGGTCATTGCTGCCAATCACATCGCAAACACGCTAGGTATCTGCACTGGGATGCCGCTTGCTGATGCGCGGGCACTTGCCCATGAACTTGAAGTCTTTAATGAAAAGCTGGGAAGAAAAGAAAAACTCTTGGAAGGCCTGGCCCGTTGGGCCATCCGCTATACCCCGCTCTCATCAACCGACCCGGACGGCATCCTGCTTGATATCTCGGGCTGCTGCCATTTATGGGGTGGTGAAGAAGCCTATCTCAAAGAAATAATATACAGGCTTCACTCATCGGGCTATATCGTAAACGCTGCAATAGCGGATACCGTTGGTGCAGCCTGGGCATTGTCCCGTTATGGGAAGGGGGAAGAAATCGTACAACATCATCAACAGCATACCGCATTACTTCCCCTTCCACCCGCAGCGCTGAGAATACCTGAGGAGATTAATGAAAAACTCCACAAATTAGGGCTAAACAAAATTGAACGCTTCATACAGATGCCACGCAGCGTCCTGCGTAGAAGGTTTGGTGAAATCCTGCTTCGCAGAATCTCACAAGCTATGGGTGATGAGCCCGAGGCCTTTACCCCTGTTGAGATCATACAGGAATTTGAAGAGCGTTTGCCCTGCCTGGAACCAATCCGCACCTCCACTGCGATCGAAATCGCGATTCAAAAGCTACTTGAAAAACTCTGCCAAAAACTTAAAAATGAAGGTCTGGGAATTAGAAAAGCTGCACTTAAGGGTTACCGGATAGATGGAAAAATCATCACAAGCGCAATAGGCACCAATCGGCCAAGTGATGATCCTAATCATTTACTAAAATTGTTTGCATTGAACATTTCCAGCATCGCGCCAGGCATGGGTCTTGAACTTTTCAGTTTAACTGCTGAAAAAACCGAAAAAATACAACGCCCGCAGGAAAAAATCTGGTCAGCTCAAGCTGGCCTTGATAGCCAGCCATTAGCTGAACTTTTAGACCGTGTGGAGGGAAAAGTAGGTAAAAATGCTATCCACCGCTATCTGCCTAAAGCAGATTACTGGCCCGAGCGGGCTATCATCCAGGCAAAAGATTTACAGGAAGATGCATCACTAGCCTTTCACAATCCCTTAAACCGGCCTATCCAACTTCTCTCCCGCCCGGAGCGAATTGATGTCACCGCTCCCATCCCGGATTATCCGCCTATGCTGTTTATCTACCTGGGCGAGAGGCATAGCATCAAAAAAGCGGATGGGCCTGAAAGACTGGAGCGCTCCTGGTGGCTGGAGAATGGTGAACACCGGGATTATTATACTGTTGAAGATGAAAAGGGAAACCGCTATTGGATCTTCCGCTCAGGTCATTATGCTGCCGAAAACTCATCATGGTATATCCATGGATTTTTTGCTTAAATCCCAGCTAAAAAACAACAAAAAATGGACTATATAGAACTTCAGGTCACCAGTAATTTCAGCTTTCTACGAGGAGCCTCTCATCCCGAGGAGCTTGTAAACCAGGCCGCGAGAATGGGGTATGAAAAAATTGCCATTACCGATCACAATACCCTGGCAGGGATCGTGCGCGCGCATGCCGAGGCTAAAAAACACCAGATCAAACTTATCCCTGCATGCAGATTAGATCTTATGGATGGCACAAGCTTGCTGGCTTACCCAACCACTACCGATGCTTATGGCAGATTATCTGCCCTTTTAAGCCTCGGCAACCTGCGCACTGAAAAAGGCAGATGCGAACTCTATAAAAAAGATGTATTTGAGTATGCTGAAGGCATTATTTTTATTGCCATTGCACCTGATTGCCTGTCAGAGAACTTTGATTTTAAGGCTAACTTTTACGCTGATCTTCAAAGCTATAAACAACGCCTTCACGAACAGCTATATCTGGCAATAAACAGGAGCTATCAGGGGGAAGATCAGAAAAGGATGTTCCGATTAGCTGAGCTATCCCAAAAAACAGATATCCCACTGGTAGCCACTAACGATGTCTATTACCATACCCCGCAAAGACGTGAACTGCAGGATGTACTGAGCTGTGTAAGGGAAAAATGTACCATCCAGAACGCAGGCTATCTGCTTTTTCAGAACGCCGAACGGCATTTAAAGCCTGAAGCGGAAATGAAAAGGCTCTTCCGTCAATTTCCCGACGCCCTGAAAAATGCCGTAAAAATCTCCAATGCCTGCACTTTCAGCCTTGACAGCCTCAAATATATCTACCCTGAAGAAATTACCTCTGAAGGCAGGACACCGCAACAGGAGCTTGAGTACCTGACGATGAAAGGAGCACATGAAATCTTCGGGACGCAGCTACCCAAAAAAGTAATCGATAACATTTCTCATGAAATGAAATTTGTGCAGGAAATGAACTATGCTTCCTATTTTCTCACCGTGTATGATATTGTCCGGTTTGCAAGAAGCCAGCATATTTTATGTCAGGGGCGTGGCTCTGCAGCCAACTCCACCATCTGCTATTGCCTGGGGATCACCTCTGTTGACCCCACTAAATTCGATCTGCTATTTGAGCGCTTTATTTCCTCTGCCCGCAATGAACCGCCAGATATTGATGTAGATTTCGAACATGAGCGAAGGGAAGAAGTAATCCAGTATATCTATAATAAATATGGTCGTGACCGCGCAGCTATCGTGGCTACTGTTACCCAGCAAAGGCAAAAAGGCGCTATCCGGGATGTGGGAAAAGTAATGGGTCTGTCAGTAGATACCATTAACCGCCTTTCCAGCTCGATCTGGGAGTTTACCGATGAATGGTTCGAAGGTGGAAAACTAACCGAACAAGGGCTCAACCCCTATGACCCGCTGCTTAGAAAAGTACTCAGTCTGACCGCGCAAATGATGGGCTTTCCGAGACAACTTGGCCAACATACCGGGGGATTTGTAATTACCCGCGGTAAACTGACAGACCTCTGCCCTATCCTCAATGCCCGCATGGAAGACCGTACCAATATCGAATGGAACAAAGATGATATCGATACGCTTGGTTTTTTAAAGATTGATGTGCTAGCCTTAGGTATGCTTACCTGCATCCGCAAAGGATTCGACCTGGCCAAATCACACTACAATTTAGATCTGACCATGGCCAAAATCAATGAAAAGGAAGATCCAAGGGTCTATGAAATGATCAGCCATGCTGATACTTTGGGCGTCTTCCAGATTGAAAGCCGCGCCCAGATGTCTATGCTTCCACGTCTTAGACCAAAAAATTTTTATGACTTAGTGATTGAAGTGGCCATTGTACGCCCAGGTCCCATTCAAGGGGATATGGTGCACCCTTATTTAAGAAGACGAAACGGTGAAGAAAAAGTGGATTACCCCTCAAAAGAACTAGAAGAAATCCTGCGCCGCACACTCGGCGTACCTCTATTTCAGGAACAAGCCATGAAAATTGCCATTGTAGCTGCGGGATTTACCCCAGCAGAAGCCGATGAGCTTAGGCGGAGCATGGCCACATTTAAAGCTAAAGGTATGGTCACCAAATTTGAAGAAAAGCTTATCAATGGCATGACGAGTAAAGGCTATAGCGAAGATTTTGCCCGGCGAGTGTTCAAGCAACTGGAAGGTTTTGGGAGTTATGGCTTCCCTGAAAGCCATGCGGCCAGTTTTGCCCTGCTAGTCTATGTTTCCTGCTGGCTGAAATGCTATTACCCTGATATATTTGCAACAGCACTGCTCAACAGTATGCCAATGGGATTCTATCAACCTGCCCAGATCGTAATAGATGCAAAAAAACATGGTGTTGAAGTTCGCCCCATAGATATCAATTATTCAGCATGGGATAACCTTTTGGAAGAAAAATCAGGAAAATACCATGCCCTTCGTCTGGGCTTCCGCCAGATCAAAGGCATTCGTGAAGAAGATATTGAGGCCTTGACAGTTAACAGAAAACAAGGCTATAAACATCCTCATGAACTGATGGATGCCGGAGTCAACCTATCTACTCTGGAAAGACTTGCTGATGCTGATGCTTTCAGCTCAATAGGCCTGGATAGAAGACGAGCCCTATGGGAGGTATCGGCCATGGCAGACCGTCCTATTGCCCTCTTTGAAAGCCAGCCTTCAGAGAGTACCCTGGAAACCCAGGCCACTCTTCCATTGATGAGTAAAGGTGAGCATGTGATCCAGGATTATGCCTCTACCTCCCTTTCACTAAAAGCACATCCGGTAAGCTTTGTACGGGAAGAGCTGACTTTGCTCCGGGTAATCCCGACCAAAGACCTTTCGGGATTGAAAGATGGGCAAACCATAAAAGTGGCTGGTCTGGTATTAGTCCGCCAGCGTCCTGGAACTGCTAAAGGAGTATGTTTTATTACCATTGAAGATGAAACTGGTTTTACCAATTTAGTCGTTTTTGAAAACCTGTTCGAAAAATTCCGTAAGGAAATTATCCAGTCCCGCCTCCTTATGGTTGAAGGCAAGCTACAGATTGAGGGAGAAGTCATCCACGTCATCGTTAAACGCTGCTTTGATCTGACCGGTATGCTGCGCATCATGGATAGGGCAAAAAATGAGGAATTTCCTACAATAGCTTTTTCCAGATCTGATGAGCGCACTGCCCCTTATCCTCCATCAGCGAGTCTTGAAAAAAAATATACCGATAGCACCGCTATGCCCAAAGGCAGGAATTTCAAATAACTCCCACCTATAGCCGATTTTACTTCATGGCGGTAAACTAAACCCCACTTACTTGCCACTTTCCCCCTCAGAATCCCCTAAGGGGCATTTTTCATAGATGGTATTTCTATTACGGGTAACCTTTAATCTATGGTTCCACTTTTCCTCGCTTGAATTTCAGGTATTTCCTGTCCATCAAGTTCCATCAATGTTGCCTCTATCATTTGGCACATTTCATTGAGTGCAAGATCATTGGACTCTGTACCGAAGGGCTGCTCAATCTCATCCGCAATTGCTTCAAAAGCGACAAAAGTATATGCAATAAAAACGACAATAAACGGGGTTAGCCATTGAAGGCTATCCACAAGTCCAAAGGGGAGAAGAAAACAATATAGATATACTGTGCGATGTAATAGTACACGGTAACTGTAGGGTATTGGTGTTGAGATTATACGTTCACAGCCTCCGACAATTTCAGCCAACTTATCTAGATTTTCGTCAAATCGCATCTGCTGAATTGAATCAATGTTCTCTTTACTGCGCGCATCAGCAATCCAATCACCCATCAGTTTAATGATCATGATCGGTTTATAGTGTGTAGCACGAATGAAGCTAAACTGAGTACTCTTGAGTCTTGCTTTAAGGTCGTTTTCTGCATTTGTACCCCTTAGCTGGTGTTTCAGTGCATAGGTACATGATATCAAAAGATTGATAAAGCTAGTGGATTCCGATTTTTCAGATGAAGCATGGGGAAGGGTTAAGACTTGCCTGGCGAGCGAGCGGGTGCAATTTAAAAGGGATCCCCAAAGCTTTCGGGCTTCCCAGAACCTGTCATAACTCACATTGTTTCGAAAGCCAAGGAATAAGGCAAGCACAAAACCAAATAAGGTCAACGGCGTTGGATTCAAAGGCACTTTGAAGGAGAGGATTTTACCATGAAAGAATACTACTGCTATCGAGAGTACAAAAAGTAAGATAAGCCGGGGCAACAGCCTGGGGAGAACCGAGCCATGCCATACAAAAAGCATTTTGAACCAATTTTCTTTTTTCCTGATTATCATATTATTTTGAGCTATTTATCACTTTGACATGGAAAATTTCTATAGCCAAAGATACGATCAAGGCTACAACAAAAAGCAATGAAAACAACTATCGGTTAAACCAGCGATCTAGGGTAAGGTAAGCTTTGTCAATAATGTAACTCAAACCATTGGCATAGTTCAACAGCCTCTTATTTTTTCAACGTTCGCCGAACCATGAAAATTAAACGGACAATAGCTCCGCCCAAGCTGACTCGGCAAGCTAATGTGGAGAGCTTTATGGCTCGGGTTATTATATTCTTATTTAACTGCCTTAAAACGAGCTAATGGAGCCATTCTTGCTTTATTGAGAGATAGATTTTCTCCATTAAGGCTATAATTGTCAACTTTAGCCAGGGTTTCTCTAAGTCCATTTTCAATCTCCATATTTTCACAGGCCATCATGGTTGACATACCTTGTGAGAATTTTATTCTTCCATTGTCTTCTAAGGTAAATGTCCCACCCATTCCATTACAGCCTCCTGAGGCTGAATAGTGATTATCCTTTTTCGCAAGCAGGATAAATGGTTCTTTACCATTCACCTTATCGGCCACGGGTTTACCTGCAAGTTCAATCAGTTTCCATTTGCGGTCAGTAATCACATTATTTTGTTTACCGCCTTCACTTGTTTTTTTGAAGACGCTACACGCGCTCAGAGATAGCACTAATAAAAGTGTCGTTAGGTATCCTATTGTTCTCATATCAATTGAATTATCGAATTACAAATCTGCACTCACAAAGCTATACAATTTCCTGGCTCTTGATATATGCTTTTAATCAGCCATTATTTCTAAGTTGAAATAATAATTACTGTATCTGTCGAGTAGATCCCACTTGGCGTTTCTCCATCTGCAGGATACGCCTCATTCTTACCGACAAATCTGATATTTTGCTGCTTTCATTTTTTCTGCCAGCAACTCCAATACAGGCTGTTTTGCTACTAAATTAAAACTCCAGATATCATCCGTGATAAAAATATAGTTGCCTTCAAAACTGTAAATATAGTCTCCTCCTTCAATTCCGGTAAACCAGTTTTCTTTTTTCAGGTCCGAATAGGTCCGCAATACTCTCCAGCAATATTCCCTTACCTCTTCTTCGTCCTTAAAGTTATCCAACATAGGCAAAATACTACTTTCATCACTCAGCCCATACATTGACAGCATTTTATCGATCTCATTTTTCATAAAAAATCAAAGATAGTTTCTAATGGTATTTCCAAACCTCTACATAGAAATACAAAATTAAACATTTAGATTACTGATGAGTTCACTACAATTTAGCGTCCAAAATACCTATTTAAATTTACCTGATAACTTTATATTTGTTCCTACCTATTATCGAAAAGCCTTAGCCCATGGAATACACCATCCCTTATCTTGGAAAGATTAATCTAAAGGAGCTCAAAGAAGACTATTATACTACTGGTGAAACTTCAAAAAATAACTTCTCTATTGAGCTAAGTTTTGAGAAAGAATCAATTGATGAAAAAATAGCCGATGGGATTAGCAGCTTCCTTGAAAACATTGATAAACAGGATCAACACAACAGAAGCTTTATTGCAAAGGATTTTAAAGAAAAAGAAAGCGAGACATCGGCTTACCTCAATTTTTTTCTCACAGAATTTGACGAAGCGGAGCTCTTGAACATCGTAGGTGAAAAAACGGAAAACACAAACATCGCGGAACAATTATTAAATAAGCTGGCGTTAACACAGGTAGCGCTGTACCCAGATGGAAAATATGGTGTGAGCTATTATGCGATGTTTGATTATACAATCTATCTGGACGGATTGCCTTATGACCAGTTATTGGTAGTCTTTACCGACCAGCAAGGGAATTTGAATAGTATAGGCTGGGATAGCTAGCTATAGTCTATCCTGTAGTGGTGAAGTCTCTCCAGTGCAGGCTTTTCATCTAGCTCCTGCTGATCTCTGAAGATTATTGTTCAAAATTCAAATCATTTGAAACATGGGTTCAAGGGTGAATGAAGTAAAAGAGTTCGTTATTTCCTTAAAAACTAACCATCTAAATATAAACTAATTGATGATTTATCCTGGACAAAGGAGCAGATCCCGAATAAATCATCAATCAGTTTATTAAATGTTAAATTTATACTGTTAAATCTTTTCGCCCTTTCCCAGGGTAGTTACTACAAGGTCTAGTTTGATCCTTTCGTCCCCCTCTTGGAGTGCTGCAATGGTAATTTGTGATGTACCTTTTGACAAGACCTGATTAGATTCAGCGGATATTTCTTCCTTTTTTTTCCTGAACTTATCCGCAATAAATAGTGAATTCCCTTTTAAGATCACAAATTCCCCGTCAGCTAATTTTCGATCGATCAAAACCTGTTTTCCGTTTGGCAGAACCATTTTAAACCCGTCAATCTGTACACCTTTTGGTGTGTGAACCCTTACCGCAAATTCAAGAGCCTGGCTTTCAAATTCGTTATTTAATGGATAAGATTTTCCTGTAGATGTGTAGGGGGTATTCTCGAAACGGTTTTCATGAACTGGATACAGTATAAAAGATTTTTTCCCAGTCTGCTCGAGGTGAAACTTATAATTCAGATCTTTCAATTTTTCTTTGAGTGCTTTTGAGAAATCCATTTCATTTCTCAGATTTTCCCAGGTACGGTAAGCCTTAAAGATCGTCTCTTTCTCGCCGCAGTTTTCTATTGATTGCTCACTTAAGCCCAACATATAATTCGCGTCCCAGCCAATGGATTTGGCCTGAAGATTTTCTGCGTCATACATCGTCCATTCGCTATCCAGATTAATAATCCCAAAGGTAGCCGGAAGGTAGCTGCTTTGAAAAACATAACGCATATCTTTTCCTTCTATCCCCCATTTATTCTTTACCGGACTGAACATATGGTCTCCTCCACCGATGTTACACACACTCATGTAATGCCAACTTCCTTCCCCAACAGCGCTTCCCATTACACGAAGAGATTTACCTCCGTTTTTCTTATAGCTATCAAAAAGTCTGCGAAAAAACCGTTTAAATGAATATTCTCCATGTCCCTGGTAGATACAACTTTCCAACCCATCAAAGTCAATATAATCCATCCCCCCGTCTACAAGCCATTTCCCATAGAAATCACCGTACACTTCCTGCAAATTCATATCCGGAGCAAATCCATGGTAACAGTTGGGTTGAAGTTTGACAATAGTAGTGCCCGCAGCAAAAGAGCTCCGAGTTGTGCCATGAAACCCGCGCTTAATTTTCAAAAATGTATAGGGTTTTGTCTCAGTGATGCCATCATACTCAATGAGCTCCTTGCCAATCTTAAGCACATTGGTATGGTTTCCTTCCCATCCCCCAAACTCATTAAAGTAGGCCCGGTCGGCTACTGTGATGACCGTATCGGTTGGGGAGAGTGCTTTAGTGAGCACCGTACGCTGCATAATGGCCAGGCTGTCGTTAGGCACAGGCGATACATCACCATTTCGTCCTGGCTGCAGAAACTCGCAAAGGGTATGCAGTCCCCAACGTATTCCATTTTTTTGCATTAATGCACCATATTGGGGAATTGTCATGGTCTTCCCATGCTTAAAACTGATCTTGTTGTTAGCCCACCTGTTGATCCTATCGGGATAATATTCTCCCCAGCCTTCGTCCTGAACAGATTTAAGACCAAGACGGCCCATATAATTTACCAGGCTATCATGGGGGCCACGCCATGCTACATCAGGGCGGTATGCCTTTGGATCTTTAACCCATTTCCCCTCTACCTCAGGATGAGGAAGACCTTCTGCCAGCACTATTTTTTCAATCGTATTTAACCCAAGCGAATCCGGACAGGCATATAAAGCCATTGCAGAGCCAATAAATCCCGCATCTGTTGGAAGTACAAGTTGGTATCTTGCAGAATTTACCTTTCCATCCATATTATCAGGCAAAACCGGGAAACGGATCATCTGTTCCTTTCTCCTGTCTCTTGAATGCATACAAATGGCTGATCCATAGCTTGGCTCAAGGCGAGCCGCATTTCCATAATTCATTCTGTAATACTCTTCAGGATGAGCATAGAAAGCCACATCATTATGACCATCGCCACCTATGGTAAATGTTTGCCCTTCTTTAAGGTGTGCAGGAAGCGGAAACTTTACCGGATCCGGAGAATGTATAAAATAATACATGAATGACATATCCCCGCCTGTGGGTGGGCCGCCGGTAGTATTATCATTTAATCCCAGCATTCCTATAGCAAAATCATCATCTCTCACCACGCCGATCACATCGCCGATAGTTTTTGCAATATTAGTTTTATAAGGACCCCAGACAATATTGTCCACCTGTTGCTTTTGGGTTAGAGAAAGTAACTGAAACCTGAAATATTCATTTTTCTGCTCTGCTTTCAATGTAGCAATCGATCCGTTCTTAAAATGAAGCACTATTGCTTTATTTTTTGGATTATAAACCGCTTTTATAGGATGGATGATATCTCCCCTACTGTTAGACAGGCTCATTAATGCGGAGGACATTCCTTTCGGATTGTATTCCTTGTTGGTTCTAATATCTTTAATGGAGGTGATAAAACCTCCACTATTAATACGGATTGACGAATAGCGGTTTTTCAAGTTAATCGTCTGAGCGTGACTCAGCATACCAGAACTGATTCCCGTTATCAGGATAATGGACATGCTAAGCAGCCGAAGGCAATAATAATTCATAATACTAAAGTTTTTTTGCGAATTTTCGCGGTTTCATTTATTTGTGTGGTTGTGTTTGTTTCTATTAATCTCGACAAGCCTATCTCCTCCTTTTATCAATTCATTAAGCTGCCGAATCTCGCTCCCGTTAAAACTAACCAGTGCGATCTTTCTCTCAGCAGATTGAAGGTTAATTTAAATTGCAATCGCAATACATCATAAGGAGAATTATCAAGACAGTAAAAAAGGGGTAAATCATATTTTCTCATTTGTGTCTTGCAAAACGATATTCAAATAACAGTAATTAGTGACTTCTTTACATCTGTTATTTTGACTATTAGTGGGATTATTTTTGCTCCTCCTTGAAAATTACCGGAGAACTGTGGAAGGAATTTTTTCATCTTCTAAGAAGAAACTGTCTGTTATGCAGTTATTTTTGCTGCTGCAGATAAATTCCTCCAATAATTTGGGCTGCATTCTGGGTTGAACAACCAAATGGAGAATATAAGAGAAACTTTATTTCTTCTCATTTCTTTCTCCCTAAAGATGATCGTAATTCCGCAAACAGCTTCCCCGCTACATTACGCCTTAACCTTCTACTGATTTGCTCCACTCTGAGCCCTCACATTTGGGGCAGTTCCTAAAAATTATTTTTTCAGTGAAGGAAGAGCAGCTATAACATACCCGTCTACACATCTACTCTTTAAGAGATCTATAGCAGTTGAAATTTTTTCACCTTTTTCACCAAAATTACCTATCAAGATTGTGTAATCCATCTCTGACATCATCCTTTCCAGCACGCTTGCAACATCAGAAAAAAACGGCCGAGAAATATCTTCAACGAGAAATCCAATAGTCCGAGAGCTTCCTTTTCTCAGATTCTGTGCAAAAGAATTCGGCCGGTAGCCCTTTTTCAATACTACATCCATCACTTTGTTAATGGTTTCAGTGCGGATTTTCCTTTCAGGGCCTTTTCCGTTGATCACAAATGATATAGTGGCAGGTGAAACACCAACTATACGCGCGATATCCTTAATAGATACTTTATCTTTCCCCATATGATATTATGCAAAAACACCGCTCAAAAGATTGCTCGCTTGGGTAATGGCATTGGTTCTTAGTCGACCTGCGGCCACACGCAAGAATCTCCTGGGTATCTATAGCTTTCCGAGCGGTTCGGTTATTAAATTCTTCGTAAGACCAACCGTAAAAGTTTTCCCTTGAATAATATTTGGCTACGAGAAAATTTGAGAGCATTATTTTTAGACAGTTTATCACCATAAACGAAGTTGTGTAAATTCAGGGATCTTAAGAATTTGGTTATTTTTCATACATACTGACTTTGTTTGGTTTCGTATAAGCGTTTAGTTAGAAATTATAGTTGAGATAATATTGCTGATGCATACCTCATGTTTGCTTCAACTAAAGCAAAGCTTGTTTAAATTTTTAAAATCCATGGGTGAAAAACGTAACTAAAAAGGTAGAAAATTATCTACTGATGGCTTAATTAGGCCATATTCATACAATAGCAACTTCAATAGCTCATTTCCTTAAGAAATTACAGGATGCCATTTTACCATCGCTCAATGGATATTGCCCTGAATTCAAACTGCTGAATCAGATTAAGTAGGTCACTAATGTCAGGATATCATGAGTGCATTGCTCAGTATTTATAGGTATGCCCAGTCACCCTGGAATCATACATATTTTCGAAGTACTTCAATTACTTTTTAAACCTGAAGGAAGGCAAAAACTTAGAAAATAATTTTTTAAATCTGCTAAGCAGACATAGATGATTCGCGAACTGACGTGTGGGCAAAATGAGGCCTTTGCCCCTTACTAATTTATTTCTTAGCTAACTTTTATTAGCCGTCATAAATCTTGCCTAATTAATTTACTTTCAGAGAAATGTTAGAAATATCGAGGATAGTGACTAAAAAAAGAAACGGGGATAAAACTAAGTTCTATCCCCGTCATCTAAATTAACGCTCTCGATATTAATAACGGAATTATTTCCTTAATTATTACCCCAATGAGAAAATAAATTTAGCTAAACGGAAAATATTCACTTAAGCAACATTTTAACAGCTAAATTTCCAACATATATATACAAGCGTAACATTATATTATTCTTTTTGCTTAGCATTATTGAAACAATGACGCTAAAAATACGAGCCGATTTTTATTCCAATTACACGAACAGTCTATTTTCCGTTACAGATAGTACTTTTAGCCTGACTTAAACAAATTAGGAATATTTAATTTGCTAAATCTAAAAGTCAAATATGAAAAACATTATCAACTGCGTTATTATTGACGATGATCCTTTTGCAATCAAAGTGATTGCCAATCACATTGGGGAAATACCAAGGCTAAGGGTTTTACAAACCTATACTAATCCCATACAAGCACTATCAGAAATAAATACCCTTAAAAATAAGCCTGACCTTATTTTTCTTGACATCGACATGCCTGGGCTATCGGGAATCACTTTCGCAGAATCGGTAAGGCATTCTTTTCCAAATATTATCTTCACCACTTCCTTTTCTGAATATGCGATAAAGGCCTTTGAGTTAAGGATCAAACATTATTTATTAAAACCAATTGACCTTGAGACTTTCTGTCAAAAAGTATACATCGTCCTCTTTGAGTGCTTTGACAATCCTTTTGATGAAGACAATGATGCGTTTTACCTCAGGGTAGAGGAACGAGGTTTCAGAGTGAAAGTTTTAAAAGGAGATATTATTTATATACAGGCGGCTGGGAACCACCTGCATATTTTTACCCCAGAGACCCATTATACGATTTATTATTCATTGGGTGAAATGGCTCAGAAGTTGATTGGAAACACTAATTTTTTCAGGGTACACAAATCCTATATCATTAATACAAATTTCGTACACTCAATCCAAGGGAACACCATACACCTGCAGAAGTATGATGTACTCATGACTGCTCCTTTTAAAGCTGATTTTGTCCGGTACCTGGAAGACAATACACTGCTTTTTAAAAGATAGATCGCTTATACCCGAAAACTAATATCGATGACTCTCTGAGTAACAAGTGTCATGGTTATCTCCGTAGGATCTGTGCTTGTTTTGTTTTTCGAAACCTTTGTTCGAAAAACAAAGACCGTTTTTTTGGTCAGGTTAAGGTAGATTTGTTTTTTCATGACAGTAAAATAGCAAAAAAACAAAACGTAATCACCTAAGCAATAGTTATGTTACAAACAGAAACAGTAGACTTCAGTGTTAAACCCAGCTTAGCAAAGCTAAAGAAAACGTATCACTTGCATTTGCTGATCTGGATACTGTTGATAGCCTACGAGCTTTACACAATTTCATTTGCAGTGGGAATATTGGCTGAACCCAACCGCCTTGTCTCGCACTATTTGATTAATATTACATTCTTCTATTTCACCTCGCTCTACGTGCTCCCCAGCTCCCTGCGATATGGTAACCAATGGCTCTGGAGACTCCCTATTTTTTTGACAGCTGCATTTGCGTTGCTAATCCTAAGCAAAGGTTTACTAGATTTCTCCTTTAAGCTTTTGGATAAAGACTTGGGAAGGCCACTACATTTCGATGCGAAGTACATTGGAGGGGCTGCCTGGAGAGGGTTATACTTCCTTGCTTTAGCCTTTTTTTTCTATTATTTTAGAACTTATGTCAAGGAAAGGGATACTAGAGAAACCCTTGAACGCCAAAATTTAGAAAACCGGATAAAAGAACAGGAACTGCAACTTGAATTGACTCAAGCGAGACAAGCTTACCTTAAAGCACAGATCAATCCTCATTTTCTCTTTAATACACTCAATTATATTTTTAGCCTTGTTCAGAAAAGTGAGCCCGATGCAGCTAAAGCGGTAATAAAACTATCCAATATGATGCGATTTGCGCTCGATGCAGAGCATGCAGAATCCAACCCGCCTCTATCAGTTGAAATAACGCATTCAAGAAACCTTATCGATCTCTGGCTAGTACCAAAATCAGAAACGACATATTTAAATTTTAATGTAGATAACAAGGCTTTAGACTATAGATTCATCCCTCTTGTTCTTCTCACCTTATTAGAGAATGTTTTCAAACATGGAAACCTAAGCAATCCATCAGCGCCAGGAATTGTTAACATATCAATAAATGCCGATCATCTCATAATCGAAACAATGAACCAAATCAATACTAAAATAAATAGTTCCGGAGTAAATTTAGGACTGAATAATCTGAACCAGCGTCTTGAGAATGCTTACGGCAGGAATTTCACTTTTTTCTATAATAGCGACAAGGAATACTTTCTGGTAAAAATAGCTGTCGCATTAGGCGCGTTGGAAAAAACTAATACTTAGCTAAAGCATAAACTATTTTTGATCTGTACTCCGTTTTTAGATGCCCAGAGTAAATAATTCTGGCCCAATTACATCCATTTTATATAAAGCTAATAACTGAGGGCTGGCCTAATGACCAGCGAAATAAAGCCTTTTTTTGGCCCAGTGACGAATGAAATGAGTGGCCCGCTATGCAGCGAAATGCGTGGCTCAGTGACTTGCGTTAGATATATTCGGCTAAGGTAAAAACAAATCATCCATGGTAACTTCGTTCTGTACCAAGCCAATAGAATACATGTTGTTTCTAGTGCCATAGGTTGTAACCATTGCTAGGAACAGTGCTTTTTTAGTTTTGCTCGCCCAACGGAATGTATCAAGTTTGTACTGTAACTCGGCAGCATAGGTTTTATCTATTGCGAACTCAGTGTTTGAAAACTTCATTTCACAGATGCTTATCACATTATCCCCTCTGTCTAGCAACAGATCAACTTGGGCACCGTTTCCATCTTTTGGAGTATGCCGCCAAGCTGATGTTTCAGTGAACACTCCAGAAATACCAAGTGCTTGTTTAATATTATCGGTATGCTTCATGCAGATCCCTTCAAAGGCATAACCACTCCAGCTCCTCCAGGAAGAGCTTGATGATTTTTTTAGCCATGTGCCTGCACCGGTGGCGCGGGAATGTTCGATAAATTTAAGATAGAAAAGGCTATATTCGTCGCTGAGTTTGTAAATGCTCTGATTGGCGTTCTTCTGGAAAGGCAGGTGTGGAGTAATGAAGCCAGACTCTACAAGCTCCTCAAGTAAAAGACTGGTGGTCCCTCCACTTTGTAGGTTACATGCCGCTATGATTTCGTTTCTTGTCAAACCCGACGGTTTATCCGCAAGCGCTCTCACTACGGAAATGTGCCTGTCTGCATTTTCGAACAGAGAGCGGTATAGGTTTGCGAATTCTGTTGAAAGCAGGCCATCCTTGGTGAAGCAAAGCCTGTCAATGGCCTGGGTTGCACTTTCCCCTTTTTTGAGCTCTTTCAGATAATGTGGTACACCGCCCATTGCCATAAAAATAGTTAGCATCTGGTAGCGGTCAATAAGGATATTATTGCTTTTTAGATACTGTTCTGTCTCATGCAATGTAAAAGGTAACAAGCGGATTTTACGCGTTAAGCGGTTGTGCAGGCCTCCTTTGCTATTGACAACTTTTTTGATCATCCAAGTGGCAGCAGATCCGCAGATAGCCACAATCAGGTTTGGCTTTTGTGAGGCCCACTGGTTCCAAAAATATTCAAATGCGGAAAGAAAGCCTGATTTATGCGAACTTAGCCAAGGGAACTCATCAAAGAAAATTACAGCTTTTCTTTTTTTAATTATGGGGGTCGCAAATTCTCTGAGTTGCCAGAAGGCTTCTGTCCAGTTTCTAGGAACTGCAGGAGTTAACCCTGAACCTAATGCATCTGCAATGGCCTGACTGAAATTGAGCAGTTGATCAGTAGCATTCGCATCGTGAACTCCCGCAAGTTCAAAAATAAGCTGTTTCTTAAAGACTGAGCGAATCAGGAAAGTTTTTCCGACCCTTCGCCTGCCAAAAACCGCTAAGAGTTCTGATGAAGGCGAAGTAAGTGCCTCTGATAGTATTTTTTTCTCAGCTATTCTTCCAATAAGCAATTCCATTTTTCCTCCTTTATAACGGTTAGCGACAAAACCAATTTATCCGCAGCCAAAACCCACTTCAAATATATGATTTTGGCTGCAGATAAAAAAATATCCGCAGCCAAAACACACGAAAAACCCACTATTTTGGCTGCGGATAAATTATTTTTTTTGAAAAAAATAAATGACCCTAACCTCATGCTAGCATATCCTTAGCTTTTTTAGTTAATTTTAAATTAATCTCGAAACAGTTGAAACTACAAAAAAGATATATTGCATTATTGATATTTGGAGCTTTGTTCATTTATAATACCTACTTTCCTTCCTGGCTAATAACAGGCTCATATACGAGTTGGGTAGATGACTCATTCGGAACAGATGGAATAAAAGACAATGAAAATTTGCTAATTTATAGTAACGGTACTTTTAAGGGCGGTGCTTGGGGTAAAGGAACTTGGAAACTTGAACATGGTTTTAGTGGGACAAGAATTATTTTCAGCTCTAATAATGAGGGTCACAGCACTTATTTTTATCGGAGCATGTTCTTTAGTAAACCGCGAATAGTAATCTTTAGCGACTTAAACTCAGAATTTCGGAAAAATAAATATTGACCAATACAAAAAGTAGAGAACAGATTATTTGAAATACACCTAATAAGAACAGCGCTGTATTGCTTTTGAATTGAAGGAGTTGATTTCACAAACATCATTTTTTGGAAACCTTTATAACTTTACTCGCATGGGGTTTTGTTTGTCTTAAGCCGAAAACCAAGCTAGAAGCCCATTATATCAAAAAGTATGGATTGCAGTCTACAAAGTTATTTCTGGTAACAGAAGGAAAAAATTCATTAAAATTGATAAAGGAATATTATGAAAACTAACAAGAATAGAAAAGAAATCCAGGAGGTAGAGTTTTCAAAATTTACCGGTCAGGAACTTGCAGACGCCTACGTGTTCCCCTCAGATGAGATACTTATTGCTCAGGATAAAAATGCAGAAGATGATTTTTGGGCAAACAGAAGAAAACAATTCGAAAACAGAAGTGAAAAAGAAGAAATGTACGCCAAATTGCTGCAGCTTAAATTTCAGCTTGAAGATTATGTTATTAGCAACCAGTATCAAAAAGCTTTTAACTTCGGATATTTCCTTAATGAATACGTCAATAGACAAGATAAAAAGGACAAACAGTTTGCTAATGAGGTTGATGTTACCCCTGCTGTACTCAGCCAATACATCAATAATCACCGAAAGCCAAAAGATGAATTTGTGATTAGACTTGAATTACATTCTGGGGGGATGATTCCAGCAATCAGCTGGTTCAAAGTTTTACAAAAAGACAAAGAGCATGATATAATCACCAATCAACAGTTAAGACAACAAGAGAGTAAACATGTAAAAAACAGATTGGAATTTGCTTACTAGTTTACACTAAAACCAAATACGCTTGTCGTCCAGATTTTATTTTTTTCTAGCTGGTAATACTGGAATAAGTTTTTTTGAATCATAATACTAAAATAAGAAGACACAATCTTAGCGAGCAATAGGCTATTTCGGATAAACTAAAATTGCATTGAAATGAAGGATTTAACTCCTTATCCAATCAATTAGACTCGCCAGGATCAGCGAACTGCAGGGACAGTTTGGGAGGAAATAAAACATGTTACTAGACTAAATGACAAAACAGATATCAATCGCGAATTTTCACTGTCAGAATACTGCCAATCAGCCGGGATTAAGATATGACATGAAATAATACCTGATAGAAAAAATACAAAACTGACTTTTTTGGTAGAAATGTCAGGACAATGAAATATTGATTGACTTTTATCACCCCCTTGCTGAGTTGGATTGATTTTTGAATTGTTCCCCATATGAAAAAGTATCTTCCCTATTTGTTTGCATCTGGCGTTTCAGCAGTAGCCATTTTATCCTCCTTCACTCTGGCCGACCCGGAATTGGGAATTTCAACAGCTTTTCTAAGCTGGGTAACTTGCTTCTGGATCATTTCCGGAGACAGAAAAAACCGCAACTGCCTTTCATAAGTTTACCATTCCATTAAGTCCCAAAGTTACCGCCGATGATATCCGGTATGCAATAGGCTCCGACATACTTCTCTTTTTTCCATTTGCTTAGTGTATCCGGCAAATTAGCTTTCAATTTAAGAGGCTAGGGGAAATGACATATAGCAATTTATAAGAATATATAAACATAAATAAATAAACAATTTTGTTTACTTTTAAGTGTATTTGCCTATGGAAGCTGCATTAGAAAAATATAAAGGTATTCATCCTGGTTTGATATTAGACCGGGAACTGAAGAAAAGGAAACTTAAAAAGGGGCCTTTTGCGCTTGCGTTACCTGAATATCCGCAGACGATTACGGCGATTACCAAAGGTAAACGGGCGTTGACTACTGAAATCTCACTGAAGATAGATAAGGCATTGGGCTTTGAAGCTGGGACTATGTATTTATTGCAAGCACATTATAACATTTTTCAGGAGCTGAGAAAAGAAGCGAGTTTGGACAGGCCTGATTTAAGTCTTTTGCGTAAAAGTCTTTTTTGGGATACGGATATGGAGAAGCTGAATTGGCGTAGCCAGTATTATTCGATTATCAAGCGGGTTTTTGAACGTGGAAGTGATCAAGAAAAGCAGCTTATGCTGGATTTCTATGGTAAAGATAAGATTAAAGAGGTTACAGGAAGCGATAGTGTTTCGGGCAATAGTTTGCCAGTTTTGATTTAAAGTAAAATTCATCAGTAAGGATGCTGCGTTGGGAAACTGTTAGCGCTCAGCTAAGGGAATTTCCAAACTACTTGTCGTTACAAAATTAGGGTTAATTAAATACTATTCTGTCCACAAAATTAGGGCAAATACAATCAATAATTGTAATAGAATTAGGGTGAATGTATGTATTGTCGTTACTTAAATGCTTACGAAAAATCATAATTGATTTTCATAATATCATGTGTTGATTGTATTTCGATGATTTTTGTTGCCACTTTTTTATTTTTAATGATAAACTATAGCACGACGAGACATATTTGCTCCCTTACTTACAGGATTATTTTATAATTGTCTCCACTAAAAAGAATTCTAAGCATAGTACACTAATCTTGGTTTGAGGTAAATTAAATATTCCAAGGCAAAGTGCACCACTTTTGCTTCATTTCAGGATTACTTCATTCTTCCGTTCCGACACATTGTATTAAAATATTCCTAGAAACTTCTTTCTTTTTTTCTGTTTAGCCTTTTGTTTCGCTGATTTTTCAGCAGCTTTTGCCTGAATGGATGACCGAAATTTTGCCCCGCTGATACTGTCTTCCCTTGCCTTGGCAAGTCGTTGCCTGTATTGTTTGTTGGCGATTTCGAATGGCGATTCATAGGTGCTAACTGGAGTGGCCCCAGCAACAGGGTCTTTAGTGGCTACTAAGCTGTAACTCAAAAAAGCGACGAGTAAAGCGCATGCGGCAACTAAACCAAAGAAAGCTTTTTTGGGCAGGTAGGTGTAATCTCCTGGTTGATAATCACCTGTTGATTCGTTGTATCTTATCCCCGCTTTTGCAGCCAATGGCCTTAAAGCCGCTAGTTCCTTTTCCAGCTTTTGATTTGTCTTTCTTTCCTCTTCATTAAGCACACCGTTATTAAGGGATTCGTGCGGCAATTGGTTCTGTGGGCTATTCAGATCGGCAGAGACTGATAATAATCCATTTGTAACGGCCCTGTACAATTCCATGCCATTGGCATACCGTTCGTCTGGATTTTTCAGTAAACAGCGCTCAATAAGCTTTAATAACCAGAACGGGACCTGCATTTCTTGAAGCAGTACATCGCTTGAAACTCCATTTTCAAGATTGGCTTTACGAAGTGCCAGCGGGTTGGGTATTTCTTTCTCCAGATGCTCGATCATGACCGCATGCCGGCCGGTATCACCATTACCCTGCAAGGGGAAAGGAACCTGCCCAGCCAGTAATTCAAACAGGATGATTCCATAGCTGTAGATATCGGTTTGGAAGAGCATCTTCCCTTCCTGCTGTTCCGGCGCCATAAATTCCACTGCTCCCGCGTGGCGGATGCTGGTCCTGCGCTGCTCCTCACTCATGATGGCAAGGCCAAAGTCTAGCAACACATAATTGGCCGTTTGGATATTGTACTTAACATTATTGCTTTTCACATCGCCGTGTTTTACCCCCACATGATGGCAGTGTGCAAGTGCCGAGGCCAGTTGTTCTGCAACCTTCAGCAGTTCTTTAACGGTAAATACTTTCTGGTTTGGAGGCAGTAAAAGTTCGTTCAACTCCGGGCCATCGATGTATTCCATTTCGATATACGGAAATGAACCGCTCTCGGTAATTCCCCAGCTCAGTATTTTCACTACGTTGGGGCTTGGGCGCAGATTTACCTGCTGCAGTTTGGTCACCTCGTTTAGGAAATTCCGGTAGTTCTTATCGCTCTCATCTTCATTACAGATTGGCGTTGGAATGAGCTTAACGGCTGAATAAACCGGTGCCATACGCTTTCCTTTGTACACAGAGCCCTGCCCACCGGTCCTAATTGCCCCCAGGTTCTGCAGTCCTTCGCTGATGGTGAAAATCTTGCTCATTCTTTAGTGCTGAAAACTTACCTCTAGAACAACCGATTCTCCCAAAATGATTTGATCGCCATCTTCTAATTCCTGCCCAATTTGCGTAGCTATGAGTTTCACAACCTTTTCGGTGCGGGCCGATCGATGCTTTACCTTATTGCGTGGGGGTATTCCCCCCTCATCTGCAAAGATCAAGAATTTGCCCAGGTTTTTGTCCCATTCAATATGGGCATGCAGCCTGCTAATATATTTATTGCGTTCATCTTCACTTTCTGATGGAAATGCGATGTGGTTTGTGCGAAAATACCCCTCATCAGATTGTGCCTTTTCATCTCTACCAATATTAAATTTAGCACTCTCGGTACTGATCGTATATTCTGGCAGAGCGGTTTTCCCGCTTAGGGCTTTGATGTGGATGGTTACCTGCTGTTTGACTAAATGGGTCTTGGTTTTTACAAATACTGCAACGGGTAAATTATCCATTTTAAGCGCATCTTCTGGGAATTCCTCGTCGAAGGAAACACTGAGCACCCAACCTGCGGGCAGATCGAGCGCATAATCATCGCTGATCCGTTGTATTTCATTTTTCAACTGATCAGGAGTATCACTATAAACTGCCGCTTCATAGACCTGTCTTTCTGCTGATTTGCAGTTAACGTAGATATCTAGGCCTTTAATGTTCGCCCCTTCACCGCCCTCTGCCTTTTGCAGCACTTGTTTTATAAATTGAAGTAACGCATGTCTGATTCCTTTCACATCATCTGGATGCTCATTGGCTTTGCTTTTGAACAGGTCGAATATCATTGTCTTGGTATTAATTGGCTATTTCAGTTAAACTTTCGGTCTGGGTGGATGGAACAATGCTTTTGATGTATCCGCCCTGTTGTAAAAAGGGGACTACATGTTTACCGGCTAACCTGACTGCATCAGAAGAACCTTTCGTTGCCTCAATGCGTACACATACCACAACATTCCCCTTTCCAGAAGCTGTCGGCGCGAAAAATACATACCAGCCATCATTAATCTGCTCTTTCTTCCAGATCCGCTCGGGTGTTCCTGTTTTACCCGCAACGCTCACCCCGAGTATGCCGGATTTAAGTGCGCTCTGCTTAATCATGTAATCTTTCATCAGTTGTGCATATCTTGGATCATTAACCAATTTCGTACCAGATTTTAAAGGTTGTGATTGGCCGCTGACCTGGAGTAAAAATCTGTTTGCAATCATATTTCCGTCGTTGGCAATCCCAGCTGCCAGTCTCGCTACCGCAGCAGGAGTCGCAATGAGTGCCCCCTGGCCCCATGACATGCCCGAAATTCCTTTTGCCCTGGTCCTTCTGATATTGGCAGGGTCATATTTGGGTTTTGTGTTAAATTCGGTCTCTCGCCAGACCTTCTTCCATTTTTCTTCCTGAATTTGGTTATTTTGGGGTTTATTGTAGTAATATCCACCAAGGCCATGCAAAAACATTCCTGTTTTTAAGTAAAGGTCTCCCATGTTTTCTTCCAGGTGTTCCTGGTTTGCCAGTTTGATAAAATAAACATTGTTTGATTTGACAACGGCACGTTCCAGGCTGATCCAGCCAGTCTCGTCGGGTTCTATGCCTTTGGTGCGGATACGCTCGCGTGACTCGACCTGGTATTTTTTATCTTTAGCTGCCATCCCCAGCTTATTGAAGGAAGCCATCGCAGTAATTAATTTAGCTGTTGAGCCCGGCTGGGTAAAATTGGTAAACCCAAGGTCGGCTGTTGTCAGCCACCCGGGAAGCTGGTTTTGTTCGGTGCTGGTCATGGTCAGCTGCTCCCAGTTGTGGACCGGTGGCAAGGGGTATACTGCTGAGGTGAGCACATCTCCGGTGCTTGCTTCCATCACCACTACCGATACACGGTTATCCATCAGTGAGGTGTCCCCAGAAATAGATTTTTGTATTTTCGTCTGAAGGCCTGCATCTACCGTGAGGGTAATATCCCGGTTCTTAGTTTTAAAAGCTTCCACTGCTTTGCTACCAATACCAGCAAGCAATAAGGGAGATAGTGCCGCGTAATCTTTCTTAATAACAGTCATTTCTTTAATTCCTCTTGCAAGGAAACGGTTTTCGCTGTATCTGCTTGCGATTACCTGAAAGCTTTTTGCAGGGAGCCGGAATCCACGAAGCTCCGCTGCATGCTCATAGTCAGCAAAATAACCATTTACACTACCATTGAAAACCCCTGAGTTCGCGTCGCCCGTCCAAAAAAACAGCTGCTCTTCGAAAGGGTAATACCGCTCTAAACGCTGATGTACAGCGGAATCCAGATTGTAGTGACTAATACCGGCGCCGATTAACTTAAAGTGTTGTGCCTTTACACTATCAGGGTTACTCGTCGCCATTAAAATTCCTTTTCGATCGTGTATCGTGCCTGCCTTCAACCTGTTCATCAAAATCGCAATCCGCGGATTGTAACTGAACATCCTTGCGCCACTTCGATCTGCAACCAAGGCCGGCTCTACCACCCATTTATGATTATTTAGGACATACCCTGCCAGATTGGTACCCAGGAGTATGATGCCAAGGCATGCAGCAATCAACGCCGGGACGAGATTTTTATCCTGCTGCCTGGAGATATATTCCATTTGTACTTGTGTACCCCTGACTGTGGATGCGGACATTAGAAAACCGGCAGCCAAAAAATTGAGCACCAGTGAAGATCCACCGTAGCTTTGAAAAGGAAGCGATACACCCGATAAAGGGAAGGCGCCAGTCGAGCCGCCTGCAATAAGCAGAAACTGGACAAATGTGGATATACCAATACCTGCGCTCAAATAAAACAATAAGGCAGAGCCGGTCCGCCTGCCGATAACCACCGACCTGTGCAGGTACAGCAGGAACAGAAGAAAGACACATATCATTCCACTCAATCCATATTCTTCCCCTAGTGAGGGTAAAATCATGTCGGTATGTGCTTCAGGGATGGTCTTTGCAAAACCCTCTCCAACACCCTGGCCGGTTAGCCCGCCTGAGGACATGGCCCATAACCCATTAGCCACCTGGTCACCACCATAAACTTCGTTATTCCAGGCATTTTGCCAAATGGCTTTGCGGTCGCCCAGGCGCTGCACCGGACCTGGAAAAACATGCTCTAAAGCTGGAATCTGGTCGATTGTTAAGAAGGCGGACATGATGATTAAAACCATTATAGCTGATTCACTAATTTGCCTGCGCTGAAAAAACATCACTAAACCAGCCAGCAGCAAGGTTATTGCTGTAGATATCCAAATGTTATCAAAAATCCATGCAGCCAGCACATACAAAATTACTGCGCCTGCCATGAATATAAAATCGCCCCGGGAGAACGAAAATAAAATGATAAAGGTAAAGCAGACAACCATCGCCGGACCAAGGTCTCCCAGTATGAGAAAAAGCATTAGCGCAAGCAGGATCGCCAATAGCGCAAATGAGAAAAATGACCACCTCTTCCTCCAGCTGGTATATTCGCTGATCAGCTTTTCATTTATGGCAAAAAATCCGGCCAGGAAGAAAATAATCAGGTACTTGACCACTTCGCTTGGCTGAAAACCAAATAGATTTACCTTTACTCCGCTTCCCTCGGGACCAGTTCCAAATAAAATAGTCAGGGCCAATAGACCTGTTGCCAATACAGCCCACGGCCATCCGTTCGCTGCAGATGGAACGTTTTTGAACAAAAGCAGCCTGTAAACCCAGGTATCGGTATTAAAACGGCGCAACTTGATGCACAGCAGGACTAGCATCCCGCCCAGCCCCATAAGTAAATATACCAGTGAATCCTTTGCCAGGAACCGGTCGCGTAATGGATCCTGCAAACTTAGCAGGGTAAGGAATGATATCCCGGTAAGCAACATCACTATGGGGAGTATGATTTGATCTGCGGTGCTGAATTTCCACGATAGGATCAGGTGTACAAGAACAAATCCACCGATTAAGCTTGCGCATATGATGAAATACCATTGGTTGAACTCCTGCGGGGTTCTGATGATCAGGGATTTTTCCTTCTTAAGGATATTGAAGTCCCTGGTCGAGAACAGCTTTATAGTATGTGGGCGTTGCTCGAAGTTGAAAACAACGTCGTCCTCAAGGCTTTGTACCCCTTTAGAGGCGCCGAACTGAAAACCCGGTTTTAATGGTAATATTTTAAATGCTGTATGGTCTGGCAATTGGGCAAAACTGAATGCACCTGTAGCATCCGTCCTCAAATACGCGGTCAACTGCTGCAGTTTACTTTTACCGGTTCTATCCAGGATAAATACCTTGGTGATCCCTTCTTTTTTTTCGCTGATCTGTTTAAGGCTAGCAGTTAGCTCATCGGTGAAAAGGCTGTCTTGCGGCAAGATCATTTCCAGACGGATCAAAACACCTTCAATCGGATTGTTATTTTCTGCAATCTTACCGCTGATGCTGTACTTACCCAAGCCTATATCAGCTTTTGAAGCAAATGGGGCTGGACTTCTTTGTTCCTGGTTAACCCTGGCTGAGTCTTCACCGGTGTAACCCAGAAGTGCCCTGGAAGCAATTACCCTGGATTTAAATGATTTGCCGCCTTTTGCAAAGGCTTCATCAGCAAGAATAAAGTACCTGCGTTTGTTTATCTCACCGATGTTATCAAGTTGTTGAGAGTTTTGTGTTGCCCCCTCTACAGTCTTTTCAATGAGATCAATATCCCGCTGATCTTCAAAGTAGTAACCCTTAATAAGTAGATTTCGAATTTTCTCTGCAGGTTTTCCGGCATTTAAATTCACCATCGTACCTGCCTTTAAGCGTGGTTCGACTTCGGCAAATCTGGGTTGGATAGTTTTATATAATTGGTAAAAGAACAAGGCGAGAATGATTCCAATACTGAATATAAAGATTCGCTCACGGCCACGGCTTACTTTTATAACTGCATTACTTTGCTCCATCTCTGGGATCTTTGGCTTTTAGGTTGACACTTTTTAAAGGACTTAGTTGCGGGAAGCTCGCGCTGATGGGCTGCTGATCGGGAAAGTTGAAGCTGTTTTTTACAGGTAGCTTGCAATTGGTGAATATTACATTTTTGAGCAGTAAGGATTGATTTGATATAGCAATGGCGTTATCAAATCCCTTAAAATGCAAACTATCTAACATCAAAATCTTCGATTGCGGGAGCATCGTCATGGCTACTCCTTTATATCCGGTGTCGGCCTGCAGCACGATGCCCCGTCCAAAAACGTACAGTGTATCTCTGCGCAATTGTAAGCTGCCGCTAACGATAACCGGACTTTTGAAGATGGAGTCGGAAAGGATTATCGTGTCTCCTACAGCATTGTCAAATGCATCCTGCAATAACCGCTCCTGAGCATTTCTGACTTCCTTTTTTTTAAATGGGATTGGTGCTGGGCTATGGCTGGGGTTATGTTTGGTTTGCAGGTATAGCAATACGTTCATAACCAACAAAATAAGGCACAATAGTACCAATGCAATGATCCAGTATTTTTTTTTTGGAGGTAGGCTGACTACTGAAGGTTCATCAAAAGTGTGCTCATGAGATTGCTCTTTTCTGATCTTTATAGGCTCTGTAGCACTCAAGGGAAGGTTAGTCTGGACAGTTTCTGGCTGCCGCGTTGTTTTATTGTTTTGCAAAAGAACTACCGTAATATTGTCACGGCCGCCATTTTCGTTAGCAAGTGCAATAAGGTTACCCGCCTTTTTCGAAAGTGTATCTCCCTGAGCAAGCAAAGTGACCATGTCTTGTTTGTTGACCATATCGGTTAACCCGTCACTACAGATCAACAACACATCCCCAGGGAGGAATGGCGATTGACCGGTTTCGATGTAACTCTCATCGGTTTCAATTTGTTCGCTGAAACCGATGGCCTTGTTGATTTCATTGCGTTTGGGATGCTGCATAGCCGAAGCCTCGTCCAATCTTCCCGAATCTTCTAGAAAACCGACGAATGAATGGTCATTGGAGATTTTCACCAAAGACCCATCACGGAGCAAGTATAATCTGGTATCGCCAACATGGGCATAATAAAACTGGTTATTTTCAATGTCTGCCAACACTACCGTAGCCACGCAGGCCATTTCGGCCAATTGATTTTCCCCTTGCTTTCTTCTAACGATCGCTTTGTTGGTATCTCTGAAAGCAAGGATCATTTGCGCGATGGGATCGGCAGGACGGGAAGTGAAGTGATTCGAGATTGCCTCGCTAGCGATCGCAGCGGCAACTTCACCACCGCTGTAACCGCCGACACCATCGATTACTGCCCCAAGAATCAACTGATCGTTGTCAAGGGACTTTACGATGAAGGTATCTTCATTATTTTCTCTCGATTTGCCTTGGTCGGTAAGGCCGAAAAAGTGTTTATCCATTTTTGTTCCGGGAATTTTTAATGTCTTTGAAATGGACAATCAGCATTGCCACGACTACTGTTAGTAATAAAAGTGAAAGGATTTGGTGCATGTTCTAAGATTTAAACAGGTTAAGCCCGATTATTCCATTTAGCAGCATGCGCGAATTGAGCGGCAAGAGCACCCAATTGGGAGAATTGATCTCGCTCCGCTGTACCAAAACCTCATTTAAAGTAGTAAGTTCACCAAACGATGCCAGGTAAAAATTACCGTCAGATTTGTTGTATCGGATATGCAAATGTGGCGAATTCGCCCATTCGGTCGCAATCTTGAAAATATTGGAATCTTCTCGCTGTTCCTCATTTCCAGAAACTATAGTATCCTCACTTCTGATCAAAAACTCGATTTTCTTTCCCGAAAATTGCTTATCGGGTATGATCGTCTCCAAACGGGCTAGTGTAGCTTGCTGCGATTTAGGCTTGGCATCGCCATCAGTATATTCCAGCTGCGCTTCGTAGGGGATTTCCATATAGCCGTCACTGTAATAAGTGAAGCCTTTCAGAATATCGTTGTTAACATCAAATGTTTGCGCAATGCCAGTTTGACGAGGAATGAAAGTGACCCGGAGATTTTCTGATTTTTGATTATTATCGGGTAAAAGTTTTCCAATAAATCCCTTATCACCCCTTGAATAGTCGGGGTGGGAAACCAGGCGAAAAACCCATTTTGATCCCGAGGGTTCCACAGTTTTGCCTGCCTGCCGGTATTCTTTGAGAATCTGGTAGAATTTCTTAACGCTTTCCTGAACGATTAGGCCAAAGATTCCCTGCTTGTTGTCAATAAATGCCCTGTAATCTTCAGCATTGAAAGTGATGATGAATTCATGATAAAAAACCACGCGATCTGCGAAGGATAATTCCTTGATAGATTCCTTAAACTTGTCAACTATGAAGCTGTATATTGTTTCAGGGGTCAGCTGTATTGCCTTCATGTTATCCGCCTTGTTTTCATCAGTCAGAAACCAATCTTGAATCCCAATACGCTGCCAAAAATTTAATTTTGTGTCCATTAACGTTGATGCGTAAATACTAATTATTATTCCTAAAATTCTACCGGTTTGACTGAAGTATCAGGTGTAAGATCTTCTATGGAGTCTTCGGCTTTCTCTTTCTCTTCTTTAATTTTCGCTCTGATCGTGCTATCCACTACACGCTTAGCCGCTGCCCCTTCCGCCGCCCTGCGCTCATTTGCTAGTCGCTTGTGCGCCATTTCTGTCGTATCATTGGTAGCAGGTGCTAATGAGTCGATAGGGTTTACCTCACTAAGCGTCCCCGGAGTTTGTCCAAGTTGCCTGTACCCTACATATGCCACTAGTCCAATTATAACCAAAATCAAGCAGGTAAATGTAAAATAAGACAATGCGATTCCCTTGCTTTCCGTCTTTGGAAGCGTGTTTTCAAATGTTGATAGCTGTTGGCGAAGTGATTCATTTTCTGCCCTCATCAGATCTATTTGAGCGGTGTCGACGGGTATTGGGCCTGAAGACAGGCCTGCTTTCATCACTGCTTCATGCAAAGCCTCACCATCTTGATACCTCAGCGCAGGGTTTTTCTGCAGGCATTTACCGATGAGATCCAAAAGCCAGCCTGGAACCTGCATTTCACTGTTTTTTTGTTCGGCTGTCCAGCTTGCTGGAAGGTTATTTCTGCGCAGTTCCATCAGATCTGGCACTTCGCCCTCCATGTGGCCGATCATCACCGAATTCCGCGCGGTGTCACTATTTCCAGGCAGCGGAAACGGAACCTGACCACCTAGTAGTTCATATAGAATAATTCCGTAGCTATAAACATCGCTTTGCAACAGCAATTTACCTTCATTTTGCTCGGGCGCCATAAATTCGACTGCACCAGCGTGCCTGATGCTGCTTCGTCGTTGCTCTTCACTCATAATGGCCAATCCAAAATCAAGCAGCACATAATTACCGGTGTGAAGGTTGTATTTTACGTTGTTGCTTTTAACATCGCCGTGTTTCACGCCCAAGCTATGACAATGTTTGAGTGCTGCTGAAAGGTGATTTGCAACTTTCAGCAGTTCCTGAAGTTTAAATATTTTTTCGTGAGGTGGCTGAAGCAGTTCGCAGAGGTCAGGCCCTTCAATGTATTCCATTTCAATAAAGGGGAAAGATCCACTCTCGGTGATGCCGAAGCTCAACATTTTAACCACATTCGGACTGGGGTTTTCATTTACCTTCAACAGTTTTGAAACTTCGTTTTCAAAATTGCGGTAATTTTTATCGTTAGGATCTTCAGCGGAGATTGGCGTAGGAATCAATTTTACTGCAGAGTAAATCGCACCCATACGCTTTCCCTTATAAACAGAGCCTTGTCCGCCCGTTCGCAGTGCTCCTAAATTCTCTAAACCTTCTGTTATCGTAAATACTTTGCTCATATTTATTTTCTAACAACAATAATAACAAGTTATTGTTGCCAAATAGTGAATTAAATATCGGGAGGCCGTGAATGTATTTCTGATATTCAGAAAAAACAGCATGAGTTCTCTCGTTAGTAAAAAGGTGATCGTGATATTCCTGGTATTTTGAATACCCAATCCACTCTCAAATTAACGATTTTATCAAGAAAATCTATAATTAGTTATTTACTCTAGGTAGGATTTTCATTGTAGGTCAGCTCGAACAACGCTGGATCCAGAACGATGTCAACATCTTCAGAAAATCTTTGAATCAATTTCCAGCATTTACTAAGCGATGTACCACCCTTAAATACCAAATAATCTCTGAAATCTGCTTCAAATAAAGCTTTTAAGGTTAGGGTTATCCACCAGTCTTTTTCAATCGATTTGGTATTTATACCGCTTTTGAAAACCGCCTGGTCGACACTTGTTTTTCTTTGTTCATCTGTCAGTTTTAACCAGCCTGTCATGATCCGATAAGTTTGGTAGGTAATCATTTATTTTAGCTGGAGAAAGTGTAAGATCCTCCATCAAGTCTTTTGTATTTTCCCTGGCCAGCAGCTCTTTAATCTTCTGTTGGGTAATCGGATCAATATTTTCTACTCCAAGCTCTTCCAGGGCCTGGATAATCAGGCTGCTATATTCTCCTTTCATTGAAAGTTTTTTAGGAGTAGTTGTTTTAAATTTAATCACCGATTTCCCTACTTTGATCTGCCCCGATGGACCATCAGTGAGATAAACTAGTTTTATAGGCACCTGTGTTATCAGCCCCAGCCTGTGAAGTGCATATGCCCCAGCCGGTTTGATTTTTACTTTGTCCTTTTTGGCAATTGCCTGGGCGACCTTTTCCGGAGCAGGCTTGAGCAGACCAAAAATTGGATCCTTTTTAGGAATAAGATATATGCCATGGCCGCCCCTTAAGATCTGACCATCACTAGTCAGTCTACCTAGAGCCATTTTAATAGCTCCTTCGCTTCCTACTCCCCTAAAGTCTGTAGGAAAAACATCGTACTCAGCTTCTTTCGCTTAACTTGCTTTGCTATATCCAAATGTGCATTGGGCATGTTACTTTTTTTCGAAAAAAAGTAACAAATAAAATCCCCTCAAGACGCTATAAAGCATTGCAATTGCAAAAAATGCAATCCCAAACCTGAAAATATGTCTGCAGATACTTGCTTTAGTGGCGAATTGCGATCAAAGCCTGTGCATATTTCTCGTATCTGACCGCAATACACCTGCATAAGTTCACCTCAATAAAAGCCAAGATGGCTTTCTTTAATTTTGAAAAATCCGTTTACAACGAACGAGGCCGATTAGTTAATGATTGTCTATTACTAAGTGTACGGTGAAAATGAACAAAGAACAGTCATTATTCTCCTATTTAAATCTTTCATGCTCAACAACGTTACAATTTTATTTGTCCGCCATTCAATAAAGATATAGTTTTCATAAATACTCAGTTGGAGAAAAGGCCAAGTTGGAGGTAATTTGATTTTCTGGTCTGTTTCTGTTTTTGCCACATCGCGAGAAAGAAGCAAAGCTTATTTTTAATACTAAAACGATTTATTTAATGATTATATTAGCTTTTCTAAAAAAACTTCAGAAACCAAATAGATATGAAAAAACAATTATTAATTACCTTTGCGTTACTTCTGGTGACACTCAAAATTTTCAGTGCCCCAATAAACCTTTCCTCTCCTGATAAACGCATCAAGGTCTCTGTAGACCTTAAAGAAAAAATAAGTTATTCGGTAAGCTTTAATGATGCCCCTTTTTTGGCTGATTGCTACTTGCAGCTTAATTTGGATCTGCTAAAACTTGGGACAAACCCTAAGCTTTTAAAAAAAACACTTTCGATGGTGAATACCACTTCAAACCCGGTTGTTCCGCTAAAGAATAGTACGGTGATAAATCAATACAATCTTCTTAGGCTAGATTTTAAGGGCGATTTTAGTGTTGAGTTTAGAGCATATAATGATGGTATTGCCTACCGCTTCATTACCAACAAAAAAGATTCAATTATCGTTACAGATGAAGATGCGCATCTTACTTTCAGCAGTCATGTGAGGGCAGCCTACCTAGAGACGGGTAGTTTTAAAACTTCTTATGAAATCCTTTACCGACAAAACGAACTGGGTAAAGTAGATAAAAGCAAGATGAGCGTGTTGCCCATTCTTTTTGATAACGGAAAATTTAAGGCGCTGTTTTCTGAAGCCGACCTGTACGATTATCCCTGCCTGTTTGTTAAAGCCATAGATGATCAAACAATCGAAGCTACTTTTCCAAAAGTTCCTTTGGTTTATGGAGAAGATGGAGACAGAAGCAAAAAGATTATCAAACAGGCAGATTACATTGCAAAAACAGCCGGAAAAAGAAGCTTTCCATGGAGGTTTTTGGTCATTACCGATCGCGACGAACAACTTGCAGCTAATGAAATGGTCTATAAACTAAGTACACCGAATCAGTTAAAAAACACCACATGGATTAACCCTGGCCAGGTTACCTGGGAATGGTGGCACAATGCTTATGTGTACGGCGTAGATTTTAAGTCGGGCTACAACCAGGACACTTACAAATATTATATTGATTTTGCTTCCAAATTCAAAATTCCCTACATTATCATGGATGAAGGTTGGGCCAAAAAGACGCTCAATCCTTTCGAACCGAATCCGACCATTGATCTTCAGAAACTTATTGCCTATGGCAAAACCAAAAATGTAAAAATCGTGCTTTGGTTTACCTGGCTGGCAGTAGAGAATAACTTCAATATTTTTGAAACTTTGGAAAAGTGGGGTATTGCGGGGGTAAAAATAGATTTTATGGATAGGAGTGACCAGTGGATGGTAAATTACTACACGCGAGTAGCCAAAGAGGCGGCAAAGCATCATATTCTGGTCGATTTTCACGGTGCGTTTAAACCTGCCGGACTTGAAGTTGCCTATCCTAATGTGCTTTCTTACGAGGGGGTAATCGGCATGGAACAAAATATAGGAGGCGGGCTTGCAACCCCAAATAACAATCTTTTTCTGCCATTCTTACGTAATGCAATTGGCCCAATGGACTATACGCCTGGTGCTATGCGGTCTGCCCATAAAGAAGATTATAAACCCAGCTGGGTCAATACCATGAGCATTGGTACAAGGGCACACCAGTTGGCAATGTATATCGTTTTTCAAAGTGGATTTCAGATGTTAGCTGATAATCCATATAATTATCTCAAAGAACCTGAAACCACATCTTTTATAACCAGTGTTCCGGTTACATGGGACGAAACTAAAGTCATAGACGGACGCGTGGGCGAGTATATCGTTAAGGCCAGGCGAAAAGGTGAAAAATGGTTTATTGGAGCCATGGGCAATAGTCAAACGCATGACCTTAAGCTTGAAACATCCTTTTTAAAAGCCGGTGTAAATTACCAGATTACTTTGATCCGGGACGGTATCAATGCCGATTTTCAGGCAATGGATTACAAAAGAATCGTAAAGCCGATACGGGCGGGAGAAACAATCGATATTAAAATGGTAAAAGATGGAGGTTATGTAGCCGTTATTGAACCTAAAGCAAATTGATTTTAGGTAATTTCGTAACATGAGATACTTTACTTGTATCTCATGTTAAACCGTACTGGGCGATCAACCATAACTTATTCTGAACCGGCCCAGTTACAAAGCTGGCGATAGTTTATACTGATATATATGTCGATTTTGAGACAATAAAGCGCAATGGCCTTGGAGATAAGATCGTCTATCACAGCAAGCGAAAATTCTGGGCACAGGTGATAAATCCAGGTACAATAATTACAAGAACTTTCTGTTACCAATTTGGGATAAATGGGGAGATAAATCGGCTAGGCTTCAAACTTCTAGCCTCTATCACCTGGAGATGCCATATATTTCACTATAGGCCTGGTCAAAGCAAAAAACACAACCATACGTCTACCATCTCCCACTTAAAAGCACAAATTACCTAATCAAACTTATCCTACCGGGCCCATTAAAAAACATGCGAAAGTTCTTCGCAATAAAATCCAAAAAATCGCAAATTGCAATGCACAAAACTAAGCTAATGAACCGTAAAACTACTGACGGTCCTTCAAGGAATAAAGCGCGCACCAGAACAGCATTAATCTTGCAAGTATCATCAACCTACGGAAACCAAAGGTGAATTTTTGACACTTTACAACTGAAATTTTTTCATTTTTCCTGATTTTTTTTCAGTGATTTCAGACTATATCTCCATTGGCATTTTTCTTGAAATACCTTAACTGAACGCAAAGTTCAAGAGTTTAATTAATTATAAGTTTTAATCACTAATTTATTTTAAGGAGGAAAGACCTATGACACTGGTTAAATTTAATTCCGAGAACAAGAAAAATGGCGCTGTGCCAGGCTTTAACAATGTTTTTGATTCCATTTTCAATGACACCTTTTTCTCAGATCGCATGATGACCCGCGTACCTGCGGCCAACATCAGTGAAACTGCAGATCACTTTCATGTGGAGCTTGCCGCTCCGGGGCTAAAAAAAGAAGATTTCAAATTGAAGCTGGAAAAAGATGTGCTGACTGTTTCAGTTGAGCAGCTCAATCAAAACGATCAGCAAGAACGCAGTTATGCAAAACGCGAGTTTAGTTATAGCTCTTTCGTGCGGGCTTTTACCTTGCCTGAGAGCGCAAATACCGAGAGTATCCAGGCTAAATACAATGATGGCATATTGTGCATTGACATTCCAAAACGTGAAGAGGCTAAATTGGTTGCCCGTCAAATTGAAATTCAATAATTTTAACCATTAATTAATAGGGCCGCAAATTTTGTGGCCCTTTTTCTATGTTTAGAAGAATATGGAAACATTTTTTGAAATCTCTTTAAATATGAAAACCTGCAAAGTTATCGAAAGCTATGGCTGCTTTTCCATCGGAACAGATGTAAAATTTGCTTTAGAGCTTTTCAACACACTACATGGAGATCCTCAGGTATCTCCCGATTCGGTGATGACTGTGGATTTAGTTAAAAGGGAAAAGGGGATTCCATTTCCCTTGGCATTAAAGCATTGTACACTGGATCAACTTGGCGAAAACGTTAAGCAGATAACCAAAGAGCTGTTCAAGCGGGTTAATTTGGAGGGTTGAGTTAAGCCTGGGTGCAGGAAAAAATTTGATCCAAAAAAAATCGCTGTTCCCTGGTTTGAATCCTGAAAGTTACGGGCATCCGGGGGCAAAACAAAAACACATGTTTTAGGGTTCCAGTAACATGAGAGCATTTAAAATTGGAATTCCCCATGGAGAGGGGGTGATTGGCTTAACCATCATCCCGAAGGATGATTATTTCATCATTGCGCAGCAACAGCATATACTCGGAGCCACCAGGAAAGAAGGTTCAGACTGGATTTTGATGCAGCGGGATGAAATTGAAGAGTGGTACCTAACCGACCACGAAAACAACCCCGACGATGAGCTAGAGTGTGTTGAGCTGGGAGCAATAGAGATCAACCAGATTGCAGGCGAAATCGAAAACCAGCTAAAATAAAAAAGAGCAATAAATTGCCTCCAGCATTACACAAATTATAAGCCCAGCGAGAAACAGCAGCTTCAATTATACCCTATCAGCAACTAAACCACATAACATTTTTAAATTTCCAGAAGCGTCTCCCATGGTATTGTTAAAATAGACGAAAACCTCTTTTCCCTCGGTTAACCATTCGGCAATATAATCTGCATATTCGGATAAAAAATATTCAGTGTAACTTCCCCTATAATCTCCCCCAGGCCCATGAAACCGAAGATAACGAAAATTGTTCTCGGGTCCGCGCAGAGGTCCTGCTCCCATTGTCTTATCGTGAATAACCATACCCAACCCATACTTTTCCAAAATTTCCATTACCTCTTCCACATATAAAGACGGATGGCGAAACTCCAGTGCGATCTTCCATTCGCCCCTAGCATCGTTTTTCAATAGGCATCTTATGAGGCGAGTCAGTTGGGGCACATTGCCTATTCTAATACTGGGTGGGAACTGGACGAGCAGACAGCCGCTTTTTTCACCTACAGCCGAGATCGCATGCATAAACCTGCTCAGCTCATTGGCATCAAAGCCAAGCTGGGGTCCATGGGTAATTTTTTTAAAAAGCTTAAAGCTAAAACGAAAGTCGTTGCCCACCTCACAGGCCCATTTCTCGACTGTGCGGAACATCGGAATTTTGTAGAATGAACTGTTGATTTCAATCGTATTCATCAGCGAGCTATAATAACAAAGCCTGGACCTGTTTTTGAACTGCTCGGGATAATGCAATTTATTGGGTACAGGTAATATCAGCCCGCTTGTTCCTGAATAGTAATTTTTTGTTTTTTGTTCCATAACCTTTAAGCAACACGGACAAGGCATCAATTGTTGCATTCGTTATATCCAGACCTATCCACTACCCGAAATCTACTCGTTGTGCTCCGGCCGGCGAGAACCAGCAAAAAAAATTGGAGAGCCCTTGTATTGTATCAGCCGACTTACCCTTATCCAAATTATTGGGATGTTATTCTGCATTTAATAACGCGTATTTCTGCTCAAACCAAATGAGTAAATTTTAATAACAGGGTACAAAGTCCAGATGCGAAATTATTCCCACTAAAATAAAATTTGCAAATACAAAAATAATTCTCTAACATTGCTATAGACTAGATTAGACCAGATCAAATATTTATTGCTGATTTCATCCACAAAGGATGTAGAAGCATTATCGTCAAGTATGAGGCCTTTTCCTGAACTTTAATAAAAAGAGAGTTTAACCAAATACAAATGATATACACTAATTACACCATGATTTCTTATCGATGTAACCTGACCCTTCTTATAGTTTTATTTTGTGGATTTTCATTCGCCTCAGCCCAAATTACCCAGGTTGGTTTTACTTCCTCTGATAAAGGTTTAGTGCAGGCGTTTGACTGGGCAAAAAAAATGGCACTGCATTACAAGGGAGCCGATACCGACCCTGTGGGGCCATGGTATGAAGCCGCTCTCCCCTCCCGAAATGCATTTTGCATGCGCGATGCAGCACACCAAAGCATTGGCGCTGAAATATTAGGCCTAAGCAGGGAAAATCTGAACATGTTTAGCTTGTTTGCCAAAAATATTTCGGCCAGTAAAAACTGGTGTTCTTACTGGGAAATCAATAAACTTGGAAAACCTGCCCCAGAGGACTACAGAAATGACCAGGAATTCTGGTACAATTTACCCGCCAATTTCGACGTGCTTTTTGCAACCTGGCGCCTGTACAACTGGACGGGTAATAAGGAATATATCAATAATCCATCATTTGTACACTTCCAGCAAAAAACAGTAAAAGAATATATTGATACCTGGGTGCTCTCTGCCGATTCTTTGTTAAAAAGGCCAGCCCATCTCCACACGCCTAACCCTTACAATGAAAAGGATTATTTTCACAGTTGCCGTGGGCTGCCCTCCTACTCTGAAGGGATACCTAGCATGAGAACCGGTGTTGATTTGGTTGCGGCCATCTACCGCGGCCTGTTAACCTATGCAGATATACTCTCGGTAAAAGGGCAGCAAAAGGAAGCAAAATTATATGCCCAAAAAGCTGAGCGTTACCGCAAGCGACTGGAAGCTGACTGGTGGAATGCCAATCAGCAGCATTATTATCTCTATTACAGTAGCAATGATGAGTTTGTAAAAGATGAGCCTATTCCTTATTTGCTTTGGTTCGATGCCCTGAAAGATACGACCAGAGTCAAACTTCATTTAGCACAGATTGCTGCAACAAAAAGCAATGTAGAAACCACATCTTATTTCCCCTACCTTTTCTACAAAAATGGTGAATGGGATCAGGCCAGGCGATATATTCTTTATCTTTCAAACCCCGAAACCCCAAGAAGAGAATATCCAGAGGTTTCTTTTGGCGTGATTGATGGCATTGTTCAGGGTTTAATGGGGATTACTGCCAATGCTCAAACCACAACAATCAGCACCTTGTTCAGGCCTTCTGGCAAGGACTCAGCTACCATCAATAATTTACCTGTATTGCAAACCAGAATCAAACTTAGCCATAGCAGTCCTTATCAATCTACAATCTTTAATTCAGGAAAGAGGTCTTTTAAATGGAAAGCCATTTTCTCTGGAAACTACTCGCGCGCTGCCGTTAATGGTATTTCAAAGCTTACCAAAAAAGAAACAACGCTACAGGGAAAAATTACGAGTTGGGTTGAAGTAAATGTAAAGCCTGGAATGCAGGTAAAAGTTAACGTAAATCCCATTTTAAAACGATAAGATCCGAATGAAAACCCTAAAAAAGAAAGCCTTCCTAAGCTCACTGCTACTGGTTGCCAGTTTCAATCTCTATAGTCAGCAGCTCTCCCTTCCTGAGCAGAAAAACAGGTGGACTATACAGCCCAATGGGAGTATAAGCTGGCAAACAAACCAAGGCCTGCCACATGCAGATCACATCGAAATGTCGGGAGAAAAGGTTTCGCTATGGATAGATTACCGTTTAGATACTGCCGGAGTGATGAGAATAATACGTAAAGTAGTTTTCCCCACATTCAGGATGTTGCCAGATGAAACCAGGAGCCATATCACCTATACCTTTCAGGATAATGAGCTGCCTCAGATTTATATCAACAACAGGCTGCTGAAAATGGATATTTCTAAACGTGAACAGCGGGGTAATTTTGCATTTGTTTCCAAAAAAATTAACCACCATGGCTTGATGCGGATCACAGCAAATGCGGGTACAACCAGCGAGGTAGAAATTGAACGCAGCTTGTTTCCATCTGTAGAAAAACCTATGGCTGTCGAAAAATTTGTTTTCCGCAATACCAGCAATAAACCGGTAACTGTAGCTATGGAAAAGTTAATCCGCAGCGTTACCACCGATACCTTACAAAGCAAATCATCGCCGCATACGGTGGTAATGAAAACAGTCAACCAGGGCCGCCGTACCCTCCAACCTGGCCAGTCTACAGTTTTTGCTGTTTGCTATTATGCAACCGATCAGCCCGAGCAGCCCTTTATTATAGATCCGGTACTGGAAGAAAGCCAGCGGATTAACCGCATTAACAAAATCCTTAAGCCCTTACAGCTTGAAACCCCAGATACGATTTTAAATACGGCTTTTGCTTTTGCAAAAATCAGGGCTACAGAAAGTATTTTCAAGACCAGGCGTGGGTATCTTCATGGCCCAGGCGGACTTGAATACTATGCTGCAATATGGGCAAACGATCAGGCAGAATACATCAGTCCTTATTTTGCTTTTTCGGGCGATAGCATTGGCGTTCTTTCTGCAATGAACTGCTACCGGATGTTCGCCTCATATATGAACCCGGAATATCGTCCCATACCTAGCTCTATTGTAGCCGAAGGAGATGCGGTATGGAATGGGGCCGGAGATCGGGGCGACCAGGCTATGATTGCTTATGGCGCATCAAGATTTGCACTCGCTTATGGCAAAGCCGACTCAGTTAAAGTGTTATGGCCGCTGATTAGCTGGTGTTTGGAGTACAGTAAAAGACATATCAATGCGCAGGGTGTAGTCGAATCGCAAAGTGATGAATTAGAAGGCAGGTTCCCCTCAGGTAAAGCCAACCTTTCTACCAACTGTTTGTATTACGATGCCCTGGTATCGGCCGGGATGCTAGCCAAACAATTGCAATTACCCCAAAAGCAGATTAACGAATACTTGAAACGTGCAAATGACCTTAAGGTTAATATTGAGCATTATTTTGGAGCCAAGCTAGCGGGTTTTGACACCTACAAATACTATGAAACCAACAATACCCTGCGCGCCTGGATCAGTATGCCCCTTGCTATGGGAATTTACGAACGCAGTAAGGGGACTATTGCCGCATTGTTTTCGCCACAACTATGGACCGTTGATGGTTTGGCAACGGAGGCCGGAAAGGAAACATTTTGGGACCGCTCTACTTTATATGGCCTTCGGGGTGTATTGCAGGCAGGTGCAACTGAACAGGCAATGAAATTTCTTCAATACTACTCACGCCGAAGGCTTTTAGGAGAACATGTTCCTTATCCTGTAGAAGCTTATCCCGAAGGCAATCAAAGGCACCTCTCGGCAGAAAGCGGCTTATACTGCAGAATATTCACAGAAGGATTATTCGGTATGCGCCCAACAGGGTTCAACAGTTTTAGCTGCTCACCAAGGCTGCCAGAAAACTGGATACAGATGACACTACGCAGTATCAATGCATTCAATACCGTTTTCGATTTGAAGGTTGAACGGTTAGCCAGCAAGAAAATCAAGATAACAATAACCAAAACAAATGGTAACCACAGTTCCTATTCCGTTTCCGAAGGCAATAGTGTTCAAATAAAATTATAAGGAGAAGATAGCGGCCAGGAAAATAGATAGATCAATTAAATAACCAAATTATAAACCTTACAAACTAAAAAAAATGAAAAGAAAGATACAAGTATAAAAAAAACAGTCGGGTAAATTTAGTAAAAAGCCGGAAAGTGTTCGTAGCACCATCCGGCAGACTTAAAGTTTACCATTAGTCCAATTGAGTAATCGACATAATTTTTTAACCCTAAGTTTTCAAAAATATGAATTTAAATTCAAAAGCCAGGCTTTTGCTATGGCTTCGCTTTCCCAAAATCTCACCTTCCTTGCCCTTAACAGCACTAATTGCAATAGTTGCTTTTAGCCAGGCGAACGCTAAGAGTGGCCTTCCTGGTCATTTTCCAACGGCACAAAAAACAGGTCTAAACCTCACTATCAACAGCCTTAAAATTAAAGGCAGGGTTACCGACGAAAAAGGCCTTCCATTGCCGGGCGTGAGTGTAAAAATAAAAGGTGCAAGCATTGGTACAACAACTGATAATGATGGTAATTACAGCATTATCTCGCCCAATGAGCAGGCTATATTAATATTTAGCTACGTTGGTTTCATTCCCCAGGAACATAAAATATCGAATTCTACTACCCTTGATATCGTACTGAAGAGTAAAGACGCTGATTTAAATGAAGTAGTGGTGGTGGGCTACGGTACACGTAAAAAAGCAGATGTTGTGGGTGCTGTTAGTACCGTAAAAGGAGAACAGGTGCTTCAAAATGCATCGCCTTCGGTTTCTAATTCCTTAGCGGGGCGGGTACCGGGATTAATTACCAATAACCGCTCGGGTGAGCCTGGTGCCGACGGGGCAAGTTTACTAATCAGGGGACTAAATTCTTTTGGCGGGGGTACCAGCCCGCTAATTGTGGTTGATGGAATCCCCGACAGGGATTTGAACCGCATTAATCCGGATGATATTGAGAATATTACCGTTTTAAAAGATGCTTCTGCTGCTATTTATGGAGTAAGGTCGGCCAATGGTGTTATCTTAATCACTACTAAAAGAGGTAAAATAGGTAAGGCTGCTATCCACTACAATGGTTCATACAGCATCCAGCAATTAACCCGGTTTACCCACCGTGTAAATGCCTGGGAATATATGACCTACTTTAATGAGCTAAACCTGAACCAGGGCAATACCGCACCTTATGCACAAAGTGAAATCGATAAATATAAAGCAGGTAACGATCCAAACTACACCAGCACAGATTGGATGGATGCAGTATTCAGAAAAAATGCACCACAGAACAATCATTCTATTTCTGTGCAAGGTGGAGGGGAACAAGTTAAATACTTTTTTTCCGGACAGACGCTCGATCAACAGAGTAACTTGCGCAATAGTGAACAACGCTTTAAGCAGTACAATATCCGCTCGAACATTGATGCCACCATTTCGCCAAACCTGAAAGTTAACCTGGACATCGCTGCCCGAAAGGAAGATAAGAACAATCCGGTGGTTTCCTTGAGTCAAACTTTACATGAGGCGGTAAGCATGTACCCATTCCTACCGGTATATTGGCCCAATGGGTATATCAATGCGGGTATCTCAAATGGTAGAAATCCGGCAATAATGACCTCTTCCCTACCCGGTTATGACCACACCAACTATTACACGGTAAACCCTACCCTGGGATTTGACCTGAAACTACCCTACATCACTAAAGGTTTATCGTTAAACGGTTATGCTGCATTTGACTATAAATATGTTGAACAAAAAACATTCCGACAGCCTTGGGATGCCTATACCTACGATGCGGCGAGCAAAACCTATAGCAACCAAAGAGCCAGCACAAGTATCCTGAGCCTGGCACAGGACGCTCAGTTAACCAATCAGAATACCTATTTCATCAAAATGGCTTATGATCGTCAATTCGGCAACCATAACATCAATGCATTTGCCGGATTTGAGCAAACAGTAAGCAAATGGAACAGAACATATGCTTACCGGAGAGATTTATTGAGTAACCAGCTCGACCAGCTTTTCACCGGAAGTGCTGTTGATCAGAATGCAACAGGTTCGGCTTCTCAAGATGGACGCGAAAGCTATTTAGGCAGGCTAGCTTATGCCTATAAGAATAAATATCTGGCTGAGGCCTCATTCCGTTACAACGGCTCTTTTAATTTTCCAACCGACAAAAGGTGGGGATTATTCCCGGCAATATCTTTAGGCTGGAAAATTTCGGAAGAAGCATTCTTCAAAGACAATATTAAAGGCATAGACCAGCTAAAACTACGTGCTTCGTGGGGCTTAATGGGTAGCGATGCAGTAGCCCAGTATCTATACGTAACCCGCTACCAGTTGGTAAGCAATCCTGTTTATTACACTTATTTTGGTGATGATTATACGGAAGTAAAAAACCTTTACCTTTCTGCAACACCCAATCCCAATATTACATGGGAAAAACAGGACACCAGAAACATCGGGTTTGATGCTGCATTTTTATCTAACAGGCTGAACATTACCTTTGATGCTTTCCGGTTTTTGAGAAAAGATATTTTGGCACAGCGCAATGCTTCAGTACCACAGTATACAGGTTTATCACTTCCGCCAGAAAATATTGGGAAATCGCTTAACCAGGGTATTGATTTTTCGATCAATTACAATGAAAATAGAAATGCTTTCAAGTATAATATTGGAGCCAATTTCACCTATGCTAAGAGTAAAATCATTTTCCGTGATGAATCTCCTAACATTCCTGAGTGGCAGAAATCTACAGGTTATGCCATCGACTCCTGGTTAGTATACCAAACCAATGGCATCTACCATACCCAGGCCGAAGTAGACAGTTCGCCTCACATGCCAGGCGTAAAACCAGGTGATCTTTGGTTAATAGACAAAAGTGGAGATGGAAACATTACAAGCGATGACAGAGTTAGAATTCCTCAGTCGGCTACGCCAAAAATCATGTATGGAATATTGATGGGAGCTGAATACAAAGGTATTGCCCTTAATTTGGTTTGGTCAGGCCAGGCTATGGCCAAACAAATGATATTGCCACAATCACAGGGCTCATTGGTAGCGCCACCATCTTACCTGTACGATGGGCGCTGGACTCCTGCTAATCCTAACGCAGAATATCCAAAGGCTTTTAATTCCAATGATTCCCGAAACTCGGTATCGGCTGATTTCTGGTTACGAAATGCTGCATTTTTACGTCTGAAAACCATCGAGCTTTCGTATGCCTTGCCAACCAGCACCTTCGAAAAATATGGTATTGGTGCAGTAAAAGTATTCGCCGGGGCCAACAATCTGTTCTCATTTGACAGCATGAAGAAATATGGTGTTGACCCTGAAACCAACAATATCACAGGTATCAACTACCCGCAGACCCGCATTTTTAGATTTGGTTTAAATGTTAATTTATAAAACGACAAACATGAAAAATAAAATACTCATCTGTTGTTATATCCTATGTGTTATAATGACTTCCTGCAAAAAGGACGTCCTGGATAAAACACCGCTTGATTCTTATACCGATCAATCTGTATGGAACGATTTAAGTCTTGCAGAGGCTTTCACCAATAATCTCTATAATATCCTGCCCAACGCTGAGCACAACTGGGATAATACCACCAACAGAACATGGGCTTTATCTTCAGCTTGCGATGAAGCCTACAACAAGTTTGACGATTATAATGCATCGGTAATGAATTCGGGTACGCTGACGCCAGACAATCTGGGAAATTTTGATATCTGGGCTTCAACCTATGGTATTATTCAGAACTGCAATATCTTTTTATCGAAGATTGATAACGTTCCGGGTGATGCAGCGCGCCGCGACAGGTTAAAAGGTGAGGTGACTTATTTAAGGGCTTATGCCTACTTTAAGTTAATCAGAGATTATGGCGGCGTTCCCTTGATTAAACAACCCTTTGATTTAAACAGCAACTTTGAAATGAGCCGCAGTAGCTATGATGAATGCTCAAATTTCATTTCTGATGAACTGGATAAAGCTTCTGAACTGCTAAAAAAACAAAGTTCAGCTACTTATGGAAGAGTTACCACTGCTGCCGCTCTTGCGCTAAAATCTACCGTTCTTTTATATGCCGCCAGTCCACAGTGGAATGCAAGTAACGATCAGGCAAAATGGAAAAGAGCGTCAGATGCTGCCAAAGCCGTAATCGATTTACCATTTCAACTATTCAAGGGTAATTATGCTGATATTTTTACCACTAAAAATTCAGAATTGATTATGGTGCGCTTAACCAATAAACAGTATATGTGGAGTGCTTTCCAGGGTGTAGAAATGTTTTTATCCGCCAGTGGCTACCATGGCTGGGCTTCGTTTGCGCCAAGCCAAAACCTGGTTGATGCATTTGGAACCCAGGATGGTAAAGACATCAGCGATCCCACCTCAGGCTACAATCCGCAGCAACCTTACCAAAACCGCGATCCCCGTTTTTATCAGGACATTGTTTATGATGGAAGACCTTATGGCAAGCCCGAGTTCTTTAAAGACCGGTACAATGTAGGAAGCACCAATGCCGCAGAATTTTATGAGGGGGGATTAGATTCGCCACAAGGCTGGGATAAATGGAACAATAGTGTAACCCGCTATACCTTCAGGAAATACTGCGATACCACCTTTAACTTTAACAACGAAACCCAGACTAATAAATTCTGGGTAATCAGCAGATTAAGCGAAATTTACCTGAATTATGCCGAAGCCCAGTTTTACCTTGGCAATAATGCAGCTGCGATTCAATATTTAGATTTGATCAGGGACAGAGCGGGTATAAAAACTAAGCTTCCGGCCGGCTTATCAGGCACAAACCTCGAAAATAAAATCAGAAATGAGCGACAGATTGAACTGTGTCTGGAAGGACACCGCTATTATGATGTCCGCCGATGGAAAATTGCCAGTATCACCGAAAATAAACCGTTAATGGGGGTGATCATTACCAAAAATGGTAATACCGGCAAAAATTACAATTATACCCAGGTACAAACCAGGGTATTTAAACCTCAACACTATTTATTGCCTATCCCTAAAAGTGAAATTAACCGGACAAAGTTAAATCAGAATCCAGGTTATTAATTAAATGGCAGGAATGATTTGCTTTGCAGATCATTCCTTTGCTTATTTTAGCTTCAGTAATTTTTGCTTACCCCATAAATAAACGGGCAAAAACACCCGACATTAATAAAAAATACCTTAGTTTTAATGATTTTCATTACCTGTTAAGGATTTAGATAAAACTTATAACTGTAAATAACCTGAAACAAGTTTTATCTGTAAATAAATTAATCCCGACTAACCGTTCCGATATGCTCACTATTTTTGAAAAGATTCAAGAACTCGAAGAAATACCCTCTTACTCTAAACATGAACAATTTGTTCAGGGCATCATCAATGCAATTGATGAAAAAATCATCTCAAAAGGTGCCCCACTCCCTTCGATAAATGTGCTGATCAAAAAGCTGGGCTTTGCAAGGGAAACAATTATGAAAGGTTACAGGGAACTTATTAGCCGGGGAATAGTCGAATCTAAAAGCAGACTTGGGTATTTCGTTGCAAACGACGACACCGAACAAACGCTTAAAGTAGCCCTACTGATGTACCTTATCGACTCCTTCCAGGAGCAATTCTATAGAAATTTCAGAAATGAACTTGGGCCGAACGTGCATATTGATGTATTTTTTCACCATGGTAATATCACAGTTTTCGAAACGATGCTTGATATGATTAAAGGGAAGTACGGTGTGTATGTCATTTCACCAATCCCCCATCCCAAAACAAAGCCTCTGCTCGAAAGCCTGCCTGCCAACAAACTCATTATGTTTGATCGTTACGAACCCCTGGCAGGTGAGTTTAACTACATTACTCAGGAATTTGAGCAGTCTACCTATAAAGTACTTGCTGAACTTGCGCAGACCATAAAGAAATTTGATGAAATGATTCTTTTTCATACGCCAGGTTCGCTGGATCCTATTGAAATTATTAAATCCTTTAAAAAGTTTGCCAAAGATTTTAAAGTAAATACCAGCATATTAAACGAATATAAACCCGGCAGTGTTGAAAAAGGCAAAGTTTATTTCACACTAGACAATTCAGAGATATGGAAAATCATGAAAGACTGTGAAATTAAGCACTTAACACTTGGCCAGGACATTGGCATCCTATCCCATAACGATGAAATTGTTAAAGAGATTGTTGGTGGTGGCCTCACTACTTACTCAGCAGATTTCTCATTAATGGGTAAAAAGGTAGCTCAGGCAGTATTGAAAAAAGAGAAAGTACAGGAAATTATCCCTACCGTACTCATCAGAAGAAAATCTTTATAATCCCCTCAAATGAACTCCATTGCCTTCATTACTTTTATTGCAGTAACGTTTCTGGTAGGATTAATTTCCTGGTTTAAAACCAGACGCCATAAGATAACAACCTCAGCGGGGCTTTTTCTGGCTAACCGTACATTGAGTTTTACCGCAGTTGGTAGTTCACTTTTTTTCACCAATATCAGCGCCGCCGAGTTTGTAGGTAGTAGCGAATCGGTTTACCGAAACAACATGACAGTGATGGCCTGGGGAGTAAGCTCTGTGTTTGCCATGCTGGTGGTGTCTGAATTCGTAATTCCGGTTTACCTCAAAGGAGCCATGTCAACCACGCCCGATTTTTTGGAAAACAGGTATGATCCATCAACAAAGAAATTAGTTTCCATGCTGTTCCTGATCAGCTATATGGTTAACCTGTTACCCATTGTGCTGTATAGTGGTGCTGTTGCATTAAATGGCTTATTTCACTTTTCAGAAATATGGAATATCAGTTATGCCAGTAGTATCTGGATACTGGTTTGGTGTATTGGTTTGGTTGGCAGTTTGTATTCTATTTTAGGTGGCTTAAAGGCTATTGTAATCTCCGATCTGGTTTTAGGGATATGCATGTTTACCGGCGCATTGTTATTGGCTTACTTTGGGTTAAGCCGTGTTGGTAATGGCGATCTTCAGCTGGGGCTACACACTATCCTTAATTCAAAAACGGAACATCTTAATTCGATAGGAACAGCTGCTGATGCCATTCCCTTTTCAACAATTTTTACGGGAATGATTTTAATGAATCTTTTTTACTGGGGTACCGAACAGGTTATTGTTCAACAAGCCCTTGCCTCGTCTGATTTGAAAACCAGTCAGAAAGGAATTGCACTGGCCTGCGCCGGAAAACTCCTCGGCCCACTCCTTTTTATATTACCCGGAATTATTGCTGTTCATTTATACAGCAAAGTACAAAATACCACCGAAGTATTTTCAATGGTAGTAAGTGATGTATCTCCTCCCGTACTTAGCGGTTTTATTGCCGCAGTTATTTTCGGAGCTGCTATTACCTCTTTTTCTCCTGGTCTTAATAGTGCCAGTACACTGTTTACCCTAAACCTTTATAAGCCCTTTAAAGAAAAAAAAGGTATAGTGGTTACCGAAAAAAGCCTGCTCAGAAACTCAAAAAGATTTGAGATGTTCGCCTCGCTACTGGCCATGTTTATCGCGCCACTGATTATTTTCTCCAATGATAATTTTTACACCTTTATGCAAAAGATGAATGCCGCTTTTAGCATTCCCATTTTTACCATAATGTTTGTTGGTTTTGTAACCAAAAAAGTACCTCCCATTGCCGCTAAAATAGGGCTCGTATTTTGCCTCTGTGGATACATCTTTACCCAAATATTTTTTGATACCGGTATTCATTTCCTGCATATCCTGGCTATACTTTTTGTATCGACAACTGTAATTATGCTCCTAATTGGAAGACTCTACCCTATGCAAACTGCTTACCTGCCACAAGACAAAGGGGTTGTGGATTTAAAACCATGGAAAAACCGTCACTGGATTAATGCCCTTTTACTAATCATCATGATCTTGCTTTTTGTGGTATTTTCTAAAATAGGTATTGTAAAAAGTTAGTTTAGATAGCATGATCAAAAACTGATAGAATATTAAAGTTGGCGAGTTAAAAGAGGTTTTCGACGTCTTGGAGGAAACATTTAAAGCGCACGAAATTGATTTTTATATGATCGGGGCCATAGTGCATTGCAATGCAATTTTCATAGGCCTTTTAACTTTATATTGCGACAATGAAACATCGCTTTGAGCTGGAACTAAAAGAATTAGTTTCCGATTATGGGTAATTAAGGATTTTCATTGCTTACTCATATTTTGCCACCTATTGAACTCAGATGGGCTCACCCTATATCTCGCAAAATTCCCCTCATGTAGGGATAAAATCTCACCCTCTACAGCTTCGATAAATTCTTTTCTGTCCTCGGCTGGAACATCCTCTGCACTGATTCTAATGTACTCCAACATATTCTTATTGGTATCTGCTTTCAATATGATAGCAGTAATGAGCGCCCTAATGGCTATACGATACTTGAGTTTAAAGACATCAGGCTCGCCTAAAGATTGTCTAATCACCTTATATTTAGCAGCAGAACGCTCGTAGGACCAGATGAATACATCTCTTAGGAGACTGATATCATTTTGTTCGTAAATAGCTATTGTGCCCTGAAAATATAAATCCTCTGGTACATCAACGAAGGACAAGGGGGAAAGGTTTCTTTTAATCAAGGGAATGTTCGCAGCTAATCTAGAAACACGCTTATTAACATCATCGAAGGGCTGTAAATAAGGTAAATGAACCATCATGAAGAAAGATTGCTCAAAGGGATCCCTTATTTGGCTTACCTTTTCCAAAATGAGATCAAAGTATTCTGCTATACTTTGTGGAATTGCCAATGGTGTAAATGATGAGCCGGTAATCCCTACTGCCATTGACCTCAGTCTGCCTGGTGCCTCTGGATCAGGCAGTAAATTATTGGCTAACATTGCATGCAAATTGAGCAGGGTATATCTATTGTAACCTATTTCATCCGCGGTCTGAACGATGAACTCTATTGCATCCTTATGATTTAAAATCATTTGAGATTCTTTTGCTGATTTCTCGTTGTCTACTTCGCCAAATTCAATTAATCGTTGAGTATCGAGTAAACTATAAGTATTTCCTTCCAGCCGGCTCGAATTCCATGACAAGTCTATTAATAAACGATTAAAAATTTGCTGTGCATACGTCCCAGGTGCCTGTTCTAGCTTGCTATTGCCTATCTCTGCTAGGTGTTTTTTTTCAGCTATAGAAAGATAACTATCAATATTTGGCCTATAAGATTTTAGAAAATCCTGCTGATAGCCCACGGGTTTTTTTTGCTGAATCGGAGCAGTTACTAAAGCCAAGGCCTTTTGCCCTTTTTCTGACAAAGGGATTAAGGTTTTCTGTTCGACTATCTCTCCTTCGCTCCCATATCTACCGTTTCCTTTAATTAAATGATATTTCGTGGCCCTAGCGGCACCAATAATTTCAACTAAATTGTTCTCGACTAATTCCTGCAACCAGCGCTGTAGTGTCCTTTTAGTAATACCACCATTAAAGGCATTGTAGACTTCATCTACTCCTGCTCCATCAGGGAAATTTGCTATTAGATCTAATAGCCGCAAATCACGTTCTCTTTTGTTCATATCGCGACATTTAACTTGTATTGCGACAAATATAACTTATTTTTTGTCGCAATACTAAAGTATCGCGACATTTTAAGCATTTTTTGTCGCGATACTTTAGTATTGCGACATTTTTTTTGTCGCGATAATTAGAGATTTAAGGTATTAGCTAATTCTATGAGGGTACAACCGTCCTTAGCTTTTGCCTAGATTTAATCAGTTACATTCTATTTTTTCTGTAAGAAGATATAAGCCAATGTCGAGCAAAGTTATTAGGCTAGCTTTTTAATTAGAGTAATCATCCCCGTTTCAACGTCTATATTTACTAACTCCTTGCGGTGGTCCGCATATTTCTCGATAAACAGATCCTGTGAGTTACACAGCTCGTTCTTGTTTCGTATTTCACTAAAACTGGTTCTTGGCCAACGTTTAAATATGCCAATAACCCAAGAGATCTATAGGAACATTTATACCTTCCTTAAACATATATACTTCTCTCTAACCTTCGGATTTCGAACATCTACTATTTCCATATGCCCCAGGGTACTTAGAGCTGGTCAGTCAAAGGAAGGGGAAGATATTTCAATTGCAACTGGTGACATTCTAATGGAACTTACATTCTACATATTTTTCAGGGGAAAGAAGTGTTTAAAAAACAGATGATCATTAGCTGTTTTGATCAACTGGTTTTGTTAAGGTTAAGTAGTATGGCTTAATAACTTTAATTGGAGTTCTTTTCTTTCCAAACGATCATGGGAATTGAACCATACAATGATTTTGGCCAAATAAAACCTATTTTTAAGATGAATTAGATCTGTCCGTTTGGGCAACTTATTCATTTATTTATCGAAAATTGCAGAACGCGTGCCAATATGACGGAGCTTCGATACTTAAAGCACCGCTATATTGTCGCAATCCCACCTCACGGGTGTTCTTTAATCCTCGTTAAATTTGAATCATGATTTAACCTAATTTAAACAACATGAGAAAGATCAGGATTTTCGAACATATTTCACTTGATGGAGTAATAGAACACGATGGCGACTATACTTATGGCGCATGGACTACCCCATACCGCAGCCCTGCAGGAGCAGCAATGCTTTTAGAAACCTATGGCGCAAACTTCGATTTACTACTTGCACGCCATACTTATGATATATTTAGTAGTTTTTGGCCAAATGCCGGAGATTCTCCAATGGCAAATGCAATAAACGCTGCAACCAAATTTATTGTAACCCACCGGCCAGATAGCCTGGAGTGGGGACCGGTTGAAGGCCTTAGTGATGACGTTGTGGAGGCTATTCGTAAACTCAAATCAACCGAAGGACCAGACCTAATTGTCGTAGGCAGCTCTTCGCTAACTTCATTAATCCTTGATGAGGGATTAGTTGATGAGGTAATACTGATTACCTACCCGGTTTTGCTTGGCCGAGGTAAACGCTTACTGGCAGATACAATTGATGCCCGAGAACTCATTTTTGTTGATTCGAAAGCTACCCCCACCGGTTTGCTGATCAATACCTATAAACATATTGGCCCGCTCAAAAAATAAAATCCTGTATAGGCATATCAGTTAGTACCGAGCTTACTGATATGCCCGGATTTACGCTCTCATCCCCATAACCTTTCCACCCTTTGGAAAATCGAATGATTTCAGCCACAGTTTTTAAGAGCTGTAATCATTTTGCAGGCAGTTTTATCGAAATAAGGATATTTTATAAAAAGACCAGTCATTTTTCGCCCGATTTAAAACGGCGTTCGTCGAGAAGTTACAGCCGTTGGTATAATACGTCTGGAACCGCTGAAACGTTTCCCATCTCTTGC
>Ga0308165_1000726_pt1 | contig 53848 bp, 43 predicted proteins | sample PhyWR2_FD_201032 | JGI IMG/M metagenome (GOLD analysis project Ga0308165, IMG submission 201032) | Phyllosphere microbial communities from UC Gill Tract Community Farm, Albany, California, United States - DLSLW.R2 | ecosystem: Host-associated > Plants > Phyllosphere > Unclassified | place: USA... | reverse complement strand
TCATCATTGATTATTTATCACTTTGGCAGAGTAATTATCCTGTGCAATTTAAATAAGCGCGGATCGTTTTGGCATTCAGAATGCAGTTAATCAAAAAGAAATATAACTGGCATCATTCCTAAAAAAACATTATTCATCCGCTGGCTATTGACAGAATAATCGAGGCTGATTCACACGCTTTCAGGCACGCTACCGCCCTTGGCTTTCAGTTACCAATCCACTGACGAAACAATGTGTTATGGATAGACACCCTCTTAAAACTGGCTTTCGCGGATATATATACCCGGCGCATTCAGTCGCCAGACCGAATTGAAATTCAGCCCCGAAGACCAGTACAAAAATAGCAACAAGAAGATTTAGCATTTGATGCTGGGGGAATTGTTGCAGCTAACCTAATAGCAGGCAAGGAGACATCCGCCCTAATATTGGTTTTTAAGAATAATATTAAGCGCAAATTTTCGTGGTTTTAGGAATTTCTTCATATTGACTTATAGCGATTATAAATTAGCAGATGCGATATATCCGAATTATTACCCGATAGAGAAATTTAAACTTCCCAACGGAAATAATACGGTTATTGCGATGGGGTATTTCTTTTGCATTGATTAAGAGAAATCTCAGCATGGCATTGCAATTTTCGCCCACATTATCCATGATCGAAGTGTGACAAATGTCATATAACAAAAGGTACTGCAATTACTATGGAATGGATTGCCGATCCGTCAATCTGGGCCGGGCTGGTGACGCTTGTCGTCATCGAATTAGTCCTGGGCATCGATAATCTGGTTTTCATCGCCATACTTGCCGATAAATTGCCCCCGGCGCAGCGCGACCGCGCACGCGTAACCGGTTTGCTGTTGGCAATGGTGATGCGCCTGCTGCTGCTGGCCTCAATCTCCTGGATGGTCACGCTGACCAAACCCCTGTTTACCTTCCACGACCTGAGCTTCAGCGCCCGCGATCTGATCATGCTGTTCGGTGGGCTGTTCCTGCTGTTTAAAGCTACGGTCGAACTGAATGAGCGGCTTGAAGGGAAAGACAGTGATAACCCTACTCAACGGCGCGGTGCAAAATTCTGGCCAGTGGTGGCGCAAATCGTGGTCCTCGACGCGGTCTTCTCCCTGGATTCTGTGATCACCGCCGTGGGCATGGTCGATCACCTGGCGGTGATGATGGCTGCCGTGATTATCGCCATCACCCTGATGGTCATGGCGAGCAAGGCGCTGACCCGTTTTGTGAACAGCCACCCCACGATTGTCATTCTGTGCCTGAGTTTTCTGCTGATGATTGGCTTTAGCCTGGTCGCAGATGGTTTTGGTTTCTCTATTCCTAAAGGCTATCTGTACGCGGCGATTGGGTTCTCGGTCATTATTGAGACGCTGAATCAGCTGGCGATTTTCAATCGACGCCGTTTCCTGTCGGCTAATCAGACGTTGCGCCAGCGGACTGCCGAGACGGTTTTGCGTCTGTTGAGCGGCAAAAAAGAAGATGCCGAACTTGATGCGGAATCTGCATCATTGCTTGCGGATCACGACGACAGTCAGATTTTTAACCCGCAAGAACGCCGGATGATTGAGCGGGTGTTGAATCTGAATCAGCGCTCTGTCAGCAGCATCATGACCTCGCGCCACGACATCGAGCACATTGACCTCAACTCACCCGAGACGCAGATACGCGCGCTGCTGGATAAAAACCAGCACACCCGCGTGGTCGTAACGGGCGGCGATCAAGAGGACGATTTGCTCGGCGTGGTACACATCATTGACCTGCTGCAACAGTCTTTGCGCGGCGATCCGCTGGATTTACGTGTGCTCGTTCGACAACCGCTGGTATTCCCCGAAACATTGCCGCTGCTGTCTGCGCTTGAGCAGTTCCGTAATGCGCGGACCCACTTTGCCTTTGTGGTCGATGAGTTCGGGTCAGTCGAAGGGTTGGTGACGCTGAGTGATGTGATGGAAACCATCGCGGGTAATCTGCCGAACGAAATCGATGAAATTGATGCTCGTCATGACATTCAGAAAAACGCTGACGGTTCCTGGACGGCGAACGGCCATATGCCGCTGGAAGATCTGGTGCAGTATGTTCCCCTGCCGCTCGATGAAAAGCGTGAATATCACACCATTGCCGGATTGCTGATGGAGTATCTACAGCGTATTCCGAAGCCGGGTGAAGAAGTTCAGGTGGGTGATTACGTATTGAAAACGCTACAGGTCGAAAGCCATCGCGTACAAAAAGTGCAGCTGATTCCGCTGCGCGGTGAAGATGATTTAGATTACGAAGTGTAAAACAGAGCCGGGTAAGCGTTTGTCGCGCTTGCCCGGCGAGAAATCAAAGCTTATCTATCAGCTTTTTCACGTCCTTGCCATTTTGCGAATCTTTGTTTTTGTCCGCCCAGTCATTCAGACGACGCTTCGCTTCATCCTGGAGGTGTTTACGCAGAATCTGGTCAACCTGGAGGCTGTAGCTCAGCTCCTGCCATTTACCGTAGACGTTCAAAGGAATAGGCGTTTCTTTCAGGAAATCGATGAGCTTGCCTTCCCCTTCCCAACCGGCCAGAACACGGACGTTGAATCGCGTATCCGTCGTCTCTTTCACCAGATCCATGGTGCCTGTGCCCGTCATATCCAGAAGCGAAGATTGCCCCTGCATATTATCGAGCTTCAACTGGCCGTCATCCAGCGTCAGATCGGCCGTAAAGCTGTCGAGCCGCGTCGCGCTGTCATAATTTTCAGTGGCTTTAACGCTGCTGCTGCGTTCCACAGCCTGCTGTACAAGCTGCTGGAAGTTCAGGCCTTCCATGCGGCTATCGGCCAGGTCAATATGCGCCGTCCCCTGCCAACTGCGACGAAATGCGTCCGCATCAATTTTATCGCCGGAAAAATCACCCGCCATCGTCAGATTGCCGGTCAGCGCGATAGGATAATTGAAGGCTTTGAGGATGGTACCGATCTCAATGTTATCAAGACGCGGCTGGAACTCGGCTTTCGCCATTCCCTTACGCACATCCAGAAGACCAGGCAGCGAAATACGACCCGCGCCCATTTGACCACTCAGTTCGGAGATAACCAGCAGGCCATTATGGTTAAGCATCTGGCTGCTAACATGGGTGAAATCCATACCACGCCAGCGCACAGCGTTAGCTTTAAGCTGGATATCCGCGGTGAAGCTGCGTAGTCCGTTGTAATCCGGTTGCTCGACATTCGAGGCAATAACTGGACGTGTTTGTTTAGGCTGATTTTGCCCCTGCTGCACGGTCTTATCGTCGGTAATGACGGGTTGCGGCGCCAGCAGATTTTCCAGATTCAACTTATCAAACTGGAGATCAAAGACCCATTTCGGCTGGCCGCTCAGGACGACGCTGGCGCGCCCTTTCAGCGCACTGTCGTTCGCCTGCAGGTTAAGATTATTCAGCTCAAGCTGCTTCTGTTCTTCGCGCCAGACACCCTGCAAACTCCCCTGCCCGGTTATGCCCTGAGTAGGTAAATCGACACCGGACAACTGCCAGTTGAGCTGGGTGATATCCGCTGTAAGCTGATGCGGATAGTCGGACGCATTGACGTTCGCATTCATCGACAACGTCAAGTCGCGCTGATTTCGGTTGATACGCCCTGAGAAGTCAACGGTCGCCACATGATGTTCATCTTGTTCCATTTTGAGGTTGATATTGCGCAGTGTGACCTGCTCTTCATCCTCATGCTGGAACACCAGCACGCTATCAACTACTCTCAGGCTACCGATATCAAACGACCAGCCGGCATCATCAGGAACGTCAGGTAATGAGTTTTGACGAGGCGCGACCGGCGCATCCTCTTTGCGAACGGCTTCGGTTTGCGGCGTAAGTTGAATGACCGCGCCTTTCAGCATCACCTGCTCCACCTGCAACTGATGCGACAGCAGCGGCATTAAGGCCACGTCGAGGCGCATATTGTCTGCAGAGACCAGGGGAACGGAGGCACCAGGCGCTGTTAATGACATGCGCCCGGAAAGAATGCTGAGCTGCGGCCAAACGTGCCAGCGAAGTGACCCATCCAGCTTCAGTTCATACCCGCTTCGTGCTTCGACCTGCCGCACCATATAGCTGCGGAAATCATTGGGGTTAACCAGCAGAACTAACGCCGAAAGGCCAGCAACTAATACCACCAGCAAAATCATCAGCGTCGTAAGAACTCTTCTCATGGCATCCTCGGTGAACGGCCTAAATTCAGTCTTTATCGATACGACTGGCAACCGCGCCCTGCTGATCGCGATACTTTGCATCCTGCCGGCGGTTATAAGGACGATCGGCCGGGCCGGTTAACGGCTCGAAGCTCAGCGCACCGATCATCATTCCGGGACGCAATGCCAGCGGCAGTTTCCCGGCGTTGAAAAACTCCAGCACAATATGCCCTGACCAACCTGGATCGATACGGTGTGCCGTGACGTGAACCATTAATCCCAGACGCGCCAAAGAAGAACGCCCATCCAGCCAGCCAACCAAATCGGCAGGCAATGTGACGGATTCAAACGTGACCGCCAGCGCCAGTTCGCCGGGGTGCAGATAAAAAGCTTCACCTTCTGCCAGCACGATTTCGTCACTCATCACACGATCAAGTGCGGCGCTGACTTCATCTTTCGGCCCGCTCAAATCAATATAAGCAGCGGTATGGCCGCTGAACGTGCGGAATTTATTGCCCAGACGCACATCAACGGTCACGCCGTTAATTCGCTCCACGGGTGGACGCGGGGTGATAGACAGACGGCCTTCGTCCAGCCAGGCTTCTATATCACGGTCACAAAGACGCATGCCACTTTCTCCTTTGGTGCATCAGAACCTGAAGCCATACTGGCCTCAGGGCAAATCAGGTTATTTCTGAACGGTACACAATTTGCGCGAATTATTCAAAAAACTGACTGATTTTCGCTTTCAGAATATCGATAGCAATGCGGTTTTTACCCCCACGCGGCACGATGATATCGGCGTATTGTTTAGACGGTTCGATAAATTGCAGGAACATCGGCCGTACCGTTTTTTGATATTGCGCCATGACGGAATCCATCGAACGGCCACGCTCGTTGACATCACGTTTGATACGGCGCATCAGACAAATATCCAGCGGCGTATCGACAAAAATGGAGAAGTTCATCGCTTCGCGCAGGCGCGCGTCGGTCAGCAACAAAATTCCTTCGAGAATAATGACCTTCTTCGGTTCGATGTGAATCGTGTCTTGCGTACGCGTGTGATCAACGTAGCTGTAGACCGGGAGATCAATAGGCGTGCCGTTTTTGATCATTTGTAAATGCTGGAACAACAGACTGTGATCCATGGCATTGGGATGGTCGTAGTTGGTTTTTACACGCTCTTCCATCGACAGATGCGATTGATCTTTGTAATAGCTGTCTTCGGGAATGACGCCGATGTGTTCATCACCAACCTGATCGCGCAGTTCACGATAAAGCGTACTGGCAATAAGACTTTTACCTGAAGCCGATGCGCCGGCGATGCCGATAATGACGCACTGATGGGACTTATCAGTCATAAATTTAGCGACCTGATTAACCTGGATGTAAAGGAAGGACGACGCCGGAGCGTCAAACGCCGCAATTATAGGGATTTCGCTTGCGTGATACTAGTCGTAAGCGCAGCTAATGCGTGAGTCATTCCAAAGTCGCTCATTTCTCCCTGACGCAAATTTTGATGGTCAATTTTAACGCATTCATGAAGAAATTTCTGCTGACTAAGTATTTAATAACTCTATGATGACAAATTATGAGCAGTCGGCATATGAATTGTAAATTGTTTGTACTAGCATAATCCAAATTCAAATTTCAACTCGTCCGGACCTGGTTCCTGGCGGCATGGCGTCCCTGGATAAAGCGGTAATGAATAAACAATACCAGCGCGTTTTGGTTACTACCCCACATCCAGTCCTACGGCTTGTCAGTCTTGGTCTGGTAACGTTCATATTTACCCTTTTCTCGCTCGAACTGACTCGATTCGGAACGTTGCTGGCGCCGTTGTGGTTCCCGACTTCAATCATGATGGTCGCGTTTTACCGCCATGCCGGAAAAATGTGGCCGGGTATTGCCCTCGCCTGTTCCCTGGGGAATATTCTCGCTACAGGATTGTTGTTCAGTTGGGAATCACTTAACGTCTGGTACCCCGCGATAAATGCAATCGAAGCGTTCGTGGGCGCGCTGCTGCTGCGTAAGATGTTGCCCTGGTATAACCCCTTAAAAAATCTTGGCGACTGGATACGTCTGGCGATCGGCAGCGCCGCAATCCCGCCGCTGCTGGGTGGTGTGCTGGCCTGGCTTCTGGTTCCCAGCGAGGAGCCACTACGTAACTTTCTGGTATGGGTATTATCGGAATCTATTGGTGCGCTGGCACTTGTCCCGCTAGGGCTGCTTTTCAAACCTCACTATTTACTCCGCCATCGCAACCCAAAACTGCTGCTTGAAACGCTCGTCACCATGGCGGTCACGCTGGTGCTGTGCTGGGTTGCAATAACGTTCCTTCCGTGGCCATTTACCTGTGTCATCGTATTGCTGATGTGGAGTGCCGTGCGCCTCCCGCGGCTCGAAGCGTTCCTTGTTTTTCTGGTCACGGTGATGATGGTGTCATTGATGATGGCGACCAATCCGACTCCCATGACCACTCAAAATAGCGGTGTCATGCTTAATGCACCCTGGTTGCCGTTCCTGATGATGTTGCTTCCGGCGAACGTCATGACCATGGTGATGTACGCCTTTCGTGCCGAACGTAAACACATCACCGAAAGCGAAGAACGTTTTCGCAACGCCATGGAATATTCGGCGATTGGTATGGCGCTGGTCGGGATTGATGGCCAGTGGCTGCAGACCAACAAAGCCCTGTGTGAGTTTCTTGGCTATTCCCAGACCGAACTGCAGTCCCTTACCTTTCAGCAGCTGACCTGGCCTGAAGATTTACATACCGATCTTGAGAGTCTGGAGCAACTGGCGCGCGGTGACATCAACAGCTACTCGCTTGAGAAGCGCTATTACACCCGGAACGGCGAAGTGGTGTGGGCGCTGCTGACCGTCTCGGTTGTGCGTCATACGGACGGGTCACCGCTCTATTTTATTGCGCAAATCGAAGACATTAATGACCTCAAACACACCGAATGGGTGAATAAGCGCCTGATGGAGCGTATTACGCTGGCGAACGAAGCGGGCGGAATTGGTATCTGGGAATGGGACTTGCAGCCTGACGTCATCAGTTGGGACAAACGCATGTTCGAGATGTACGAAATCCCGGCGCACATCAAGCCGACCTGGCAGCTCTGGAACGACAGCATTATCCCCGAAGATCGCGCGTACGCCGAGCAGGTTATTCGCGATTCGCTGATGGCCCGAGTGCCCTTTAAGCTTGAGTTCCGCATTCGCGTGAAAGAAGGCGTGCGCCATATCCGTTCTCTGGCAAATCGGGTTCTCAATAAGCAAGGCGAAGTCGAACGGCTGCTCGGCATTAATATGGACATGACCGAAGTTAAGGAACTTAACGAAGCATTGTTCCAGGAAAAAGAGCGTCTGCACATCACGCTCGACTCCATCGGTGAAGCGGTACTCTGTACCGATGTCGATATGCACGTCACCTTTATGAACCCCGTTGCAGAGAAAATGAGCGGCTGGACGCAGCAAGAAGCGATGGGGCAGCCGATTTTGAGCGTGTTACATATTACATTCAGCGAAAACGGCCCGCCGATGGAAAACATTCACAGCGGCGATATGTCACGTTCCGACATTAATCAGGATGTTGTGTTGCACAGCCGCTCCGGAGGAACGTTCGATATTCATTACAGTATCACCCCATTAAGCACGCTGGACGGACAAAACATCGGTTCCGTTCTGGTCATTCAGGATGTCACCGAGTCGCGTAAAATGCTGCGCCAGCTCAGCTACAGCGCCTCGCATGACGGCCTCACTCACCTCGCTAACCGCGTCAGTTTTGAAAGCCATTTAAAGCGTCTTCTGCAAACCGTTCATGATACGCATCAACGCCACGCGCTGGTGTTTATCGATCTCGATCGCTTCAAAGCGGTGAACGATACAGCAGGACACGCTGCGGGCGATGCGCTGCTGCGCGAGCTCTCATCATTAATGCTCAGTATGCTGCGCTCCAGCGACGTGTTAGCCCGTTTGGGTGGCGATGAATTTGGTCTGCTGCTTCCGGACTGTAACGTGGAAAGTGCGCGCTACATCGCCGGGCGTATCATTCACGCCATCAACGATTACCAGTTCATGTGGGAAGGCCGTCTGCATCGTATCGGTGCCAGCGCCGGGATTACGCTGCTTGATGACAGCAACTATCAGGCTGCGGAAGTGATGTCCCAGGCCGATATCGCCTGCTATGCGTCCAAGAATAATGGTCGTGGCGTAGTGACAGTATATGAACCGCAGCAGGAACGAATTCACAGCGCGCGGGGCATGATGTCGCTGGATGAACAGTGGCACATGATAAAAGACAATCAGTTATTGATGACGGGCCGTAGCGTAGCCTCTCCGCGTATCCCAGAAAGCAGTAACTTCTGGCTGATCTCCCTGCGACTGTGGACCAGCCAGGGTGACGTTGTGGAAGAACAGGCGTTCCGTTCAGGTCTGATGGAGCCGGATCTGTTACATGCGTTGGATCGCCGCATCTTCCAGACATTTTTCCGCACTTTCGCCACGCAAGTCGCTACCAAGGGAATGGGTGTGGCGCTGCCGCTCTCGGCTGAAGGGCTGTCCAGCACGACGCTGGTGAGCGAACTGCTCGACTTACTGGAAAAAAGTCCTCTGCAGGGGCGCTTGCTGCATCTGGTTATCCCGGTTGAAACCCTGCAAAACCAGGACGTTCACATTCAGAATGGCTTACAAAAACTCCGTCTGGCGGGATGCCGAATCGTGCTGTGTCACGTCGGGCGAAACATGGATGTGTTTAATCATCTCACTCCGCACATGGCTGATTATCTGTTGCTGGATCCTGAACTGGTCACCAACGTTCACGGTAACCTGATGGACGAAATGATGGTTTCTATCATTCAGGGCCACGCCCAACGACTCGGCATGAAAACCATCGCTGGGCCAAGTAACCAGCCGTTGATGATGGATACGCTTTCCGGAATTGGTATCGATTATATTTACGGCGACTGCATTGCCGAGCCGCAGCCGCTAGAGCTGCTGCTTAATACCAGCTATTTCGCGATCAATTAGTCCGAAATCCTTACTCATCAGTCGGTTGTAAGTCTGGTGTCCAGCCGTCGGTGTACCAGATATGCAGCAAAGCATAGGAACGCCAGGGCTGCCAGCGCTGGGCATAACGGCGAATTTGCGCCGGGGTCATACCGGCAAAGCGCTGCTTTATCAGATAATCATCCGGTAAAAACACGTCTTTCGCCTGCCAACCGCGCAACGCCAGATAATTCGCCGTCCAGCGCCCTATCCCCGGACGGGTTTGCAGCGCTTTTATTCCCGCTTCAATGTCCTCCGGCGGTCGCAGCGGAAACGTCCCCTCCACGACCGATTGCGCCAGATGAATTAGCGACTCTGCGCGTTTAACGGGCATCCCGAGCGCCTTGAGCGCCAGCGGATCGGTACCTGCAAGTGCTGCGGCCGTCGGGAAACAACGGTATTCAGGAAAATCCTTCAGCGGTTCGCCGCACAACGCCACCACCCGAGACGCCAGCTTTGCCGCCATCGCTACGCTCACCAGTTGCCCGAGAATCGCCCGCACGCCCTGTTCAAAGGCATCCATTGATCCTGGCAAACGCAATCCAGGCCGGGCCGCCCCAAGGTCGCCTAACGTCGCGGCTATCTCCTGCGGGTCACAGCCGAGATCGAACAGTCGCTCGATACGTTCAAGACAGACCTGCGCAACGGGAATTAGTCCTTCGCTGAGGGTGACGCGTAACGTGCAACTGCCCACATCAGGTGTGACGCGAAACATCCCCTGATGCCCGCCATACGCGAAACTCCGCGCGTAACAGGTGTCAGTGACGGTTTCGATGCCCACCACCGCACGCGCATTCAGAAATCCAAACATCCATTGCCAGTCATAAGGCGGTTGCCAGTTCAGGGTATACATCGCTGCTCCTTTTCATCTGCTCCTCAGCATAAACCGTCTTGCTGCGCGCTGCCTTGCTTTCATATTCCAGTTGTCGCGAGCGTGACATTTCGCTAAAGTCTCGCCCCTTCTCAACGGCATGGGGACTTTGTCAGTGTTTATTGGATTTGACTACGGTACGGCAAACTGCTCAGTGGCAGTGATGGACAACGATCAGCCACGTCTGCTGAAAATGGAAAAAGAGAGCACCCTGCTGCCGTCGATGCTGTGCGCACCGACGCGTGAGGCGGTGAGCGAATGGCTGTATCGCCATCATCAGGTCCCCGCCACCGCGACGGAAACCCAGGCGCTGCTGCGTCGTGCCGTGAATTTTAACCGTGAAGAAGATATTGAGGTGACGCCGTCGAGCGTCCAGTTCGGATTAGCCTCGTTGGGCCAGTACATCGACGATCCGGAAGAAGTTTACTTCGTGAAATCGCCAAAATCGTTTCTCGGTGCCAGCGGACTCAAGCCGCAGCAGGTCGCCCTGTTTGAAGATCTGGTCTGCGCCATGATGCTGCACATCCGTCACCAGGCGCAAACGCAGGTGACGGAAACGATCACCCAGGCGGTGATCGGACGCCCAATTAACTTCCAGGGCCTGGGCGGCGATGACGCTAACCATCAGGCGCAGGGTATTCTTGAGCGAGCTGCGCACCGTGCAGGTTTCCGTGACGTCGTATTCCAGTATGAGCCGGTTGCTGCCGGTCTGGATTTTGAAGCCACGCTGCGTGAAGAAAAACGCGTGCTGGTCGTCGATATCGGCGGCGGGACCACCGACTGTTCTCTGCTGCTGATGGGCCCTGAATGGCACACGCGCCGCGATCGCGAAAACAGCCTGTTAGGCCACAGTGGTTGCCGCGTGGGCGGTAACGATCTGGATATCGCGCTGGCATTTAAAAGCCTGATGCCGCTGCTCGGCATGGGCGGACAGACCGAAAAAGGCACCGCGTTGCCTATTCTCCCGTGGTGGAATGCCGTCGCCATTAACGACGTTCCGGCGCAGAGCGATTTCTACAGCACCGCCAACGGCCGTTTCCTGAACGATTTGATGCGCGACGCACAGGACGGCGACAAAGTGGCGTTACTGCATAAAGTCTGGCGTCAGCGTCTGAGCTATCGCGTGGTACGTAGCGCCGAAGAGAGCAAAATTGCGCTCTCTGACGCCGCAGAACACGCCGTCACGCTGCCGTTTATCAGCGATGAACTGGCCACGGCGATTTCACAGCACGGGCTAGAAACCGCGCTGTCTCAGCCGCTGCAACGCATTCTGGAACAGGTGCAACTGGCGCTGGAAAACGCCAACGAGAAGCCCGACGTTATCTATCTGACCGGTGGTAGCGCCCGTTCACCGTTGATCAAAAAAGCGCTGGCGGAACAACTGCCGGGCATACCTATTGCTGGTGGGGACGATTTTGGCTCGGTTACCGCAGGGCTGGCCCGATGGGCGAAGGTAATGTTTAGTTAGTTTTTCTCTTTCCCGGTTTTGTGTGCGTCACCGCCGCAATGATGTTTTGCACAATTTACCCCCTCTCCATTTAGGGAGAGGGCTGGGGTGAGGGGGAATATGCAGCTCTGTTGTTCGTTCCGTTCACTTCATGTTTCCTGCTTTATTTTCACAGCAGCACTGGTGAACGTGCCAGGGTGGCTCATTCGCCACCACCCTGGCGACCCCGGCTCCCGGCAAGAAAATCGCCGCTTCGCGATACCCTCAGCTCATTCCTTCAGGCTTTCGGGTCGGGCACCAGCCTGCATCCATGCAGGCTATGCCCTCGCCGCGCGTCCCTGCGCGTCGACCCGGCCTTACGGAAACGCTTCGGCGATTTTCAGCCGGACCAGAGCATCGCTTTCATCACTTGATCTCCATACGCCTCTTTCCTGCTGCTAGAAAAAGGGTGCGCTTCATTCAGACAATTCCAGACAGTCCTTCATATTTCCTCCATTTTTCCGCGGCGTTACGTGACTAAACTAGTATCATTCCCCGAAGTATTCAGGATGAGAACGTATAACGATGAAAGGCCGTAACACATCACGCTGGGCAATCGCCGCAGGTATCATTGTGGTAGCGCTTGCCGCCGCCTGGTACTGGCACAGTCACTCCGCTTCGAATGAGGAGACAACGCAGCAACAGCGTCCCGCTGGCGGTGGCCGTCACGGGATGCGCGGTGGCGCGCTGGCACCGGTGCAAGCTGCCACGGCCGTCAGCAAGTCGGTTCCTCGTTATCTCACCGGACTCGGTACGGTAACCGCAGCCAACACGGTCACCGTGCGCAGCCGCGTTGACGGTCAACTGATGGCGATTCACTTCAAGGAAGGCCAACAGGTGAAAGCGGGCGATCTGCTGGCCGAAATCGATCCGAGCCAGTTCAAAGTGGCGCTGGCTCAGGCGCAGGGACAACTCGCAAAAGACAAAGCCACGCTGGCTAACGCCCGCCGCGATTTGGCGCGTTATCAACAGCTGGTGAAAACCAATCTGGTGTCTCGTCAGGAGCTGGATACCCAACAGTCGCTGGTCAGCGAAGCCCAGGGCACGATTAAAACAGACGAAGCCGCTGTCGCGAGCGCGCAGTTGCAGCTTGACTGGAGCCGAATCACCGCCCCGATTGACGGGCGCGTCGGCCTCAAGCAGGTAGATATTGGCAATCAGATTTCAAGCGGTGATACCACGGGTATCGTAGTGATCACCCAAACTCATCCTATCGACCTGGTCTTTACGCTGCCCGAAAACGAAATCGCAACCGTCGTTCAGGCCCAGAAAACAGGCCAACCGCTGGCGGTCGAAGCCTGGGATCGCACCAACAAAGCAAAATTGAGTGATGGCACGCTGCTGAGCCTGGATAACCAGATTGACGCGACGACGGGCACCATCAAGGTGAAAGCGCGCTTTAATAATCAGGATGACGCCCTGTTCCCTAACCAGTTCGTCAACGCTCGCATGCTGGTCGCTACGCAAGAAAACGCGGTGGTGATCCCAACGGCGGCATTGCAAATGGGTAACGAAGGCAATTTTGTCTGGGTGCTGAACAACGACAATAAAGTCAGCAAACACCTTGTGAAACCGGGCATTCAGGACAGCCAGACGGTGGTGATCAGCGCCGGACTCTCCGCGGGCGACCGCGTAGTGACTGACGGGATCGATCGCCTGACGGAAGGCGCAAAAGTGGAAGTGGTGGACGCGCACAGCGCCACCACGGCAAGCGACAAACCCGCGAGTCGTGAACACGCCAAACAGGGAGCGAACTCCTGATGCAGGTGTTACCACCCAGTTCGACAGGTGGGCCATCACGCCTGTTTATTATGCGCCCCGTCGCCACCACGCTGTTGATGGTGGCGATCCTGATCGCGGGGATTATCGGCTACCGTTTCCTGCCCGTCTCTGCCCTGCCCGAAGTCGATTACCCGACAATTCAGGTGATCACCCTCTATCCTGGCGCCAGCCCGGACGTGGTGACCTCCGCCATTACCGCGCCCCTTGAGCGCCAGTTTGGGCAGATGTCCGGCTTAAAACAGATGTCCTCGCAAAGCTCTGGCGGCGCGTCTGTGGTGACGCTGCAGTTCCAGCTGACGCTCCCGCTCGACGTCGCCGAACAAGAAGTGCAGGCCGCAATTAACGCCGCCACCAATCTGTTGCCGTCTGACCTGCCCAATCCGCCGGTTTACAGCAAAGTGAATCCCGCCGATCCGCCGATCATGACGCTCGCCGTCACCTCCTCCGCCATGCCAATGACGCAGGTGGAAGATATGGTCGAAACGCGCGTGGCGCAGAAAATTTCTCAGGTGTCCGGCGTCGGGCTGGTGACGCTCTCCGGCGGACAGCGTCCAGCCGTACGCGTCAAACTCAACGCGCAGGCGATTGCGGCGCTAGGGCTGACCAGCGAAACCATCCGCACAGCGATCGTCAGCGCCAACGTTAACTCGGCGAAAGGCTCGCTGGATGGCCCAACCCGCGCGGTTACGCTCTCTGCGAACGATCAGATGCAATCCGCCGATGAATATCGCCAGCTGATTGTGGCTTACCAGAACGGCGCGCCGATTCGCCTGGGCGATGTCGCCACCGTTGAACAAGGGGCTGAAAACCGCTGGCTCGGCGCGTGGGCTAACAAAGAGCAAGCGATCGTGATGAACGTTCAGCGCCAGCCTGGCGCGAACATTATCGACACTGCCGACAGCATCCGTGCAATGCTCCCGCAACTGATTGAAAGCCTGCCAAAATCCGTAAACGTAAAAGTGCTTTCCGATCGCACCACCAACATTCGCGCCTCCGTCAGCGACACGCAGTTTGAGCTGATGCTGGCGATGGCGCTGGTGGTCATGATTATCTATGTGTTCTTGCGCAACGTCCCGGCAACCATCATTCCCGCCGTCGCCGTGCCGCTGTCGCTGGTCGGCACCTTCGCGGTAATGGTGTTCCTCGATTTCTCGATCAATAACCTGACGCTGATGGCGCTGACCATCGCCACCGGATTTGTGGTCGATGACGCCATCGTGGTCATCGAAAATATCTCGCGCTATATCGAGAAAGGCGAAAAGCCGCTGGCAGCCGCGCTCAAGGGCGCGGGCGAAATCGGCTTTACCATTATCTCCCTGACCTTCTCGCTGATTGCGGTGCTGATCCCGCTGCTGTTTATGGGCGATATTGTGGGTCGGCTGTTCCGCGAATTTGCGGTGACTTTGGCGGTAGCGATTTTGATCTCCGCCGTGGTGTCGCTGACGCTGACGCCAATGATGTGCGCCCGCATGCTGAGCGCCGAATCACTGCGCAAGCAAAACCGCTTTTCGCGTGCATCTGAACGCATGTTTGAACGCATTATCGCCGCATACGGACGCATGCTGGAAAAAGTGCTCAATCATCCGTGGGCGACGCTAAGCGTAGCGCTCGGGACGCTGGCGTTAAGCGTAATGCTGTGGATTGTTATCCCAAAAGGTTTCTTCCCGATTCAGGATAACGGGATTATTCAGGGCACGTTGCAGGCCCCGCAATCGGTCTCCTTTGCCAGCATGGCGCAGCGTCAGCAGGCGGTGTCGGACGTTATCATGAAAGATCCGGCGGTCGAAAGTCTGACCTCGTTTGTTGGCGTCGACGGTACTAACCCGTCGCTGAACAGCGCACGCTTACAGATCAACCTAAAACCGCTGGATGACCGTGATGACCGCGTGAATACCGTGATTGAGCGCCTGCAAAGCGCGGTGGCTAAAGTGCCGGGCGTTGAGCTATATCTGCAACCGACGCAGGATCTCACCATCGATACCACGGTGAGCCGCACCCAATATCAATTTACGCTTCAGGCCACCAGCCTGGAGGCGCTCAGCACCTGGGTTCCACAACTTGTCGCTAAACTCCAGGAACTGCCGCAACTTTCAGACGTGAGCAGCGACTGGCAGGATAAAGGGCTGGCGGCATACGTGAACGTCAACCGCGACACGGCCAGCCGTCTGGGTATCAGCATGGCGGATGTCGATAACGCGCTGTATAACGCCTTTGGTCAGCGGTTGATCTCGACAATTTACACCCAGGCCAACCAGTATCGCGTGGTGCTGGAGCACAACACCGAGCAAACGCCGGGGCTTACGGCGCTGGATACGGTGCGCCTCACCAGCAAAGACGGCGGCATTGTGCCGTTGAGTGCGATTGCAACGGTTGAACAGCGGTTTGCGCCGCTGTCGATTAACCATCTTGATCAGTTCCCGTCGACCACCATTTCGTTCAACGTCCCGAATAACTATTCGCTCGGTGAAGCGGTTGAGTCGATTCTGAACGCAGAAAAAACGCTGAACTTCCCGGCCGATATTCAGACTCAGTTCCAGGGCAGCACGCTGGCGTTCCAGGCCGCACTCGGCAATACCATCTGGCTGATTGTCGCCGCCGTGGTCGCGATGTATATCGTGCTCGGCGTGCTGTATGAAAGCTTTATCCATCCGGTGACAATCCTGTCGACCCTGCCGACCGCAGGCGTTGGCGCGCTGCTGGCGCTGATGCTTTCCGGCAGCGAGCTGGACGTGATCGCCATTATCGGCATCATTTTGCTGATCGGTATCGTCAAGAAAAACGCCATCATGATGATCGACTTTGCGCTCGCCGCCGAACGCGAACAGGGCATGGCACCGCGCGACGCGATTTTCCAGGCCTGCCTGCTGCGTTTTCGTCCGATCCTGATGACCACCATGGCGGCGCTGCTTGGTGCGCTGCCGCTGATGCTCAGTACCGGCGTCGGCGCGGAGTTGCGCCGTCCGTTAGGGATTGGCATGGTGGGCGGTCTGCTGGTGAGCCAGGTATTGACGCTGTTTACAACGCCGGTGATTTATCTGCTGTTTGACACCCTGGCGCTGAAGATGAAAGCGCGTTTCCCGAAACGTGAAGAGGAGGCGTAAGTGAAGTTTTTCGCCCTCTTCATTTACCGCCCGGTCGCGACGATTTTGATTGCGGTCGCCATCACGCTGTGCGGCGTGCTCGGCTTCCGGCTGCTGCCGGTAGCGCCGCTGCCGCAGGTGGATTTCCCGGTCATCATGATCAGCGCCTCTCTGCCGGGCGCCTCGCCAGAAACCATGGCGTCCTCGGTTGCTACACCGCTTGAGCGCTCGCTTGGGCGCATTGCCGGGGTCAACGAAATGACCTCCAGCAGCTCGCTGGGCAGCACGCGTATTATTCTGGAATTCAATTTTAACCGCGATATCAACGGCGCGGCGCGCGACGTGCAGGCAGCAATCAATGCCGCGCAAAGCCTGTTGCCGAGCGGAATGCCGAGCCGTCCAACCTATCGTAAAGCGAACCCGTCCGATGCGCCGATCATGATTTTGACGCTGACGTCGGACACGTATTCTCAGGGTGAATTATACGATTTCGCCTCCACCCAACTGGCGCAAACGATCGCCCAGATTGACGGCGTGGGCGACGTGGACGTTGGCGGCAGTTCCTTGCCCGCCGTGCGTGTGGGATTAAACCCGGAAGCACTGTTTAATCAGGGCGTATCGCTGGATGACGTGCGCAGCGCCATCAGCAATGCCAACGTGCGCAAACCGCAAGGGGCGATTGAGGACACCAGCCACCGCTGGCAAATCCAGACCAACGACGAACTCAAAACCGCCGCCGAATATCAGCCGCTGATTATTCACTACAACAATGGCGCTGCGGTGCGTTTGAGCGATGTGGCGAGCGTCACCGATTCCGTCCAGGACGTGCGTAACGCCGGGATGACCAACGCCAAACCGGCCATTTTGCTGATGATCCGCAAGCTACCGGAAGCCAATATTATCCAGACGGTGAATAGCATTCGTGCCCGTCTGCCGGAGCTCCAGGAGACGATTCCGGCGGCCATTGATTTGCAAATCGCGCAGGATCGTTCGCCGACGATTCGCGCTTCGCTGGAAGAAGTCGAACAGACGCTGGTGATTTCGATTGCGCTGGTGATCCTGGTGGTGTTCCTGTTCCTGCGTTCGGGACGTGCCACACTCATCCCTGCCGTGGCGGTCCCGGTCTCGCTGATCGGTACGTTCGCCGCCATGTATCTGTGCGATTTCAGCCTCAATAATCTGTCGCTGATGGCGCTGACCATCGCCACCGGATTTGTCGTCGATGACGCCATCGTGGTGCTGGAAAACATTTCGCGCCATCTGGAAGCGGGTATGAAACCGCTGCAAGCATCATTGCAGGGCACGCGCGAAGTTGGCTTTACGGTGCTCTCCATGAGCGTATCGCTGGTGGCAGTTTTTCTGCCGCTGCTGCTGATGGGCGGGTTACCGGGGCGATTATTACGCGAATTTGCCGTTACCCTCTCGGTGGCCATTGGTATTTCACTGGTGATTTCGCTGACTCTCACACCGATGATGTGCGGCTGGATGCTTAAACGCAGCAAGCCCCATTCACAGCCGCGTAATAAAGGCTTTGGCCGCGTGCTGGTGGCGATGCAGGAAGGCTACGGCAAATCGCTGAAATGGGTGCTGAACCATACGCGGATTGTGGGGCTGGTGCTGGTAGGAACCATTGCGCTGAACGTCTGGATGTACATCACCATCCCCAAAACGTTCTTCCCGGAGCAGGACACCGGCGTGCTGATGGGTGGGATTCAGGCGGATCAGAGCATTTCGTTCCAGGCGATGCGCGTGAAGCTGCAGGATTTCATGAAGATAATTCGCGAAGATCCGGCGGTGGATAACGTCACCGGTTTTACCGGCGGCTCGCGAGTGAACAGCGGGATGATGTTTATTACCCTGAAGGCGCGCGGCGAGCGCAACGAAACCGCCCAGCAGGTGATTGACCGCCTGCGTGGCAAACTGGCTAAAGAACCGGGCGCGAACCTGTTTTTGATGGCCGTTCAGGATATTCGCGTCGGTGGACGTCAGTCGAATGCCAGCTATCAGTACACGCTGCTGTCCGACGACCTGGCGGCGCTGCGCGAATGGGAGCCCAAAATCCGTAAAGCGCTGGCGGCCTTGCCGGAACTGGCAGATGTGAACTCCGACCAACAGGACAACGGTGCAGAGATGAATCTGACCTACGACCGCGAAACCATGTCGCGGCTGGGGATTGACGTTGCAGCCGCCAATAGCCTGCTGAATAACGCCTTCGGCCAGCGGCAGATATCCACGATTTATCAGCCGATGAACCAGTACAAAGTGGTGATGGAAGTCGATCCCCGTTACACCCAGGATATCAGCGCGCTGGATAAAATGTACGTCATTAACAACGACGGCAAATCGATCCCGTTGTCTTATTTTGCCAGCTGGCAACCGGCTAATGCGCCGCTGTCGGTGAACCATCAGGGGCTGTCTGCCGCCTCGACGATTTCGTTCAACCTGCCGACCGGCTCGTCGTTATCCGAAGCCAGCGAGGCGATTAATCGCACCATGACGCAGCTTGGCGTGCCGTCCACCGTGCGCGGCAGCTTTGCCGGAACCGCACAGGTGTTCCAGGACACCATGAATTCGCAGGTGATTTTGATTCTGGCGGCAATTGCGACGGTTTATATCGTGCTGGGCATTTTGTATGAAAGCTACGTGCATCCGCTGACGATCCTTTCTACTCTGCCGTCAGCGGGCGTCGGTGCGTTGCTGGCGCTGGAGTTATTCGATGCGCCCTTTAGCCTCATCGCCCTTATCGGGATCATGCTATTAATAGGTATCGTGAAGAAAAACGCGATCATGATGGTGGATTTCGCCCTCGATGCGCAGCGCAACGGCAACATGTCGCCTCAGGACGCCATCTTCCAGGCCTGTATTCTGCGTTTTCGCCCGATCATGATGACCACACTGGCAGCCTTGTTTGGCGCGCTGCCGCTGGTCATTTCCAGCGGTGACGGCTCTGAACTGCGCCAGCCGCTGGGGATCACTATCGTTGGCGGGCTGGTGATGAGTCAGCTATTGACGCTTTACACAACGCCGGTGGTGTATCTGTTCTTCGACCGCTTGCGAATGCGTTTTTCGCGTAAAAACAGAACGACGGTAACCGAGTAAATGACCGATCTCCCTAACAACGTGCGCTGGCAACTGTGGATTGTCGCCTTCGGCTTTTTTATGCAGTCGCTGGATACGACGATCGTCAATACCGCCCTCCCCTCGATGGCGAAAAGCCTCGGGGAAAGTCCGCTGCATATGCACATGGTGATTGTCTCCTATGTGCTGACAGTGGCCGTGATGCTGCCTGCGAGCGGCTGGATGGCGGACAAAATCGGCGTACGAAACATCTTTTTCACCGCCATCGTCCTGTTTACCCTCGGTTCGTTGTTTTGCGCGAAGGCCGATACGCTGAATGAGCTGGTGATGTCGCGCGTTTTACAGGGCGTGGGCGGCGCAATGATGGTGCCCGTCGGGCGACTGACGGTGATGAAAATCGTGCCACGCGAGCAGTATATGGCGGCGATGACGTTCGTCACCTTACCCGGACAGGTTGGCCCGTTGCTCGGCCCGGCGCTGGGTGGGATTCTGGTGGAATATGCCTCCTGGCACTGGATATTCCTGATCAACCTACCGGTCGGCATTGTCGGTGCGATTGCCACATTATGGTTGATGCCGAACTACAAAATGCAGACGCGGCGATTTGATATTTTCGGCTTCGTGCTGCTGGCCGCAGGGATGGCGACGCTCACTCTGGCGCTCGATGGGCAAAAAGGGTTGGGGATCTCCACGCTCACGCTGTGTCTGCAGATCGTTATCGGGATCGCGTCCATCCTCTGGTATCTGTGGCACGCGCGTGACAATGACCGGGCGCTGTTCAGCCTGGCGCTTTTCCGCAACACCACGTATCGGATTGGCTTGTTTGGCAGCTTCCTCGGACGCCTCGGCAGCGGCATGTTGCCGTTTATGACGCCGGTTTTTCTGCAAATTGGGCTGGGCTTTTCACCGTTCCACGCCGGTTTGATGATGATCCCGATGGTGCTCGGCAGTATGGGGATGAAGCGCATCGTGGTGCAGGTCGTGAATTACTTTGGCTATCGCCGGGTGCTGGTCGTCTGCACGCTTGGCCTGGCGCTGATAAGCCTGGTCTTTATGGCCGTGGCGCTTATGGGGTGGTACTACGTTCTGCCGCTGGTGCTGTTCTTGCAGGGGATGATCAACTCGACGCGCTTCTCGTCCATGAACACGCTGACGCTGAAAGATTTGCCCGATGAACTGGCGAGCAGTGGCAACAGCCTGCTGTCGATGATTATGCAGCTCTCGATGAGCGTTGGCGTTACCGTCGCGGGGCTGTTACTCGGAATGTATGGTCAGCAACATCTGGGCGCCGACACGGCCGGTGCCCATCACGTATTCCTGTACACCTATCTCAGCATGGCGGTGATTATCGCCCTGCCCGCGTTGATTTTCGCCCGGGTTCCGAATGATACCAGCAAGAACGTCGTCATCGGCCGACGCAAAAGGAGTGAACGATGAAATTCTGGCGTCCCGGCATTACTGGCAAACTGTTTCTGGCGATTTTCGCCACCTGCATCGTTCTGCTGATCACTATGCATTGGGCGGTGCGCATCAGCTTCGAGCGCGGCTTTATTGACTACATAAAGCGCGGCAACGAGCAGCGATTGCAGGGGTTGAGCGATGCCCTGGCCGATCAATATGCCCTGCACGGTAACTGGCGCTTTTTACGCAATAACGACCGTTTTATCTTCCAGATTTTGCGCTCGCTAGAGCACGATAACGATGACGATCGCCCCGGCCCGGGCATGCCTCCGCACGGCTGGCGCACGCAGTTTTGGGTTATCGATCAGGACAAACACGTGCTGGTTGGCCCGCGCGCTCCGGTTCCGCCTGACGGCACAAAGCGCTCGATTACCTTTAACGGCACGCCCGTTGGCTGGGTGATTGCGTCGCCCGTCGAGCGGCTGACGCGCAATACCGATATCAACTTTGATCGCCAGCAGCGCCAGACCAGCTGGCTGATTGTCGCCCTTTCCACGCTGCTTGCCGCGCTGGCGACGTTCCCGCTGGCGCGCGGTCTTTTGGCCCCGGTGAAACGACTGGTTGAAGGCACGCACAAGCTGGCAGCGGGCGATTTCACCACGCGCGTGGATACACGCAGCCAGGACGAGATCGGCAAACTGGCCCAGGATTTTAACCAGCTCGCCAGCACGCTGGAGAAAAACCAGCAGATGCGCCGCGACTTTATGGCCGATATTTCCCACGAATTGCGTACACCGCTGGCGGTTTTGCGCGGTGAGCTGGAGGCGATTCAGGACGGTGTGCGTCAGTTTACGCCGGAATCGGTGACGTCGTTGCAGGCAGAAGTCGGCACACTCACCAAGCTGGTGAACGATTTGCATCAGCTGTCGATGTCCGACGAAGGCGCACTGGCCTACCAAAAATCACCGGTAGACGTGATCAATATTCTGGAAGTCACTACCGGTGCGTTCCGCGAGCGCTTCGCCAGTCGCAATCTGAAGATCGACCTGTCATTGCCGGATAGCGCCGTGGTGTTTGGTGACCCTGACAGGCTCATGCAGTTGTTCAATAATCTGCTCGAAAACAGCCTTCGCTACACCGACAGCGGCGGCGCGTTGCACATTTCCGGCGTGCTGGATGACCGGTCTTTCGCGCTGACCTTCGCGGACACCGCACCCGGCGTGCAAGACGCGCAGCTGGAAAAACTGTTTGAGCGTTTTTATCGCACCGAAGGTTCCCGCAATCGCGCCAGCGGCGGGTCCGGTTTAGGGCTGGCGATATGCGTGAATATCGTTGAAGCGCACGGCGGCTCGATTCGCGCGGCTCATTCGCCTTTTGGCGGGGTTAGCATTACAGTAGAGTTACCGCTGGAACGGGATTTATCGAGAGAAGCATGACTGAGTTACCCATTGACGAAAACACGCCACGCATTTTGATCGTGGAGGACGAGCCTAAGCTTGGGCAACTGTTAATCGACTATTTGCGTGCGGCGGGCTATGCCCCGTCGCTTATCAGCCACGGCGATCAGGTTTTGCCGTATGTCCGCCAGACGCCGCCGCATCTTATCCTGCTGGATCTGATGCTGCCCGGCACCGACGGTCTGACGCTATGCCGTGAAATCCGCCGTTTTTCCGAAGTGCCGATTGTGATGGTCACCGCCAAAATCGAAGAGATCGATCGCCTGCTGGGGCTGGAAATCGGTGCGGATGATTACATCTGTAAGCCGTACAGTCCACGCGAAGTGGTGGCGCGCGTCAAAACGATTTTGCGCCGTTGTAAGCCGCAGCGTGAACTGCAGGTACTAGATGCCGAAAGCCCACTGATTGTCGACGAAAGCCGCTTTCAGGCCAGCTGGCGCAGCAAATTGTTGGATCTGACGCCGGCGGAATTTCGCTTGTTAAAAACGCTTTCGCACGAACCGGGAAAAGTGTTCTCCCGCGAACAGCTGTTAAATCAGCTGTATGACGATTACCGCGTGGTCACCGACCGTACCATCGACAGCCATATCAAAAACCTGCGGCGCAAACTCGAAGCGCTCGACGCCGACCAGTCCTTTATCCGTGCCGTGTATGGCGTGGGGTATCGATGGGAAGCCGATGCGTGCAGAATTGCCTGACACACCCTTTATGAAAACCCGCCGTCTGGCGGGTTTCGCTTATTTGGAAGTCGCAGAATGATGCCGAGCGTCGTTAGTCTGGCTCGTGGTAAACCGCTTCAATATTATAGCCATCAGGGTCAAGAACAAATGCGGCGTAATACCCGGAGTGATACTGCGGCCTGTAACCCGGCGCGCCATTATCTTTCCCCCCTGCTTCGAGGGCAACACGGTGGAAGGCCTCAACTTGTTCTTTGTTTTTTGCGCTAAAGGCAAGATGCATTCGGGGCGTTGAGGGCGTGCCTTGCATTATCCAGAAACCGCCTCCCGGATCTGCGCCTTCGTCCGATTCGGCGGGGCCAAAACCAACAGCGGCTTCCGGGAATTCACGCCGGATAATATGGCCCAGGCTCGCCAGAACGCGCCTGTAAAACCGTTTACTGTCTTCAAGATGAGTGACGCTGAAACCGGTGTGATCAATCATTCCAATACTCCTGTCAGCAAAGAAGAGTATGCAGTTAAGCATTCATTCACTGGATAATGTTTGATTTGGCATAACAACATATGATTATAAATCAGCCAATTTTCTTCAGGCAGAATGCGTTCCACTTTGACAGGGGCATGATAAGGTTGATGTTTGTCCTCTCACAAAAAGGCTTTCAGCATGAGCAATGTGTTGCGAAAGAATTATCCCGAATTAGGTGAAGTAAAGGCGCCTTATGTCCATTCAGTAAAGCATGGTCAAACACTTTATATTTCTGGACTGACGGCATTTGGCACACCGGCGCAACATAAAGGCATCGCTGAGCAGGCTGAAGAGATATTCACCCAACTCAGGAAAATCGTCAGCGCGGAAGGCGCTGATTTCTCCGCACTGCTCAAAGTGACGATATTCATTACGTCTTTCGACGAGATCGATGCGCTACGTAACGTGCTGTACCGAAATTACGGTGACCACTTGCCTGCCAGCTCGCTTGTAGAAATCAGCCGCCTCTTTTCACCTGATCTCTCCATTGAAATTGAGGCTATTTTCGGCCTGTGATTCTCTGTTTACAGCCGAGCCGTGACCGCGTTCGGCTGTAACGTCATTTTTCAAACCGCCTTCAGAGCCGTAATGTCCCGTTGCCGCCTGTAGATTGACTGACCGATCTCCCGTCCGTTGTGTTCCAAATTCGAAATGCCTGACAGCGCGCTCCATGATGAGTTTCAGCCTGCCCGTTGCAATCCGCGAAGTAGCAAATTCAAGGCGTTAATGCCTTGTGTTAGCCGATTCTCACTCTCTTCACCGTCTGCAATCCAGAACGCCGCTTCTGCCAGGCTGCCGTAGATCAACGAAGCCAGTGCCTGCGGATCGGCGTCGTCAACGACACCTTGATGTATCAAATTGCCAATCAGACGCTGCATGGATTGCACGCAATAGCGTTGCGATTCAGGGGAGGAACCGCCCAACACTGCTTTTGCATCGCGCAAAACGATACGCTGAAATTCAGGTTCCAGCGCCATCTCGAGATATGCCCGACACCGGTTGCAAAAACCCTCCCACGGATCTTCAGCGTTATCAGAAATTGTCTGCAGACGCTGATCCATCTCATCGTCGATCTGATCCACGACAGCGGCCAACAAGCCTTTTTTGTCACCGAAATGATAATACAGCGCACCCCGTGTCAGCCCTGCCTGTGCAGTCAGGTCGTCCATCGAAGTTTCTGCGTAGCCATGTTCTCTAAAAACGTTCCGGGCCGTTGCTAACAGCGCGGCTCTTGTCTCTTCCATCTCGGCACGGGTACGACGAACCATAATGACTTCCTTACATACGGAGTGAATGATTGTTTACATACGAACCGTATGAATATAGACTCCTATTCATACGCAATGTATGTATTGTCGTCGCGCCACCTCGTTGTGGCAAGAAAATACTCACGGAGGGTGAGATGGCTAATCTGTATCGAGATCTTTTTTCTGAACCTGGCACGGCAAGTTTTGCCGTTGCGGGTCTGCTTGCGCGAATCCCCTTGCCAATGGCGGGTATCGGCATTATTACGCTGTTATCCGAGAAACACGGCGCCTACGGGCTGGCCGGGGCCATTTCCGCGACGTTTGTTCTGGCCTATGCCCTGCTATCACCGCAGATCTCCCGATACGTGGATCGTTACGGGCAGTCCCGCGTTTTGCCTGCGACTACGGCTATCAGCATCACCGGATTTTTCATCCTGATAGCCGGTTCCCACTGGAATATTGCCAACGGATTGCTGTTTATCGGTGCGGTGCTGGCGGGGTTTATGCCGAGTATGTCCGCCATGGTACGGGCACGGTGGACGGCACTGTACAGAGGCCAGCCCCGTTTACAGACAGCCTATTCACTTGAAACGGTACTCGATGAACTGACGTTTATTATTGGCCCGCCTCTGTCGATTGGCCTTTCCATTGCAGTATTTCCCCAGGCGGGTCTGCTGCTCGCGGCACTTCTACTGTTTTTGGGCGTTTTTGCCCTGGCTATGCAGCGTGGTACAGAACCTCCCGTTGTGGCGTTGTCATGTCACACCCCTGAATCGGGCTCGGTGATTCGGATGAAGGGCGTACGGCTGTTAACGATTCTCATGGTGGCGATGGGCGTTATTGTCGGCACGGTTGATATCGTGAGCGTTGCCTATGCCGAACAAGTGGGACACCCGGCTGCGGCGAGCCTGGTTTTATCGGCTTATGCCGTCGGTTCGTGTCTCGCGGGGTTGCTATATGGCTCGTTAACGCTGAAGACCCCGCTCTCTCGGCTGTTATTGCTGGGCGGGCTGGCAACCGCCGCAACTACCCTCCCTCTGATTCTGGTCACGAGCCTCACCGCTCTGGCGATAGCCGTCCTGGTGGCAGGCCTTTTTTTCGCGCCAACCATGATCGTGGCGATGTCGCTCATCGAACGTCAGGTATCTGAGCGTCAGTTAACCGAAGGGATGACCTGGCTGCTGGCTGGGCTAAATGTAGGGGTTGCGCTGGGTGCAGCTTTAGCCGGTCAGGTTGTTGACAGCAGTGGCGCGCGCGTTGGATTTACGGTCGCAGTCTGTGCCGCTGTCGTCGTCATACTGATGGCTTTTTTCAGCTATTTGACCTTCCAGAAGCAGGGTAATTGCGCCTGAGGCGATGCACATTTAAGGATCTGAATCATGAACACATTTTCAACTCTGCCCTCTGTTCGTAGTGCGTGGATGCCGGTCATCGCAGTTGGGCTGGCAACGTTTTCTGTTGTGACAACGGAAATGCTCCCGGTAGGTTTGCTGACAGCTATCGCCGGGACGCTCGGTGTCTCTACAGGAAACGCGGGGCTGATGATTTCCCTGCCTGCAATGCTGGCGGCATTATTCGCGCCGTTCGTCGTTATCGCATCGGGTGGAGTAGATCGACGCTTGATACTCTGTGGTCTGCTGGCGTTACTGGTAATAGCGAACCTGGCTTCGGCGCTGGCAACAGACCTGGTTATTATGCTGGCAGCCCGAACAGTTGTGGGTTTCTGTATGGGCGGAATATGGGCGATTGCAGGCGGGCTAGCGGCGCGCCTGGTTCCGGACAATGCGACTGGCCTGGCGACATCCATTATATTTGGCGGCGTGGCAGCCGCATCTGTGCTGGGTGTTCCTCTCGGAGCACTTATTGGCGACGCCATCGGATGGCGCTGGGCATTTGGCTGCATGGCATTTTTCAGCGCACTGGTGCTGGCACTCCATCTCTGGGTTATTCCGACGCTGCCCGTTACCGGCTCTGTTCACATCAGCCAGTTCGTTGCGCAACTGGGTAACCGGAAATTGCTGACAGGGTTATTGCTGACGTTGTTGCTTGTCACAAGCCACTTTGTGGCCTTTACCTTCGTACGCCCACTTTTAATTTCAGTGTCGGGATTTAATCCACAATGGATAGGCGCGATCCTCTTCGCTTACGGGATCGCTGGCGTTGTCGGTAACTTCGTTGTGGGGATCTGCGCGGCACGCTATACCACGCTGACTCTGATTGCTATTGCAACAGGTCTGGTGCTGACCCCGCTGCTGTTTTTAACCGTAGGGCACACAACCTTTGGTGGCGGGACGACCTTAATTTTCTGGGGCCTGGCATACGGTGGGCTGTCGGTCGGGCTGATGACCTGGATGATGAAAGCCGCCCCCCGTGCGGTGGAGATAGCCAGTGCGCTGTATGTCGGCGTATTTAATATCGGGATTGCGCTCGGGGCATGGGCGGGAGGAAAACTCATCGACACAGTCACGTTGAGAGATACGCTTTGGCTTGCCAGTGGGTTAGCGGTTGTCGCGCTATTTTCAGCAGTCATCGCGGGTCGCACTCGAGCTCAATCCTGATCTGTATGGCCAGCCCTGGCGCCCTGTTCCTCACCTCGAGTAAAGCCCTTTTTTGCTCCGAACAGACATCGTGCCGCCCGGGCTGTCCGTTTTGTGTCCAGGAGCGGACACTGCAAAATCAGGAGTAAACTGGCCAGCCTGGAGATGAATATGAGCGTAGGTCAGCCGGGATTTTTTACATGAGTATAAATTTCAGGCCGGGTGATACTCCATGCATAGTTTTCCCGATTAACGGGTTTATACCCAAATTTTTGATAGAGCCAGGGAGCTGTTGTTGTGAACAACATGATTCTGCGAAGCTGCTCAAACACTGGATGGTCATGTATGCATTCCATCATCCATCTTCCCAGCCCCTCTCCCTGATATTCTTCAAGAACATAGACATCACAAAGATAAGCGAATGTCGCGTAATCCGTTATCAAACGGGCGAAACCTATCTGGGTATCATAATGATAAACGCCGAAATTAAGGCTGTTTTCTATTGATGCGCCTACAATGGACAGATCAATCCCTTTAGCCCAGGTCGACCTCGTCAGATAGCGATGGATAGCCTGTACATCCAGTTTTTCCCTGTCTGTGCTTATCAGGTAGTTATCCTTATGCCACTCATGCTTCTCTGAAATGCTCACATACGTACCTGCTCATAAGGTGATGGGAAACCTGACCTTATCACTTGATGTAAAATCGTGCTATCCGTGCTGCTTCTGAATAGATAAACCTGCGGCGGGTATCAATGAGGTATCATGTCCGCTCCACGCTCATGGCAGATGCCCTTCCCATGTTAAAACAAGACGCACTGCCAGGGCACGCCGGAAACTCTTTTTTACGTCACAGGTTTAGCCTGCACTGCTTCAAAAAAATTACCGTTTTTGTTATAATGTTGCTCACTGTTTATTCACCTCTGCGGTGCCAAAAAGAACAAAATTCACCGCAACCCAGGACACTATAATGTTAGATTACCGCTTCCCGACAGCTTTGCAGATGGTTCTCAGCGTAGCGATGGCGGAGCAATCGGGTGAACGTTCGACGAGTACAATTCTGGCTTACGGGCTGGAAGCCAATCCGAGCTTTATCCGCAAATTAATGGTTCCGCTCACGCGTGACGGCATTATCGTCTCAACGCTTGGTCGCAACGGTTCCATTCATCTTGGCCGCCCGGCTGATAAGATCACCCTTCGCGATATCTATATTTCCGTAACGGAAGATAAAAAGCTGTGGGCGTCGCGTCCAGACGTGCCGGCTCGCTGCGTGGTCAGCGCCAACGCATGCTGGTACTTCAAATCTATCGCCGATGAAGCGGAGCAAGCGTCGTTAGAGGTTTTAGCTCGTCATACCGTGGCAAGCGCGCTGGAAGAAGTTAAAAAAGCCGACACCAGCGGCTGCGATCCGGTACCTGAAATTTGTACCCAGGTTAAAAAAGCGCACTAATCATTTCTTAATTGCGAAAAAAAACCGCCTTCACAGTGAAGGCGGTTTTTTGTTATCTGCAATACCCTACGCTGGCAAAACGTCCCTTTCAGCCTTGCCGCGCGTCACGAATTTACGCAGCGTCACGTAAAACACCGGCGTCAGGAACAGACCAAACAGCGTCACGCCCAGCATACCGGAAAACACGGTAATACCGGTGACGCCGCGCACTTCGGCACCCGCGCCGTGGCCGAGGATCAGCGGGATTGTCCCGGCAATAAAGGCGATGGAGGTCATCACAATCGGACGTAAACGCAGACGGCACGCTTCGAGTGCGGCTTCCATGATCCCTTTCCCCTGGATTTCCAGCTCGCGGGCAAACTCGACGATAAGAATCGCGTTTTTACAGGCAAGGCCCATCAGAACGACCAGACCCACCTGCACGAACACGTTGTTATCGCCGCCAGTCAGCCAGACGCCAAACAGCGCGGAGAGCATCGTCATTGGGACGATAAGTATAACCGCCAGCGGCAGCGTCCAGCTTTCATACAGCGCAGCCAGCACCAGGAACGCCAGCAGTACGGCGACCGGGAAGACAATTAGCGCCGTATTCCCCTGCGTGGCCTGCTGGAAGCTCAGATCCGTCCATTGAATATTCATCCCGTTCGGCAGGATCTGCTTAGACATCTCGTCCAGTTGCGTCATCGCCTGCGTGGACGAGAGCACGCGCGGATCGGCATCACCAATCAGATCCGCCGCCGGATAACCATTGTAGCGAATCACCGGATCTGGCCCGTAAGTGGTGCTGATATTCACCATGCTGCCGATCGGCACCATTTCGCCCTGATTATTACGGGTACGCAAGTTAGCAATATCTTCGACGCTGTCGCGGTACGGTCCGTCGGCCTGCGCCATCACGCGCCAGGTACGCCCGAACTGGTTAAAGTCATTCACGTACGACGAGCCCAGATAGGTTTGCAGCGTACCGAAAAGATCGGTCAGCGACACGCCCTGCGCTTTCGCCTTATCGCGATCGACCTGCACGTCCAGCTGCGGCACATTAGCCTGGTAGGTCGATATCGGGAAGTGCATTCCCGGGGTCTGCATAATCGAACCGGACATCGTATTCACCGCATTTTGCAGCGCACCATAGCCAAGGCCGGCGCGATCCTGGATGTAAAGCGAATAACCAGAACCCTGACCCAGCCCTAAAATCGGCGGCGGTAAAATGGAGAACCCAAAGCCCTGCTGGATTTGTGCGATTTTCGCGTTGATCTCAGCGTTAATTTCCGCAGCAGAATGTTTACGCTGGTCGAACGGCTTCAGGCCAAAGAAGACCGTCCCGGTATTTGGCGTGTTGGTGAACTGAAGCGCATTCAGCCCCGGAAACGCGACCGCATAATCCACGCCCTCGGTATTCATCCCGATTTCGCTCATTTTGCGAATCACCGCATCGGTGCGTGCCAGCGACGATCCTTCCGGCATTTTTACGCCACCAATCAAATACAGCTTATCCTGCGTCGGAATAAATCCGCCGGGTACGGCTTTAAACATGGCGCCAGCCGCGCAGAGCAGCAGCAGATAAACCGCAAATACCGCGCCACGACGTCCGAGCGTTTTACCCACCAGCCCCTGATAACCGTTCGAGCTGCGATGGAAAAAGCGGTTAAATGGCCGGAAAATCCAGCCGAACAGACGGTCAATCAGCCTGGTAGGATAATCTTTCGGCGCACCGTGCGGCTTCAACAACAGGGCAGCCAGCGCCGGGGAGAGCGTCAGTGAGTTAATGGCGGAAATCACCGTTGAAATGGCGATAGTCACCGCAAACTGTTTGTAGAACTGGCCGGTCACCCCGGAGAGGAATGCCATGGGGACGAACACGGCACACAGCACCAGCGCGATAGCAATAATCGGACCGGACACTTCGCGCATCGCCTGATGCGCCGCCGCAAGCGGAGCAAGGCCCTCTTCGATATTTCGCTCGACGTTTTCCACCACCACGATGGCGTCATCCACCACGATACCGATAGCCAATACCAGCCCGAATAAGCTCAGGGTATTCAGCGAAAAACCGAGCAGGTAGAGAATGCCAAACGTACCCACGATCGATACCGGCACCGCGATCAGCGGAATAATTGACGCGCGCCAGGTTTGCAGGAACAGAATCACAACCAGTACAACCAGCACCACAGCTTCCAGCAGCGTTTGCACCACCGCGCGAATGGAATCGCGAACAAAAACCGTAGGATCGTAAGGCGCTGCCCATTTCATATCTTCCGGGAAACGCGTGGACAGTTCGTCCATTTTGGCGCGCACCGCGTTAGACAAATCGATAGCATTCGCCCCCGGAGACTGGAAGATACCAATCCCGACCGCATCTTTGTTATTCAGCTGAGAGCGCAGCGCATAGCTGCCAGACCCCATTTCGATTCGCGCCACGTCGCGCAGGCGCACCAGCGAACCGTCTTGCGCCGTTTTCAGAATAATGTTGCCAAACTCTTCTTCCGTGTGCAGACGCCCCTGGGCATTAATGGAGATCAGGAAGTCGCTCTCTTTCGGTAGCGGCTCGGCGCCCAGTTGCCCGGCGGAAACCTGTACGTTTTGCTCCTGCATCGCCGTGACCACGTCCGACGCGGTTAATCCGCGCGCTGCCACCTTATTGGGGTCGAGCCAGATGCGCATAGCGTATTCGCCCGAGCCAAAAATCTGAATTTGACCCACGCCGGGCAGACGCGCCAGCTCATCCTTCACTTTTAAGGTGGCGTAGTTACGCATATACAGTGAATCGTATTTACCGCCGGGCGAGAACAGATGCACCACCAGCGTGAGCGTCGGCGACTGTTTCTGAGTGGTAATGCCTAAACGCCGCACATCTTCCGGCAGACGCGCTTCGGCCTGTGATACGCGGTTTTGCACCTGTACCTGCGCCTGATCCGGATCGGTACCCGGGCGGAAAGTGACGGTGGTCACCAGCACGCCATCAGAGCCTGCAACGGATTTCATGTACATCATGTTTTCAACGCCGTTGATCGCCTCTTCCAGCGGCGTTGCCACGGTTTCTGCAATCACTTTCGGGTTGGCACCCGGGTACTCCGCGCGCACCTGCACGCTTGGCGGCACAACGTCAGGGTATTCGCTCACCGGCAACAGCGGAATAGCGATTAATCCGGTGATAAAAATCAGAATCGACAGCACTGCGGCGAAAATCGGCCTGTCGATAAAAAAGCGGGAAAAGTCCATGTGTTGGATTCTCAGGTAAGGGATCAGTTGAGCGCGGTGCTGGCGGTCATGGCAACGGTTTTCGCGTTAACCGGCATACCCGGCATAAACACTTTTTGTAAACCATCGACGATCACTTTATCGCCAGGGTTCAGCCCTCGCTGCACGATGCGTAAACCGGCTGCCAGACGCCCCGGCGTTATATCGCGACGCTGTGCTTTACCTTCTTTATCAACGATATAAACATATTTGCGATCCTGATCGGTCAACACCGCTTTATCGTCGATAAGCGTGGCGTTGAATTCCGCGCTGCCCGGCAGGCGCACGCGGGCAAAGAGTCCCGGCGTGAACTGACGCTGCGCGTTATCCAGTAAAGCGCGCATGCGGATTGTGCCGGTACTTGGCGTGAGCTGATTATCAAGAAAATCTACTTTGCCCTGGTGGGGATAGCCATCCTCGCCGGTCAGGCCAATCTCAACCGGTAGCGCCATGTGATTGCTGGACGCTCCCTGCCCGCTGCGAGCGAGATTTTGATAGTGAAGATAGGTCGACTCATCCACGTCAAAGTAGACGTAAACCGTCTTCTGCGAAACCAGGGTGGTGAGCACGCTGGCGCTGTCGCCCGCGGTGACCAGATTCCCACTGGTGATCAATGCGCGGCTGGCGCGACCGTCGATAGGCGCGGTCACTTTAGTGAAGTCCAGGTTGAGCTGCGCTGTGTCAACTGCCGCCTGCGCTGCGCGAATATCCGCCTGCGCCTGCGTTGCGGCCGAACGGCGCTGCTCCCACTCTTCCCGTGAGACCAGGTGGGTATTGATCAGCTTATCGGTACGGTTAGCCTCACTTTGCGCGAGGCTGGCCTGCGTTTTGGCTCGTGCTAGCGATGCCTGCGCCTGCTCCAGCGCGGCGCGATAGGTTCTGTCATCAATCGTGAACAGCACCTCGCCCTTTTTCACTTCCTGGCCGTCGGTATAATTCACTTTATCAATGTAGCCGGACACGCGCGGACGTAGCTGAACGCTCTCTACCGCTTCAATCCGCCCGTTAAAGCTATCCCACTGGCTAATAGATTTCACAACCACGTCAGCGGCACTGACGGCGGGCGCAGGTGGCGCGGCGTTTTGCGCGACGCTGTTATCGCATCCGACGAGCACCACGGAGAGCAATATCGCGCCCAGCGCATTCAGATGAAAGTTACCCCAGGTTTTTTGCAGGCTCATTATTTTTATTCCGGTAATGGTAGCCGCCGGGCAAGACGCTGCGGGAGACGCCGCGCTACTTCCTTTGTCCGGGCTGGCTTAAGGCTATTTGTGTCGTTCATCGCCACAAAACTGTAACAGTTGCGAATACACTATCGCGGCGATTGTAGGAAGGCGCTTAATTAAGTGCAAGAATAATTGTTGCACTTTATGTGCTATTTGTATCGATGCTAAATGACCCGTTTCGGTCAAGAATTTAAATGCAACAATAAAACTTGCAATTAAAACAAAAACGCGCCACCCTTTAATGCAATAAACAAAGATACTTTTAGACAGGCTGCGTGGGGGTAACCAGATGAACACTGGCGCATTTATGCATGATTTACTCGACTGGATAGATAACAACCTGGACAGCCGTTTGGACATTGAGTCCGTCGCCAGGCGATCCGGCTATTCAAAGTGGCACCTCCAGCGACTGTTCAAAGAACATACGGGTTATCCCCTCGCCGGGTATATTCGCGCGCAAAAGCTGCAAAAATCAGTTGAACGTTTAACCCACAGCGATGAACCGATTCTGAACGTGGCGATCGCGCTGGGCTTTGACTCCCAGCAGTCTTTCAACCGCAGCTTTAAGCGTCTCTACGGTCAGGCACCTGGCGCATGGCGGCGCAGTATGGGTGGCCCACAAACGCAGCAGCTAAGCCTGCAATCCAGGTAGTGTGCCTTGCGGAATGACTCCCTCAGGAATCATTAGCCGCAATCGGCGGAAATGCCCTTTCGTATGCTGGCGATAAAGTTGTCACGGATGACATCCTCCCTGCCTGGGTCCCAGGCGATGCCCACCTTCCAGCTTATTGACTCCCCCGTTAACGGAATAATCACCCGTTCCGGCGGCGCGATATGCGTCACGCTGGTGGGCAGAATGGCAACACCAATACCCGCAATCACCATCGCGACGATAGTTTGGATATCGTCAGTCAGTTGAGTCGATGAGATGAAAAGACCGTTGTCGTGAAGAAAACGGTCAATCTGTGCATTTAACCCCCGTCCTCGCTCATCATGAAGCCGCAGCAGAGGGCGTTTCGTTAGCCACTCAGCGGCAGTCATTGTCGGCGACGCTGCGGGTGCAACCAGAACCAACCGATCGGTGAATAACGGCAGGAATTCAAGCGCCACGGGGGGAGGAACCCTGACAAAACCGATCTGCAACTCATCATTTTGCAAGAGCGCGTACTGCTGGAAGGACGGCAGATCCGTTAAGGACATCTCGACTCCCGGGTAGTCCCGACGGAAGTCTGCGATACAGCGCGGCGCCAGATAAAAGCTTGAAAGACCGAACCCAACGGAAATATGCCCCTCAACCCCTTTTACGACCCGCTCAGCATGCTGCATAAATACCTGGGTTTGCCTGACCACTTTTTCAGCCTCTGGCAGCAAACGCCTGCCACCGGCCGTCAATATTGCGCCGTGACGACCTCGTGAAAAAAGAGGCATATTCACCTGGGATTCGAGAAGATAAATCTGTTTGGTCAATGCCGGTTGCGAGATAAACAGCGCTCGCGCCGCATCGGCGTAATTTCCTTTTTCAGCCAGCATTAAAAAGGCTCTGAGCAACCGGGTGTTCATTTTTACATTCCAGATGGTTATCGAAATCAGAAATGATTTGATTATACAGTTATTGATAATCGTTATGTAATTCAGTGTCGATAACCACTGGAGAACATCATGAACCAACCTACATTCTTAAAGGCGGCAACCGTACAGTTTCAGCACCAGGCCAATAACAAAAAATACAACTTGCTGATAATCGAGAAATTTATTGAACAGGCGGCGCTTGAGCAGGTGAACATTCTCGTTTTCCCAGAAATGTGTATTACCGGCTACTGGCATGTCCCCAAGCTCACCGCAGCGGAGGTGTCGGCTCTGGCAGAACCGATTGCTGAGAGCGCTTCCCTGACGTTAATTCGCTCTCTGGCCGTAAAACATCACATGCTTATTGGCGTCGGTCTTATTGAAAGAGCCGACGATGGCCGCCTCTACAATGCATATGTCGCCTGTATGCCCGACGGCTCAATGCATACGCATCGAAAACTCCATGCTTTTGAACATCCGGCTATTAGCAGCGGGGACCGCTTTACCGTTTTCGATACGCCCTGGGGAGTGAAGGTCGGTATCCTGATTTGCTGGGACAATAATCTTGTCGAAAATGTCCGTGCGACGGCGCTGCTGGGTGCAGATATCCTTCTCGCACCGCATCAAACAGGCGGTACCGATTCCCGCAGTCCTCACGCGATGAAGCCTATTCCGCTGGCGCTCTGGGAAGAGCGAGAAACGCGCAAGGAAGAGATTACGGCCGCATTCAAAGGGCCAAGCGGCCGGGAATGGCTGATGAGATGGCTGCCTGCCCGTGCGCATGACAACGGATTATTCGTTCTCTTCAGCAACGGTGTCGGTGCAGATGATGACGAAGTGCGCACAGGCAATGCGATGATCCTCGATCCTTATGGACGCATCATCAATGAAACCTGGGCAGCTGAAGATGTGATGGTGAGCGCCGAACTGGATTTAAGCCTGCTTGCAATGAGCACCGGCCGGCGCTGGATCTACGGCCGCCGCCCTGATTTATACCAGATTCTGACACAGCCGCAGGGCTATGAACGTGATGCGATCAGCGCACGATTTTCAAATGTGACCCCGGCTCGCTAGAAATGTGAGCACTTTTTAGCTGCAACATAAAACCGGAACTGTTACACTGTATATAATTACAGTGCGAGGTGCGTATAATGGCTGTTGAAACAAAATTTGTTGTTGTAAGAAAAGGTGAAGAGAAAATGACATTTGCCAGTAAAAAAGAGGCTGACGCTTACGACAAGCTGCTTGATATGGCAGATGCGTTCACCGACTGGCTGTTGCAAAGCGGAATGCAGATGGATGAAACGCAGGCTGAAAATCTTGGCCTGTATCTCGCCGAGCAAAAAGAGACCGTGCAGCATATTCTGCGTACCAGCAAGCTTCCCGATCTCAATGCTCCAACGGCTACCGATAAAACTGAATCCGATGCGGCTGAAACGAAAAAAATCAGGGCAGTGAAAGCGGCTTGATTGCCAGAAAAACCTTCATCGCTCCGGAAGCCGTAAGCAGACATCTGCTTGCGGCTTTTTTCGTTGCCTGTTGGGATCCGCAACGAGTTGATGCCATTGTTTCATACTCAGAACATGAAAAAAGGAGAGGACGTGCGGGAAGGAATGAAGGAAAAAATCATCAGCATCTGTGATGCAAAAATTGCCTCTAAGGGAGGCAATGTTGGGCTCTCGTTTTATGCCTTTTTTGCTAATAAAAATGACGATCCTGAACGGCTTATGGAAGTTGCGCACTGGTGGATTATGGAAATGAAACTAGACCATTTTGAAAAGGCAGAAAAGATCAGAAACCTTGTATCAGCCATGTAACGTTATATAGCGCAATGGCCGGTATACGTGTGGGAATGCACACCGGGGACGGGCCAATGGTCATCCAGATGCTGCTTGAAGGACAGTGCGAGCCTGGGATTTCGGCGTATCCGATTACCGATGATCGTCTAAAAGCGAACAAGGCTGACATCATCCAATAAATAGAACGGGAGATGGCCTGGTATAATGTTGAATGGATAAAGTTATGGAGAACTGAGTAGTGGATATCACGATCGGCACTGCACACCCTAACCATTTTCCGGCGCTGCGTGCCATTGAGTTAGCGGCTTTTGAAACGCTGCGCGATGCAGGCGCTGTGACAGGTCTGCCTGTCGCAAACAGTTTCCAGGCCTTTAGTGATTTCAGTCGCGACGGTCTGCTGCTTGCGGCCTTTACGCCTGATTTAACCCCCGTAGGATTTGTCGCAGGTAAAATCATCAATTTATGGCTGCACATTGCTGAAATTGATGTGCATCCCCACTGGCAACGCCGTGGAATCGGCAGATTGTTGATGCAGGCGCTGCTCTCCACCGGACAGCAACGCGGTTTAACTGGCGCCACACTGACAACGGATAATCTGGCCGCTTTCAACGCCAGATTTTACGCTACGCTGGGTTTTGAGCCTGTGGAGGACCCCTCGTGTCCGCCGCATCTGATCATCGAGAAAGCAGAGGAAGTAAAACTTGGGCTGAATCCAGCGCGGCGCGTAGCCATGCGTTTGAATTTTTAACCAGCGGGATGAAACCGCGTTTTCACTTTTTCTTCGGTATATAAACGCGGTTGCGGCGCCCGTCAGAAACACGTCCGACAACGTTTTACCAAAGAACGGCTGTTTGGGTCACAGCACCTCAACAACCTCAAACTCTTCTGCAATCAGCTCCATATCTTCAGCAAAATAACCTTCTCGCGTAAAAAATCGCTGATGTTCTTTCCGCCAGTACGCAAGGCTCAAATCGCCCTCACCTTCCTTTCGGGCAAACTCAGCAGTCACATCGCAAAAACGTACCAGTCGCATCGACACTAATCTGATAACGCATACCGGTACATCCTCACCATTAAGGATGATGTTGTAGCTCCCAATCCTGGGTGCAAATTCTTCTTGCTGGTAAGAGGCCAAAGAGCCACATGACGCCGTTTTTAAACCTTTTATAACAAGATCGGCAAGCGCATTAGCTAGCTCCGGGCTGTCACCAATTTGCCAGGCGTTTGCGTCTGGATACTTGATTTTTAATTCGTCGATGGTACGCATCACATTCCCTTATTTATCGCGAGCTATAACAAAGCTCATACACGTTCGGCTGATTCTTACAGTTTCCTTCTGCGATAGCCTTACTTTTTCGAACAGCCCGTGACTTGCGGATAATGACGACAGACTAAATTGAGCTTATTTTTCGGCTCGAAACCCTTATCCAACATACATTGCTGAATAATAGCGGCTTTACGTAGCGTCGGGACGTAAGGCACCGAGCCGAGAGGTTGCGGGTAATCACATTGATACATCACCGCCAGTGCTTGTTTGTCGTTTGCAAGTTCATGAGAAAAATGCAGCGAAGCTCCCGTTTTCCGCCAGGAAATCAAGGAAGACGGACTCACACCAGAATCGCGCCTAATGGGATGGAAACCGCGGTCTGCAATAAAAGGCAGCGCATCTAATTGGCTCTGGCTCAAGGGGTGTCCTTGATCATGCGCGATACAGGCTGGCGTATCGCGGTAAACACGAATGCTGCAAATTTTGAACCCGTCTTTACGGGTAAAACCCTGCTTCTCCATGCACTGGTAATACAGCACAGATTCATTATCCGTTTTGGGAATTTTAGGGCCATCAATTTGCTCACCACATTGACGCATCGCGTCGCGCACACCGTTGATATCCGTATCTGGGCGCTGCCACTGTGTGAGATCCGGTGGCGGTGGACACCCTGTCAGCAGGAATACCGACGTCATTAGCAGAGGCAAAGTCATCACAGTCGATTTTCGGAACATTAAAATCCCTTATTTATTATTGACTCAGGCATTACGCATAGTGCCCGCCTTACGCCTGTGCGACAACCTCATTCATGCGTTGATCCAGAGTGAGAAACTTAACGTATTACTCCCGTCAATGATCGAGAGCGCAGCTCTGCCGGCGTTGTCCCCGGCGCTGCGCATTTGTCGAGATCACGCGTTGCGAATCGCTTCCAGCCCGACACGTTGCCCGAAAGAGAGCTCCAGAGTATTACCGTCCGGGTCAGCCAAAAAGACAAAGTAGCCAACCGGCTCGCCATAGTCTTGAGGCTCTTTTCGTAAGCACCCTTCTTCACGCGCCGTCGCCGTTTTACGATCAATTTCTTCGCGGGTCGCGCAGGCTACGCCAAGGTGACCAAATTGTCCCAACGGGGTATCGGTGACCTTGTCCGCCTGCACAAGAACCAGCGCAAAGGGGCGAGTATGATCGCTTAACCACGCCACTTTACGCGCATCCGGAACGCCGGGCTCACGCGAATGGACAACTTCCATACCGGCATAGCGCTGGTAGAAAGCAACGCTCTTGTCTAAATCTCTGACGACAAACGCAACGTGCGTGAAACCAACATCAATATCTTTCATATGCAGAATATGTCCCAGGTTGAGTTCGGAACGTGCATCTTAAAAGTTCAAGTTAACTTTAGGTCAAGATGATTTTATGATTGATTTTACACATTTTTATTATCGTATTGACGGCGGTGACAACCCCCGTTTAGCCCGTTTGTGAGAAGCCTTAGCGCGGGTGGCAAGCTGGCTTTGGGTGCAGTCGAAAGGAGAGGGTCTGAATGGCTATCGTTACTGACAGCACGGCAAAGCGCGTTGAAACAAGTGCTAGTGGGTAAAAGGTTTACCTGCCTCCCCCGCAGCGCTACAATGCCCGCCCTTAAAGTACGGGATCTCCCCACCGCTGCACCTGGTGCAGGCGGATCTGACCTGTCATCAGAACGAGAAAAAACATGTTTAAACCAGAACTCCTTTCCCCGGCGGGAACGCTGCAGAATATGCGTTACGCTTTCGCCTATGGCGCAGATGCCGTGTATGCGGGCCAGCCGCGTTACTCACTGCGCGTGCGTAATAACGAATTCAACCACGAAAATTTACAGCTCGGCATCAACGAAGCGCATGCCCTGGGCAAAAAATTCTACGTCGTGGTGAACATTGCGCCGCATAACGCCAAGCTGAAAACGTTTATTCGCGATCTCAAGCCGGTAGTGGAAATGGGTCCTGACGCGCTGATTATGTCGGATCCGGGTTTAATCATGCTGGTGCGCGAGAACTTCCCTGAAATGGATATTCACTTATCCGTGCAGGCAAACGCCGTGAACTGGGCGACGGTGAAATTCTGGAAACAAATGGGCCTGACGCGCGTGATCCTGTCGCGCGAGCTGTCGCTCGAAGAGATCGAAGAAATCCGTACTCAAGTCCCGGAAATGGAGCTCGAAATCTTCGTTCACGGCGCATTATGCATGGCTTATTCTGGCCGCTGCCTGCTGTCGGGTTACATCAACAAACGCGATCCGAATCAGGGCACCTGCACCAACGCCTGTCGCTGGGAATATAACGTCCAGGAAGGCAAAGAAGACGACATCGGCAATATCGTGCATCAGCACGAACCGATTCCGGTGAAAAACGTTGAACCGACGCTGGGCGTGGGCGCACCGACTGACAGCGTGTTTATGATTGAAGAAGCCAAGCGTCCCGGCGAGTACATGACGGCGTTCGAAGACGAACACGGCACCTACATCATGAACTCCAAAGATCTGCGGGCGATTGCGCACGTTGAGCGTCTGACCCAGATGGGCGTGCATTCATTGAAAATCGAGGGCCGCACCAAATCGTATTACTACTGCGCACGTACCGCGCAGGTGTATCGCAAAGCCATTGACGATGCTGCCGCAGGTAAACCGTTTGACACCAGCCTGCTGGAAACGCTCGAAGGCCTGGCGCATCGCGGCTATACCGAGGGTTTCCTGCGTCGCCACACGCACGCCGATTACCAGAACTACGAGCACGGCTATTCCGTGTCCGAGCGCCAGCAGTTTGTCGGTGATTTTACCGGCGCACGTAAAGGCCATTTAGCCGCCGTCGCGGTGAAAAACAAATTCACCATGGGCGATAGCCTTGAGCTGATGACCCCGCAGGGCAATCTCAACTTTACGCTGGAGCACATGGAAAACGGCAAAGGCGAAACCATCACGGTGGCGCCTGGAGACGGACACACCGTGTGGTTGCCGGTACCGGAAGAAGTAGAGCTGGAATATGCGCTGCTGATGCGTAATTTCGCGGGCGAAAGCACCCGTAATCCGCACAATAAATAGTTTATTAGGGTTATTTTTCACAACCGGAAGATTCTTAGAAACGGATCACATACCGCTTCGTTTGTTACGGGTATTATCCCTTCCGCTGAAAAACATAACCCATAAATGCTAGCTGTACCAGGAACCACCTCCTTAGCCTGCGTAATCTCCCTTACGCAGGCTTATTTTTTTGCTGTAACCTAATGAAATAAATGGATTTGTTTCTATCAATGTCCACACATTGACCACATCGATAGCTAAAGCCCTGCATATGCGGGGCTTTTGTTTTAACTGAGGCTGATAGATAAATCATATTTAGTCAGTAACGAGTATGCTTTTGACCGTCTGCTATGAGCGAGGAGCGGACTGTCGCCAGTAAAACAGTTTTATCTTTTCGTTGCTTCGATTCCTTAATGCGACAAAAACCGATAATGTCATCATTATTATTTCAGTGTTAGCGAGGCTAGTCATGCCGTTTAATACTTTAAAAACGCATCAATTTAAGGTCCGTCTGTTTAGCGCCATCGCGGTTAGTCTGGGGTGTATTCTGTTTGGGTCCGCCATTACACTGTGGCAGACGGTCTCGAATACGCAGCAGGAAACCTGGACCCAGTTGCGGAATGCACAACAAAGGATTGACTCGTCCCTGGACAACGCCCATCAGGTGGCCCTTGCTGTAAGGGAAAGCCTTGGAAAACCCTGCAACGATATTGTGCCTCTACTCAGGACGCAGGTGGCAATCTCACCGGATGTGCGAAGCATTCTTTTGGCCCATGGCAATAACATCTATTGCTCTTCCCTCTACGGCCCGTATCAGGAACGCATCAACATTGATAATTATACGAAAGGCCAGCTCTTTCTCATGAAGGGCAACTGGGTAAAAGTGGACCAGCCGATCGTTATTTACCGTGACGTTGTTGGCAACGACAGTATAACGGTGCGAATTTATGGGTACCTGTTACTCTCCGAACTCAATAATTTAAGCACCAATACCCCCCTGAGCCTCGTTGTGGGGAAACAACGATGGCAAGCCGGGAAAACGCCCACAGATCAGTTATTCCCACTTGAAACGCCAGGTTATATGGAGCAACCATCAACGCGTTACCCGTTTCGCATCGTTACCCGCCTGTATCCCGCTGACTACATAGATAATATCTGGCGCTTCTCAAAATTCAGCCTCATTGCATGGGCTCTCCTGGGTCTGGTATCTGGTATCTGGGCGTTCAGAAAATCGGGGCGTATGCACTCGCCTGAGCAAGAATTGCGCGGGGCACTGGATCACCAGGAGTTTATTCCCTATATCCAGCCCGTAGTGTCTGGAGATCATACTCAGTTGACCGGCTGTGAAGTACTGATGCGCTGGCAGCATCCCCGGCAAGGTATGATATCACCGGATCGTTTCATCCCTATGGCGGAACACAGTGGTCTCATCATCCCTATGACACGGAATTTGATAACTCAGGTACGGGAACAGTTTGCCCCCTGTGTACAACAGTTACCAAGGAACTTCCATTTCGGTTTCAATATCTGTGCAGCGCACTTCAGGGACTTTAGCCTGGTGGAGGATTGTTGTGAGTTCATCGCAAGCTTTCGGGAAAATCCCATCAAACTGGTCCTGGAGTTAACCGAGCGTGAACTGCTCGTAGTGGATGACGTCACTCACAGACTGATTGCAGAACTGCACAAGCTCGGTGTTCTTATTGCCATTGATGACTTCGGAACCGGTAATTCCAGCCTGAGTTACCTGCAAAACCTGAGGATCGATATTCTCAAAATTGATAAGAGCTTTGTCAGCATGATTGGGACTGACGCGATCTCTGCCCATCTTGTTGATAATGTGATTGACCTTGCAACCAGGCTCGATCTTAAACTAGTGGCCGAAGGGGTGGAGAACGAAGAGCAGTCTGCCTACCTGAGAGCCCGTAAAGTGACCTACCTGCAAGGTTATTTGTATGGCAGGCCCATGCCAGTGAAGGAATTTCTCAGTCTGGTGTCGCCATGAGAGTTATGCGGCACGGTTGCAAATATCATTCAGTATCGCATTTGATAACATGGAACCTCGTTTTCTCACCGGAGAAACAGATGAATCCTTTCCATGGCCGGTATTTTCAGGGCTATTCGCTGGTACTGCAATTACAGGATCAGCTATCGTGCACTGTAGGAATGTTAGCCGAGCGTGGAGTGAATGTTGACTACACTACGATTTATCGCTTGGATCAGAGTTACGCTCCCGAAATGGAAAAGCGACTGCACGGGTACTGGCGGTAAACAAAGTACTTGTGAATTAGGTCTTTTTTTTCAATGAGAACACCCGGTTTGCGATCCAGTTTGCAACTGAGGTCTTTTTATAGTGTTCAACTAAAAATGAACACGGTATTAGAGTATTTCCACAACCGTTATAACGTCCGTTTCTGGCACTTTGCAGACGGTCATGTGATTAACAGCACAAATCTAACAGATACAAAAAGCCCCGCATTTGCGGGGCTCTCTTTTTATTACATCCAGTGGATTTGTTGCTGTCCTGATGTTGTCGGGTGCGGCGGTGCTGGCACTACCTCACCCGGTGAAACGATAAAACGCGAAAGGGTTTCGGTCGTGACAAAGGTGCAACTGCAGTTGATGTTAGTGCACTGATGATAACGCTCTTTTGTCGTGTCTGAAAAATAGCGACTCGTGCGTGCATGAGCGGCATGATGGCATTTAGGACAGTGAAACATGATGAGCACCATTGAACGTTTCTGATGCAGGCATTTTACTCAACTTAACTTTATAAAACAAATACATAAATCAATATCAGCTTTCCGCTTCTTCGCTTTCATACTCCACATCCGAAACCTTTACCTCGAGCTCTAAGCCCGTCGTGTAGCCGTTCCCGTTGAGGTTATGCACCACCCGGCTGATTATCCAAGCCTGCTCGTCTATCACGCGCTTAAAGCCCTTCACCGCCACCGGCGTTTCAGGAAATAAATCAGCACGGCCATACGCCAGCGAGATTGAAAACTCCGCCACCCCGCGCTGTATTTTGTCCCACTTAGCCTGAGCGGCGCGCATGGCCTGCGCCTTTGTCGCGTAGATGGTCATGAGCTCCAGCACGTTGTCAGCCTCACCGGCCATATACTCACCCTCTCGTGCTTCCTGCTCCTTTTTGGCTTTGGCCTTTGCTGTGGTTTTGGTCGCTTTCGGGTGCTGCAGCGCACGCAGGTGTTTCTCTTTCGGCTTGCGTTTCAGCTTCACCTTTTGCTTTTGCGGTTTCGGGTCTTTCGTGTGCAGCCATTTTGCCGTGACGCCGGTGTAGGCCTCGCGGTCAGCAATCGCAAACTGATGCCGGTCGCCGTCACCCCGCTCAATGGTCATTTGGGGGATCGGCTTGCCGCTTGCCGTCATCGCGCTACCGGCTTTCAGGAATAACAGTTTCCCGGCTTTTACCGAAACAGACGCCCCGTTACGCTCGGCCAGCCTGGACAAAAACGCCGTGTCAGATTCCTGCGTCTGGTCAATATGCGGGATCGCAATGGCTTTCAGGGTATCCGCGACACTGGCCGTCAGTTTGTTGCGCTGCGCGATGGTCTCAACAATCACCCCGAACGTGGTGTCATGCCATGACTGCTCGCGGCGAGAATTCAGCGTCCCGCGAAAATCCGCACTGCGCCCCCGGATGGTCAGCGTATCGGGCGCACCACGGTGCTCGATTTCATCGACCGTAAAGCTCCCCTTATTCACCAGCGCGGAGCCCTGCCAGCCCAGCCACAGCGTCAGCTTTGCCCCGCGCGGCGGCAGCTCGACCAGCCCGTCGGTATCATCGAGCTCGATATCAAGCTGGTCAGCCTCGAATCCGCGATTGTCGGTCATGGTCAGCCCGATAAGCCGGTCGCTGAAATTCTGCGTGATATCCGCGCCATTGAGCGTGAGCATATACGCAGGCGCAATACGCGCCCCGGCCTGAATATTCATGTCAGTTATCATCCCGACAGCCCTCCGAGCCAGTTACCGGCATCACTGACCAGATTGCTGGCCTGCGTTTTCAGGTCGCCATAGATGGCCGCAAGTGACTTATCGACACGTTTCAGCGACAGGCTAAACTCAATCTTTCGCCCCGCACCGTCGCTGAAAAACTCGCTGTGGGTGTGGGTCACTTTATCGATGACATACATCCCGTGGATCATGCCGTTCCCGTCAATCAGCGGCCACGCCCGCCCCTCGTCGGCCATCAGTTCGACGGCCAGCAAGGACAAACGACCGCCGGTGATTTCCGGGTAAAGCACACCCGAGAGCGTGCGCGTGGTTTCGCCCTCCCCGAGAAACTGATACGCCGGTGGCTTGCCGATACGGTCATTTGACGCCCAGCGATAATCTTTTGAATACTGCATCGACTGATACGGCAGGGTGCGCCGCTCAAACACAAAAAAACCCAGCACCATTAACATGCTTAATGTCCTCCTTAATCGTGTCTCATGCTGGAGCGCTGGCGCGCACGGCTTTCGCGGTCGAGTTTATCGACGGCGTCGCGGAGCTGGCGGTCGAGGTCACTCCCCGCCGCAACGCCGCCCTGCAGGGTGATGTTGTACTCACTTTTGCTCTGGTCGATATACGAGCGGCCTGCGGGAGCCGTCACCGGCTGATAACTCTGATAGCCACCATAGGCCGCTGTTGCCGGGATATACCCGCCATTTGCGGCGGTCTTATCCGTTTTCGCGGCGTTCTGGTCGAGGTCGCTTGATTCCTTTTTGATAACCCCGAGTTTTTCCAGCAACCAGCTCACCTTTCCGCTCAGACTGTTGAAGATGTTGAGCGGAGCCATCAGCGCATCAGTCAGCGCCTGACCAAAGGCCACACCGACATTTTTGCACCGCTCGAAAATGTCCTGCAGGGATTTCACCGGCGCAAACAGGTCAGTGAACCATTTCCAGACAGCACCGAGTTTTTTCGCGATAGCGTCAAACACCGGTGACAGTGAGTCAAAAGCCGTTTTAATCCCCGCCACCACCTCCGCGAAAAAGGCGCTAATCGGCTCCCAGAATTTATAGATGAGCAAGGCAGCACCCACGACAGCCGCGACCACGGCCACCACTGGCAGACTGATTGCACCGATGGCTGTGACAATGGCCGTCCCGGCAGTGGTGAAAATCACACTCAGCAGACCTGCGGCGGCGATGATACCGTTGATCCCGGCGATGACCGGCCACGCAATCAGGCCAATTCCGCCGAGCACGCCAACCAGCGCCAGCGCCCCGGCGGTGACGGTGAAAATAGTCTGTGTCAGTTCGGGATTCGCTTTCGCCCAGGCGGCGACCTTGCCGAGCATATCGGTCGCGGAAACCGTCAGGCGGCGCAGCGCAGAGTCTTCTTTCTCGAAAACCTCAATCTGCAAATCTTCCCACGCTGACTGGAGGTTTTTTAAATCGCCATCGAGGTTGTCGGTCTGGATTTTGGCTATCCGCTCCGTGGTGCCTTTTGAGTCCCCGATTTGCTGGCGCTTATTCGCCAGTGACCCGTCACCGGCAGCGGCGACGAGTTTAATCGCCCCCTTCATCGCCTCCTCACCAAAGATGACTTTCAGGTATTCGCCCTGCTCCGCCGTGCCGAGCTTGTTTTTTGTAAAGGACTTATGAATATCCTTGAGGATTTTCTCGACCGGCAGCATGTTCCCTTTGCCGTCGCGGGTTTTCACGCCTAATTCAGTAATCGCATCAACGGCTTTACCCATCGGTGCCTGCAGGCGGTTGAAAATGGCACTTGCCCCGGTCCCGGCCATCGAGCCTTTAATCCCGTTATCCGCCAGAATCCCGAGCATCGCCGTCGTGTCTTCAATACTCGCTCCGGCGGCCTCCGCAATCGGCGCGACGTATTTCATCGCCTCGCCCAGTTCGACCAGACCGGTATTCGACGACGTAAAGCCTTTGGTCATCACATCCGCAACGCGCTCAATCTCAGTGGTGGAGAGGTTAAACGCCGATTGCATATTGGTAATGATGTCAGCCGCTTCGGCAATATCTACGTCAGCCGCAAGGCTCAGGTTGACGGTTGACCCGGTCGCCGCCAGCACGTCGTCAGCGTTATAGCCCGAGCGTGCGAGCGTGGTCTGCGTGCGCGCCACGTCACCCGGTGAAAAGGCCGTGGTCGCCCCGATGTCACGTGCCTGTTTGCGAATGGCTCCGAGTTTGTCGTCGCGTTTATCAAGCCCGAGGATCGCCTGCGTGCCTGACATCTGCTTATCAAAGCCGATGCCCGGAGCGATAAAGCGTGACGCCCCGTAAAGCCCGGCAGTTGACACACCGACGCCGACCATCCCGGCATTTCGCGCCCCGGCGGCGAGCTGTTGCCCGGATTCGTAGCGTTTTTTCACCGCACTGAGTCTGGCCTGTTGCTGACTGACCCGCGCCAGCGCGTCACGCTGACGGTTAAGCTGCAGTGTGGTTTCGCCAATACTGCCTTTCAGACGGCGCTCATCGGCTGACAGCGTGCGGGTGTTAATCCCTGCCTGCGCGAGCTCGGTGCGCTGACGCTGCACGGACTCGCGCAGGCCGTTATATTTGAGCTGCAGGTCGCCCGCAGACTTCTTCGCCGCCTCCAGCGCGCGCGACTGCGCGAGCGTCGGGGTCTGCGTATTTTTAAACTGAACGGCCAGCGCGGCCGCCTCCTGCTTAGCCTTTTGCAGTGACTGACCGGTGACGGCGAGCTGCGCGCTGGCTTTACGAAATCCGTCAATGCGGGACGCCTGCGCATTGAGCTCGCGCAGGGATTTCTGTGAAGTGCGGATATCGCCCGACAGGGATTTACTGGCGGTCTGGATAGCTTTAAGCGGTCGGCTTGCCCGGTCGACTGCGTTCAGCAGCACCTCAAGTCTGACGTTATTGCTCATGTTGGTTTCCGCTACGTTGCAGCGCCTTGTCGCGCCATGTCAGTAGTTCGGTCAGGCTCAGGGAATTCAGCTCTGACGGCGGCCAGTGAAATATCACCGCGATATCCGCCATCAGGTCATCGACCGACAGGTTTTCAGGGAACGTTAACGATCCGAAGCCGGTGACAAAAAACCAATCACCTTACCGGCGAAAGACAGCAGGTCTGACGCATCGAGGCGGATGATTTCGGGCTCGGTCAGTGCCGGATACGTCATGCGCGGCAGCACCTTAATCAGTGCATCGACATCCGACTGCGCCAGCGCCGCCAGCGACACGCCGCGCAGGGTTCCCGCATTCGGTTTGGACAGTGTGACCTTTTCGATTTTCTGCTCACCGCGCATCAGCGGGGTATCGAAAATAACCACGTTCGGGTTTACATTTTCAGCGTCGGTAACGGCGGTTTCATTGATGTTTTTCATCGTGTTTTCTCGTCAAAGTGAAGTGACCGGTCAGCCTCGCTGACCGGTTCAGGGGGTTACAGGCCAATCGCCTTACGGTGTTCCGCCAGACGGTCAACGCCATCGACTTTCAGCACCATGTTAATGACGTCAATCTCGATGACTTCTTTGCCGTCAATCGTGAGCTGGTAATAGGCGAGCTCGGTCGACATTTTGGTCGTCCCGCTTTCGCCCTGCTTGTTCTCGCCGCCGTCGTACTCTTTGTGACGGCCACGCATCACCACCTCAACGGCAGAAATTACGCCAGTGTCGTCGCGCTGATAAGAGCCTGCAAAACGCAGCGGCACGCTGTCAGCACCCGGCGAGGCGTACTGCGCCCACAGGTCGATGTCCGGCAGACCGCCGAGCGTCCACTCAAGCGACAGCGCGTCGTCATCGAGGCCGAGGTCAATCGATACCGAACCCGGCATCCCGCCGCCGCGATACTTCTCAAATTTGCGGGTCAGCTTTGGCAGGGTGACGGATTCCACGACGCCCATGTAGCTCAGACCGTCGTTGAACATGTTCAGATATTTAAGCTTGCGCGGTAGTGACATGCTTGCAGCTCCTTAGCTGTTGACCGAGTCCGACAGGTTCGCCAGATAGGTATCAGTGATGCGCTGGCGCAGGGTCAGGTTTTCCAGCGGCGGGACGGGGGTGTAGTCGTAATCGATAAACAATTTCCCCGCCTTGAGCGTTTCCACGCTGTTTGATTCCGGGTCGTACCAGCAGGAGCCATCGACGATATAGCCGTTAGTTTTCAGCTCGCGGAATTTGGCATTCATACCGGCGACAACGTCTCGGATGAGCGTCGCGGTGATGGGTTTATCCATCGCCCACGCGTGCGCCTCCGCCATCGTGTCGGCCAGCACCTGCGCGGTGCGGGTGTAGTTCTCAAACACAAATAACGGGTCGTCTGAGCAGGTGCGGTTGCCCCAGAATTTAAAGCCATCGTTACGAATCAGCGTGGTGACACCGGCCTGATTCAGCAGGTTCGCGTCGGTGGCAGGCTCCTGCAAATCCCATGAGACCGAGGCGCTGACGCCGGTGACACCATTCACGCCGACGTTAGACAGGGTTTTATGCCAGCCGGTCGTCTGGTCGATTCTGGCGCGCAGGCCGAGCGCGCGCGCCGTCGCCCAGGCGGTTTCCGTCGAGTTTGTCGTGGTGTCCCATGCCAGAAAATCAGGGAAGATCACCATCAGCTCGCGCTGGCTGAAGTTTTTGCGATAAGCAATCGCGTCCGAAATGGTTTTGCAGCCCCACGCGCTGACGTAGCCAAACGCGCGCAGGCTCTGGCAGGTTGACGCGAGTGCGGTCGCCACTTCCTGAGAATCCAGACCCGGCACGCCGAGAATGCGCGGCTTAACGCCGGTGACGGTTTTCGCCGTCAGCAGCGCTTTCAGGCCGGTGTATTTGCCGTTTTCGTCGGTCGTGCCGATGATGTTCGAAATGGTTTCTTTCTGCGCCGCTTCGTCATCGTCAGGATCGTCAACACCTTCGGGAACGCGAACAACCACAATGGCCGGCTTGCACTGGTCAGCGATGGCCTGCAGGGATTTTGCCAGCGTGCCTTTTTTACCGGCTTTACCAATAGCGTTTTGCACGTTGGTAATCAGTACCGGCTCATTAAGCGGGAAAATAGCCTCGTCAGCATCGCTGGCCGTGCAGACCATGCCGATGATGGCCGTCGAGACGGTGGAAATGGTGCGCGTGCCATCGTTAATCTCGATGACCTCGACGCCGTGATGATAGTCGCCCATCCGTTTAACTCCGTGGTGAAGTGGAGCCACTATTTTCTGTTGTGTCCTCCTTAAACGCACCGGATAGCGATTGGGCTGCCAGCCACACTACAAACAAAAAACCCTCCGGGTGGAGGGCTTCGAATTATTCAGGCAGTGGCGGCCATTCGACCTGACCGGCGACGGTTTCCGTTTTAATTTTTTCGACGTCGTCGATGTAATCGAGCGCCTCATTAAGCTTTTTGGTTTCGGCATCACTGAGCGCGCGACCGGCCTGCAGCTTGAGCTGGATAACGCTCACCGACTGCATCGCGTTACTGATAAGTAATTCCTTTTGCGCTTCTGCGATTGCCGGGTAATTAATTTCAACCGCCTGCAAAACAGGCTGGCCGTACTCATCCGGGACAATTGAACTGCCTTTTGCCTGCCCTTCGATTAAATACTGATACCAGTGGTCGGATATCGCACTGGCATCATCAGGCCACCCCGCACCGGCTATGCACGCCGCTTTATCAGTCTCAAAATAAAAGCCTTGTTTGCTGGCACTGTAAAAAACTTGATTAGCCATTTAATACCCCACCGCGCGTACGACTACCGCGACCTGACCGATACTGCCATAAGCCCTGTTAGCCATCACCACGCACCCGGTATTTGTTTGCGAGATTGACTGGAACATTCCTTCCGTTCCCGTATTTTTATTCACGTTCACTGTGCTGACCGTCACCCGCAAACAAGCGTTAGGGAAAGCTTTAGGGAAGGTGATCGCCTGCGTCGTTTCACTGGTCATCGTCGCCCCCTGACACCACTGCTCAATGATGCCGGTGCTTCCGCACTGCCACCAACCATTCACCCCTTTTGAGGCAGTATTGGGTGCAGCAAAAGAGCCTTTCGGCTGGTAGCGCGCATTACTTTCGGCCCGGGTATAAGCGCGGGCTAACAACGCATACTTCGCATCTGATTGCGCTTTGGTGTAATAGCGCGCGTCAAAATTGCCGTAATCAACTAACCCAAGTTTGCCGATTGTCACGGCACCGGAAGCCAGATTGACAGCAAACGGGCGCAGGCTGTTGTAAGCCCCGTACGCATCGCCTGAATCAGTCAACATCAGGTAATAGTTAGTACCATCCTGTCGCCAGAATGCGCCGTAATTGCCGTAAACCATTCGATAAGAGTTTGCCGAAGTGGTCTGGAACTCTCCGCCAGTCGATACCACACCGGCAAATGACGCTTTTTTAGAGGTGTAGTCGATATTCAGCAGGTTCCCGACATACGCCCCCGCCGCATCGTAATTATAAATTGACCACCCGTTCTGATAAGGGCCAAACGCCCAGCGCATTTTTCCGTTTGCGTCGTAGACATTGACCATAGCGTTGTAAGTGGTCGAGCCGACCGCATTCGCATAATCACCCCATGCAATCCTCCCTTTGCTTGTCAGCCCCTGATTTAAGGTCACTGGTCCGGTGAGCGTCCCGCCTGACAGCGCCAGCGCCCCAATATCCGCCGGGGTGGGTTTGAACTGAGGGCTGTAATACTGCACCCATGACACGGTTTTATTGATGAGGTTTACCATCCCGACATACAGCTGATTGATGCTAATCAGTTCAACCCAATACTGACCGGCATAGATATTCGTCGCATCCACACCGAAAAAAGTATTTCCGGAATTCTCGGGCATTCCCTCGGTCGGGCTCTGATACGCTGCGCCATAAGCTTTAAATTTGCCCGAGCATTTCAGGTCAAAGATACTTTTTAGCGTTTCGCCACTTCCGTTTGCCACCCCGAGACCATAATCCCCTACCTGCAAAAGATGTCCCGGGGTGACATCAGCGCGGGATGTCGTGACGTCCTGGCCTGCGGCTGTACCGAAGCTTTTCTCAAGGTTTTTCAGTTCATCGCTGACCGTTTTCACCGCCTTTGGGGTCGCGGCCAGCACCTCAGACGTGCTGTCGGTCGCACTACTGAGCTGGACAATACCCTTTTGCTTTGTGGTCGCGTCCTGAGCCGTATATTTACCGTCGGCAAGGTCATAGGCCACCTTAACCGCTTTCGGCGTTGCTGCGAGCACCTCAGACGTGCTGTCGGTTGCACTGCTTAACTGCGTGAACCCTTTTTCTTTCAGCGTGGCGTCGGGATGGCGGCGGGACTGCTCATGCTCCGCGAGCTTATCGTCGACATAGTCCTGCGTTGCCATCACCAGTGTGGTGTCGATGGTCAGTTCGACTGACTCGATGTCGCTCACCATGATGACCATGCGAAGTGTCTGCGCGCGCCCGGAGCCCTCTGCCAGTTCAGGCTTATAGCTTTCGGCCATGTTGCCGGCCGCAATCAGCGTGCCGGTGTCGTCATAAAGCCCCATTTCACGCATCCAGAAACCGCCGATTTCCGGTGGGATGAGCAGCTCCGCCACCACATAATTTTTATTCTTTTTGTCCTGGCTGATTTTATTCAGGGTATGACGCCAGACCTCATTGATAAGTTTCGTCTGGCTGGCGTCAGGCGTCGGCAATTTTCCGCCACCGTCACCGATGGCCATCGCCGTAAAATTCACTTTCTTCCCGTTCGGGACAGTCGCTGCGGCCAGCTTAATTGCACCGGCTCTGGTGATGACCGTTTTATATTTCACTGTCATTGTGCTCTCACTTATCCGGGGTAAACCGTGATGATGTCGCCGTCATAGGTCAGGGCGCCGGTGTAAAGTCGTCCGGGAATGTCCTGAATAATATTCAGACCGATGAGGTGGCGGCTGGCTGGCTTCGCATCGGCAATGAGCCGCTCCATCTCGTAATACATTTCCTCGGTAATGCCGGTCTCCAGCACGCCGATATCAAGGCGAAACGTGCCCGGAGGCTCGTTGTTTTCCCACCACTCAGACACGTTAATCAGGTAGCCGAGCGGCTCCACCACACGACGCACCGCGCCTATCGTCCCTTTGTGCTCGTGAATAAACCGCGCCGCGCGGATCACGTCCCGCTTTGCAGCCTCCGGCCAGCTCTCATCCCACCGGTCGACGGAAAACGCCCACGCCAGCCACGGCAGCAAATTTGCCGGGCAGTCGTCAGCGCTCCAGAGTCGGCGCAGGGGAACGGGAGTATTTTCAATGTCCGCGCAGGCGCGCGCTGCCGCGACCTCAAGCGGCGAGGAGCCCACCGGCAACAGGCGGGTATTATTCATCGTTACCCCCGATGGTGACGCTGTACTCGCTGCACCATGAAGCCTGCGTATCATCGAGCACGATGTCGGCCACCGGCGCGGCCAGTTCAACACGCTGCACGCCCTCGACGTGGAGCGCGGCATAGATAGCAGATTTACGGATATCGCGCCCGAGCCGGTGCTGTGCGGTGATATAGGTCTGCAGCTTTGTTTTTGCAGCACTGAGCACCGGCTCACTTTCGGGACCGGGATAAAGATAAAGCGCGGCATCGATGGTGTAGTCGACAACACTGGCTGACTGCACGGTCACGCGGTCAGCAACCGGCCTCACGTCCTCATCGTTCAGCGCGGCACGCACCACGGCGAGCAGCGCGTCGGACGCCACGCCGTTATTCTCGCGGGACAGCACCGAGACCGTCACGCAGGCAGGCTCAGGACTGATGACAGAAATATCGGCAACCCGCCCGTCGGCGCTACGGCCATGAAACTGATATGCACCGGTTGAGCCTGCGGTACTCAACCCTTCGGGCGCTTGCTGGATGCGCAGACGATAGTCGGTGTCCGATTCCATCACGGCAGGCGTCGGCGGCAGCGTGGTCTCGTCTGCAGGCGTAATCACGAGGCGCTCAACGCTGGAATTAGCCCCGAGCTGGTCGAGGTCAGCACCGGCAGCGT
>Ga0308165_1000725_pt1 | contig 53947 bp, 44 predicted proteins | sample PhyWR2_FD_201032 | JGI IMG/M metagenome (GOLD analysis project Ga0308165, IMG submission 201032) | Phyllosphere microbial communities from UC Gill Tract Community Farm, Albany, California, United States - DLSLW.R2 | ecosystem: Host-associated > Plants > Phyllosphere > Unclassified | place: USA... | reverse complement strand
TCTTGCGTATTAAAACGGCTTTAACTCTATTGAGGTGCAAAGGTTTAAATAAAAATCGAGTTACACAATAATATCGTGATTTTTTTATGTTAAGCTTTTGGTTTTATTGAACTAATCTGACTTAACCGCCCTGCAGTGAGAATTAAGGCCTCTCATGATTTTCAGCTTAAATTAATACCCGCTCCTTTAACTGCTCATTTTAACATTGTTAAAAAAAAGCGGTAAACTTTAACATCTGCTTAACATCATTTAACATTGGGCAATGCTGTTTAAAAGCAATATTTGTACACCTGTAGCGAATGCTGCTCAACTATCGTTTTATTGATGTTCCGTAAATATTAAAATCAAATTTAAAAAACATGAAGAATTTTACTCCGTTTTCATTCAAACCGCTTACCTTACTCTTTATAGCCGCTTTAACAGTACTCACCTCTTGTAAAAAAACAGAAACTGCCGATCCCACCATCGCTTATATCAGGGTAGTTAACGCTTCACCGTCTTTGGCAACTTATAATGCCTATTTTAACAGCACTATTGTTAACTCAGCGGCTTTGCCTTTTGGTGGCTCTGCTTCTTATACCGCTTACGCTGCAGGTTCTTACACTTTAAAATTTACAACAGCCAGCAGTACCGAGAGTTTATTAACAAAAACTGTGGCTTTAAGTGCAAGCTCCTATTATTCGTCTTATCTGATCAATAAACCGGCAGCATTGGATGTTTACACCATTGGAGATGATCTTTCACTTCCTGCAACAGATAAAGCATATATCCGCTTTATCAACTTATCACCAGATGCACCTGCATTAGATTTAGCCAAAACCAGCGCTACTACATCATTGATTACCAATAAAGCTTTTAAAAATGCAAGTGGATTTGTTGCCGTTGATGCCGGAACCTATACCTTTGATGCTAAAGAAACTTCGTCGGGAACGGTTAAAGCTTCTACAGCCAGCACGAGTTTCTTAGCGGGTTATCATTATGATATTATCTGTGGTGGTTTGGTAACACCTGCAAATGATACCGAACGTGCTTTGAGTTTACAGGCGATATTGATTAAATAGTTTGGCTTTCAGCGTTTGGAGCTAGAGCGTTCAATTAGTCGACTAAAACAATTAACCTTTAATGCAAAAACGGCAATTTTCGATCTGAAAATTGCCGTTTTTTATTTGATCTGAAACCAGATGTTGCTACTTATTTTTTCGTCACATCAGGAAATTTCACCTGTATAACATAAGTTCCTTCAAGCTTTAATTGCCACGACCACCTTGGGTTTACAGAAAAAGTACCAAGTGAAGGAGGAAAACCATCAACAGTTACAAACTGGCTCGGTATCCTGTAATACATTAAAAAACCCCAATCGGTAGTGGGGGTAACATATTTTGTAAGCGGGAAAGGCGCTACTTCAAAATCGCAGATCATGGCTGTATCAGTTTTGATAACCGGGTTAAATTTTGCATAGTTTTCAAAAACCGGCCGATCGCCCCTTTGTATAATTTCGCCAGCCTTTGGATTAAAAACCTTACCGTTTTTATCAACCATTTTTAAAATGGCCCTTGCACCATCGTTAGAAATTTTGGTACAGGTAATGATCGGGTTTTTCATTGGCGTTGCCACTCCCGTAACATCATGAAACGCATTAGAAACATTATCAGTAATCACAAATAAATCATCCTTTTCCGGATCTACCACATTTATGGTGGCCAGTCTGGGGAAAAGTTTGGTACCGGTACTATTGGTCATCTCCACATCAAAAACGTATCGGCCCAAAGGTAAATTAGTCGATGCCCTGTTGAAGGTTAACTGCCCGCTGCTTTCGTTAAAATACATGGGCAATCTTTTAACCAATTCCCTTTTTTTATTTAACAGTTCAACGGTCACATCCGTTTCCGCATCAAAACTCGCTCCTTCCTTGAATACCAAGATTTCGTATTCTTTAGAAAACTCTGCAGGTGCAGCAGAACCATCTTCCTTACGAAGGTTTAACATTTTAAATGTATAGGGAGGTGTAGATCCATCTGCATTAATCCTGTCGGACTGAAAAAGGATTAATCCTCTTTTAGCAAAAATATCATTGTCTTTATAGCGAATGGCGTTACTTTGAAACCCTTTCTCAATTTTAGAGCAGGCATAAATACTCAGCAAAAATAGTATGCCCAAAATATATTTAATTTTCATAATTGAAATATTTTATGGTTTAATTCCCTAACGATTGTCCATTAAAAAACAACCTGTGATTTCCGTTTAAAACATGTACAATTCCGGTTCTTGTGATAATGCCAGAAGTTTGCACATCTACCGCTTTGTCTTTCTGATCGTCTGGTATCGCATTCAAATCTGGTTCTTTATCATCCCGCGTGCCGATCACTTTGGTATAGGTAACATAATCTACGTAATTTAGATACTGAGAATATTCAAAAGATCGACGGAATTTTATCAGGTATTGAACATTTGGAATTGCTCCCAGTGCACTATTGTATAATTTACCGCCAAGTGTAATCTGATCCCGGTTTATTTTGCCTGCAAATAGATAGGTTTTTAACGAATCGCTAAGCTCCTGAGATGGCAGGTCCTTAATCCCAAAATCAAAATTTTCATTGCCAGTTTGAAGACTCTTCTGGTATTTTTTAGCCTTTACGTAATCGGCAATGCCGTAGTTGGTGGTTGCAAACAAAGTGATGTCTCCGTTTATAGCATCCTTTAAACCGGCTTTATCAATCACTTTAACCAACGAATCAAAATTCCGGTTTGATTTCAAGTAATCGTAAGTGGTCATATCCACATAGGCAGTACTTGGCCCTCCATCTCGCTTATAGTCGTCTTTTTTACATGCCGATAAGGCCAGTAAAACAATTGCTATATATATCAAAATATTATTTTTCATGTCTTTTAATCTAAGAATCAACTTATTTACACTTTACCCAACCAATATGTGGTTTGTTTTAACAATGGATTATTCCTAAATAAAGCAGGGTCTACCGGCCAATAAAAGCCTTCTTTTTTAAATCTGTCTTCCCCAAGCCACTCTACCACGTTACCATACTTTCTGGTCCGCAACAGATCATAAAACAGATGTCCTTCTAAAAACATTTCCCTTCCACGTTCAGTAATGTATTCGTCCATAACCTCATCTACCGATAAACCATCATCTACCAATACCGGATTTGGGTCATTTCTCTTCCTGAAAATATTAATAATTGAAGTTGCTGTAGCAGCATCGCCTTTATACAGTGCAATTTCGGCTTTAAGTAACCTCATGTCACTCAATCTGAAGATGATGATATTATTGCTCAAATATGGATTTAACTTTTGCCCTGGATTTCGGTAAATCACATTGCTGTATTTAATACACGCCGGTTTATCAGGCAAGGTTACATCAAATCCTTTTTTATACCGGATATCGGTATCAGTATAAAAATTATTTAAATAACCCGGTACTACGTAATACCTTGGGTTGTTTCCATTTCCTTTAATATAAGACTCATTTAGGAAAAACCCGCCTACTGCATTGTTCGAACCCTCCAACGTATTTTCGCTTACATTGATCTCAAAAATGCCTTCTGGAGAACGGCCGATAAAAGTGCTTTTATAATTTGCAGTATCGGTTAAAACATATCCACCTTTACTGATCAGGGTATTAATGGTTGTATCGGCACTGTTTACATCAACTAAATTTGGTGTATTAGTTGCTACATTGCTCATCGTAGCCCGCCATAAGAATAAATGGGCCAAAAGCGCGTATGTTGAACCTTTGTTGGCAGTTACTTTTGCATCGCCGCTATTGGCATAAGTCCAGCCCAACAAATTAATCGCTTTATGGCAATCATCCTCTATAAGCTTCATCACTTCTGCTTTTGGCTTCCTTGGAAGCTGAGGTGCATTAATTGGATCTTCATAGGCTTCGGTAACCACCGGAACGTCGCCCCAAACCCTTACCATCATAAAATAACTTAATGCCCTTAAAAAATAGGCCTGACCTAAAGTATTATTTCTAAACTCGGCAGGATCATCTTCTGTAGACAGTTGAGCATCGGTCATTGCCCCTACTTTCGCCAATATCAGGTTAGACATGGCAATGCTTTTATAATAAAGCGTATAATTTGCCAAAGAGTTTAAATTGTATTGAAAGGTAAAATCACCACCCTGTATGCCTTCAAGCCCATCACCGGTGTACTGAATCGTAAAATAATTCTTGGCAATGGCATCCCCATACAGGTAATACCGGTTATCTTTAGAGGTAATCGCATTGCGGATCATCGCATAATTACCAGCCATTGCACTTCTTACATCTTTAGAATTTTTCCAATAAGTTTGTTCGTATGGTGCATCTTTGGGTTCTTCGTAAAGTAACTTTTTGCATGCACTGGTACTGATGATAATGATTACAGTACTTAATATGCTGAGTTTTGTAATGATATTTTTCATGTTAATGGTATTAAAATTGAACTTGAAGACCTAGCGTATATTTCTTGGGAATCGGATATCCATTTCCATTATACTCACCATATCCATTTACAGCTTCTGCATCAGGCAGTTTTTTAGATTGTTGGAACATGTGTACGTTATCAATTACTGCAAATATTTTAAACTGGCTTAGGCCCAACCTTTTTAAAGTTCTGGCATTGAGGTCGTAGCCAACATTAATACTCTTTATCCGTAAATAACCGCCCTTTTCTAAGAAAAATGTTTGTGCTCCGGTGTAATAATAGCGGTATGTACCTAAATCGTATTTGGCATATTCAGCATTATCGCCGGGGTTTCTCCAAATATTAAGCCCGTCCAGATCAGGAGTAGAATAATTGGCAAAATTGGCAACAGCGTTACCATCCTGCGAGTTTGCAAAACGATCGGAATCGAATAAATTCAGTACATCTCTTTTAAGGGTAAATGTTGCAAAAATACCAAGCGAGAAATTTTTATAGCTAAAGTTATTGGTCCAACCGCCTGTAAAACGCGGGTTTGGATCACCAATCGGCATCTTATCGGGATTAATCCCATCATTAAAAATATCAACAAAATAATCGCCATCCAAGTCGGCCAGATAGAAATCTCCTTCGTTAAAGGTTCCATTGCTATTTCGGTAGCGCTCGCCGGTAAATGGGTTTTGCGGAATATTTCCGGTGCGGGAGAACACGCCTTTTGTTTGATAAAGATAAAAAGCATTAATTGGGCTCCCAACCGACAAAATATGTGTTTTATCAAATCTATCCCCACTTAAAATGATATCCCTGCCACCGTTAGGCAAACTCATGATCTGGTTTTTGTTGTAGGAAATATTGAATGAACTATTCCATTTAACTGCTTTACTAAGCGGAGTTGCATTAAACGTTAGCTCCATACCCGAATTGCGTACCGAAAAAGCGTTGGTAAAAGCAACATCATAACCAGAGGTAGCGGGCAGGTCTACATTGAATAATTTATCCTTTACCTCTTTGTTGTATACATCGAATGATAGGGCATATTTCCCATTTTGGAATTCAATATCTGTACCAATGTTCCATTGGGTAGATTTTTCCCAGCTTAAGTCTTTCTGGGCCACACCATTCGAAAAATTAGGCGTTATAACTGTAACGCCATTGTACGAGGTAGAGCCAGCATTGCCCGGAAAACTACCATTGTTAACGATGTATCTGTTATATTGTACATAAGCATTTCTTAAGTCTTCATTACCGGTAGCACCATAACTACCTCTGATTTTCACCAATGTAAAAGGATTATTGGTGATATTTTTCATAAAATTCTCTTCAGATAATAACCAGCCAACCGATACTGATGGAAAAACGCCATACTTGTTGTTTTCACCAAAACCAGATGAACCATCGGTTCTGATTGTTCCCGACAAGATATATTTTTCTGCATAATCATAATTAAAACGGCCGTAGTAAGCAACTAATCCGTGCGCCCGGTATTGCGACAAGGCAAAGATATTGGCCTGCTGAAATCCGGTTACCACCTCGATGTTATCTGAAGCACCACCAAAACCTCCGGCCTGTGTATTCTGATATAGATTGTACTCAATATCCTGGCCCACTACTGCACTAATAGAGTGTTTGCCAAATGTTCCGTTATAGTTTAAATAGTTAGACGTTCTTAAACCCATGGCACTTGAAGAAAAACTGGTTGAACTATTGCCAGCACCATTGTTTAACAAATCGCTACGACTTGCATCTCTCCTTGCATTATCTGAGGTATAAGACGACTGAGAATTTAATGTGAAATGTTTACCAAACTCGTAAGATAAGTTCAGGTTTAAACCAAACTGGTTACTGATATTCTTATCTAAGTTTTCACTGTTCGGACTTACAAAAAAGTCGAGTTTCTCTGGCGATAAATTGAGTAAGGACGAGGGTAAATTACCCGATCCTATCTTTGTGGGCTTTGAGGGATCATCAGGATCTTCATTACCCCTGGCCCTATCGGCCCTCGAATAATAAAACTGTGGATTGATCATCAATTTTTTGTTCAACGCCCTTGTGGTTAAGTTAATTCTCGTACTATAACGTTTAAAACCTGTACCCTTAATTGTACCCTGCTCATTGTAATAACCACCACTAAAACGATAGGTCATTCCATTATCCGAACCGCCCGTTAAACTTAAATTGTTATCATTAATTTTACCTACCTGATAAAATAGATCCTGCCAATCGGTATTTCCGTTGAAAGCTGGATTTAAACTATCAGTAAGTATGTAAGGAAGCTGTCTTCTCTGGTCGTAAGTAAGCTGGCGCTGTAAAACTTCCATTTTTTGCCTGCGTTCTGTACTACCAATGGTTGCCTCTCGCAGTTCCGGGCGCTGCACAAAACCTACATAACTGCTCAGGGAAATTTTTGTTTCTCCGCTAACCCCTTTTTTTGTGGTAATCAGAATTACGCCATTTGCCGCCCTCGAACCATAAATTGCCGCAGCTGAGGCATCTTTTAATACATCGATGGATTCGATATCGTTAGGATTGATACCGGCCAAATAGTTTGTACCCGTACCTGTTCCGGCCGGCACAAAATCATCTGATGATTGAGGTATGCCATCTACCACATAGAGGGGAGATCTTATCGCATTGTACTGATCGTAACTGGTACTTGCTGTGGAGTTACCCCGAACAGAAACAGACGGAGCTACCCCTGGCTGACCGGTAAAGTTTTGAACGTTTACACCCGAGAGCCTGCCCTGCAGCAATTGATCAAAACTAGACGCTGGTAAGTTCGCCAGTTCTTTACCTGAGATGCTGGAAATGGAAGCCGTAGATTTTTTTCTGGTTATTTTCTGATAACCGATTAAAACCACCTCATCGAGTACTTTGTTGTCGTCTTGTAGCGAAAAATTTATGGTACCACTTGCCGTAATTTGTTTTTCAACTGTGACGAAACCGACTATCCTGGCAACCAGAACAGCCTTATCGCTTTGTACAGCCAATGTGAATTTCCCTTCAGCATTGGTGGATGTACCGTTTTTTGTGCCCTTTTCTAAAATCGATACCCCGGGGATCGGTTTATCGCTTTGATCTAAAACGGTTCCCCTTACAGTTTTCTGGGCAAAGGCCAGCCAAGGGATCAATAAATAGAAAATTGTGGCCGCCAAAAATTTCACATAGCAATGTCTTGTAGAATTTTTTTCCATTGATGATTAGTTAGTTAGGTTTTGATTACAGGTAAAAGTATCAGGAATTTTACCTTGATTTTAATTGGTTCTTAACTAAGAAAAGCAATATTTTAACCTAAAAAACAACCATCACGCCGCATTTAATTTCGCAAATACTGACATCTACAATCAAAAAAACGTTATTAATGACATAAATGGCGCATTTTTTGCCAATTCAGTCAGTTTCTTACGCCATAATCGATGTAATTTTCAGTAAAACAGTTCTTACTGAAAAAAAACAGCAAAACACTGATAAAAACACTCGCTAAATCGTTAAACTAAGTAATTAGTGCAAGAATAATTGTTCATACCAAAAATCTTGTTTAATAATATCGCTCTCCTCTATTTAGAATAATTCAAAATAATTTGGATAATAAGATTTTCTACCGTTATTTTGCGTCTCTTTAGAATTAATCCAAATAAAATATAATATGTTTAAAACCAAACTGTTCAGTTCAACGCTCTTCTTAACTTTTGCAAGCTTATTTTCGTTTGCTCAGCAATTTTCGACCATCAGTGGTACCATCACCACATCTGATGGAAAACCAGCTGCTTATATTTCTGTTGGTTTAAAAGGAAAGGGCCTAGGGAACGTTACTAATGATAAAGGTATTTTCGAGATACAGCGGGTTAAACCTGGATCTTATATTTTAAGGGTATCAGCAGTGGGTATCCAAAACATAGAAAAACCAGTGGTAATTACGGCCGGCGAAAACAAAACCGTCGATTTTGTGATCAACCAAAACTCCAATCAGCTTGCAGAAGTAAATATCAACCAGGGCGTAAATAAATATATCGCTAAAAAAAGCGAATTCGTTTCTAAAATGCCGCTGAATAATTTAGAAAACCCTCAGGTATATACCACAATTACCAAAGAAACATTTAACGACCAATTGGTATTTTCGGTTGATGATGCCACACGTAACGCTGTTGGTATCCAAAAGATGTGGGAATCAACCGGACGTGGCGGAGATGGTGGTGCATATTATGCATCAAGAGGTTTTATTGTGCAATCGAAGCTTAGAAATGGGCTTGCAGGTAATGTGACCAGCCGTAACGATGCCGCCAATATTGAAAGTGTTGAGGTAATTAAAGGTCCATCCGCAACGTTATTCGGTAGTACATTAACCTCTTATGGTGGTTTAATTAACCGCGTAACTAAAAAACCTTTCGAAGGGTTAGGCGGAGAAGTAACCTATTCGGCAGGCAGCTACGATTTAAACAGGGTAAGTACCGATTTTAACTTCCCTGTTGATAAAGCCAACCACCTTTATGCGCGTATTAATGCCTCTTACAATTACAAAGGCTCTTTCCAACAAAATGTATTCGACAGAGGCTTTTTTGTTGCACCAAGTTTAGCATATAAAGTAAACGATAAACTGGATTTCACATTTGATGCAGAAATTGCCAACGGTACAAATACACTTAAACCATTCGTGTTCTTTTATTTCCCGGTAAAAGATCTGGGTTTTGATCGCGCAGATCAATCCGGTATACCCTATGATAAATCTTTCACAGGAGATGCGATGAAGCAAAAGTATAACAGTAGCAATTTCTTTGGTCAGGCGAATTATAAATTTAACGATAAGTGGTCATCACATACGAGCTTTTCATCAAGTTATAGCTTTTCTAACGGCCGTGGAACTTATCTGTTCCTTGTTCCAAACAACAGTCCATTGTTAGGGCCGTTAAGTAATCCTACTGCAGGTCCGGGAGCTGATTATTTATCGCGTGCAGATCAATCAACCGATAACAGTAAACTATACAACTACGAAGTACAACAAAACTTTAATGGCGAATTTAACCTGGGTTCTGTTAAAAACAGAGTTGTAATCGGCCTTGATTATCTACGTCAAAATTCCGATCAGTTATTTTACTCGATCGATAGTTTTGATGTTACCAACAAAAATGGAACCAGTGCCAACTATAATAATTTTACCGAACATAATTTAGCGGCATTTTATGCGGCAAACCCATCATCAAAGTATCCGGTTAATTTTAAAGCCAATACCTACAGTGCTTACGCTTCGGATGTAATTAATTTAACCGACCGGTTAATTGCTTTAGCAGCTTTAAGGGTTGATCGTTTTGATAACAAAGGCAATTCGGACCGCGCGGGTTCTGCACCAGTTGGTGCATACAAACAAACGGCCTTCTCTCCAAAATTTGGCTTGGTGTTTCAGCCAATTAAAGATCAGCTTTCATTATTTGCCAATTACCAAAATGGCTTTAACAACATTAATGGTATAGATTATAAAGGCGAGGCTTTTAAACCAGAACAGGCCAACCAGATAGAAGGTGGTGTTAAAAGCAATCTATTTAACGGGAAATTAACCGGATCTGTATCATACTACTATATTAAGGTTAAAGATATTGTTAGGGGTTATAATTTGGATCCAACAAACCCAAATGCACAGATCCAGGACGGCAACAAAATCAGTAAAGGCATTGAAGCAGAAATTGTAGCCAATCCTGTTAACGGTTTAAACATCATTGCAGGTTTTGCCTATAATGATAATCATTTAGAAAATGCTTCAGCAGATGTGGAAGGAAGAAGAGATGCTTACTCTGCAGCCCCTTATTCGGCAAACTTATGGGTCAGCTACAAATTTGCGGCGGGTTCACTTAAAGGTTTTGGTTTAGGTGCCGGTGGTAACTATGCAAGCGACAATAAAATTGTAAACAGCGTGAGTCAAGGGGTATTTATTTTACCTGCTTACGAAGTGTTCAATGCATCGGTTTTTTACGATCATCCAAAATTCAGGATCGGCGCCAAGGTAGACAACTTTACCAATCAAAAATACTGGACAGGTTACAGCACCATGAACCCCCAAGACCTAAGAACCTTTACGGGTAGTGTTACTTATAAATTTTAATAAATCCATCGGGCGGTAGCGGATCAGATCGGTACCGCCCGGTTAAAAAAACCGAAAACATGAAAACTAAAATCTCATTATTAGTATTATTCCTTGCCTTTAACATTTCGGGCGCATTTGCACATGCTTTATGGATAGAAACGGCTTCAACAGGAAAAAAAGGACAGCCACAGGAAGTAAAAGTTTTTTTCGGCGAATACGAGAGCAACGAACCTGATTCTGCCGCAAAATGGTTTAGCAACCTAAAAGAATTTAGCCTGGTTTTAACAGCGCCAAACGGCACAACAAAGGTTTTAACCAGTACACCTGATGTACATTTCTTTAAGGCCAGTTTTACACCAGATCAGGATGGCACGTATAAACTTTCTATCGTTCATGAAGTTGCTGCCGTTTACGAAAAAGCTAAAATCGAATATTATGCCTTTGCAGATGTAGCAGTAGGAAATACCAAGATCAACACGGTTTTCCCTACAACTGCAGCGTTAACGATCAGACCAGATAAACACGTTTTAAAAGTTGGCGAAAGTTCAATTCATCAGGTAATTTATAACAAAACACCTTTTGCCAAACAAAAACTAACGGTTGTAAATACCGAAAGGAAAGCGCAGCCTACCGAAACGGATACAGAAGGAAAATTTACTTTTAAACCTGAAAAAGCAGGAAATTATTTTCTGGAAGCGTTTACAGAAGATAAAACCCCTGGAAAGCTGAACGGGAAAGACTACGACAAAGTTTGGCATCTGGTAACTTACACTACCGAAGTGAAGTAGCCAAAAATTCTACTAACATTTAAAACCAATTGGTCTTGAAAAGAGATCAATTGGTTCTTTTATTCATACCGCTTACCAATGGCACTAACAAAAACAGCAACCAAACCAAAAAACAAAAAATCGCGCCTTAGGCGGCTAAGCGATTGGTTGCACCTTTGGTTGGGCATTGCATCTGGCCTAATCGTACTGATGTTAGGTGTTACCGGGTGCATATATGTTTTTCAAAAAGAAATTACCGAGCTTGTTCACCACAAAGCATTTTTTGTTGAGGTACCCCCGGCCCCCAAAACCTTACAATTAAGCATACTCAAGGCCAACGCTGAAAAGGCATTGGGGAATAAAAAGAAAATCAGCTTCATTTCTGCCTACAAAGCTCCGGAGCGGGCCTGGGAGTTTGGCACTTATAAAGCCGGCGATCCTAAAGCTTTCTGGTATTTCGATTCCATTGAATATTACGATCTGGTACTGGTAAATCCATATACAGGCAAAGTTACCATGGTTGCCGATCATAAATATGAGTTTTTTGCTGTCGTAAAAATGATCCATTGGAGTTTGTTGATCAACCATCCCATCGGTCAGCAGGTTATAGGCTGGTCTACCTTCATTTTTGTATTCCTGCTCATTTCGGGCATGGTAATGTGGTGGCCCAAAAACCTCAAAAAATCGAATTTCGATAAGAGTTTCAAAATAAAATGGAAAGCCAAATTTAAGCGCATCAATTATGATATGCACAATGTACTGGGCTTTTATGTGATGCTGATCTGCCTTATGTTATCCTTAACCGGTTTGGTGTGGGCATTTCAATGGTTCCAAACTACGGTTTATGTAGTGGCCTCAAGAAGCGTTACACCGCCAAAAGTGGTAGAGGTTAAATCCGACTCTACCAAAACAACAACGGCAGTTCCATTCGATGTTGCTTTTGAACAGGCCAAAAAGATTTTTAAAAATGAAGACCGCATCGGCATGTCGCCAGCTGGAGGAGGTACGGCAACCATTTATGCCACAGGTTACCGTGGCGATGAAACATTCTGGAATTACGATGTGCTCCAGTTCGATCAATACTCGGGCAAGTTGTTGCACAGGACAAACCAATCTGAAAAAAATGCCGGAGAAACGGTAATCGGCATGAACTACGACATCCATGTGGGTGCCATTTTAGGCCTAACCGGGAAAATTATGGCATTTTTTGCCAGTTTAATTGCAGCAAGTTTGCCCATAACCGGATTTATTATCTGGTGGGGCAAAAAGAAAAAAAAGAGAAATCCCGCGATTGCGGAAAGTTAAACTCCCTAATTAATAATAAAAATGAAATTTTTAAACCTAATTTTAGTGTTATCCGGTTTAGTTACCCTTAATGCTAATGCGCAAACAAAAATCGATTCTCCAGAAGAAAAATTAGAAAAAGATAGAAAGGCGATAAAATCTTTGGCTGGCTTTTACGAGGTGAATTTTAATTATGGAGAGGTTACCGCTCCAGATCCAAACTACAAATTCAGTAAGCCTTACGAAAGCCATGGCAACGAATGGGCAGAAATTATTGTTGATGAGCCTAAAAGAATCGTCATCCAGCATATGTTGGCCATTAATGACACCACTGTAATTAAACACTGGCGCCAGGATTGGACCTATGAAGATACCAATATTATGCTGTATACCGAAGGCAATGCATGGAAGAAAGGGAATTTAACCCCTGCAGATGTGAAAGGAAAATGGACACAAAAAGTATATCAGGTTGATGATAGCCCACGTTACCAGGGTTATGGAACCTGGAGCCATGTTGGTGGCCACGATTCCTGGTCGAGCGAAACCGATTCTCCATTGCCAAGAAGAGAATCAACAGTACGTAAAGATTACAATGTATTAAACCGGGGCAGCAGGATTACCATTACTAAAGATGGCTGGATGTTTGAGCAGGACAATAAAAAAGTAGTACGTTCTGCCAATGGCGACAAATTATTGGCTGTAGAAAAAGGTTATGAAGAATTTACCAAGATAGACCCCAAAACTTTTGCTTACGCTCAAAAATGGTGGGCAAGCCAACATACTTATTGGGCTGACGTGCGTAGCGTTTGGGCCGATATTATCGGTTCGCAAAATACATTTAAAGTACAAACGATGGCGAACGGAAAGTTGCTTTACGAAACACTTTTTAGTTTAGGAGATCAGTCTATCAAAGAAAAATGGACTGCAGCACAGAACAAAGAAAAAATTAAAACTGCTTTACAGCCTTATCTGGTAAAGTAAAAAAAGCTGATTCATATTAAAAGGTTGATGAATAATGGCTATGCTGTTAATTATCAACCTTTTTTTGTGTTTAAACATGAAAATGTTTGCGCTCGTTTCCAAACGAGTGCATAAATAGCTATACGATTCTATCGTTTGTAAACGATAAATTATTCAACGCTCGTTAGAAACGAGCGTTAGCAGATTGATGAGTAATGGCTATGCTGTCAATCATCAACCTTTTTTGTGCAATGTTAGTCGAGATTTGCAATCTCGACTTGATGAACTGTGGATTTATAATCCACTACAAGGATTATAAATCCTTAGTACAAGAGGCGGGATTACAAATCCGAACCAACAACGATTGAAAAGAAATTTATGCTTAAATTTCGGGATGAAAAAATTTGGCTTCATCATTTTTCTGTTGGTATCAATCAATACTTTTGCACAGGATTCTACCTATACCCGCAATGTTGTTAATATCCTTACATCAAAAGCATTTTGGGGCAGGGGTTATACCAAAGATGGCATGAAGAAAGCCGCCGATTATATTGCAGATACGTATCAGAAAATCGGCTTATCTCCCATGGGTAGAAATTACAAGCAAGATTTTAGTTTTCCTGTAAATACCTTTCCTGGAAAAATGATGGTTGCCATTAACGGGAAAAAACTCGTTCCGGGTAAAGATTTCATCATCAACAATGAAAGCCCTGGCATCAAACAGAAAGCCAATTTAACACCAATAGATAGCCTTAATTATCAGGCCTCCCCATCATTAAATATTGTATTAAAGGATAAACTCACTTGGTCTGTAGCTACAGAAGTTGGCGAAAGCACAACCATTCAGGTGAACAAAAAACACTTTACATCTGTACCAAAGGAAATCAATATTGATATTGAGAACCAGTTTATTACCGATTTCCGTGTCTCCAATATCTGTGGTCTGATTAAAGGCACAAAATATCCCGATTCTCTATTCATTATTACCGCACATTACGATCATCTAGGTGGAATGGGTGACGATACTTATTTCCCCGGTGCAAATGATAACGCAGCCGGAATAGCCACTTTATTAAGTTTGGCCAAATATTATGCTGCCCATCCCCAGCCCTATTCCATCGGTTTTATCTGTTTTGCAGCTGAAGAAGCCGGGCTGCTGGGATCGGGATATTTTGTCGAAAATCCACTGGTTCCTTTGAGCAAAATCAAATTTCTCCTCAATCTCGATCTTGTTGGCACTGGTGAAGCGGGCATGACGGTGGTTAACGCTTCCGTTTATCCGAAGGCATTTGCCCAGCTCAATACCATAAATAACCAAAAACATTATATTTCTAAAATTAACTCCAGGGGTAAAGCCGCCAACAGTGATCATTATTTCTTTACCGAAAAAGGAGTTCCGGCATTTTTCATTTACACTCAGGGTGGTCCGCCGGCCTACCACGATATATTCGATGTAGCCAATAATCTTCCCCTTACCGAATACAATGATCTATTTAAACTGATTGTGGGTTTTAATCAAAAACTAATGGAATAGCTTCATTTTCAGGACGAAAACCTTAAAACGCTATGCGAACCTATCAATTCAGCCTGATCGACATTTAAATCCACATTTTTCAGGTTGGGATAATAATATAAGCCGTTGGGATAATTAAATATTACAGCAAAATGTGGTTTTGCACCTTTGAATCAACAAACACGAAAACAAGATTCAAAATGAAAACTATACTAAACCTCAGCTTCGTATTATTACTTTTAATTGGTGTTTCAGTTAAGGTAAATGCTCAAAACCAGATCGAAATCGTAATTGTAGGTTCGGCCCACGACAATTCGAAATCAACCCAAAATTTTCAGGTAATTATTGATAAACTAAAAAATTTTAAGCCCGATATGGTTTTCGGCGAATACTTACCAGAAAGTGATTTTAATACGTTAGAAGCCGATAACTGGGCAAGAAAATCATTCGATAAAGGCCGTGGTTACCTCGAAAAACTAAACCCGGGAGCAGTAAAAAATATCGAAATGCAGATTAACAGGGGCAGAAAAGCACTTTCATCCTTCGAATATTACCATAAAACTAGAATGGATTTAGCCGTTAACTATGCTAAAAACCAGGATAGGGGAAATACTGAATATCAGATCTATGTACTCGAAAACTACATGAAAAATAGTTTTGGGAAAGAAGAACTGGCAACATATACGAAAATGTTTGGCAGTGTAGACTCATTAAGGGCAGCCCGCTTGTACAGAACAGGAAGCGAATATTCAAAAATCTATTTTCCTTTGATTTACCAGTTAAAACAAGACCGCATTTACAACATGGATTGCCAAACCTATGATAAACCATGGGGCATTGCATGGGCCAAAACAGATTCGTTATATAAGCTTTTGTTAAACAAAGCGAAGACTGATACTGCATCTGCAGAAGCGGCTACTGTAAAAGCGATAGAAAAGTACTGGAGTTACAGCGAGGAAGAATCGAAGGTTTTTAATGCCGATCCGTATGCAGGTATGAATACTACAAAATACGGTGTTTTAGATGAAGTCTGGAATTTTTACGGTGGAACCCATTTTTATGGTTATGCAGGTTTCCCTACCGAAACGGTAAAAGAAATGATTGCGCAATGGACTTTAAGGAACGAAGGTATGTGTAAAAATATCATCGATCAGGCGAAAGCCAAACATGCAAAAAGAGTGGTGGTTGGTGTGGGTGCCTCGCACCGCAAGTGGATGGAGGAAATTTTAGCCAAAAATCCGGAAGTTAAAATTATTAACTATAACGATTTACACTAAATTATAAATGCTCAACCAAGGTTCTGTTGCAATGGCAATAGGGCCTTTTCTGCTATATAACATGTAATTTTTTCGTGTGTATTTGTAAAAACAATTTAATCAGGGTAAATTCACCTAAATTTTTAGTTCAAAAGCTGGTGGATGCAACATTAAAGCAAAAAATGTGTCTACCGATAAGAAAAGACGAACTATATTCCATCACATTTTTTATACCGTTCATCACATTTATCTATTTAACAAAAAAATAGCCTATAATTTTAGCTTGCTTATTAAAACATATACATGAAGAAACTCCTACTTTCGATAGCGCTAACCTTAATTATTTCGAGCCTTTATGCACAAAAAAACGGAAGCATTACAGGCATTTTAGCCGATAGTGCCAACCATAAAACTACATTAAATTATTCAACAGTTTCGGTTTACAAAGCTGGCGACAGCGTGCTTAACACCTACAAACTCTCAGATGATAAAGGCGTTTTTAAAATCAATGGTTTGATAACCGGTTTAAAATACCGTTTGGTAATAACTGCATGGCAATATGGAACTTTTAGAAAAGAAATTGAACTTACAGCCTCCAATCCTGCCTTAAACCTGGGCACAATTTATCTTTCTACGAAGGCAAACAACTTAAACGAGGTGGTAATTTCGGGAGAAAGGCCGCCGGTAATTGTGCGTAAGGATACGATAGAGTTTAATGCCGAATCTTTTAAAACCCTGCCCTCGGCAGTTGTAGAAGACCTGCTGAAAAAACTGCCTGGTGTAGCAATTGCTTCCGATGGCTCGATACAGGTTAACGGCAAGGCGGTTAGTAAAATTTTAGTCGATGGCAAGGAGTTTTTTGGCGGCGACCAACAGATTGCAACTAAAAACCTGCCTGCAAACATTATAGATAAAGTGCAGGTTGTTGATGATAAACAGGCAAAAAGACGAGATCCTGACCTAACCGCAGCCGAAATACCTCAAATTATTAACTTAAAGCTGAAAAAAGCCATTAAAAAGGGTGCCTTTGGAAAATTATATGCCGGCGGCGGCCTAAAAGACCTCTATCAGGCGGGCGGATTAATGAACTTTTTTAGGGATACCACCCAGGTAAGTGTATTGGCTTATGGCAACAACATCAACCAGCCGGGCTTTAATCCGAATGATGTGCAGCGCATCGGCGGTTTTAACAGAAGCGGTGTAAATTCGATGATGATGACCTCTGGCGGTTATTTTGAATTTAACGGCATAAGTTTCGGCGGAAGTTATAATGGCGTTCAAACCTCATCAGGAGGTGGTTTCAATTTTAATACCATCAATAAAAAAGGGATTAAATTTAATACACAATATTTTTTCGGTAGATCTAATAATCTTTTAGAAAAGCTCACAAACACCAATCAAACACTAGGCACAGACCGATTGATTACCAACGCCGACGAAAATACCACCTCACTGATTCTTAAACACAATATTGCCGGAAAATTAGACTGGCAGATCGATTCGTTAACCCAGCTCACCATCGAACCGGCAATTATACTCAGCTCAAACAATTCGGTAAGTAAGGTATTATCGAGCAACAACAATGCAAATAACCAATTGATCAATGCACTGGAAAATTTAAACGACAGAAATACTTCAAACAATACCTACCAGCTGAGGGCCGATTTTAGTAAAGATTTTAAAAAAGCAGGCCGATCTTTAAACCTGGGCACGGATGTTTCGGCAAACCCAAATCCTATTATAAACTACAACACAAGCAGCAGTGTGTATTACCTCACCCCTGCCACTTCAGAAATTGACCAGCTCAGGAACAATACCATCGATAACTTTAGAACATACATTTATGCCAATTACACCGAACCGATCAGCAAAAAACTAAATTTTAAAGCTGATGTAAGCGGGAACATCATCAATAACGAAAATGCGTTAGGCACTTTCTACCGCAATCCGGCCAATCAGTTGTACGATATTGTGGTACCAGATTTATCTCAAACCGTTAAACAGGCTGGTTTTAAAACCAATACAAACATCAGCCTAGGTTATAAAGTAACAAAAGACCTTTACCTGCAACCGGGATTGGTACACAATTACATTTCGTTGAATAACCGTTTTACCAATTACGCATATATCAATCAACGCTATAATTTTATATGGCCCACCTTCCAGCTGAAATATAAAATATTCCGTTTTAACTATTCAGCGCGTTTTACAGAGCCTAATGTGAGTTATCTTCAGCCAGTGGCCGACAATACCAATGCATTTTACATCCGAAATGGAAATCCAAATCTACTGCCAGCCCGAATGCAGGGTTTAAGCATGAATATGTATAAATACGATCCTAAAAGCCAGATCAACTATAATTTATATGGTTATGGCAATTTCACAAAAAACGGTATTGTGAATTCGATTACCATTAAAGATGGTGTACAAACGGTTAACCCGGTTAATAAAAACGGTATGTATAATTTTAGCGGCGGGGCCAATATCTCGAAAGATTTCAAAAAAGATAAAACAAGTATAAAAGTAGGTTTAGGTTTCTGGGCCAATTTTGATCATAGCCCGGTTATTGTGAACAATGTAGAGAGCGATGCCAATATATTTTATGTGGGCCCTAATGGAAGTGTAAGGCTAAACCTGAACGATAAAGTAGAGATTAACCAGTCGTATTCAGTAAATCTTAACCGCAGCAGGTATGACGACAGTTATTACACCAACGTGAGTTACAACACGCACCAAAGCACATCTGAAATCATTATCCGTTATCCCAAAAAACTGGTTTTCGAAACCAGCTATTCTTTAACCATCAATGATCAAAAAGTTTCCGGATATAATAACAATATCAAATTCTGGAATGCGGCCCTTACCTATCTGTTTATGAAAAACGACAGGGCACAGTTAAAATTTTCGGTAAACGATATTTTGCAAAGCAATGTGCGCAGGAATATACAGATTACCGGAAACAGTATAATCGATACCCAAAGCAATAACCTGGGCCGGTACGGCATGCTTACATTCACATATAACATCCAAAACTTTGGGCAAAAAGTTGGTGGCAGACAGACGTTTTTTAGTTTTTAATCCCGCGGTCTGCGATTTCACAGACCGCAATAGATTTTATAATTAATAGTATTCGAGAACACAGACCATGGTATAACTTTGCTTTTCTATTTAAAAATATCAGCCAGCAGTTCATAGGATCTTATGCGATCTTCAAAATGCTCGGTAATGGTAACAGCCATTAGTTCATCTACATCATAATCTGTGGCCAGTTTTGTAAGCCGTTCTTTAATTACATCCGGTGTTCCATAAATCATCCGTTGCTTATTCGCATTTATCTGCTCCAGCTCTGCAGCATTGTAGCTCATGTCTTTAATATCGTTCCAACCAACTGCAGGCAATCCCTTTCCTTTGGCCAATTGTAAAAAACGGTAACTCATTAAAACTTCCTGTTGTTTTACCTTTTCTTCATTTTCTGAACAGAAAATATGTAATGCAACATTTTCTACAGGCTGCGCCAGATCTACCGATGGCTTAAAGTGTTGCCGGTAATATTGCACGGCCTCTGGCCCACCATTCGGATTAATAAAATGTGCAAAAGAGAAACCCATTCCAAAATGTGCCGAAAATAAGGCACTTTGTCCGCTGCTGCTTAAAAGCCATTGCGTTGGTACGGTTTCCGAAATCGGGATGGCCTTTATTTTTGCCTGGATCCCGCCATCAGAAGTATCGTGCAGGTAATGCTGCAGCTCGCGCAACTGCTCTACAAAATCCTGTTCGCTCCAGTTGTTCGATGGATTAAGCATAGAAGCTGTAATCCGGTCGGTACCTGGTGCCCTACCCATGCCTAAGTCAATCCGGTTAGGATGCATTACCTCTAATAAGCGGAAACTTTCAGCAACTTTTAGCGCACTGTGGTTGGGCAGCATAATGCCCCCCGAACCGATTCTTAAAGTTTTGGTATGATTGGCCAGATGGGCAATCAAAATCTCGGGCGTAGACCCAGCTAAACTGGTGGTATTGTGGTGTTCTGAAACCCAAAAACGGTGATAGCCCAACCGTTCGGTTTCCTGTGCAAGGATGGTGGTTTCTTCAATGGCGCGGCGGGCAGTAACACCCTTTCGGACCGGCGATTGATCTAACACACTGAGTTTGATTTTCGTATTGCTCATATGCTTATTCAACAAATTTATACTCCTGTTGATTTAAAATAAGGCAATGAAAAACTTTATGACTTTTAAATTATTGCGCCTGAGTCAATTTTACCAAATACTGATCTTCGCCATCGTCAAAAATCAATTCTGCAGCCCAACCCGTTTCTTCTGCGATACGTTTAATGGTTTCCTCATTCACATACACCCAATTAAACCAGTTGCCTTTTTCTCCTTTATATTCGTATTGGTAAGAAACCTCACCATAGTACTGGTTTTGTGGCTTTGGCATATCTTCGTACAGATAGGCAATATCTGAAGAATCAAAAATAACTTGTCCGTTGGGATTAATAAGCCCTTTCAATGTGATCAGAAAATCCTTAAATCCTGGCAACGTTCCGGTAAGGCCGATGCCGTTCATAAGCATAATAATGGTATCGAATTTCTCTTTGTAGGTAAAAATATCCTGCAACAGTGCTTTTTTCACGCCGCGGTCTTTCATAATGCTTACCGCAGCTTCAGAAATATCGATTGCTGTAACATCAATATTAAAGGCCTGCAAAAGTAAAGCATGGCTACCCACACCGGCTCCAATATCCAGCACTTTTCCGCTGCACATATGTAAAGCCTGAAGTTCTAAAACGGGCATATCTTCGTCGTCTCGGAAGAAAAATTCGAGCGGCATTTCCTCCGGTTCTCCATAAGAATTGTGCAGCCAAAGGGTATCGGCTTCTCCTGTTCTGTAAATATCTGTTAACGCTTTACCAAAAACATCCATAATACAAAGATAGGGAAAATGGAAGATGGAGAAGGTATGAGGGTGGGTGGAAATGATAATATTAATAGCGCTGGTCGGGATTTGTAATCCCGTCCAATGAGCTAAGGATTTGCAATCCTTAATAGAAAAAAGTAAAGCAAGATTAAAAGGTCCGGATGAATATTAATAACGCGCTGGTCGGGATTTATAATCCCGTCCAATGAGCTAAGGATTTGCAATCCTTAATAGAAAAACGTAAAGCAGGATTAAAAAGGTCCGGATGAATATTAATAACGCTGGTCGGGATTTGTAATCCCGTCCAATGAGCTAAGGATTTGCAATCCTTAATAGAAAAGCATAAAGCAAGATTAAAAAGGTACGGATGAATATTAATAACGCGCTGGTCGGAATTTGTAACCTGTCCAATGACCTAAGGATTTGCAATCTTTAATAGAAAAGCGTAAAGCAAGATTAAAAAGGTGCGGATGAATATTAATAACGCGCTGGTCGGGATTTGTAATCCCGTTTAATGAGCTAAGGATTTGCAATCCTTAATAGAAAAGCATAAAGCAAGATTAAAAAGGTCCGGATTTTAGATCCAGACCACCATATTTATATTGTTACTCAATTTCAAATACCTGATGGTATTCGGGTATGGCCACATGTTTAAAACCTGTATCTTTCAATCTGCTTGCAAAATGCTGCTGCACTTCGTACTCTCCGTGCACCAAAAAGAGCTGTTTTACTTTTGAAGGGTCTTGACAGGATAAAAAGTGCAATAAATCCTCATAATCCCCATGTGCGCTCATCGATTTTATCGATTGTACCTCAGCCTTTACCTCAAGTTCTTCTCTAAAAATTTCTACTACTTTTTGTCCGGCAATTAACCTGCCACCGAGCGATTTTGGTTCACAGTAGCCCACCATTAAAATGGTGTTTTTCTGGTTACCGATATTGTTCCTGATGTGGTGTTTTACCCGGCCAGCCTCTGCCATTCCCGAGGCCGAAATGATTACGCATGGCCTTGGATCGGCATTTAAAGCTTTCGATTCTTCCACACTTTCTATAAAACGCAAACCTTTAAAAGCAAACACGTCATGATCGATCTTTAAGGTTTCTTTAACACCATTGTTGTATACTTCAGGGTGGTTTTTAAGAATTTCGGTTGCTTTTGATGACAATGGGCTATCTACATAATATGGGATATCGGGCAATTTGCCTTTAAGTTCCAATCCATTTAAAGCATAAAGCAGTTCCTGTGTTCGGCCAACGGCAAAGGCTGGAATAATTACCTTACCTTTTTTTACTTTACAGGTATGGTTAATAATTTCAAGCAACATATTTTCAATGGGATCGAGATCCTTGTGCAGCGAATCACCATAGGTAGATTCCATAAGGATATAGTCGGCCTGATCAAACTGTTGCGGACTCTTTAACAGCAGGTCGCCATAACGGCCAACATCTCCAGAAAAAGTAATCCGCGTAATTTTTCCATCTTCTGTAATGCTAAGATGAACAGCTGCACTGCCCAAAATGTGGCCAGCATCTGTAAATTTTAAGCGGATGCCAGGTTCAATTTCGAAATCTTCTTCATACTCCACAATTTTCATCTGGCTAACCGTTTTTATAACGTCGTCATCGGTATAAAGTGGTTCTTCCATTTCTTCGCCCTTATGTAAATGGCGGTTAGAAAACTCAGCATCCTGCATTTGTATTTTGGCAGAATCCATCATTAAGATGCGGGCAAGATCCATCGTTGCTGAAGTACAGAAAATTTTCCCTTCAAAGCCCTCGGCTACCAATTTTGGCAACAAGCCGCAATGGTCTATGTGCGCGTGCGATAAGATGAGATAGGTAACTTTTTTGGCATCGAAACCAAAATAGTCGTTTAATTTATCGGTAACATGGCCCATCCCCTGGAATAAGCCACAATCTAATAAAATCTGGGTGCCGTTTTTTAAGGTAATAAGGTGCTTACTCCCCGTAACGGTACGGGCAGCACCATGAAAAGCAATTTTCATTTAGGTGTTGGTTAGGATATATATAGAATAAAAATGCCGGATATTTCCGGCACTTCCAATTCTTTAAGCATTTATTTCAGCTATTTTATCTTTCACCTTATCTGCAACACCCGTAGCTTTATCTGCTAAACCTGCTAATTTATCTTTTGAAGCATCTAACAGATCAGCAAAAAAATCTGATACCTTACCTTTTAAATCACTTGTCGAATCCGAAGATAAAGCCAATGCGATTGTTGCACCAAGTGCTGCTCCAGCTAATACGCCTACTATAATTTTTGTTTCCTTTGTCATAACTTTAAGTCTTTAATAATTAAACATTAATTGGCACTTGTTGTTTTGGTTTTTATTATAACATAAATCATTCCATTTACATGAAGCATATTTTTTTCATCGATTTAGACAATACCCTATATTTTACCAAGCCAAATGAAGCACAGTTAATGGGCGAATTGTACCTTTTCTTAGAAAATCTGGATTTAGGGATCAGCAAAGAAGATTTTCAGCTGGCCAAACAGGAAATGCTCCGCACCCCTTTCCAAAAAGTAGCCCAAAAATATGGGTTAAGGAAAGAAGTGATGCCCCAGATCCTTGCTTATCTGCAAAACCGTGAGGTAACCAGACCGCTAAAACCAAGTGATGATTACCACTACATTAAAAATTTACAGGGCAGGAAGTTTATTGTAACTGCAGGTTTTGTAAAACAGCAGACATCAAAAGTAAAAATGTTGGGCATTGCCGGCGATTTTGAAGAAGTACATGTAGTGGATGTTTCAGTTAGCAACAAGAAGAACGTTTTTGAACAATTGATCAATCAACATAAGTTAAACAGGGATGATATTTTAATTATTGGCGATGATGCCGAAGCGGAAATTAAATTCGGGCTGGAACTTGGTATCAGCACCTTTTTACTCGATCCGGAAAATTTACATCCTAATGCAGAAAGCACTTTTAGAGGGAATGATCTGAGTAATTTAAGTACAGCGGCAGGGCAGTAGTTTAAACCATATTTTTAATAGGCTGTTAACACAAAGCGCAGCCGAAGATAAAAATGGCAGGATAAAAATTGAATCAATTAATCCTCATTTCCATCACAAAAGCACAATGCACAACCCTTGTTTCTAAACCCGGTAGCAGCGGCAGCCTCCGATCCTTTATCGGAGCTATAGCGAATAACGGGACTGCTTTTTAAGAAGCATTACTGAACCTTAATTTACAAAAATTATAGATTTAAAATTTTCCCACATTTTTGATATTATGTGATAAGATCTTTTAAAGAAAAAGTCCCGATTTTCATCGGGACTTTTCTAATTTATCCTCTGCCACCTCTTGATGGTCTTCCACTTTCACCGCCGCCTCTTTGTTGTTGTGGCGCTTCCGTTCTTCTTTGTTCCTGTCTTTGTTGTTGCTGCTGCTGTTGTTGCTGTGCTCTTTGTTGTTGAGCCTGGGCATCACGCTGAGCACGCTCCTGTTGTTGTTGCTGTGCTTGTTGGGCACGTTGTTGCTGTGCCTGTGCATCGCGTTGAGCCCTTTCTTGCTGTTGTTGCTGCGCTTGTTGTGCACGCTGTTGCTGCATCTGCTCATTACGTTGTTGTTGCGCCTGGGCATCACGTTGAGCACGTTCCTGTTGTTGTTGCTGTGCTTGCTGAGCACGTTGCTGTTGCATTTGGGCATCGCGCTGCGTTCTTTCCTGTTGTTGCTGCTGTGTTTGCTGAGCACGCTGCTGTTGCATCTGCTCATTACGTTGCGCTCTTTGTTGCTCCATTTGGGCAGCACGCTGTTGTTGATCTGCCTGACTACGTTGCTGGCCCTGGATATCACGCTGTGCACGCTGTTGATCCTGGCTCATGCGGTCTTGCTGGCTACGCTGTTGTCTGATCTGTTCCAAACGTTGCTGATCTTCACTGCGGCCTGCACTTCCCTGTTCGTTTCTTCCGTCTACACCATTTCCATTGTTTCTGCTAATACGTCCGTTTGCATCCCTGTTATAGGCTTCACCTCTATTATTATTAGGCTGCCCATTATTATCTCTGCTACCGGCACCATTATTTCTATCTGGCTGTGCTGTACGGTTATCATTTCTTGATCCGAAACGGTTATCGTTATTATTCGTATTTCCACCGCGTTGATCACGGTTGGTATAACCTTCGTTTCTTCCGCCCCTGCTAAAACCGGCATTACCGTGTTCAAATTTTCTAGGTGCAGCTGTACGGTTATCTACTGCATTACGTTCTGGTCTTGGCCTATAAATAGAAACCTCCCTGCCACCAACCCTGCTGGCGCCCGGTCTTGAACTTTGTGCATAACGGTAAACAGTTACATCTCTATTGGTTGCACGTCTTATATCTTCAATCCTTGGACCACCGTAGTAATTCCTTCTGTTATATACATAGGTATTGTTGATGATGGTGGTATTGCGGATATATACATTGTTCCGGCCATAATCATACCTTGGGAAAACATTGATATAGATATTGCGCTGTGGAATGAAGTTCCAGCAGAATTCGGGCACTACATAACGGCGGCCAAAGCTTAAGTTAATGCTAATGCTTGGAGCCATTGGCGCCCAGCCATAGTAACCATCACCACTTCTCCAATCTACCCATGCTGGTCCCCAGTTGGTATCGGGTAACCAGATCCATTGCCTGTAGCTGTTAATTACCCAACGGCCATAGTGGAAAGGTGCCCAGCCCCAATCGTAATTGGAAACCCAGGTATTGCCATATTCGGTCATGGCCCAACGGCCGTTTGTATAATAAGGCCTAAACTCGCTTTGATCTACATCCGGACGCCAAACATAACCATATTGAGGATCCTGGATCCAGGTGCCATAAGGCGATAGTTCATCATAAAAAGTCTGCAAAGAAACGTTGCCAGTGCTGTAACCATCATCCTGGTAATCGTTTTGATAGTCTTGTGCCCTGACAAGGGTTGTGGTTCCGGCAAGGAGCGCAAAGAGCCCCAGCACAAGTGCCGTAGATTTCAGTGTTTTCATTTGTGTGTTTTATTTTAATAACCTAATGTGTGTGTATCAATTAGAGAACCAAAAATAATGAAGGTTTAATATGCAAGCATAGTTTTTACATTTTCCCTCAAATATTGCCCCGCAGGGCATATTTAACTAATATTTAACGTTTTAAGCGCATTTTAATTGTGCAGAAAATAAGTCACTTAGAAATAAAATTTGCTACACCTTTGCTTATAAAAGAGATTATATTGTGATTAGCACAAACTTTAGAACTTAAATGCTATTAATTGTAAGTATTTTTGTGCCATGCAAAAAGGCACTTTATACCTTATTCCCGTACCATTGGCTGAAGAGGTAGCACACAAAACTTTTACCCCTTATTTGGTTGATACCATTAACCAGATTGATACTTATATTGTAGAAAACAGTAAAACAGCCCGCCGTTTTTTAAAAGAGGCCGGTTTAAAAACAGCACAAAAAGATTTAATCGTACACGATTATGGCAAGCACAACAGAACAGACTTAGGTCAGTTTTTTGTTGAACTGGCAGCCGGAAAAGATGTTGGTCTAATGAGTGAAGCAGGCTGCCCTGGCATTGCTGATCCAGGTGCTGACATTGTTGCTGAGGCACATAAACGTGGCATTAAAGTGGTTCCATTGGTAGGGCCCAGTTCGATTTTATTGGCTTTAATGGCATCTGGTTTTAATGGCCAAAGTTTTGCCTTTTGGGGATATTTACCTATTGATAAGGAACAGCGTACCAAAAGGATCAAAGACCTTGATTTATCGGCCAGCCGTTACAAACAGACACAGATTTTTATCGAAACCCCATTTCGCAACAACCAACTTTTTGAAGAGGTATTAAAAAGCTGTAAACCGAATACACAGGTCTGCGTGGCAAGCAACCTAACCGCCGAAGATGAGTTTATTAAAACCCAAAGTGTGTACAACTGGCGTAAAGAGGAAATAGATCTGCATAAAAAACCAACGATATTTTTGTTGTATTAATGGGTTAATTCGTTCCACTTGTTATTAGTTTATTAGTTAGCATGACTCAAAAAATCGGGCAACTACCTATTCGCTAACTATTTAAATTGATTAATTGAGGAAGTATTTGTTGTTGGTGGTTCGTTCATCGTTAATAGTTTATTTGTTGTAAAAAACTTTGTGTCTTCGAGCCTTGGCGGTAAAAATGCCTTTCAGTCAATATTAAAAAAATCAAAACATATCCAAGCTCCGATTGGTTGTTAATGCAGCGCTCTGCAATATTCACTAAATTTTTATAGTTATGAAAAATACAGGCACACCAAAAAACAACGCAACGGTTCAGGGCAGTTCGATAGCAGACCGCGCCAATCATGATTTTAAAACTGATAAAAAAATCCAGGGGATTACGAACGGTGGCGGACAACGTTCCGATCAGACTTCAAATAAGGACAATCAAAGAAAATACGACAATAAAAAATAAATCAAGTTATGTCGTAATTGCCTTGCCAAAAGTTTATTCAGTTTTGGATAAACCTTCGGCAAGGCTTTTTTATATAAAATTGGCTTATCCTATTTCGCCATTACATTATAGAAATTATAATCCATCATAGGGGCTCCGGTTATCCCTAAGTTATGGCAAATCGTGATGATCTGCCCCCGGTGATAAGTACTATGGTTAAAAACATGTAGTACATATTCGAAATTCTGAAAGTCGGAAGTAAACCAAGGACTTTGAATATGAGTTGTTTCGTTAAACTTTTCGTCGTTTATTGCGGTAATATAAACAGCAAGGTTTTCAGACTGCTTTAATAGTGAATCGAAAACTTCGGTTAAACTTCCATATTCGCGATGTTCAAATTCAGTTTTAGTGAGAATGGAATACCAATACTCCTGTGTTTGTAAAATATGGGCGAGCGTTAATTTTACGCTTTTAAAGCTCGATAATACTTCTTGCTCCAACAACTGTTCCGGGTGTTTTTTTAACCAGTTAATCAAAGTTAAATTTGCCCAGAAATTATAGTTTGCATAATTTTTCATTAAATACACAAGGGAAGTTTCTTCCATTGTTTCTGCGAATAATTGTTCTTGTATCATGGTATTTTGCTTTAGTTACACAAAGAAAATACAGCACGCTGACAACCCTATGGCAGTGTAAAAATCAAATTAAAAATAATTATTTAAGTGGTATAAAAATACCTTTGCCTGTAAGCCGATAGCTCCATTTACACGGGGCATTTTTTAGCCTGGTGGGGTGGTAAGAAGTTTTTTTTCGCCAGTATTGGTCTGTAAACGCTAATTAGTAATAATTCTAAAGCAAATAATGGCCACGACTGTACTTTTGTATTATCGGGTGATTTTTTTTTTATTTGGGAGCGAAGGACCTTTTGCTTCTTTTAAAGCCGTTACCGCTCTTTTAATTATGCGATGAAAATATCAGGGGGGCACGGCAACTTCGATCGGACTAAACCTAAGATAAAAAAAAGAGCAACCTTTGGAGTTGCTCTTGTATATTATCTTGTTGGGCCTTTCATCTGATAATCTTTAGGTGGCTCTGCACCTAAGAGATGTTGTACAAAGTAATCCCAGCGGCGGCGCATCATATATGGCGAGTAAGTACCGTAACCATGTGCGCTATTGGGAAAAATAACCAGATCGAAAGATTTGTTTGCTTTTTCCAATGCCTCTACCACCAATAAAGTATTGTATGGCGGAACGTTATCGTCCATTAAACCATGTACCAGCATGAGTTTCCCTTTCAGGTTTTTAGCATAATTCTGGTTTGCCTGTGCTTCATAATCTGCATTTTCTACTAAACCATTATAGCGTTCGCCCCAATCGTCCTCGTAGTTTCTGTTGTCGTGGTTTCCTGATTCAGAAATCCCAACTTTGAAGAAATCAGGATAACGGAACATGGCTGCAGCAGTCGCAAAACCACCACCCGAGTGGCCCCAAATACCTACTTTAGCTGTATCGATCGGATATTTTACGGCAAGTTGCCTAATGGCTGCTATCTGATCGGGCAAAGTATTCTCGGCCATATTTCCATAACTCATATCATGGAAGCTTTTAGAACGGTCGGGGTTACTGGTTCCTTCTATTACCACTACAATAAAACCGAGTTCGGCCAGGGCCTGGTGATCGCCACGTGAAGCCGAAAATGCCCAGCTGCCAACACTACCGCCCTGTGGCCCAGGATAGATGTAATCGATAACCGGATATTTTTGACTGGCATCCATTTTTGTTGGTGTAAAAACCAAGCCATAAATATCAGTTTTACCATCTTTGGCCTTTAATGAAACCGGAGTAGGTGCTTTCCATCCATTTGCAGTTAATCTGCTAACGTCTGTTTTTTCGAGGGCCGTAACCAATTTACCATCAAGGCTGCGCATAAGGGTAACCTGTGGTACATCGGGCTGCGAATAGCTATCTATAAAATATTTCTCAGATGGAGAAAAAGTAATGATGTGATTTCCCTCCTCCGGCGTGAGTAGCGTTAAGTTTTTACCATCAAATCCTATTTTATAAAAATGGCTAAAATAAGGATTTCCTTTTTCGCGACCGTTTGCGACAAAATAAAGGGTGCGTGTTTTTTCATCTACTTTTAACAAACGGGTAACCACCCAATCGCCCTTGGTAATCTGATTTTTCACTTTTCCGGTTGTTGCATCGTACAAATAAAGGTGGCCCCAGTTATCTCTTTCCGAATACCAGATAATTTCTTTCGATGCCGGAAGATAGCGCCAGTTTATTTCACCCTGACCAGATTCGAACTGGGTTTTTACCGTTTCTTCGAAAACTTCACGTACTGCACCTGTTGTTGCGTTTGCAATCCTGAATTTTTCGTTTTTATGGTCGCGTGAAGTGGAAAGAAAAGCAACTTCTGATCCATCTGCCTTCCAATCGATATCATCAAAAGTACCACTGCTCGAAATATCATCACTCAAGGTAGCACGGTGTGGATCTGCCGGGATGTTAAATGAAATCACTTTCGGGTTTTCTACATCAATTACCACCCTTCTAATGGTAGCTATCTGTTTATCGCCGGGCAAAGGATATTTCCAGGCTTTTAGTTCAGGTGCGCCAACATTGGTAGTTACCAGATACATGTCTTTCGAATTGCGCTGATCCTGTTGGAAGGTTGCAATCTTTTTCGAATCTGGCGACCAGCGTAAAATCGGGCCATCGCTATGTTTCCAGCCTGCATTATCGGTAGCATAACCGTAATCTTTAATGCCATCGGTAGTTAACTGCGTTAATTTTCCTGTAGCTATATCTTTAACAAAAAGGTTATAATCCTGAATTAAAATGGCTTTTTTTCCATCAGGGGATACAATCTCATTCCGTCCGCCCCTTCCGCGTGACGGCATTGCACTTGCTGTATATGCGGTGGTTGGGGTTTTAGTTTTCTTTACCGGATCTACCAGGAAAGTTTGTTCGGTACCGTTGTTTTTGGTGCTATACCAAAATTTATCACCATCTAGCCAGTTTGGTTGAACATTAGCATGGTCGACATATTTTGCGGTGTTGTAACCCATAAAACGCTCCGCCCTTTCGTAGTCGCTTACGGTTAAAGTTTTTTGTTGGGCATTTGCTGTAATGGCTAAAGTACAAGCCGTTACGGTGAGCCAATATTTATTCATCATGTTAGTTAATCTTGCGATAAAAATAATACTGTTTTGGCAAATGATTGGTATTAATCGTGATACAAATTTTTAGGGTGCTGTTTCTCCTAAATTGAATGAAGGTTAATTACTGCAGTAAGCTTGTGCACCGCAAAAAAAATCAAATTCTGCACAAAAAGCCATAATGATTACCCAACCAGCACTTTTTTATTATCTTTAGCTTCTTTAATACAATAATATGAATCAAAAGAGCATTATTTCGCCTCCAAAATATTAGTAAATCACATCATTATGTGCAGTACCAGCTGCCGGATAACTAACCGGCAAGTCACCTGCTGCTACAATATCTTATTTATTAATTTTTAATTCTTGTCCTTTTTCGGACGGCAGATAACTCTTTATGAAAAAATCATATTTAGTATTACACTTCGCAGTAATACTCGCAGGTTTTACCGGCATATTCGGTAAGCTTATATCCCTTAACGAAGGTCTTTTGGTTTGGTACCGGGTATTTTTCTCTTCTATTATTTTATTGCTGGTTTTAAAATTATTTCAGGTAGCAACAGATATAAAATGGGCAGAAAAATTTAATATTTCGAAAATCGGGATGTTCATCACCATACACTGGGTATTTTTCTACGCCAGTATTAAGTATTCTAACATTTCTGTTGGAGTGGTATGTTATTGTTTAACCAGCTTTTTTACAGCACTTTTTGCACCTATAATTAACCGGAAAAAATTTAATCTGTCCGAAACATTATTAAGCCTCCTTACTTTATATGGCATCCTGCTTATTTTCCATTTCGATTCTTCCTATCAATTGGGCATAGGGCTAGGGGTAATCTCTTCGGCATTTGCCGCACTTTACACCATTTACAACGAAAGGCTGGTTAAAGTTTATGATAGCAGACTGATCAATTATTATCAGATGCTCGGTGGAACAATTGGCTTAGGTGTTTTACTTCCTGTTTATCTTTATTTCTTCCCTGTAGAAAGCATTGTACCAAGCCTGAAGGATACGGGATACCTGATTTTATTGGCTTCTTTCTGTACCGTTGGCCTTTATGTGCTCTTTGCCGAATCTTTAAAACGGATATCTGCCTTTACCGTAAACCTCAGTTTTAACCTCGAGCCGGTTTATGCCATTATCATGGCCTTTATCTTTTTTAATGAGGGCAAAGAACTGAACCTGTCGTTTTATATCGGTTTATTTTTCGTAATGACATCGGTTGTGCTACAAACCATTATTTCAATCAGGAAATAACCTGAGGGTATAATACAAAGAGGCTGAATCAATCCGATGATACAGCCTCTTTGTTTAATTTTCTAAGATTTCTACATAGCCATCTGTGCCGTTCAGCCTGATAAGCTGTCCGTCTTTAATCAGTTTGGTTGCATTTTCAAGACCAACAACTGCCGGCAGGCCATATTCGCGGGCAATAACTGCACCGTGGGTCATTAATCCACCAACTTCGGTAACGAGGCCTTTTATAGAAACAAACAATGGTGTCCAGCTGGGATCAGTAAATGTGGTTACCAAGATATCGCCATCCTCAAGATCGGCATCTTCCATATTTAAAATTACACGTGCCCGGCCTTCTATTATCCCTGTGGAAACAGCCAAACCGACCATCGCCCCTGCAGGTAGGTTTTCGCGGCTGTATGCTCCCCTAATTATTTCACCATCGGATGTGATTACCCTCGGAGGGCTTAATTTTTCGTATTCCTGATGATCTTCTTTCCGTTTTCGGATCAAATTAAGATCTACTTTACCCGACTGTACAACTTCGCGCAGTTCTTGAAAAGTAAGGTAATAACTATCTTCTTTCACTGGGAAAATATGGGCTTCTACAAGTTTTTCAACTTCCTTTAAAAAAGCCTGTTTATAAATAAAAAAGCGGCTAACGATGCCATACTTAGGATACTCGCGGTAGCCGGTAAAATTCCGCAGCAGGCTGATCATTTCTCGTGTTTCTTTAACCTTTTGCTCACCATCTGGCAGAACGGCCAGTTTTTTCAACAAAGCTGTTTCTTTATCGAAAGCCTCCTTTTTCCCTTGTTCGAATTTGTGTTGGGCAGCATCGGCCCCAAAATTTTTGATATTGTTCAGGATCAAAGGAATCAATATTGCGGGCTTTTCCTGCCAGCGTTCTTTTGTAATATCTATCTCTCCTGCACACCGCATACCATATTTATCAAGGTAGGCATTAATGGCTTTTAATACTTCCTTTCCCCCGTCAAAATGAACCAATTCATCTAAAAAAAGAGGATTCTTTGTTTGTTGTAAAAACTCAATTATTGCCGGGTACACACGGATTATATCGGCTACATTTAATAGTTCGAGCCCCATTTCTGAGGTAATATTTTTTGAAACGGACTGCGAAAGTACATCTGATACATTTTTTTCGCCTAACCATTTGTCCATATTTCCGTTAATCCACGATGAAGCATTCATAGCAGCAATAATTACCCCCATGTGTTGCGAATCGAATATCATTTTCTTTGATTGCGCAATGTCTTCCTGGATAAAATCAAAAAGTGCTATTCCTGATTTTGTCTGAATGTTTTTCTTTAACACTTCTGTTGAAGCTTCATTATCTTTAATCAGGTTGGCCACGGTTGATGGGCTGTTACCTACCTGTAACAGAATATCTGCTGCCGACATTCCTTTTGTACTTTTAACCAACATTGGCCGCTGTTGATCATCTGGCAACATTTTTATAAAATCTTTCCGTTCGGTAATGTTAACCAGGGCATCTTTTATCAGCGGATCGTGCTGCGCCATGGCCTCTAACAAATCGGCTCTGCCTCCGGGCGTAACCAAACTGTCGGTAACATCAACAAACAGTCTTCCAGCGGCACTAAACATAGGCCTGGCAGCCCTTAACTGCCATAAAGATAAGCCAAGTGGTTTCATCGGGTCGGTCATCATTTGCTGATGGCCAACGGAGATATACACATGATTTTCCTCCACCTTTCCTTCTGGTTCTTCCGGATGTGTAGGAACCGGGTAGAGTGTTGTGATCGGCCTGCTCTGAACAATGTAAAAAGCCTGTGCCAAGTGCTCCTCATCTACCAAGCACCATTCAATATCTTGCGGGTTACCAAAATGGGCTTCGATTTTTCTGCAGATACCCTCCAACTGTATGATCTGTTCGTCTGTTAATACTTGTTTGTGCTGTAGTTCTAATGAAAGCCTGTCAGATTTTGTACCGCCATCTTTTAAAGCGTAAACGGCCGATTTCTTTGTAGAAATTTTCTTACCAACAATATTTCCACCACACACTTGATAGTGATCGGCATTTACCAGGCCCGAAACCATGGCCTCTCCCAGTCCGAAACCTGCATCAATTGACAGTATTTTCCGGTTGCCCGAAACTGGATCGGCTGTAAATGAAATTCCCGCAGCATAAGCAAACACCATTTGCTGTACCACTACAGCTAACTGAACTTGCCTGTGGTCGAAACCGTTTTGGATGCGGTAAATTATTGCCCTATCGGTAAATAATGATGCCCAGCACTTACGGACATGTTTTAAAATCGCCTTTTCTCCAATAATATTTAAAAAACTATCCTGCTGACCGGCAAAGGAAGCCGTTGGCAGATCTTCAGCAGTAGCACTCGAACGTACAGCGAAGGCATCTTTTTTACCAAATTTATTAAGATAAGCCTTAATTTCTTCTGCAATATCCTCAGGAATGGCTGTATTTTCGATAGTTGACCTGATTTTAGAACCAATTTTACCAATTAACATGCGATTTTCGGCCTTAACGCCTATTAAATCATCCAATATCTGGTTAAGGGCTTCATTATTTTCAGTTATCGCGTTAAAGGCTTCAGTAGTAATACAAAAACCATTTGGCACCTGTAAACCTTTTACCTTAGCAAGCTCGCCAAGATTGGCACCTTTACCACCTACAAATAAAATAGCCAACTTATCAATTTCTTGAAACCCCTTCAGGTATTTACCCATAGTATCTCCTTTTTTTATTTGGTAAAAATTTATACACTTAAATACGTATTAATAATTGTTTATCAATACGTTATAATAAAATTTTAAAAATTTAGAAAGGCCAAAAGTAAAAGCTAAAAAACATCAAAACAACGTTTCTAAACTATATTTTTACAGGCACAATAACGACCAAAGTATTAACGTTATCCTTACAACAAACCGATAAAAATTATCAAAAATTTCGTGCAGATCTGGAAGGTTATTTCCTAAAAAAGCACTTAATCCATTAAACAACCGTTATTTTAGAAGGCAAGCTAGCTAAGGCCGTTCATCCCTTCAAGAACATTTTCATTATTCGAAATCTCCACCTTTTTTCAATAATCACGAAGAACCGGATAATAAGCAATTTTAATCTTCCATTGGTATTCTATTGTTGTAAAATTTAGCTATTTTTAGTTTAAAATTACTGACCAATAACCAGTTATACCGAATAAAGCAGTATTAAAATTTGTACATTTTACATCATGCGCACCGCTATGTTTTGGATCAGTAATTTCATCTACTCAAAAAAACATCATGAAAAAACTCTTAACTCTTATCTTCATTGCCTTGCTATCCATTAGCGCAAGAAGCCAAACAAAAAGTCCGGTTGCCCTGGATATCGTACAAAAAGCAAACGGAGAAACCCTTAAAGGAAAGGTGATTAAAATTACCGACCAGGATATTTCATTTGTTTATTCAGGTGAAACCACCGAATATGTGATAAAAAAATCAGACATTACCCAGATTACGCACTCAAATGGCCGGGTCGAAGTATTTTCACAACAAACGGCGCCTTCCGAAACCAGGCAAAAGGATCAGGTATCTATGGTTGCAACCCCTGTAGATCACCACAATAAGATCGCCATTCTGCCTTTTACTTTCGTAATGGACAATCAGCCTGGTGCAGAAGCAATAGGCCTTAAAGCACAGCAAGATACCTATGCAATGCTTTCGCAGCACTCGGCAGGTTATACCATAATCGATCCCCGCACCGCTAATGCTGCTTTGATACAGGCAGGCGTAACCCGAGATAAAATTATGGGTTTCACCATGAAGAATTTATGTGATATTCTGGGTGTTGAGTACATCATCGATGGTACGGTAACACAGGCAAAAGGCTACCAAACAAGCTCTACGAGTACCTACGGCTCTACAGATGTTAAACGCGATGGAGGGGATAAGGTAAGCCAGGTTTCGGGTTACGGCGGTGCCAATAGCATGGCTGTACAACGGTATGATGTGAGCGTAAGCTTACAGATATACATGGATAACAACGCCAGTATCTATAATGAAAACCATAAGGCTTTTTTGAGCAATACAGATGGTTCTTACAGCGGACCACTTGAATACCTATTGAAAAGATGCCCATTGTACCGTAAATAGTCAATTAACTATATTGATTGGAACCCTTTAGGATACCTGTATGTTAACCGTATGAAAGAAAATGTAATTTCTGCCTATTTTATTGTTTTATTAGGGTTCTTTTATAGCGCTGCCTTTGCACAATCTGCTGCCGATACACTCAAAAACAAAAATGCTGATAGTGTAAATATTGGCTACGTTGCCCGCATGCAGGCTTTTGCAAAAAGATCGGCAAAAGAAAGTGCTGATGACCTTAATGCAGATAAAGCACTTATGGCGCAGAACAAAACTTTCGAAGACATTAAACTGAACATACAGAAAGCAGGCATTTATATGCAAAATGGTCCGGATACCGCGGCCTCGGCAAAACAGCTTAATGAGATAGAACGGAAGTTTTTGGTAGCAGAAGATGGCGTTCTGATTAACCAGGGTAGCGCACAAACCTTTAGAAACTTAACCGCAACATCAAAAATTATTGATGAATTATTGAATAAAACCAATGCGATTAAAACCCGGCTCGATCTGTACCACAATAACCTGATCAATTTTAGATACCAGCTAGACTCGCTGATCAGCAAGCCTGAACTTTTCAAATTTCCAAACGACTCCTCCACCCTTTCCAAATATCTAAAACATCTGGTGGTTATTGCCTATCAGGTTCAACCTACTGATAGTGCCTTAAAAAAGATGTCGGATAATGTACAAAGCCAATTAAATAAAACCAACCTTTTAATATTGAAACTGCAGACCAGCCTCCAGCAGATCAATCAGTTTAAGGTAAAAATGGCAAGCAATACTTTTCAGAGGGATTTTGGCAACATTTGGACCGAAAGGGAATATTTTAGGCCATTTAATGAGATATTGGCACAGGCCAAAGCCAAAGGCTGGTTAAATTTGCTGTTTTACGCCCAAAATAACACCTTCTTTTTTGTTTTTCTAATTATTTTAGTCTGCATAGCCTTTATCTATCTTAGATCTTTAAAGGGGATTTATGTGGATGGAAATTTGCTGAATGAAAAATATAGTGATCAATTGGTGCTCAGAAGCCCAGCCTTATCAGCCATTATCATTGCCATAAACCTGTTCCAGTTTATTTTCTTTTCTCCGCCATTTGCCCTTACGGCAATCTTTTCGATCCTATCTGCCTGCTGCCTCTCCATCTTGTTTAGGGGATTTATTACCAGATATTGGATGAAAGTTTGGCTGATATCGGTATTGCTCTTTGTTCTGGCCGCCGCCGATAATTTAATATTGCAGGCATCAAGGGAAGAACGATGGTTTATGTTGATCCTGGCAGCCATTGGCCTTGTATTTGGGATCTCCGTGAGTACCACAAACCGGAAGGCAGAATTGCGGGAAAGCTGGATTGTGTTTGCAATTGGTTTCATGGCCGTACTGGAAGGATTATCAATCTTCGCGAATATATTTGGCAGGTATAACCTGGCTAAAACCCTAATGGTGAGCGGCTATTTAAATGTGGTGGTTGCCATATTGTTTCTGTGGACCGTTAGATTAGTGAATGAAGGTTTATTTCTGGCCTTTAACGTATATACACAGCAGGATCGAAAACTTTTTTATTTAAACCTCGACAAGGTAGGAAAGAAAGCGCCAACATCTTTTTACGCATTGCTCATCCTGGGCTGGATTATCTTGTTCGGCCGAAATTTCGCCTGGTTTGATTATATCGCCACGCCTACCCGAAATTTTTTCGCTGCCGAACGCACGATAGGCGATTATACCTTTACGGTTAACAGGCTGTTATTGTTTATTGCTATTTTGGCCATTTCCGTAATTATTTCCAAAATCGTATCATTTTTTGCCTCAGATAATCACCTTGCCAGTGCAAATGATGAAAAAACCAGTAAAAAAGGAGTTGGGAGCTGGCTACTGATCATCAGGATAACCATTCTGAGCCTAGGTTTCTTTCTGGCCATTGCCGCGGGAGGAATCCCTGTAGACCGCATTACGATTGTAATCGGGGCACTTGGCGTAGGCATCGGCTTTGGACTGCAAACCCTGGTGAATAATCTGGTGAGCGGCCTAATTATTGCTTTTGAAAAGCCCGTTAACGTTGGTGATGTGGTAGAAATTGGCGGGCAGAGCGGCACCATGAAATCTATCGGCTTTCGCAGCAGTGTAATTACCACATTAGATGGCGCCGATGTAGTAATGCCAAATGGCGACCTGCTCAATTCGCACCTCACCAACTGGACTTTGGGAGGCAACAGAAAGCGGACCACGATGGTTATAGGCATTTCATACAGTTCTGACCTTACCAAGGCCAGAGATCTTGTAACAGAAATTATCCATAGCGACGACAGAATTAGTAAAACAAATGCCGCTTTTGTTCATTTTGAGCAGTTCAGCAATAGCGCAATAGATGTTAAAGTATACTTTTGGGCAAAGAAGATGAAGGAGTCTGCAGAAATACGCAGTGATCTTATTCTAAAAATTAAAACTGCGTTTGCAGCCAATGGAATTGAAATACCATTTCCTCAGCAGGATATCTATTTGCACCAGCCATTACCAAAAGCCGGGAAGATGGAATGAAATAAAGTTTAAAGGCACATTACACTAAATCTGTCTCCCCGGATCTGTAAACTTATTCGTCTTCATACCGCTCATCCGTCATTTATACTACAAGCAAACTCATTTTGGCTACATAGCCGTTTCCGGTGTAGCCCATCTTTGCATGGTCAATTTAAAACAATAGAAAATGCAAAAGACAATTTTTATTACAGGAGCTTCTACAGGTTTAGGAAAAGCTGCTGCCAAATTATTTCAAAGCCGGGGATGGAAAGTAATTGCAACCATGCGCAATACCGAAAATGAAACAGAATTAAGCGCACTGGAAGGCGTTACAATATTGCCGCTTGATGTTACGGACCTGGCGCAGATCCAATCGACCGTTAAAGAAGCAATTACACAAGGTGTTGATGTGGTTTTTAATAATGCCGGTTACGGTTTAATAGGTCCTTTAGAAGCACTGAGCGACGAACAGATTGTAAAGCAGTTAAATACCAACCTTTTAGGTGTTATCCGTGTTACGCAGGCATTTATCCCATATTTTAGGGCAAAAAAAGACGGTTTGTTTATTTCTACAACTTCTATCGGCGGTTTGATTTCCTTTCCGCTCGGCTCAACTTACCATGCTACCAAATGGGCATTAGAGGGCTGGAGCGAAAGCATGGCCTTTGAACTGAATACTTTTGGTGTAAATATTAAAACGGTATCACCAGGTGGAATTGCTACCGATTTTTCGGGCCGATCAATGGAGCTGGCGAGCAACGAAGATTACCAGCCAATGGTGCAATCGATGATGGCCGGTTTTGGTTCAATGATGGAAACGGCTTCATCTGCCGAACAGATTGCCGAGGTAGTTTATGAAGCAGCAACTGATGGTAAAACCAAATTGCGCTATGTAGCCGGCGAAGATGCCAAAGCTTTATATGCACAGCGCCTTGCGCAGGGCGACGAAACCTTTAGGACGGAGTTTGCAAAGGTATTTTTAGGTAAATAATAATCAGGGCAATGCCTGCAATTGCTTGGTGTTGCCCTAAATTTGTATTTTTATAAAATGGAAAAGAAAGCCCCATTACGGATTTTATCGATCTCCGAACTTCATAACCTGTTGCAGGTACCTAAACCTGTACATCCATTAATCAGCATTGTCGATAATTCGATGATTGCTACCAACACCGCGATGCTGGACCGCCCGTTTTTTCTCAATTTTTATAAAATATCTTACAAATATTCTACCACGGGTCGGATGGGATATGGCCAGGGCTACTACGATTTTAATGAAGGTGGTATGATGTTTACCGCGCCAAATCAATTAATTTCGACAGATAATGAAGCCAAATATTACGGGGCTACACTTTTGTTCCATCCCGATCTGATCAGGAACTATCCATTAGGTTCGATGATAAAGAAATATGGATTTTTTTCTTACGAAACCAATGAAGCTTTATTTCTTTCAGAAAAGGAAAAAAAAGTTATTTTAGGCCTCTTCGCTAACATAACCGACGAATTGGATACCAATATAGATGAAATTAGCCAGGATGTACTGGTTTCTTATATCGAGGTATTGCTCAATTATAGCAACCGTTTTTACAAGCGCCAGTTTATTACCCGAAAAGTAGTAAACCATGATATACTAACCAAAGTAGAACAATTATTGGAGGCTTATTTCGCCAATGAGAAATCTTTGATTAACGGCCTGCCCACGGTTGAGTACGTTGCAGCAGAAGTAAACCTATCTCCTCGCTATTTAAGCGACATGCTAAGGACTATTACAGGACAGAATACCCAACAGCTCATTCACGAAAAACTGATCGAAAAGGCAAAAGAAAAATTATCGGCTACCGAACTGTCAGTGAGTGAAATCGCCTATCAATTGGGTTTTGAGCACCCGCAGTCGTTCAGCAAATTCTTTAAAACCAAAGCGAATTTATCACCTGGCGAGTTCCGCCATTCCTTCAACTGAATTTCGATTTAAAATCTTATAACCACAATTCCATTATTATATGATGAAATTAAGTAATTTAAGTTCATTTAATCCAAACGTTTTTTAACGCGTTAACGATTGAAGCGGCATCCTTTTTGGCGGTCAGCCCGAGCAAAGTCGAAGGCCAGCCTAAAAGATACAGCGTAAAGCGTGTTAAAACGCCCAAATCATGATATCAATAACCGAACTCAGGTTGATAACCCAATAAATGATTATCTTATTTTTTGTTTACCTTCTGAAAAAAGAGCTTAAAACGTAAAGCCCGATTAAAATCGGGCTTCATGTTTGCAGCGGGCTGAACGGGGCCACAATCGAACCCCTAGCTCCTCTTCTATTATTGTTAAACGATCAAGCAAAAACCCAAAACACTTATAATGAACTATTTAAAAAAGAGTCGTTATTCGATTCAAAAAAAGCATTGCAAAACAACCATATAAAAAAGAGGAAAAGCGGCGGGCCTAAAATTTAGTTTTATACTGAAGAAAATAGTGAATGGGGCATAATCGAACACTAAAATAGAACATACTGCCAATGCACCTACATGCCTAACTTATATTTGATTCTATTAAATTTCAGGATAACATATCTCAATCTTCCTTATCATTATTTAGTTAAGAGTTAGCAGTGACAACCGATTTTGCATAACATCGGGAGTAAACAGCTAGATGCTTCATGGAAAGTAAGTTTTAGGATAGCACATTCTTTGGCGAGAGAAATTGGCATCTTTGACATGTATCAAACAAGAGAAGCTCCGCCATCCACAAACATTTCAGTTCCGGTTATAAAGCTTGCCTGCTCTGATGCCAGAAATGTTATAGCATTAACAATATCCTCTGATTTTCCGGCTCGTCCCAAAGGGATAGGAGCAACCACTTGGTCCTGAAGTTCTTTAGAAAGATCAGTTAACTGCGCGGTTTCTGTAGGGCCGGGGCTAACGATATTGATTCTGATTTTTCTCGATCTTAACTCAATTGCCCAGATTTTTGAAAAGGCCCTTAACGCTGCTTTACTGGCACAGTAAACACTCATCGTTTCGTAAGATTTAACCGAAGAAATGCTACCTGTCAACACGATAGCGCCACCGTCTTTTAGCAGTGGCAGCGCGCTCTGAACAGTAAGTATCGAACCTCTTATGTTGGTATCAAAAACACGCTCATAATGTGCCTCGGTAATTCCACCGATAGGAAAACCGAATCCACCTGTTCCTGCATTGGACAAAAGAATATCGATTTGTCCTTTTTCCTCCTTAACAATTTTGAAAAGCCGCTCAACATCTTCGCGCCTTCCCGAATCTGCATTTACCGCTCTTATGTTAATTCCTATTTCCTTCACCGCTTTATCCAGAAGCTCCTGCCTTCGGCCTGTGATGAATACAAATGCGCCTTCGGTTACAAACCGTTTTGCGGCTTCCAGACCTATACCTGTTGCACCACCTGTAATAACAACTACTTTATTTTGAAATTGAGCTTCCATAATCTGTTTTTTTATTGTTTCTTTTTGACCCTACTGTATCGTGCCTGATTCTGCATTACCTATCCGGGCAACATTTCCTCCGTTCTGTCCAAAAAGTTGCCGACAGCCTTTTGGATATCTATTCCCGACCGCGCTGCGAGAACAATGAGCCACCAAATATTCTCACCCAGCTTGTGCTCCATCTCTTCTTGTGCACCGGCCTTTGGCCATCGTTTTTGTTGTGACATTATATCCCTGCCCACCAATGCTGCATCGGTTAAAAATGCTAAAGCATCTTCTTCCAGTGTCCATTCGCTACCATGATGTTCGACTTCAAGTGCATGGTATTTTTCCCTTAATGCAAGGGAACGTCTGATGATCGTTTCAAAAGAATCATTTTTCATATTGTTCTATGTTTTAGTGTGAAAGGTCGGCTTTTACAAACGCAATTTTATCTCCCTTGAATGTAATATCGAAAAGTCCCCCAATGGTTCCCTCGGAAAAGTTACCTGAGAATCTGACTTCGAGATGGACCTGATCTGCATTGACCTGATCCAGCTTCTCCAATTCAGTCCGCGTATTATAGCCGATAAAATAGCTGTTAAAATAATCCTTTATACCTTCGTGCCCTTTAAATATCTTTCCGACTGAAGAATCATCGAGTATGGCGTCCGGCAAGTAAAAGCTGAGGTATTGGACTGTATCAAATGAATTGCCTGCGGCAATCCAGTCGTTTATTAAGGTGGGTATGTTCATAATATTATTGTTTTAACCACATAGGTTTCAGTTTAAGTATCTTTTTATGGACCGGACAGCCTTCGGTATGAGCGCCCGTTAGATAACCAATGCTCATCAAGAACTCACCCACTATTTCGCCACCTGTAAAACGGAAGTTTTTCTTAAAAAGCTTCACCCATTCTGCTTTTGTCTTGGGATGCTGGTGCTCGAGCCATTTTTCAAAAGAGCCATGCTCTTTTTGCAATTCCAGTATTTTCTTTGCGTTTTCAATTGCTGCATTTACCTTAAGCTTGTTGCGTATAATCCCCGTATCACCCAGAAGCCTTTCCCGATCTTTTTCACCATAGCTTGCTACTTTATTAATGCTGAATCCATCATAGGCCCTGCGAAAATTTCCCTCTTTCTTTAAAATGGTCTCCCAGCTTAGGCCCGCCTGGTTGATTTCCATGATCAGCCTTCCAAACAGCTCATTATCATCATGGATGGGGAACCCGTAATGATGGTCGTGATATTTTTGGTGGAGACTCTTACTGGGCTCCTTCATTGTGGGGATATAGCTGCAATAACTCATGGTAATGTCTTTTTGTTTAACAATACAAATGTATTCAGGATTTTAGAAAGGTTCGCCGAAATGGACAAATCTGTTGCCGTTTTGATGAACCTAAAAATCTGTTCTAAGGTTTTTATAGCATGTACATGGTCTCTTTCAAAAACACTTAGGACTCGATGCTATGCAGATGGGTATTCGGAATATCCCGAATTATGTCTGTTCCATAGGCAGAGCCTGGAGACTGATAACCTGTCGCGAAATCATTATTAAGAATGCGGTTCGCCACCGCTACCACTGACAGCGGCGTAAGATTATATCCAGAAGGCGCATCGATGTAAGCCTTTACTACCTTACCATCTTTACCGGTAACCTCTGCAGATATTCCATTACGCCCTGCAGCACGCTCAGTCTCGGTGGGGCCATCGGGCAACTGGTCCGCAACTATTTCCGGTAGCTCGGCAGCCGGGAGTTTCAACGAAAAATATTCTTCGATATTGGGTATCCCGGTTGACTTATAGCTCAGTATGATGCCGCCTAAAGGCGTCGGCATGCATTCCACATCTTCATTGCCAAATGCGAATACTTTCGTTCCGTGGTTTTCACTTTGAACCAGCTCTCCATCTTTGCGGACCAATAAACCCAGGTCGGCAATATTTTTGCTGCTCAGTACAGACCCTTTTGAAAAACCGCCGAAGTGCCGGAAGCCTACTTTAAGGCCGATTGGCTCCTTTACCTGCTGGGATAGATAAACAACAAGCGCATCATAACTTACAAAAAGTCCTGCGCCGGACATTAACTGTATGCCCGCTTCTTTGGCCCGGTCATCCAGGGATTCTGCCAGTTTATAGGTTTCCAGTTCTGCACTGATGTCCAGATAGTGGACACCGGCTCTCAAACATGCATCGATCGCCTGTTGGGCCGTATACTGGAACGGGCCTGCTGCATTGATCAATACTTTTTTACATGCCAGGGCAAGTTGCCATGCATGCTGGTCATCTACAGTGAACACGTGATAAGGAACCCCTAGGCCTATGGCCAGTTCTTGTATTTGGTCCGCTTCCCTGCCTGCGATTTCGAAGTCAAGGTTCAGTTCTTTTGCACGGGCTGCAATAATTTTTCCGGTGTATCCTGCTGCTCCGTACAGGAGCATTTTGTTTGAACTATTCATTTTTTTGTAACGATTGTTTTAAAATTAAAGACGAAGAACTACTTAATTATTGTGATTATTATCTGTAACAATCGTTACAGAATTTATTAAAAAAATTATCTGCTTAACTGGGTGATCAGAAACTGGGCCATCTTTTTGATCCTGGTTTTGTCACGGTGTATGATAAAGGACTCGTGCCAGCCACTGAAATGGTTAATGATAAAATCGGTCAGCATTTCGCTATCCTCAGAAATTGTAATCTCTTTCTTGGCCAGTGCCTTTGTTACCAATCCCAATATCAGGTGATAGGTAAAGTCATTGTCTGCCTTCAGGATTTTCTGTACCTGTTCGTCTGAAACGGCCACTTCAAATGTGGTCTTGATGGCCAGGCAACTGTCAGGTTCATTTGTGATCGTATGGGCAGAGGCCATAATAAACTTTTCGATTGCTTTTATTGGCGAACCGATCAGTTTCAACTGCTTTTTGGCAGCCTCCATCCTGGATTCTGTATAATGCTTGATACAGCGCACAAATAACTGATGTTTATCACCGATCGTGTTATAGATGCTGCTGGCATTTACACCCATAGCATCGCAAAGGTCCCTCATCGAGGTGCCGGCATATCCCTTTTTCCAAAACAGGTCCATTGCTCTGGAAACCGCCAGGTCTTCATCAAATTCTACGTTTCTTGCCATAATCTGAATGCAAATGTAAGTATTTTTCTGTAACAAGTGTTACAGAAAAATAAAATTGACATAGCTTAGATGATTCCATCCAGTATTGCTATTATTGAGATCCTGATAATTATGGCACAAATTCAAACCTGTTCCTTATTCCGGTTTTTCCGGCTATATTAAAATCCGTTGGGGTATGGGGAGGCTTCATCCCCTCGATAGGAAAATAGGTATAACACAGCGATCCAACATCATAAACATCGCACTGGTATACGCCACAGCTCGTAATATAATCCAATGGAAAATCTGCGAGTTCATCCAGGTAATCACGGGTTGCCAATAAATAGGTCTGGCTGGGTACGCTGTTTTTCAGCAACCGGTGCGCATCCACCAGGATATTACCATACAATTTATTAAGACGGTCTACCACAAATTCCTCCATCTCACCATAATGCACCACAGCTTTTAGGCCCAATCCAACTATGGACGGGAACTGAACACAGTAAATTCCAATAAGGTTCCTGAACCGGTCCAGCATCCTGGTAAATTCATCCAACACCTCCTTTATGGAAGGTGGTATCCCGAACCGGTAGAACAATACGGCATCACCTTCTATCTCAGAAATCGAAAATGAAATCCTGTTCTCAGCGATAATCGCCTTAAACAACTGGCCTATGATCCTCATCCCGTCGGCTGCGTTTATGGTCCTTATAAATTGGGAGTAACCACTGATATCAACGATGAACAGCGTTCCCTTTTTTACATTTTGCTTAATTGGATTTTCCATATAGTAAAGTTCAGAAAAGGATGCTTGGCACCTGTAGCCATATCTGTTATTTGCTAAGCCGTTTTGACCTAATTTTGATTTTTAAGGTCCGGCAGAAGTCGAAAATATGGCTTCACCTTTGCCGGACAAAAAGTATATCAGTTCAGTAAGCTCTTTTTATAGTCCAAAGGGGATAAGGAAGTCTTGCTCTTAAATAATTTATTAAAAGATTGCGGATGTTCGAACCCCAGGTGGTAGGCCACTTCTGCCACGGTCAGTTCATCTTTGGCAAGGTATTCTTTGGCTTTCTCGATCACTTTTTCGTGAATATACTGTTGGGTATTTAACCCGATGAGGTTACGCAGCATGTCACTGAGGTAACGAGGGGTCAGATGCAGGGCTGCAGCCACGGAGTTCACTGTTGGCAGGCCACTGATCAAAGATTCATCATCGTTAAAGTAGGCGTCGAGCAATGCTTCCAGGTTAACCAGGATGTCACTGTTTACCGCTTTCCTGGTGATGAACTGGCGGTCATAAAAACGGTTGGCGTAGTTCAGTAGCACTTCGATCTGGGAAATGATCACATCCTGGCTAAACTTATCAATGCGCTGCTGCAGCTCATCGTGGATAAACTGGTAAACGCTCAGTATGGTTGTTTTTTCCTTTTCTGAAAGGTATAGTGCTTCAGCAGCCGAATAACTGAAAAAGCCATATTGTTTAATTGATTTACCCAGTTGATAATTTCTAAGGAAATCGGGATGAATATGCAGGGTCATTCCGCTGTAATCAGCTTCTTCATCCTGCATGCGCAGCAGTTGGCCAGGCGCGATAAAGGACATACCGCCCTCTTCAAAATCGTAATAGCCCTGTCCATAACGGAGCTTGCCGGAAAATCCGGTCTTAAAGGATATCTTGTAAAAGTTCAGGATAATGCCCTGTTCAAAGTCTTTAGGGTCGAAATGGGCTTCACCATAGTTCATGATACTGATCAGTGGGTGGCTTGGTCTCGGCTGCCCCATAGCTTTATGAAGCTCTGACAGTGAGTTGAATACGACCGGTTGTTTTTTCATGGAATACAAATCTAATAAAATGGAAAAGGAAATCCCTGCCGAGACCTGATTTGTTCCGGCAGGGAGATTGAATAATTAGAATATAAAGTTGGACCTGATTTTTTGCACCTGGGCTTCCGGCCCATTTTCAAGGCGGTCCTCATAGAGCCCGATGGCATCGTTGCCTACAGCATAACGCAGCTTATCTGTTCCGTCCGTCGTGGCATCAAAGATAAATTCAGCCACATCCTCTGCCTTTGTATAGTTGGCAATCTGCTCTTCACTGTAACCCTCACTTACCTTTGCCGTCAGCTGTTCATAAGCTGTATGTGTTCCGCCCTGCAGCGATCGTCCTGCAAAGTCGGTCTGCATGCCGCCTGGGGCAATCACTTTAACCCTGATCCCAAACTGGGCAAGCTCATGTGATAGACCTTCAGAAAACCCGTCCACACCAAACTTGCTTGCATTGTAGATAGAGCATGTTGGATAACCCAATAATCCGAAGGTGGAAGTAATGTTGATGAACATGCCGGATTTCTTTTCGCGGAAATAAGGTAAAAATGCCCTCGTCGTATTGATCACGCCAAAAAGGTTGGTCTGGATCTGGTTAACGATCTGCTCATCTGAAAATGCTTCCAGGGGGCCAATGAGCCCATAGCCTGCATTGTTGAGTACAACATCTACTTCAAATCGGTCGAGGATTGCCCTTACGGTAGATTTTATCTGTGGCGGATTGTTCACATCCAGGGGATAGAGATGTATACCGGCCAAGCCATTCAATTCCTGCTCTTTTTCAGGGTTTCGCATCGTTGCGATCACCGTCCAGCCCTTGCTTTGAAATAATTTTGCAGTTGTTTTCCCCAGACCGGAAGAGGCTCCGGTAATAAATATGGTCTTCATTATTGATATAATTTACTGATCTGCTCAAATTGTTGCTGTTGGCCAAGCTCTTTACGGTCGTCTGCAATTTTCTGCGCATCCGGGCCCGCTATATAGCGCAACTGGGCTTTGTTGTCCGTAGCCGCTTCGTAAACTACAGCCGCCACATCCTCAGCTGTTGAGAAATGCACACCGGTACTGCCATCCTCAAAGCCGGCAATCATCTTTTCCCACAGCGGGGTATAGGCTTTATTTTCAATATAGCTTAAAGAACGACCGGCATAGTCCGTAGCCATTCCGCCCGGTGCGATTGTTTTTAAACGGATGCCAAACTGGTTTACTTCGTAGTTAACAGCTTCACTCCAGCCCTCAAGGGCAAATTTGGTGGCGCTGTACACTGATGCCAGTGGATTTGCTGCAATCCCGGCTGCTGAAGTAGTGGTAAGGAGCAGGCCTGCTTTGCCGCGTTCCCTGAAGTAGGTAATAAAAGGCTGGGATACGCGGAGCACGCCGGTGAGGTTGGTTTCAATTTGGCGCTGGAGGTCATTTTCTGAATAGGATTCAAAACCGCCCACCATACCATAACCTGCGTTGTTGAATACCACATCCACATCAAATTGTTGCAGAATTTCGGCAATGGTAGACTTTACCTGCGCCGGATCGGTTACGTCCAGAGGGTAAAAGTGTACATGGTCGAGGGCGGCCAGTTCCTGTTCTTTTTTGGGATCGCGCATGGTCGCGATCACTGTCCAGCCTTTGTTCTGAAAAAATTTGGCAGTTGCTTTTCCCAGTCCCGAAGAAGCGCCTGTAATAAAAATTGTCTTTTGCATAATCACATTGTTGTTTGTACAATGCAAAAGTCGCTACGCTCCAGCCGGCAGGATAAACCGAATCGGTAAATATAGTAGCCGAAATGACCACACCTGAAACGTGCTCTGTAAAGGTCGGGATTGAATTTTAGCGGCCGATAATCTTGTGCCGGTGTTCCAGGCCCCAATTGGCAAGCGACATAATAATGGGCTCCAGGGTATGGCCATATGGCGTAAGTTCATAAGTTACGGTGATCGGCTTAGTAGCATTTACCGTGCGGGTCAGCAGGCCATTAATTTCCAGCTCCTGCAGTTCCTTGGAAAGCATTTTTGCACCGAGGCCATCAATGCGATGCTGTAGATCTGTAAAGTTCTTTTTGCCGTAGAGTAAAACGCCCACCACTTTGATTTTCCATTTCCCGCTGATGAGATCCAGGGTATCCTGTATGGCAAACAGCATTTTTGCGCAGTCACCGTTTTCCTCCTTTATAGTCTTGACCTTTTCCATTTCGCTTAAATTAAGGGGAAACCCACTTTACTTTGGGAAACCCATATCAAAAGTAAAGTTACCCTTTTCTACCTTTGATCCATCAAATAATTAAAAAGAAAATCACGGGCTCATGCACAACGCGATGGAAACAAAACTAAGACCAGGACTAAATCACATTGAATTCTGGGTGTCGGATGTAAAACGATCAATGGCCTTTTATGAAAGTGTTCTGACGCTGGTCGACTGGGCGAAAATTAGCGATAATTCACTTTCAAGCGGTAGCATGATCCTATATTTTCAGCAGGTTAATGGGCTTGAAGAGCTTTGCTCGCTTGGCGTCAGGCACTTATGTTTTCAGGCAACGCAAAAAGATCAGGTCGAACAGGTTCACAACCTGCTGGTTGGCATGGGAAGTGAAATAATACGCGGGCCGCAGAACATGCCTTATTCGGAAGGTTATTATACTGTTGATTTTTTTGATCCTGATGGTCAGGTGACCGAAGTCGCGTACACGCCTGAAGCAAACACTGGTTAGTAAGACCATACCCACAAGTTAAATACACTAAAAAGAGAAAAACTTATGAAAATTCTTATCACCGGCGCCACGGGCAACTTGGGCAACCTTGTACTTGAAGCGCTTTTAAATAAGGTCCCGAAAGAAAATATTGCAGTGATGCTGCGCAGCGAAAAAAATGCAGCAACATTTTCTGATCAGGGCATAGAGGTCCGGATCGGCAATTACGACGATATAGACTCGATGATCGGCGCATTTAAAGGGATCGACAAATTATATTTCGTATCCGGTCCGGATCTGGAAGCCCGGCTTACCCAGCACGTAAAGGTAGTTGAAGCAGCAACCGCAGCTAAAGTAGGCCACGTTGTTTATACCAGTTTTTCAAGAAAAGACGGCGCAGGCGTACATCCCTTATCAACCCTTGCCCAAGGTCATATCATAGCCGAAAATGCCCTAAAGGAATCAAGGCTATTATACACCATTCTCCTCAATAACTACTACATGGAAGTGATCCCGCTGTTTGTCGGGGAGAATATATTAAAAAGCCAGACGATCTATTTCCCAGCCGGCCAGGGCAAGAGTGGTTTTATCTCCCGACAGGATATTGCCGAACTGTCAGCAGTAATCCTGACTACGGCCGGCCACGAGCAACAGATTTACGAGGTAAGTGGTGAGCGCGCCTATGATTTTGATGAAGTGGCGGAGATGATATCCGATGCATCCGGAACGTCGATCGGTTATATTTCGCCTTCAGAAGATGAGTTTAGAAAGGCACTCAAAGAGTATGGGCTCGCCGAAGAGATAATTGAAATAAGTGCATTATCCGGCAGGGCAATCGTTCAGGGGGAATTTGAAAAAACATCGAAAATTTATGAAGAGATCACCGGGCGAAAACCCACAAGCCTGGGCCGCTTTTTGAAACAGCAATATGGGAGCAGAAATTCGGATGTAGCCTTATAGTGCTATACCGAATCTGATAGCAATACAGATTTTAGTCTTACAATTTAATACAAATCAAAATGAAAAATTTTCAGGAAACCGCAGATAAATTTGCAGTCGTTGAAACACTTTACCGGTTCGCCGCAGGCATCGACCTTAACGATAATGAACTTCTTGCATCTGCTTTTGCAGCAAACGCCATATCCGACTTTGGTCCGGCAGGAAAAAAGCAGGCTTTGAATACCCAATACTCGAAGGCAGGGAAAATATAGTCACCGCTTTAAGTGCATCGCTTAATCAAATTGACACCACCCATTCGGTAAGTAATCCACGCGCAACCATTAATGGCGATACTGCGCAAATGGATGCTTTGGTAGAAGCACAGCACTTACCTGCAAGCGACCACTCACGTTATTACCTCATGAAAAACAGATATGATGTGGAACTGGTAAGGGAAGGTGACCTATGGGTAATTCAGCGTGTCACAATTGATAATATTTGGCGCACCGGTGATCCGACTGTTTTAACTGGGATATAAGCTATTGTGAGCATTATACTCTAAAAAAGATACTCGCTCAAGTCAATATTAAAATTTGGGCTCGCAATCAATGCGGGCTTTAATTTTACAGTTTGGAGAATCTAAAAGTTTGGTTCATTTTTTTTAAGGTTGTTGGTGAGAAAACGTAAGGCTAAAAGGAAACATGACGTGCAAAAAGATAAAGTGGTCCGCACTTATGAAGAGGAGCAGTTCGTAGATTTAATTGCTCGATTAATTGTGGATATTACTCTAAGAGAGATTAAAGATCAAAACAAAAAACCGTGAAGAAATTGCTGACAATGAACGGGTATCGAAACCCAATCAAAGAAAAAACTATTGATTTACAACAATTTAAGAAATTTATGTTTTACCAACAGTTCAAAAGACAGCAAATTAAAAAACAATAACCACCTAAATATCAAGCATTTAGATGGTTATTTTTGTACTCTAGCGGAGAGAGCGGGATTCGAACCCGCGGTACCTTGCAGTACACACGCTTTCCAAGCGTGCTCGATCGACCACTCTGACACCTCTCCGTGGTGGATTGCAAAAATATATTATTTATTGATAAAAAAAATGCCCCCGAACAAAAATCGGGAGCATTTCTAAATCTGGAAATCAGAAATTAATCTATAACCGTAATTTTTAACATATTGGTTTTACCTTTTGCTTCCATTGGGATAGCAGCCGTATTGATCACAATATCACCTTGTTTAACCAGTTTCTTGCTCTTTAAGAACTCGTTAACCTCAATGATGGTATTGTCGGTACTTTCCCACTTATCGTAGTAGAAACCTCTTACGCCCCAAAGTAAACTTACTGCGTTCAATAAGGCCCTGTTGCTGGTAAAGATAAAAGTTAAAGCTTCTGGGCGGTGGCTCGAAATTTCGAAAGCAGTATATCCGCTCAAGGTCATCGATACAATCCCTACCGCATTAGTTTGTTTAGCTAAGAAACAGGCAGAATCGCAGATGGCATCACTTAAGAAAGATGGCGATTTTGGTTTTAAAAACTTATCAGGATTGAAAGGATAATTGTTCTGTTCAATATTCTGGATAATTTTTTGCATGGTTTCGATAACGATCAATGGAAATTCACCCACTGAAGTTTCGCCACTTAACATCACGGCATCGGCACCATCTAAAACAGAGTTTGCCACATCATTCACTTCAGCACGTGTTGGACGTGGAGTGGTAATCATGCTTTCTAACATCTGTGTGGCCACAATTACCGGCTTAGAGGCTGCTCTACATTTAGCAACGATCATTTTCTGTAACAACGGGACTTCTTCCATCGGACATTCAACACCCAAATCGCCACGGGCAACCATAATACCATCAGTTGCGGCAATAATTTCGTCGATATTGGCAATCGCTTCTGGTTTTTCAATTTTTGCAATTACACGTGCTGTTTTGCCACGTTCAGCAATTATTTTTTTAAGTTCAATAATATCTTCAGCCTTACGCACAAAAGATAAACCGATCCATTCTACATCATTTTCAAGAACAAACTCTAAATTTTCACGGTCTTCAGGTGTTAAAGAAGGAATAGAAACTTTAGTATTTGGAAGGTTTACACCTTTTCTTGAAGTTAAAATACCACCGTGAACGATCTCACAAACTACCTCATCCTTAAGGTTGGTAGAAAGTACTTTCATTTGCAGCTTTCCATCATCCAAAAGGATAATTTCGCCAGCCTGAACATCCTGAGGGAAGTTTTGGTAAGTAATGTAGATACGCTCTTCGTTACCAATACACTCGTTGGTAGTAATTACTGTTGTTTTACCGTTAATCAGGTTAATACCACCTTCTTTTACTAAACCAATACGGATTTTAGGTCCCTGTAAATCGGCAAGGATACCTACGTTATAATCGTATTTTTTGTTTAAATCGCGGATGGTATCCAAAACAGCCTGGTGATCTGCCTGTGATCCGTGCGAAAAGTTCAGACGGCAAACATCTAAACCTGCGTTAAACATACTATATAATACATCTGGTTTTGCGGACGCAGGCCCAAGCGTGGCAACAATTTTAGTTCTCGAATGAAAAGGTTTCATTTAATTAATTGATTTTTAGCAATGCAGTTTAAGAAAGCATTAATTATTATCTAAAATAATCAAACTGCATTAAATTTTATATATTTTGTTCTTTTGTTCTTTGTTTGTAACTGTCAAATATAGTGTATTTAATACACCAAGTATATAATTTTTATATTACCAAATTCTCCTTGCTCTTTAACTTGGCCGGGTCTATCTTTGCAGCTACCTGTATATCAGGCAGTTTATTTAAACCATTGAGCAAATAATCGAGATCTTCCTTATCGATAAATTCTTTAATAATGATAAAAAAATCCACCTTGTTCATCTCCGGAATTAGGAAACCATCGCTGCTTTTATTGCAAATTAAGTAATATTCTACCTCGCCCTGCTCTACAAAAAAGTAATATTTAGAGAAAGACCAGGCCGGTTCGTCGATATTAAAAAATATTTCGTGGTCTTCTATTTTTTCAAATTGTGTGTTTAACCGGGTATTAATTTTGTGGCAAAGCACATAGTCTTTTAGGGGTGCTGTGATCGCAATTAGTATAAAATCAAGGTCTAAGGTAAGTTTTAGGTAAGTTCTATTCAAAGCGAAATAAATTATTTACAGAACGAAATTAAAAAACTAATTCTATATTCGCTGTGTTATTGAGATACCAAAATTACGTATCGAAATAAAAACATTTGAAAATTGTAAGAATTTATTTTTCTTTGCACAGAATTATTTAA
>Ga0308165_1000724_pt1 | contig 54026 bp, 45 predicted proteins | sample PhyWR2_FD_201032 | JGI IMG/M metagenome (GOLD analysis project Ga0308165, IMG submission 201032) | Phyllosphere microbial communities from UC Gill Tract Community Farm, Albany, California, United States - DLSLW.R2 | ecosystem: Host-associated > Plants > Phyllosphere > Unclassified | place: USA... | reverse complement strand
TTTAGGCGGATATTCAGATCATGGGTTTCGTATTACGGTCCTACGGCAATCACTATTCTGTTCGCACTGGCTCAGGGATTACTATTCCCTGATAGTCCAATCTGGCTTATACCCATATTCTTCGTGGTCGTATTAATTATTTTTGGGCGTTATGTGAAATGGTGACGTTAGAAATATCACCATCATCAATAATATCACTGATAAGGAAATTGTATGTCTACCCCAGCTTATTTATGGCTTGATGATGAAAACGGATCGCCTGTTGTTGGCAGTTGCGTAATGCCAACGCGATTAGGCTCCATCGAATTAAAATCTTTTTCCCATGGTGTAACCATTCCGGTAGATCCGAGTTGGGGCAAATTGACCGGCACTCGAGTACATTCCCCTATAACAATAATAAAGGAGTTCGACCAGACGACGCCTCTTCTGTATCGCGCAGTGTGCGAAGGACGAACGATGAAGAAAGCCACGATTAGGATGTATCGCATCCTGGATTCTGGAATTGAGTCCGAGTATTTCAATATCATTCTTGATAATGCCAAAATCGTCACAGTATCACCTTACCTCGCGCCAAACGGCTTGAGCAGTACGCATCTGGAGACGCTGGAACTGCGCTATGAAGCGATCACCTGGAAGTATACGGAAGGGAATATTATTTATCGGGATTCCTGGAATGATCGTTGCTGCGCCTGACATATTTATCGATGAGAAATGCGAGGGCGCTTCAGAGAAAAATAAAGCGGAATGAAACGTTACAACAAGAACTTCGTCATTTGCACAGGGCACCGGTGTTGAATCCCCGCTGAAATCGGCGAACCTGAGGTCGGATGACAAGGGCTGGACGCCAGGGATGGCGGCCAGAGGCGAAACGAGACAGGGACGTCGAGTCGAGCCGACCGCGGGCAGCTGACCGGGAGGTGAACGCAGTGCGCAGCACCGATTTCCTGGCGGAGCGCGGGGATCGACAAGGGGGCCGCGCAGCCCCCTTGTCACGTTCACAGATTATGAAGCATTTATATTCTGCGGAACATAAGGTGAACGGAAAAAACCTCAGATGCTTCATCGATCGCCCTAAATCTGAAAAGGGCAAATCGATCAGCGACGAACTGCAATCGCCTCAATCTCAATCTTCACATCTTTCGGCAGACGCGCCACTTCAACGCAAGAACGCGCCGGGAAGGTGGCATTGTGCTCAGTAAAGAACGCTTCGTAAGTGGCGTTAACGGTTGCGAAATCGTTCAGATCTTTCACAAACACCGTAGTTTTCACGATATCGCCCACTTTCAGGCCCGCGGATTCCACGATGGCTTTCACGTTTTCCAGCGACTGACGCGCCTGAGCGGAAACGTCATCCGGTACTTCACCGGTTTTTGGGTTCACCGGGATCTGACCGGAAGTGATGATCATGCTGCCCAGATCAACGCCCTGAACGTATGGGCCGATAGCCGCGGGTGCATTTTCCGTCGCAAGTACTTTTGTCATGATTTCTCCAGGATAACAGCGTTAAAAATTCCCCGCCATTATACACTTCATCCTTCACGCTGCCTCATCGTTGGCCGCGTCCTCCTACCCCGGTCACAGAGTTTTTTCTGCTCGCGGGGATATTCAGACTTGCCGCCTCAATGCAGCGCGAATGATTTCGTGTAACAGAACGCCTCAATTAGTTAGCCAGCACCACATAATGAGAAAACTCTTTTTCGCAGTATTTGCATTTGAGCGCGATGTCTTTCTCGCGCTTTTTGACTGCAAAGCTGGAAGACACTGGCTCAGCGTGGCTGATGCAGTTGCTGTTCGGGCAGACCAGAACGGCGTCGATACGTTCCGGTAAGTTCGGACGAGATTTCCCCACCACTTCGTAATCGTCGATGCGGTTAACGGTCGCATCCGGCGCATACAGGGACAGCTGGTTCACCTGTTCGTCGGTCAGGAACGTGTTCTCGATTTTGATCAAATCTTTGCGGCCCATTTCGCCGGATGGCAGGTTCAGACCGATAGTGATGCGCTGATCGGTTTCGGTCAGCTTGAACAGCGTCAGCAGCTTAAAGCCGATTTGCGCAGGGATATGGTCAATCACCGTGCCACGCTTGATGGCTTCTACCTGGAGTTTATTATCGTGTGTCATGTTCATGTCCCCTTACAGTGCTAATTCGCGATTCAAAACCAGTGCCAGCAGCGCCTGGCGAGCAAAAATGCCGTTGCCAGCCTGCTCGAAATACCAGGCGTGCGGCGTCTTGTCCACGTCGGTGGCAATCTCGTCGATGCGCGGCAGCGGATGCAGCACTTTCATGTTGGTACGTGCACCTTCGAGGTCGCTGGCGCGCAGGACAAATTGCGCCTTCACGTTGGCGTATTCGGACGGGTCCAGACGCTCTTTCTGCACACGTGTCATGTACAGAATGTCCACCTCGCCCATTACCTCTTCGATGCTCGCGTGCTGGCTCCAGGTCATGCCTTTTTCATCGAGCATATCGAGAATGTACTGCGGCATCGCCAGCGCGGTCGGGGCGATAAAGTAGAAGCGGTTGCCGTTAAATTTCGCCAGTGCCTGTGCCAGAGAGTGCACGGTGCGGCCATATTTCAGGTCGCCGACCATCGCGATATTCAGGTTCTCAAGCTGTCCCTGCGTTTCCTGAATGGTGAACAAATCCAGCAGGGTTTGCGTCGGATGCTGATTCGCGCCGTCACCCGCATTCAGAATCGGAATGCCGCCGGAAAACTCTGTCGCCAGACGCGCCGCGCCTTCCTGCGGGTGGCGCATCACAATCGCGTCCACGTAAGTGCTAATAACTGAAATGGTGTCCGCCAGCGTTTCGCCTTTTTTGCCCAGCGACGTGTTGCTGCTGTCAGAGAAGCCCACGACGCTCGCGCCCAGGCGGTGCATGGAGGTTTCAAACGACAGGCGGGTGCGCGTCGACGCTTCGAAGAAACAGCTGGCAATCACTTTATGCTTCAGCAGCTCGGGCTGTGGGTTGGCCTTCAGTTTTGCCGCGGTATCGAGAACCAGTTCCAGCTCTTCGCGGCTGAGGTCATTGATGGAAATGATGTGTTTTTGATAAAGCGGATTCATGTTTATCTCCTGACGCCGGGCAAAAAAAAGCCCCTCAAATGAGGGGCTCTGGGAATAGGGTGAGCAACGGGAAGAAAAACGGCAGGCCAGCGTCTGTTTTCAGACGCGGTAAGACATGATGTCGAACACGCTTGAGCATGGCTTCCTCCCGGCAAATTGTCGGCGATTATACTCAGCTCGATTTTCTGATCAAGCGATTAATGCACGCTTTACTCATCGCAAACGGTTCTATCTGAATATTAATGCGTTCTGAGTAAATAATTAATTTGCTTGTGCACCAGCGGCGTGCGCTTCACCACGCGGGGCGCAACCCAGACAATACTGCTCCCGGCCACCACGCCTAAAATTTCCGGTAACTGGTGATAATCCAGAATTCGCGCCACGGCGCGGCCATATCCCGCCACCGTGTGGATAAGGATAAACTCGCTATTGTGCTCCACGCTGACCACCATTTCAGAGATCGAACGCGCCGCATCGGGGGAAGGGCGCAGCTGCGGATTCATGGAATAAATCTTTTGGCCTTTCGCATTGCGAATTTTTATGACACCAAGCAACTTCAGCAGTCGGGAGACGCTCGACTGGCTGATGCTGTCAAACCCGCGCTCCTGCAAATCGCGGCGTATTTCTTCCTGGGAAAGGTAACTTTTTTCGCTGATCAGGCTCTGGCAAACCCTGAGCTGAAGCTGTTCTTTTGGGGAGTAATCTCCGTATTCCGTCATATCTAATCCCATTTGATGGCCAAAAATGTCCGGTGGCGCCGCACCGAACCGGGGTCCGGATAAGCACAGCGCCATCCGGCAAATTACAACAACGCACCCAGGCTTAACGCCGCCATGATCACGACCGTCAAAATGCCGAGCAGCGGCGCGACCCATTTCAGGTAGCGCACGTAAGGTACGCGGGCGATGGCAAGGCCACCCATCACGACGGCAGACGTCGGCGTGACCAGATTGACGATGCCGGATGCGGACTGGTACGCGGTCACGACCAGGTCGCGGTTGACGTTAGCGAAATCGGCGAGCGGCGCCATGATCGGCATCGTCAGAACGGCCAGGCCGGAGGAAGAAGGCACAAGAAACGACAGCACAACTTCCAGCCAGTACATCACGTTGATGAACGCCACCGATGATAATCCGGTAACCAGCCCTTCAGCGCTGTGCAAAATCGTGTGCGTAATCATGCCCTTATCCATGATGACTACGATACCGCGTGCGATGCCGATAATCAGCGCGACGCCCAGCAAATCCCGCGCCCCGTTGATAAATGTTGAGGTCAGCTCTTCCTCACTCATGCGGGCAATCAGGCCGACGATAATCGCACTGGCGAGGAACACGGCGGAAATCTCCGCCATCCACCATCCCAGCACCGCCACGCCGTAAATCATCACCGCGAAGGCGAGGGCGAAAATCACCAGAATCACTTTGCGCACCGGGGTGAATTCCAGCGATTGCTCACCTTTGTTGCCCAGGAAATGGCTGCGGTTCTCTTCCAGTTTGTCGGCGACAATCGACAGGGACGGATCCTGGCGCACTCTACGAGCGTAGCGCATCACCCACGCCACGCAGATGAGCCAGCCGATCACCAGCAGCGCGACGCGCAACACGATCCCGTTGGTGAAAGGAATACCCGCCGCGTTGGCGGCGATCACCGTGGCGAAGGGGTTGATGGTTGAGCCGAGCGTGCCGATGCCTGCGCCGAGCAAAATGGTGGAGGCTGCGACAACCGGATCGAAACGGGCGGCCAGCATCACCGGGACTAACAGCGTGTAGAACGGCAGCGACTCTTCGGCCATGCCGTAGATCGTGCCGCCTGCGGCAAACAGCGCCATCAGGATCGGGATCATCCACTCTTCGTGCCCGCGCAAACGCGTGGTAACGCGCTCGATCCCGGCGTCAATCGCCCCGGTTTTGGTGACGATCCCCAGGAACCCGCCGATGATCAGGATAAACAGCGCCACATCGATCGCGCCCGCCTGGCCGCTGACCGGATCGTACAGTCCGGCGATCGGGGCCATCAGCACTGAAACGATCCCCTGTGGATGCGCTGCAACGTGCGCGTACGTTCCGGCAACAGGGACTTCTTTACCGAGCGCGGCGTTCATCGCCATCTGGTACTGACCGGCCGGAATAACCCAGCTCAGCGCGGCCACGACGGCAATGAGGAAAAAGAGAATGGTGTAAGCGGAAGGAAATTTGAACTTGCCCATGATGTTCTCCTTACCCCGGCGCAACCCACTGGCCGCGCCGGGCGGTGATTAGTCGCCGAGTGTCGCCACCATGACCGCTTTAATGGTGTGCATGCGGTTTTCTGCTTCGTCAAAGACGATAGAGTTCGCGGATTCGAAGACCTCTTCCGTCACTTCCAGCCCTTTCAGGCCGTAGGCGATTTCGATTTCGCGACCCATTTTGGTGTGCTCGTTATGGAATGCCGGCAGGCAGTGCATAAACTTCACGTTCGGGTTGCCGGTCGCTTTCATCACCTGCGCATTGATCTGATAGGGCTTCATCAGGCTGACGCGCTCGGCCCAGGCCTCTTTCGGCTCGCCCATCGATACCCACACGTCGGTGTAGAGGAAATCTGCGCCGTGCACGCCTTCGTTGACGTCGTCGGTTAAGGTGATGCGCGCGCCGGTTTGTTTGGCGATCGCGCGGCACTGCTCAACCAGTCCGGCTTCCGGCCAGAACGATTTCGGTGCGACCAGGCGGATATCCATGCCCATTTTTGCCGCGCCCACCATCAGCGAGTTGCCCATGTTGTTGCGGGCGTCGCCGAGGTACGCAAAGCTCAGCTCCGGCAGCGTTTTGCCTGGCGCGTGCTCCAGCATGGTCATCAGATCCGCGAGGATTTGCGTCGGGTGGAACTCGTCGGTTAATCCGTTCCAGACCGGCACGCCCGCGAATTCACCCAGCTCTTCGACGATCTGCTGGCCATAGCCGCGATATTCGATGCCGTCGTACATCCGTCCCAGCACGCGGGCGGTGTCTTTCATCGACTCTTTATGCCCAATCTGCGAGCCCGTTGGGCCGAGATAGGTCACCTGTGCGCCCTGGTCGAATGCGCCGACTTCGAACGCACAGCGGGTGCGGGTGGAGGTTTTTTCGAAAATCAGCGCGATGTTTTTCCCGACTAAGGTTTGCTTTTCGCGACCCGCTTTTTTGGCCGCTTTCAGTTCGATGGCGAGATCGATCAGGTACTGAATTTCTGCCGGGGTGTAGTCCAGCAGCTTGAGGAAATTACGGTTTTTCAGGTTAATGGTCATGGGTGGATCCTTTTTAAAAGTGTGCTGTCTGATGCCCTCACCCCAGCCCTCTCCCACAGGGAGAGGGAGAAAACATCGCCTCTCACCTGGGGCGAGAGGGAAACGTCGTCTCTCACTTGGGGTGAGGGGGAAAACATCGCCTCTCTCTTGGGGCGAGAGGGAAAACGTCGTCACTCACCTGGGATTAGGGAGAAACGTTCTCACCCTCTCGAGGAGAAGACTTCCTCACTCGCACAGGGAGAAAACCTACCTGTCGCGCAGGGTTAGGGTTTAATTCCCTCTCCCTTTGGGAGAGGGGTAGGGTGAGGGGAAAATGTGCCTCAGTGGCAAATCAACGTGCCTTTGTCTCCGGCCAGAATCGCCGCGCCGTCGCCCAGCGCGCCAATCCCGGCGATGCCTCTGCACGTCTCGACAAACTCACGGCAGGCGGCGACTTTTGGTCCCATCGAACCGGCGTCGAAATGCATATTTCTGAGCACCTCCGGCGTCACCTGTGCCAGCGGACGCTGTGTCGGTTTTCCCCAGTCGAGATACACCGCATCGGCATCCGTCAGGATCAGCAGCGCGTCGGCCTCAATCTGGCGAGCCAGCAGCGCGGCGGAGAGATCTTTGTCGATCACCGCCTCAATGCCGTGAAAGCCGTTGGCGTTTTCCACCACCGGTACGCCGCCACCGCCGTTACAAATCACCAGGTGATCGCGCGCAATCAGCGCCGTAATGGCGTCTTTTTCGACGATCCGTTTGGGCTGCGGCGAAGGCACCACGCGGCGGAAGTACGGCCCATCGGCCTTAAATGCCCAGCCTTTTTCTGCCGCTAACGCGCTGGCCTGTTCCTCGCTATACACCGGGCCGATGTATTTCGTCGGATTGCGGAACGCGGGATCGGCGGGGTCCACTTCCACCTGGGTGAGCAGGACGCTCACTTCACGCTGCGGCAGATTATTTTTGAGCGCTTGCTGGAGCATGTAGCCGATCATCCCCTGGCTTTCGGCCCCGAGAATGTCGAGAGGATAGGGCGTAACGTTGGTGTAGGCGCTGTTTTGTAACGCCAGCAGCCCGACCTGCGGCCCGTTGCCGTGGACCAGCACCACGCGCCACTGCTCCGTCAGCCCGGCAATGGTGCGGGCGGCCAGCTCAATGTTTTGGCGCTGGATATTGGCTTCCAGCGGCTCACCGCGTTTCAACAGCGCGTTGCCGCCGAGCGCCACGACCAGAGTGGGTTTTCGTTCCATGATGGCTCCTTTAAATTCCGTCTCGTTCCAGCGGACAGCTCATGCAGCGTGCGCCGCCGCGACCGCGTCCCAGTTCGTCGCCGGGAATTGGCAGCACGGTAATGCCTGCTTTGTCGTATTTTTCGTTGGTCCAGATGTTGCGCTCGTAGCCAATCACCACGCCGGGGCGGATGGTCAGCACGTTGTTGGCGTCGTTCCACTGCTCACGTTCGGCTTCAAACGCGTCGCCGCCGGTAGTGATCAGGCGTACCTGATTGATACCCAGCGCTTTTTCGATGGCGTGTAGCAGATCGGTTTCCTGCGTACGCAGCAGGCCGCCTCGTCCGTCAGGCGTGAGCGTCCAGCACTGGGCGTCTTTGCGCACCACTTCCGGATAAACGGAGAAAGTATCGACGTCGATGTGGGTCATGACGGTGTCGAGATGCATACATGAGCGATGTTTTGGCAGCTCAACGGCGATAACGCGTTCTGCCTGGCGATGCGCAAACAGGCTTTGCGCCAGGAATTCAACGCCCTGCGGCGTAGTACGTTCCGACAGGCCAATTAATACCGCGCCGCGACCAATCACTAATACGTCACCGCCTTCTAATGTGGCGTGGTCGTAATTAATATTTTCATCGCCGAAATACTTAATAAAATCGCCATCGGCAAAATCAGGATGCCAGCGATATATGGCACGCAGATTATTCGTTTCACGCTGACGCGCCGGTTTTGCCATGGGATTAATCGAAACGCCGTTATAAATCCAGCACGATGTATCGCGGGTAAATAAATGGTTGGGCAATGGCTTCATAATAAAATCATTTGCCGTGTGGGTATCGACTACCATATTTTTAATAAAGGCCGGAATTTCGCCGTAGGTTAAGCCACCGCTTAAACGACGCGCCAGTTCGCGATGGGGCATATCTGCCAGCCAGCCGCGAACGTCATTAGCAAAGGTCGGGCCGAGGCGATAATCAGAGATTTGAGTATCCAGCAGCCAGGCTTTGGCGTCAGCAATATCAAGCGTTTGGGTGAGAAGGTCGGTTAACAGCAGAACTTCGACACCCTGATCGCGCAGCGTGTTAGCGAAAATATCATGCTCTTCACCCGCCCGCTCAACGGATAATACGTCATCGAATAAGAGCTCCTGACAATTTGACGGGGTTAAGCGTTTCAGACTTAAATTTGGGCGGTGCAGCATAACGCTACGCAATTGACCAATTTCAGAACCGACGTAATGCTTTTCCATAATTATTCCTTTAACTGTTTTTTCAGAATAAAAAGGGCTGTGCTATGAATATGGGTTTATTTCATAGCCCTCTAAGCTCAATTGTTTTCACGGCTTATAGTAGGCGACTTGAAATTACAGAATGTGATATTGCTCACGCCGGATCGGGTAATAAGAGGATTGTTTTCTATTGCATGATTCGCATCAGATAATGATTAGTTAGTCATTATCTTAATATGAATGGCTACGCGTTATTAACACTCGTTATGTGTGGTTGTTATTATTTTGTTGGTTGTTGACGATATTTTATATTTTCTATCTTATTGATTTAATTTGGTTAATTCATCGGTGCGGAATGGCTATGCAAAAAGTCTCATTAACTATTACGGACTTAAAGAGAATCAGTAAATAATTATTTATTTTAAGAGCAAACTTTCAAAGTAATGAAGTGTGAACTGGAAGTGGGTTTTATGATTACATCATTCTAATCAATGAATTATTCGCATGCCGAAATGACGCTACGCTTATGTTATGCATAATCCCTGCATAAATGTGGGAAGTGCGTTAACAACGGATTAACACATTTCCCGATAAACATGCGCTGTCGCAAGGATGAGGCAAAAAGGAGTGGTATGGCAGTGTGAATTCTCGTATAAAAGATTAAAATGAAACATTGTTTTATATTGAGGGTTTAAACATGATCGTTGGCAATATTCACCACTTACAGTCCTGGCTGCCGGAAGAGCTGCGTCAGGCTATCGAACACGTCAAAGCGCATGTCACCGACGCGACAACGCTCGGTAAACACGATATCGACGGTAACAACCTGTTTTATCTGGTCTCTGAAGATATGACCCAGCCGTTTGCAGAGCGTCGTGCGGAGTATCACGCGCGCTATCTGGATATCCAGATCGTGTTGAAAGGCCAGGAAGGGATGACCTTCAGCACCCTGCCGCACGGCACGCCGGACACCGACTGGCTGGCAGACAAGGACATTGCGTTCCTGCCAGAAGGCGAGCAGGAAAAAACCGTCGTATTAAATGAAGGCGATTTTGTGGTGTTCTATCCGGGCGAAGTTCACAAGCCGCTGTGCGCCGTGGGGAGCGCTGCTCAGGTCCGCAAAGTGGTCGTGAAGATGCTGGTGGGCTAACTTTTTTGGCCCGGCGCTTCCTGGCAGCCGGGCCTGGAACATGACCGCGTTGTTACATCATTTCGTGATCCAGTCTAAAATTTCACCTCTTTCTGCGCTTTCCCGGTTTACCTCTTCCTTTATCACGTCATAGTATGAGAGATAAATTAATGAACGCTGTTCTATAATGTAGAACAAAATGCTTCAGCAAGGAGATCTCATGCAGCAGACCGTGCAGTTTTCGGGGATTATTCCGCCTGTCTCCACCATCTTTTTCGCCGATGGGCAGTTTGATAAACAAGGCACCGCCGCGCTCATCGATGACATGATTAGCGCAGGCGTTGATGGCCTGTTCTTTTTAGGCAGCGGGGGAGAGTTCTCGCAGCTAAACGCCGAAGAGCGTAAAGCGATCGCCCGTTTTGCTATTGGTCACGTCAATCGCCGTGTGCCCGTTCTGATCGGCACCGGTGGCACCAACGCCCGGGAAACCATTGAACTTAGCCAGCATGCCCAGCAAGCAGGGGCAGACGGAATCGTTGTCATTAATCCGTACTACTGGAAAGTATCCGAACAAAATCTGATTCACTATTTCCAGCAGGTGGCGGACAGCGTAACGCTGCCGGTGATCCTGTATAACTTCCCGGCGCTCACAGGCCAGGACCTGTCGCCGACGCTGGTGAAAACGCTGGCGGATTCTCGCCGCAATATCGTGGGTATCAAAGACACCATTGATTCCGTTGCCCATCTGCGCAGTATGATCCTGACGGTGAAATCGGCTCATCCGCACTTCACCGTGCTGTGTGGTTACGACGATCATCTGTTTAACACTCTGCTGTTGGGCGGCGATGGCGCGATATCGGCCAGCGGTAATTTTGCCCCGCAAGTCTCGGTGAAATTGCGTCAGGCGTTCCGAGATGGCGATCTGGCTCAGGCTGCACATTTCCACCAGACTTTGCTGCAAATTCCGCAGATGTATCAGCTGGACACACCGTTTGTGAACGTCATTAAAGAAGCGATTGTGCTGTGCGGACGTCCGGTTTCCACGCACGTATTACCGCCTGCCCAACCGCTGGATGACGCTCGAAAAACGCAGCTCAAATCGTTGTTACAACAGCTCAAGCTCTGCTGAGGCGCAAGAATACGATGTCGATAGAAACGATTTTTACGCCGCAGAGCGACGCCTTTTATTCCGTCACCACGCACGCGGCTGGCCCGCAAGGTGCGCTGCCCTTGACCCCGCAGATGCTGATGGAATCGCCAAGCGGCAATTTGTTTGGCATGACGCAAAACGCGGGTATGGGTTGGGATGCGAATAAACTCACCGGAAAAGAGGTGCTGATTATTGGCACGCAGGGGGGGATCCGTGCAGGGGATGGTCGTCCGGTTGCGTTGGGTTATCACACGGGGCACTGGGAAATCGGTTTGCAAATGCAGGCAGCAGCGAAAGAGATTACTCGCCACGGCGGAATCCCGTTTGCCGCGTTTGTCAGCGATCCCTGCGATGGGCGTTCCCAGGGGACGCACGGAATGTTTGATTCCCTGCCGTATCGTAACGATGCGGCCATCGTGTTCCGGCGTCTTATTCGTTCCCTGCCAACACGCCGCGCCGTGATTGGCGTTGCCACTTGCGATAAAGGCCTGCCCGCGACCATGATCGCCCTGGCCTCAATGCATCATCTGCCGACCATTCTGGTGCCGGGGGGCGCCACGCTGCCGCCGACGTTTGGCGAAGATGCCGGGAAAGTGCAAACCATCGGGGCGCGCTACGCCAATGATGAGCTTTCTTTGCAGGAGGCCGCCGAGTTGGGCTGTCGCGCCTGCGCCTCGCCGGGTGGCGGCTGTCAGTTTTTGGGGACGGCGGGGACGTCACAGGTGGTGGCAGAAGCACTCGGTCTGGCGCTGCCGCACTCCGCGCTGGCGCCATCCGGGCAGGATGTGTGGCTGGAAATCTCACGACAATCTGCCCGGGCGGTCATCGAGCTGGATAATCGCGGCATTACCACACGCGATATTCTGACCGACAAAGCCATTGAAAACGCGATGATTATCCACGCCGCGTTTGGCGGTTCCACCAATTTACTGCTGCATATCCCGGCGATCGCGCATGCGGCGGGCTGCACGTTGCCTGACGTAGAGCACTGGACGCGTATCAATCGCAAGGTGCCACGGTTGGTAAGCGTGTTGCCAAACGGACCGGATTATCACCCGACGGTGCGCGCCTTCCTGGCGGGTGGTGTGCCAGAAGTGATGCTTCACCTGCGCGCGCTTGGTCTGCTGCATGAAGATGCCATGACCGTCACCGGCCAGACGGTGGGAGAAAATCTTGACTGGTGGCAGGCATCGGAGCGGCGTGCGCGATTCCGCCAGTGCCTGCGCGATCAGGACGGTGTCGATCCGGATGATGTGATCCTGCCGCCAGAGCGCGCCAAAGCCAGAGGGTTAACCTCGACGGTGGCGTTCCCGGTGGGCAATATCGCCCCAGAAGGATCGGTCATAAAAGCCACGGCTATCGATCCGTCGGTGGTCGGTGAGGATGGCGTTTATCGCCATACCGGCCGGGCACGGGTGTTTGTCTCGGAAGCGCGGGCGATTAAGGCCATCAAAAACGGTGAGATCGAACAGGGTGACATTATGGTGGTCATCGGCGGCGGCCCGTCCGGGACCGGAATGGAAGAGACTTATCAGCTGACATCGGCCTTAAAACATGTGTCGTGGGGAAAATCGGTATCGCTTATCACCGATGCCCGTTTCTCCGGCGTCTCCACCGGCGCGTGTTTTGGCCACGTGGCGCCCGAAGCGCTGGCGGGAGGGCCTATTGGTAAGCTCCGCAATGATGACATTATCGAGATTGTTGTTGATCGTCTTTCCCTGACGGGCAGCGTGAACTTTATCGGCACGCGACACGCGCCGCTAACGCCTGACGAGGGGGCGGCGGAACTGGCGCGTCGTCAGCCACATCCCGAACTGCATGCGCATGATTTTCTGCCCGACGATACCCGTCTGTGGGCGGCATTACAGTCCGTCAGCGGTGGCACCTGGAAAGGGTGTATTTATGATACGGATAAAATTATCGAGGTTATTAACGCCGGTAAAAAAGCGCTCGGATTGTAATTTTCAAATATTAAATCGTCTGCTGAATTTATTTCGCGGACGGTTTTAACACGCCCTAATTATATCGATTAATGGAAATTAAAAATGTTATAAGTCATTAAAATTAAAGCGCAAAAATATTTTTTAGTTGCAAGTTAATAACGACGTCAATCACAAAAGCAAAATATCATAATTCATAAATAAAAAATGAACATTGCGGGTAAAACGATCATCTCATTACACTTTATTAACACGAAACTGTGAAATCAGCACACGAAAAAAGGGTGTATTCCTGACGATGCACCAGGCGATGAATTTGCCTGGAACAGGTCCCTGACGTCTGCACCGTTCCACTCTCTGCGTTGGGGGTCAATATGCAATTAACCATGAAAGACAAGATTGGCTACGGGTTGGGTGATACCGCCTGCGGCTTCGTCTGGCAGGCGACGATGTTCCTGCTCGCCTATTTCTATACCGATGTCTTTGGCTTATCCGCAGGCATCATGGGCACGCTGTTTTTAGTGTCGCGCGTGCTGGATGCCGTAACCGATCCGCTGATGGGGCTGCTGGTTGACCGTACCCGGACGCGGCACGGGCAGTTCCGCCCGTTCCTGCTATGGGGCGCGATCCCGTTTGGCATCGTCTGCATGCTGACGTTTTACACGCCGGATTTCTCGGCCAACGGCAAAATCATCTACGCCTGCGTGACCTACATCCTGCTGACGCTGGTCTACACCTTCGTTAACGTGCCGTACTGCGCGATGCCAGGGGTGATCACTGCCGATCCGAAAGAACGTCATGCCCTCCAGTCCTGGCGCTTCTTCCTGGCGGCGGCGGGATCGCTGGCCATCAGCGGCGTCGCCCTCCCGCTCGTTGGGATCATCGGTAAAGGCAATGAACAGCTGGGCTATTTTGGCGCGATGTGCGTGCTGGGTCTGAGCGGCGTAGTGCTGTTGTATGTCTGCTTCTTTACCACCAAAGAGCGCTATACCTTTGATGTACAACCGGGTTCGTCGGTCTCGAAAGACCTCAAACTGCTGTTCGGAAACACCCAATGGCGCATTATGTGCGCATTCAAAATGATGGCCACCTGTTCCAACGTGGTGCGCGGCGGGGCCACGCTCTATTTCGTCAAATACGTAATGGATCATCCTGAAATGGCGACGCAATTCCTGCTTTACGGCAGCATCGCCACCATGTTTGGGTCGCTTTGTTCTTCCCGACTGTTGGGCCGCTTTGACCGCGTAAAAGCGTTCAAGTGGATTATCGTGGCTTATTCCCTGATTAGCCTGCTGATTTTCTTCACCCCTGCCGAGAACATGGCGCTGATTTTTGCTCTCAATATTGTGTTCCTGTTCGTCTTTAACACCACAACGCCGCTGCAATGGCTGATGGCTTCGGACGTGGTCGATTACGAAGAGAGCCGCAGCGGACGCCGCCTGGACGGGCTGGTGTTCTCAACTTATCTCTTCAGCCTGAAAATTGGCCTGGCGATTGGCGGGGCGGTGGTGGGCTGGATCCTGGCCTGGGTGAACTACTCCGCCAGCAGCAGCGTGCAGCCGGTTGAAGTCTTAACCACTATCAAAATTCTGTTCTGCGTGGTGCCAGTGGTGCTCTACGTCGGCATGTTCATCATGCTTTCACTTTATAAGCTGTCCGATGCGCGCGTGGAAGCGATCAGCCAGCAGTTGCTGAAGCATCGCGCGGCGCGGGGTGAGGATATTCCTGCGGCTGCGACGGCGGCATCTCATTAAGAAGGAGGCAAAATGTACACTCTGAATAACCCGATTCTGACCGGCTTTAACCCGGACCCCTCGATGTGCCGCCAGGGAGAGGATTACTACATCGCCACATCCACGTTTGAGTGGTTTCCTGGCGTGCGTATTTATCACTCCCGTGATTTGAAAAACTGGTCGCTGGTCAGTACGCCGCTGGATCGCGTGTCGATGCTGGATATGAAAGGCAATCCGGACTCCGGCGGAATCTGGGCACCTTGTCTGAGCTATGCCGACGGGCAGTTCTGGCTGCTTTATACCGACGTCAAAATTGTCGATTCGCCGTGGAAAAATGGCCGCAACTTTTTAGTGACTGCGCCCTCCATCGAAGGGCCGTGGAGCGAGCCGATCCCGATGGGCAATGGCGGGTTCGACCCGTCGCTGTACCACGATGACGATGGCCGTAAATTCTATATTTATCGACCCTGGGGGCCGCGCCACCACAGCAATCCGCACAATACCATTGTTATGCAGGAGTTCTTCCCGCAGACGCAGCAACTCTCGCCGGAACGTAAAACGCTCTTTACCGGTACGCCGCTGAGCTACACCGAAGGGGCGCATATTTATCGCAAAGACGGCTGGTACTATTTGCTGGTGGCGGAGGGCGGAACGAGCTATGAGCACGCCGTGGTCGTCCTGCGTGCGAAAACGCTGGAAGGCCCGTATGAGCTGCATCCGGATGTGACGATGATGACCAGTTGGCATCTGCCTGAAAACCCACTGCAAAAAAGTGGGCACGGGTCATTACTCGAGACGCACACCGGCGAGTGGTACATGGCGTATCTCACCAGTCGTCCGCAGCGTTTGCCGGGCATTCCCCTGCTCGCCTCCGGTGGGCGCGGCTACTGCGTGTTAGGGCGTGAAACGGGGATTGCGCGTATCACGTGGCGCGACGGATGGCCGTATGTTGAAGGCGGCAAGCATGCGCAATTGACCGTCCGGGGGCCGCAAATGACCGAGAGTCACACCATCGCGCAGCCCACCTGGCGTGACGATTTTGACGCCGACACGCTCGACCCTGAACTTCAGACGCTGCGCATTCCTTTTGATAGCACCCTCGGCTCCCTGAGCGCGCGCCCTGGTTTTTTGCGCCTGCACGGTAACGATTCACTCAACTCGACGTTTACGCAGTCTACCGTGGCGCGCCGCTGGCAACACTTTGCCTTCCGCGCGGAAACGCGTATGGAGTTTGCTCCGCAGCACTTCCAGCAGAGCGCGGGAATCACTTGCTATTACAACACCAAAAACTGGAGCTACTGCTTTGTTGATTATGAGGAAGGGCTGGGGCGAACGCTGAAGGTGATCCAGCTTGACCATAATGTGCCGTCGTGGCCACTCCATGAGCAGCCGATTCTGGTTCCGGAGAATGCGCAGAGCGTGTGGCTTCGCGTGGACGTCGATCGGCTGGTGTATCGCTACAGCTACTCGTTTGACGGTGAGGCGTGGCAGAGTGTGCCGATCGCTTACGAGGCGTGGAAATTGTCGGATGATTATATTGGCGGACGCGGGTTCTTTACGGGGGCGTTTGTGGGCCTGCACTGCGAGGATATCAGCGGCGATGGCTGTTACGCCGATTTCGATTACTTCAGCTACGCGCCGGTAGCGGAGTAGTCATCCCTCAGGCCGGGTAGCCCAGCGCGCGGGAGAGCTGTAGCCCGGCCTCTTCCAGCTGAAGCCGAAAACGCGTCAGTTCGTTATCGTCTACGCGAGAGGTGAGCGTTGACAGGCTCAGCGCGGCAATCACGCGCGATTCATGATTCCACACTGGCACCGACACGCAGCGCACGCCTTGTTCGTTCTCTTCGCTATCGAGGGCGTAGCCCTGCGCGCGTGTTTGCGCCAGCGCGGCCAGCAGATCCTCGCGGCAGGTAATGGTCGCGGGAGTAAACGTGGTGTACTGATACCCCTCCAGCAGCGGATTTAATTCTGCCTCATCCAGCCAGGCGATCAGCACCTTTCCGATGGCGGTAGCATGCACCGGCAGGCGGCGGCCAATGCGTGAATAGGCAATCGCGGCGAGCTTCCCTTCGATCTTCTCAATGTAAACGCCTTCCCGACCATCAAGAATACCCAGATGGGTCGTTTGCCCGGTATCGCGGGACAGCGCGGTCAGCCAGCTTTTGGCCTTCTGACGGATATCCATCGAACCCACGACAAAATGGCCGCGCTCGACCAGTTTCATGCCGAGGCGATATTTGCCGTTTTCGGGATTCTGATCGATATAGCCATGAAGTTGCAGCGTTTTGAGGAGCGAATGGAGGGTACTTTTGCTCAGCCCCATCAGTTTGCTGATGTCGGTGATCTTAAGCTCCGTCGCCTGCTCGTTAAACAGGTCCAGGATCTGCAATGCACGTTCAACAGACTGAATGATAGGCATAATGGCGGTTTGTCCACGCTGAAGTTAAGGCGAAAACGTACCCTTTTTACGCTGAAAAATCAATCGAGTGCTGACCCTCTCCGCGTGAGAAAGGGCCTGGATGAGCCGATCAGACTGCCGAAAACTTATTTGCCAAGCGTCGCAACCATCACGGCTTTGATGGTATGCATGCGGTTTTCTGCCTGGTCGAAAACGATGCTGGCTGGCGATTCGAACACCTCGTCCGTCACTTCCATTCCGCCATGCAGGTCGAACTCTTTTGCCATCTGCTTGCCGAGCGCAGTGTGATCGTCGTGGAATGCGGGCAGGCAGTGCAGGAATTTCACGTTCGGATTGCCCGTCAGCGCCATCATTTCGCTATTCACCTGATAGCCCCGCAGCAGCGCGATACGCTCCACCCATTTCTCTTTTGGCTCGCCCATCGACACCCACACGTCGGTATAGATGAAATCTGCGCCTTTCACGCCCGCCGCGACATCTTCTGTCAGCGTGATCTTCCCGCCGTTTTGCAACGCCAGCGCGCTGCACTCAGCGACCAGACTCTCTTCCGGCCAGCAGGCTTTTGGCGCAACCAGACGCAGATCCAACCCAACCAGCGCCGCCGCCTCCAGCATCGAATTGCCCATGTTGTTGCGCGCATCGCCCGCATACACCAGCGTCATCTCGTTAAAGGATTTGCCCGGCAGGTGTTCCTGCATGGTCAGCAGATCCGCCAGAAGCTGTGTGGGATGGAACTCGTTGGTCAGGCCATTCCACACCGGCACGCCGGCGTACTGCGCCAGCGTTTCGACAACGTCCTGACCGTGACCGCGATACTGAATGCCGTCATACATGCGGCCAAGCACGCGCGCAGTATCTTTAATTGATTCTTTATGCCCAATCTGGCTGCCGCTCGGGCCGAGATAAGTGACGCGAGCGCCCTGGTCAAATGCGGCAACTTCGAAAGAGCATCGTGTGCGAGTTGAGTCTTTTTCGAAGATGAGCGCGATATTTTTGCCAGTAAGTTTTTGTACTTCCTTGCCATTTTTCTTATCAGCTTTAAGTTGAGCGGCAAGCGACAGCAGGGAATTGACTTGTGCAGGGGTAAAGTCGAGCAGTTTCAGAAAGTGTTTTTTATACAGTTCAGACATTTTATCCTCACATGGCAAACGCCACTTATTGAATTAAAATTCACTTTATATGTATGAATATTCATTTGCAACCCTGTTTCACAAATCTTTCTTACATTAGGTGGAGGCAAACACATCCGTGTGTGAAAATAGAAGTATCTGCCGAACTTTAAAGAGGAACGAGCCATGGCAAACCCAGAACTGCTGGAAGAGCAACGCGAAGAGACGCGCCTGATCATTGAAGAGCTGCTGGAAGACGGCAGCGATCCGGACGCGCTGTACACCATCGAGCACCATTTCTCTGCAGATGACTTTGAATCGCTGGAGAAGCTGGCGGTAGAAGCGTTCAAAATGGGTTACGAAGTGACCGAGCCAGAAGAGCTGGAAGTGGAAGAGGGCGAAACCGTCATCTGCTGCGATATCCTGAGCGAAGGCGCGCTGAAAGCAGAACTTATCGACGCACAGGTAGAACAGCTGATGGATCTGGCCGATAAATTCGAAGTGGAATACGACGGCTGGGGGACTTACTACGAAGATCCGAATGGTGAAGACGGCGACGACGAAGATGATGAAGACAGCATCGACGAAGACGACGACGGCGTACGTCACTAAGTGTTATTCGCGGCAGCTTCGGCTGCCGCATCAGGAACGACCATGGATTACCCGCAGATTCTCTCTCCTGTTTTGAACTTCCTCCAGTGCCCGACTCCGCAAGCGTGGATTGATAAAGCCCGCGATCCCGCAAGTTTACCGCTGCTGCTCACTGACCACATGGTGTGCGAACTTAAGGCCGCGCAGACTGCGCTGCTGCTGGTGCGTAAATACGTCGCCGATAAACGCGGTGCGGATGCGTTGCTCGACTGGCTCAAACCTTACGAAGCATTTACCTTCCGCGACGGGCCGGAACCTGATTTTATTGCTCTGCATAAGCAGATTGGTAAAAGCGTGATGCCGAAAACCGACGACCCGTGGGGGCAGGCGCTTATCGACAGTATGGTTCTGCTGATAAAAGAAGAGTTGCACCACTTCTGGCAGGTGCGTGAGGCGATGCTGACGCGCAACATTCCGTACGTCAAAATCACCGCCAGCCGCTACGCCAAAGGCATGCTGAAAGAAGTACGTACTCATGAACCGCTAACGCTTATCGATAAACTCATCTGCGGGGCGTATATAGAAGCGCGCTCTTGCGAACGCTTCGCCGCGCTGGCGCCGTGCCTGGATGGCGACCTGCAAAAGTTCTATTTGTCGCTACTGCGCTCGGAAGCGCGTCATTACCAGGACTATCTGACACTTGCCCAACAGGTGAGCGACAACGATATCTCATCACGGATACAGATTTTTGGCGAAATAGAAGCCACACTTATCTCGACACCGGACGAGGAGTTTCGCTTTCATAGCGGCGTGCCGGTGTAACCCGTCACTGCAAAAAGGATGCGAGATGAGAAGAACGTGGAAACCTATTGTCGCCGTTGCCGTACTGGCCGCCGCAGTGGCCTTCTGGGTCTATTACGACAAACAGCGTCTGCAGCACACCCCTGAATATCGCCTTGATACCACGCTCAATAGCATGCCCGCGTGGCAAGTGCTCAAGGAGCAGGACCCTGCGTTCCAGGAACGTATCCGCGCCCAGATCCTGGCGATGCAGAAAGAGGGTGATTCCGAGCAGCACATCATCGACGTGATCCAGCCGCAAATCCTGCGCCTGCAGATGTCGCGCCTGCAAAATGCGCCAGACGCTAACGTGGTGGATTACATGCGCGCGAATATGGAGCAGACCGCTGCCATTCAGAAAGTGAGTGATGATGCTTGTTTCCGCTTTCTGTATCCCGATGTGAAAGGTGGTATCAATCCGCTGCGGGTGCTGGATAAACCGATGATGGAGCGTCGTATGCAGGCCGACGCCGACATGATGCGCGCCGCGTATGGTAAGAACAAACATAACGTGACGCCGCAGGAACGCGAAACGGCCGTTGCCGATGTGCGACCGATTATGAAAGAGTTGGCCGCAAAATACGGCGAGGACATTCAGCTGTTGCAGACCCCTGATCAAGCGGTGGGTAAAGAGAAGGTGTCGTGCGATATGGTGCAGGAGATGTGGGCGAAGGTGTTGAAACTGCCTGAAAACCACGCAGCAGGCGTGATTAGGCTCGCGGTTTCGGAACTGGAATAGGCGTTACGCTGGTTTTTTCGACACTTAGCACCGGATTAGCGCGCTGCCGCTTGCAAGGCAGCGCGTGACAGGTATAATCCACAACGTTTCCGCATCATCCCCTTCAGTGCCGAAGTGGCGAAATCGGTAGACGCAGTTGATTCAAAATCAACCGTAGAAATACGTGCCGGTTCGAGTCCGGCCTTCGGCACCATCGGAACATCAATAGACGTCAACGGACGTCTTTTTTTGTGCCTGAAATCCAGTATTTACCCATCATTCCCGCTATATTAACTCTCTCAAGGTCAATCGACTTCAACGTACATCTACCAACAGATGTTGGTACAGATGATGGTATTTCCGGTTCGATAATGCTTGTACCAACAGGGAGGGGATAAGCATGGCTCTAACAGATATCAAAGTCAGAACAGCTAAGCCAACAGATAAGCAATATAAGCTGACTGATGGCAACGGTATGCATCTTCTCGTCCATCCCAATGGTTCTAAATACTGGCGTTTGCAATACCGATTTGGCGGAAAGCAAAAAATGCTGGCTTTAGGAGTTTACCCTGACGTATCTCTTGCAGATGCCAGAGCCCGCCGTGATGAAGCTCGTAAGCTTTTGGCAAACAGCATCGATCCGGGAGATAAAAAGAAAAATGATAAGGTTGAGCTGGAAGAAGCGCGTACTTTTGAGCAGCTTGCTATTGAGTGGCATGCCACAAATAAAAAGTGGTCGGAAGAACATAGTCGACGAGTGCTCAAAAGCCTAATGGACAACCTCTTTCCAGCCATAGGTAAGCGGAATATTGCTGATCTCAAAACTCGAGACCTGCTAGCCCCAATCAAAGCGGTAGAGTTGTCGGGGCGACTAGAGGTGGCATCCCGTCTACAGCAGCGCACTACTGCAATTATGAGATATGCCGTTCAGAGTGGTTTACTTGATTACAATCCCGCGCAAGAGATGGTTGGTGCTGTCGCTTCAAGTAACCGTCAGCATAGACCTGCATTAGAGTTGAAACGTATTACCGAACTGCTTCAACGGATTGATAACTATACCGGCAGGCCTCTAACTCGCCTTGCTGTTGAGCTAACCCTTCTTGTTTTCATTCGTTCCAGCGAATTGCGTTTTGCCCGATGGTCTGAGATCGATTTTGAAACATCAATGTGGACGATTCCAGCCGAGCGAGAAGCTATCGAAGGGGTAAAACACTCACAGCGTGGCTCAAAAATGCGCACACCTCATTTGGTGCCGTTATCTCGTCAGGCGTTAGCAATCCTTAAACAGGTACACAAACTTAGTGGCGATCGCGATTTTGTTTTCATTGGCGATCACGACCATCGCAAACCGATGAGTGAGAACACGGTGAACAAGGCGCTGCGCGTTATGGGTTATGACACGAAGGTAGAGGTTTGTGGACATGGTTTCAGAACAATGGCCTGTAGTTCGTTGATTGAGTCTGGATTGTGGTCGAGGGATGCCGTGGAACGGCAAATGAGCCATATGGAACGTAACTCAGTACGTGCTGCTTACATTCATAAAGCTGAGCATCTGGATGAGCGCAGACTGATGCTGCAGTGGTGGGCTGATTTTCTGGATGTTAATCGGGAAGGGGTAGTGAGTCCTTTTGATTTTGCGAAAATTAATTCAGGGAAATAGATAAGCCTTATTGAGTATAGTATTTGTAACATACGACATAGTGTTGCTGGCGATCTATCTCCAAGAGGACCTTTGATAAAAAAATGTCAGTAAAGCAGGCATCTGAACATGAGGATGGTTGGATGTCTGCTTTAAGCTTCACTGAATAGATTAACAAATACTTAATTTCATCTATTTACATACTTCAGGAAGCATGCTTTTAATTGGCGTGTTTTTGTGCAACTGTTCCCACGAAAATAATATCATGATCTTAATATATTTTCTCGATGCCATTTTAGATAGTGATGATGCTGTGCCGAGAATGGTGGGATATTTTCAGGTAAGTTTAGTTGTGTTTTTACTTCAAAATCAAGTTCAGTGCTAATTAAGATGTGCCCATTATTACTAAATGACAGCCATCCTTGGTCAAAAAGAGCATCAATATGAGCTGCCAATATTATTCCATTATAAGGATCCAGTCGCTCATGACCATTCTGGCACGCGGCCCAAGGCTTAATATGGCTAGCCCTTAACAGAGGTTGAAAAGAAATACCAGTTATAGGACAGGCAGGGAACAGTTTAAGGCATTTTTTCCTGAATTCACCTTGTCCAAGCCTTGAAGCGATTAATCGTTCTTTCATCGTTTCATCCAGACTTTTATCTTGTTGAATAGGTAATATATCAGCCAGTTTTTGTTCTGAGGGGGTTATCGACAGCCAAGATAGAATTTTTTGTTCAATAAGTGACTCTGATAGTTTGTTCATTTTGTTCATAACAGTCTGAGCAGACAACGGGAGCTCGCCAGGAGAACCATCAGCATTCCGCCAGCCTGTGCGTACAACACTTAGCCACGAATCAAAACGATCACGGTGGTTTTTTAGACTGTTATAAAATTCAATTCTCGTCTTACCTGCACCAAATGTTGGATAAAATAGTGATATTGCAGCTTTCCATGTGTCAACACCTAGAACTTCAGGAGGCTTTTTTTTTCCATACTTAGCCAGATACCAAGCTACTTCTAATAATCCACTTTCATATGTATTCATTTTTTTATCCTTAGCACGAAGATTCATTTTTATATCAAGCTGAACAAATTAAATCAGACTAATGATATTTGTGTTTATAAGAGAGTACAGATGATCACTAAGTGCTTCTGGAATCCCTCCGCCTGTAATAAGAACTCCTGCTTCAATGTTTCTCTCCATGGCATACCCAGTTAGATTTGCGCTTGTAATAAAACAAGTGTGACCATCGGCAACAATTACTTTCGCATGCACGCGACCTTCTGAAAATTCATTGTTTTTATTATTCCAGGCGTAAATATGTGCGCCAGGTATAAGCGTCTGCATCTTACCGATTATATCAATATTGATACTACAACCATGCTCTTGTGAAGATTCCAGCAACATTGTAATGGTAACGCCACGCTTTATAGCCATATTCAATTCATTCACAATACTCGACACATCATAGGCAACAAAGCTGGTAATAAATAAAGACTGTTTTGCCGCATTGATTATTTGTAGCAGCACTTGCTCTGTACGGCGAACAGATACAAAAGGTGTTGTTGGACCAGTCCATACAAGTTCAGTACTTTGCTCAGAGCTAACTTTAAAGTAAACATGGCTTGCAGCAAGAAGCATAGATGCTAGTTCATCTGAACTGACCATGGTGTTTCGCCATGCAATTGCTAGTCTCTCAATAGCTTTACTTGCCTTGGGAGTTCCTACTGCACCTGGCAGTACCAGCAGAGCCTTGCAGGCTTCAGTCCGTCGAATTCGGCCAGCGATCGCTTGTATCTTTTCAGGAGAAACTAGACAAACTAGCTCGGCAACAGCATCTAAGAGTTCATCCATGTTAAAAACCCTTAAAAAATGCAGCGTGAATACGCTCAAGTGTTGGTACTAATAGTGATCGATCCAAATAGCGATTGCCTTGCTCACAAGAGGTTTCTGCTACCAGAGTACATGCATGGCAGGCTGCGGCATGTAATGACCGATCTTTCTCCGGGTTATGTTCAGAACATAGTGGGTCAGAAGAACAGATCTTAGAACGATTTAATGCTTGTACCAGCAGGCGACCAAGATTCTCTGGTTTACCAAGATCTACAAGACCACCCAGTGTGCCATCAGAATCAGCTGCTGCCGTGTAGATCAAGATACCAGCTTGTGGACTGCCGTTTGATGTATCAGCATAGATACGTTCGCGAATACTTGCTGCGTTGTATCCACATTCCAGGGCTAGTTCACGGATCAACAAATGAGATAGGGTATGCAGCATGGCATATCGGATACCTGGGTAATCTTCATTCGGATCGAGATTACGAGAGTTACGCCAACCGGTATGCCCACCACGAAGCATCTTGTCTACTTGCTTGACGGCATCCAGTGATTCCCAATCTACAAGAGCTTTTTCATCGAATTGGATGAAGATACCTTCCCCATGCACCTGGTTAGCTGGCACCCATTCAGGTTTATTGCGTGCCAAGCTAGCCATCTGAGGACGTTCATTTATCTCTCCGGATCCTTCTGGCGCCTCTACTCGAGTAAAACCAAGCAGAGCATTAACCTCTCGTAGTCGTTCAAGTAGTAATACACGGCTGATGTACGGTATGAATTGTGCTGGGGTTCCGATCTTCTTACTCATGAAGTGTGGATAATCCGTGGGAGGGTTGGCCTCTGTCAGCACTTCCCATTCTGGACCTTTGATATCGGCTTCACCTACAAATTCGCTATCGCCACCAGAACGATGCATTTCGATGGCTGACCAGATGTCTGACACGCTATATTTGTCGATTCCAGGGAGACCGCCAGTTAGCTTGAGTGTTTGCACAACGATGGGAACCATGACTTCAGCTGTAATTGCTTCAAAGAACGGCCATCCATCTTGAATCAACTGACTGAGAGGATTTTTTGTTTGGGGTATGGCCAATGCAGAAAGCGTTATCGGAAACCAGCTGTTTGTGGCTCCTAGCAGTACTGCCCGTGGTTCTTCACCGCAGTCAATGTCGAATTGATCCAAATGTGGGTGGCGACCTCGACAAGCTGGAAGATTTTCTTTACCGGCTTTGCCGAAGGCATGGGCCATGCTTCGTGATGCCTCACAGCTATCACACCGTACCCACAGGTTTTCGGTTTGTAAGGATGCACCGCTCTCAAAGAAGCGCAGTGTCCCTTTGCAGGTACTATTGCCACCATGGACAAAGTAGTGCCAAGGAAAGTCATCTAGGTGACCGTCACGACAGGCAAGCAGAAAACGTGCTGGAACGGCATCAGCATCCTTAGCGGGTAAATTCCTTTTAGAACCTGTACAACCTTTGTGAACAAAGCGAGTTCGTTCGGCCCTGAATCGATCCTCTCTGATCTCAAGCAGACCATCATCAAAGGGCGACAACAAACCACACTTTACACAGCGCATCCAGCGAGGAAATGGACGAACAGGTACACCTATGTTGGCCTCGGCTGACCAAGGGTCAACGAGCTCGCTTTTCTGAAAGGGCGGCATTCTCAAATTTTCGACTTGTGATCCTAATACTTTCCGAACAGCAGCAAGAAGCCGGGCCTCTTGAATTGGCTGGCAGCGATCTCGCTCCCACTGGTCAATACCTAGTGTCACTACAGATAGGCTCGGTAGATCGATTAGCGCGCCAGGCCCATAAGTCCATAGCAACTGGCTTGGGCGTACTTCGCCGACTGGAGTTTTGTTATTGATGATCATATTCAATCCTCGTCATTCGTTGCAGGACGAGGCTTCCAATCGTGATCGTCCTTGATAAATTTGGTGTCCATAATCAGGCGTACTCCAGACTCAACTTCTCGCATTGACATAGGTACAGTCCAGTTGTCCCACGCTTGAAGCCCTGGTGATTTGATCAACGCCACAGTCTTGTCTTTTTCGGGGCCTCTCTTTTCATATCCCAAAATTCGTCCGCCTTTACTGGCCTCTTTGGCCCATTCGTCGGCACGCTCTTTCAGTTCATTTTCAGCTAACAACTTACGTGTATTATCTTCTGCTACATTGCCTGCACGAGTCGCTAAAACTTCAATTGCATGAGCGAGTTCACTCTGGTTTGACATATCCAATTTACCCGCACCTTCATTCGGGCTGAACTCGTTATTCTTCAGACGCATAAGACTTAGCAACGACCCTGTCAAACCACGATCCATAGCACGTGGAGAGAATGGCGTTACCGATTGTGCCTCAACATGCTTGTAGAAGGTGGCGTGGTAATGTTCGAATGTTTCGTAATGAGAGAGGTCACGCGGTCGGGCCCACGTAAGTACGGTGCAAACTAGGCCGGGGAATGAACGTCCAACACGACTGGTAGCCTGAATATACTCGGCCGTTCCCTTAGGTTGTCCATTCACTGCCATCAGGCCGAGTCTATTCACATCGACTCCCACTGATAGCATATTGGTCGCCAGCACTACATCAATAGCACGAGTATCACCCTCCTGCCATTTCGTTACGTATTTACCTGCAGAGTTATCAAACTCGGCCTTAAACTTGACCTCAAGATTGTCGAGGTACTTTGGGATATCCTGGCTGGATACACGAGAAGTCAATTCGCGGATGTTGTTGACACTACGTTGTGCCAATGCAGGCCGTTCCACCATGCTCATTTGCACGCGATAGGAACGTGTCTGCACATCATCTTCTGCCAATCGCTTCATTCCACCTAGTTCACGCAGAGAGTTGAAGTAGCCGACCATAGTCATATAAGGATCAGCAGGTTCACCGAAGTGGTCAAATAGTTCCTGTGCCGCAGTTAAGAAAGCGGTATAGACACGAATAAGCATTGCTGGGCGCGAGCTACCGGGTGAGCAGACTCCCAGATAACGTCGCCCAAATTTATTCTTAATGTGGCGTTGAACTGAGAAGAAGTTATCTTCCACATCTAGTCCATGTGGCGGGAATACCGAAACTTGACGCATAAATACATTATTTACTTGTTCTTTGGCTTTGCGCACCGTCGCCGTTGAGGCGATGATTTTCGGTTTTACTGTTTTTCCGTTGAGCGTCCAGCTACACAGCTCATCGACGGCAGTTTCATACAAACCTACCATGGTACCCAGTGGCCCACTTATTAGGTGGAACTCATCCTGGATTATTAAATCAGGTGGTCGGATGGGGGGGATGGCCTTCACTTTAGCTGAAGGTTGTCCTTTGAATGCTTGGTGGTTTCCAGTGCAATTGGCCCCAGGCCAGAGTAAACCGTGCCGCTCACATTCTTTTTCAACTCGGCCAAAAAGAGTCCGCACTTGGCCACGCCATGCCATCATGGCGAACTTATCCACTGTGGCAATCATCATTGTCGGAGGACGATGGTAGATTTCTTCATCTACCACCAGTACTGGTATTCCAGGGTGTAGTTGCTTGCTGGACTTTCCCTTGGAAAATTCGCAACGTCCTTTTTTGTCACCACAATAGATAAACGTTCGGCCGCCAGCTTTATCCTTTTTAACTTCGACATCTTGCCCAGGAATGATTTCGGTACCACACCATGGACAGCTGGTAAGTTGGACGGGTGAGGCTGTTCCCGCATTATAACTACCCGGGTTACGTGTTTTTTCGATAGCATTATGGCTATCTTCAGTCGTTCCCGGAGTCACTTTATTGCCGACCCATAGGCCAATAGTGAATGGCTCCGTTCCGAGGGACTTATCACCCTTATTTAGTGCCTCGCGTCGCAGCATTTCCATTGCACAAATAAGTGCTGTAGCACGCTGGAACTGTTGCAGTGTCAGCAAACGAAGGGTGTAACGCATTATCACAGTCAAACCACGTGAGCTATCGTACCCGCCTAGATTGCCCTGCATACGTCGAATGGCCATGGTGAAGGCGGCTACACCCAGATAGGCTTCAGTCTTACCACCCCCGGTAGGAAACCACAACAGGTCCGCATAAGCCTCAATAGGTTTGACTCGGTCTGGGTGACACGGATCCGCCAGGGATGGAATCGACAGCAACAGAAAAGCTAACTGGAATGGACGCCAGCTGCGGTTCTTCAGAGCATCGAACTTATCTAGGGTAACGTCCTCGCCTCGGCGCATGGCAAGTGCATACAAGCTGCGTATACGCTGCGTGGCCATCGCTTGGTTGGCGAAACGGAAGGCCGCCAGAGCATTCTCATTATGCTTAAGTGTATTGATACCTTGTTGCAGGCGGGTATGGATCTCCTGACAACGATCTAAGGCCGCTTGGGCTTGGGTTTTGAAGCCCTTGGCCTTGCTGCTCACATTCAAGTTCTGTTCATCAATCCAGGTAGCGTAGTCATTAGTTAGCACACTCAAGGCATCAACTAATGGGTCAATGTCCAAAGTGGCTAGTCGTTGCATATCAAGCAGACCACTGCTGACCATTTCTCGCATAGCTGGACGATCGGATAGCTCAAGCCCAGGAGTCTCAGTTGCCTGAACTTCGTACTGTGGCATCACTGTGGTACGCACTTCGGTGGCTAGTGTGACGTCATCCGCTATTTCTGCATGAACTGCAACTCCATGACCCACGGCGAACTCGACACGATCTCGGTAGATCATCTCAAGTGCTTCGCGCTCTGGGTCCATACCATCTGCATCTAGTACCGGCCTGCGCCTGAAAATGGCAGGCTTGGCAGCATCTTTCTCTGCTCGAACGATCAGCTCTGGTTGAAACACCCATGCCGTATCACGGTTTGTATCCGGTTCTTCCTGCGCATTAACGAGGAAGAGTGTAATCAGTCGATCACCATTGTCATTTTTGGCTCGAATAGAGCCCTGCACTCTAACTTCCGGGGAAGTACTATCCGGAGCATTGTGTGAAATCGAGCCTTCGATCAGGGGGAGTACGATCTTGCCGCCACAAGGAATGCGTTTCCACACCTTAGCTTTTTGCCCATTGGACTTAAAGAATTGATGTTCATCATTTGGCACACGCTCATACCGTCCCCAACGCGCTTCGATCTCAACCCGATCGACGTCGCCATCCACGCAGAAAGTCATGCCGAGGCTACTGGGCACCAATGACTGATTGCTGGCGGCATCAATCTCTTCTGCCGTGTCGGTTTCGCCGCTACCAAGGACTGAGGGAGAGTTCACCTTTGCAGTCTTCGCTTTGACGATCAGGTCTGGCTCTTGATCTTCAATATCTTCAGCATCAACAGGAAACTCTTGTCCTCTTTCGGCTGCTTCACGTGGGGCGAGTTTGCCAACTAGGTAGCGGTCGCGTACACCCATATCGACGATGAGCTCATTAGGGCCACCAGCAGGGCCAAGCAAGTCGTCCATCACCGCCAGTTGCAGCAGTTCGCGGATGTAAGTTTGATCCTCGATCTTTGGTATGTCTGCAATGGTTATGTGGAACTCTTTAGGCAAGGTCTCAATGAAGTCAGTCCATTGGATACGACCCGCTCTGTCTTTGGGAGGAAATTTGAATGGGGTTATGCCGATCGAAACCACCGACTTAACCTGCAACATTCGATCGAAAAAGATAGTTGTGGTTTCAAGATCAGAACGTATCCGCAGGATTCGTCCAACTCGCGTGATATTACCTGTAGTATCTAGGACTAAGATCCAATCATTGTCGGAGATGGCTTGGTGCAGTGAATGTTCACCTTTTAACTGTAGCGTGTAGTATGTTAATACTTGAGCTCTTGAAAAGTTATGGTCAATGGCGATCCAAGCGTTCGGTGTTTTACTAGATTTGTTGTTATCAGTCATATGTGCTTCCCATCAATCATCAAATGCACCAACGCCATCTGGATTCTTACCTGCCTTGAGCATTTCAAACTCTTTTAGGAACTGTTCTAGCGATTCTCGTGCAGAGTCTGGAACGAGGCCTTTTTGTCGCAGGCCTATCAGGCGCTCATAGCAAGCTTGAGTGTCAATATATTGTTCTAACCAGGTTGGATTCAAACGAGGTTGAAGATGTACAGCCCAATCACCCATGGTCTGTGAACGTGTATGTGTATAAAACTTGGATAAGAAATTCAGAAACCACCATGGATTAAAGGTCACTATAGTGGGCTGTTCTTCTTTTGTGCGTTGTTCTAGGAAGTGACGCACATAGCTCAGTACGGTAGATTTCCCTGAACCCCATGGCCCATAAAGGGCCAGTACTAAACCATCATTACCCGAATAGCGACAAATGCTGTTGGTGAGGCTTTCTGCGAAAGGGGCGTGCCCGAACAGGTCTTCTATCGGGTCTGAGCTTGGACGATCAGTAGAGAGATTAGTCATTAGTTCGCACCATCAGACAAATCAAGTAAGTTTACCGTAGCGTCTGCTTTTGAGCGGCGCCCGCGTTTAACTGGATTAGCAGCATTTTTCTGAGTCAACGAAAACTCCTCAAAACGTTGCCGGTTTAGCTCAGTAAGTCGTCGCATCAACTCTGTTGTTAGGTCTTCTGAAAGTGCCCAGCGCCACGGGTCTCTTACTGAGCCACTATTGAACTCCTGAAAATCGTATGAAATATCAAGATCATTCCATCCATAAGCCTGTGCAACTTCAGCGTCTATTCCAACCATTATTTGGCGTAGTTCGTTTATGACGGGATCATTGTAGCTTGGCGTGTTTACGGCATTCATTGCGCTGGTTAAACCACAGTTATTTTGCTCGCTCCATGCGACGAGAACGTTTTGAAAACGTTGTGCATAGTTACAACCGACATTCGAAACTCTCGTTATTGGTAACGTGAAAGTTGATACAGCTTCTCGAATGGAAAGCGTGAGTGTATTAGTGTCTGCCCCCAAACTACGGACAGAGAATGCATAAAGCCAGCTTCGGAAAAATGAGCTTAAACAAATGGCATAAAGATCATCTCTATCTGCACCAATAAGCAGGATTTTATTTGTATAGATCCATTCAGTGGGAGTCATTAAGCAAAACGGATACTTGGTCACCTTTGCGAAGGCAATGAAATATTCTTGTTTGCGCAACTTGCGCATGAGCTCGGCTCGATGGTTCCAGAATTGCCACCAACGGTCATAGAGTCCTTTGTAGCTTTTCAAGGCTTGAGGAGTTCGGGTTGGTTGAACTTCTTGAATTAAAAATTGGAATGCAATGGGCCAGTTTTTCTCAATGTCTTCCAGATTTCTGTCTGCGATATCCAGAGCCCAACGGTCGGTTCTACGAAGTGCATAACTTGTTATATCGTCTCCGGTGATGTATGGGCGCAGAAGGCTATTCGATTCGTTTTTGAGTTGATAGAACCAAGGATTTTCTTCGGTTAATACAAATGCCATCCCCTTGCTATTATTTACGCCCTCAAAACTTATGATAGAATCAGGTTGCTCTTTGGGTATCCAAGTATCCGTAGCTTCCGGTTCTAAACGTGCACCGATACGATTACAAGAATTCCCCTCAGAATCACATTTTCCTGCCCATCGTCCTTTGAAAAAACCAATAACAGCAACAACTACAGAAGCTGTACCAGGCCATGGCATACCTTTTCTGGAGAAATATATGTGACCGTTTTTAACGATCATACCCAGACCAATAGCAACCGCGCTTCCTTCGGCGATGTTGCTTGCGGCCAGCAAACCATAACATCCATCTGCTCGAAGCAAATCGACAACACGCCGATGGAAGACAACACTTAAGTCGATTTTACCGGGCGGTGTTCCTAGAATCATCTGACATTGCCATTGCAACTTATCACCCATTGAACTTTTCCATAGGCGATTACCGAGAAATGGTGGGTTTCCTACGAATGCATCAAATCCGGATCGTTCTCTTAAAAAAACTTCGGGAAATTCTAAAGGCCAATGGAATGGCCGCCGTGCATGTCCAAGTGTCAGATCACTGGTAAAGGAGTTGGAAATACGGTTTGCAATAGATTGAGTAGCCTCAATGCTTCCACCTACTGCCTGGTCTGCCAAAATGGAGAGTGAGGAAAGCGCATTCTCTAGTGTGGGCGAATTGCCCCCGGAGACCAATACCTCGGTAATAAACGCATCGGCAATTAGTTTATGCACTTCAAGATGGCCACGAGACCTAGCATCTAAACTAGCCATGATCTCTACGTCGTGAATGTCACGTATTGGCATAGCGCGCAAACGTTGGCGAAGTTCGATTGCTTGTCGTACTGATCTCTCTATGTCTTTGCCAAACAGACGGTCACTTCGTTTTCCCTTTTGTTCTGGTGTCATGCATAATTTGGTGAGCTGGTCCAACCGATGAATACCAAGCAGACTGTCTCCACAACGCAGACTGTGATCAAGAAAGCCGAAGGGCAGCCCTTTCGCCAGTGTTACCAGCCAGATGGAAAGCTTGGCAAGCTCGACTGCCAGCGGGTTCAAATCTACACCATATAAGCATTGCTCGGCGATGAGGCGTCGGGCTATTACGATACGTGCATCAGTATCTCGTGGTAGCCGCTCCTTAGTATCCAGATCCTCCAGTACGTCTCCGTCCACACTTATCATTTTTCCTGTTGCTTCAGCCTGCGACCAGGCTTCGACGAGGCGATCGGCCAGCCAGCGACAAGCCTGTACCAGAAAAGCACCCGAACCCATCGCAGGGTCACAGATTTTAAGGTCGAGTAGTTCAGTGGGGGATTTGAGTTGCCACGCTTTACGCGGTGTGCCTTCAGCCGGGCCGATGTAGGCTATCGGTGTTAGCGTTTCAGTAACGATGTTTTCAGTAAGCGATTTTGGTGTGTAGTGGGTGCCAGTCTCGCGTCGGTTGGAACCGCTTGTGACGATGAAGGCACCAGCGGGGTAGACTAGCGGATAACCCCAAGGGTCAGTGCGCAGCAGATGGGCGTAAGGTTTGATACGGTCACGTAACTGGATGTCACCTTGGCAGGTAGTGAGTAGGCGATCAGCCAAGGTATCATCAACGTCCCTGGCCAGATCTTTGCGCACCCGGCTGACAGAACTACCGGAGCGCTCTTGCAGCAACTCAACTAGCTTCTCAGGACTGTTCATGCTTGCTGAATCTAGCTCGGCTAGTTTGACCCATGGATACTGTGATTTCTTGGTGGCATCCAGTTCCAGTGTGACTTCATCGGTGCGCCTTACGGTGCGTTCCAGCAGACCTTCATACACGTAACCGATTTGTTCGACGTCCAGTGCGCGATATGAGAGTGTTCGGCCCTGGAATTGCTGGATAGCCTCTAGCAACAACAGAACTGTGCGGTTATCAATCGGCAGTGGCTTGGCTGTATCTGTCCGCCAACTGGAACCTTTAGCCCGTCCTTCCAGAAAAGGAAAATGATCAGGATCGAATAGTGAACTACCCAGTGCAGGCAGACGAAGATTTTCATGTTCCACCCCGCAGAAAACAGCACGGAAGACCGCCAGTAGGCGCGACCAGGCATCCCAGCGTCGTTCTAGGATTTCTTCGGGTACCTTGCGTAACTGCATACGTAAGGTGGAAAGTGCATAGTTGGCTTCGTATCGTTCATCGCCCAAAAGAAGCAGGCCGCGCTCCTCTGCCGAGAGCAGAAACACTAAGCGCATCATCACTGTCAGAGCCGCTTCATAGAGTTCGGATTCTTTTACGTTGTAAAGTAGTTCACGGTTGCGATCCTGATCAGCTTTATCAAGGGACTGGATTAATACTTCTACAGCGCGACGTACTTGTTCTCCCAGTGCATCGGTTACTTCATCCTGATATTTCAGAGAACTGTCGAACAATGCGGGTAGTTGTTCGGATTCATCGACGAAGAAACGGCGGATACCGAGCAGGTGCACGAAGGCCTGCAGTGTTATGGGCTCCTGGTTCCAGATTCGAGCATACCAGCTGGCGAAGCTGGTGACAGCGCCTACAGGGGCATCCACCAGCATCCAGCGTTCGCCATTGGTCACCAAACCAAGGCGACACTCCCTAGAGCGGCACAGCTGAACCATACGTTCCGTGGGTGTAGTGGCCCATCCGTCTATTTTCAACGTTGCGTCAAGATCGATATCTTGCGCATAGGTATGAATGAGCATCAAAGGCTTGTTCGCACATTGCTCGTCGACAATTGCTAGAGTTGGTGACAGAGCTATGCCATGATCAGGGAGAAAAGTGTTCAAGTTGGCGGCGCACCAATCTGTGCCCTTCAGTACATCACCTTTCCCGTCCTCATCAAACTCAAGGCCACGTGAAAGAACTTCTTCAATCCACGCGAAATGCAATTTGTTGAACTGAGGATCTTCTTGTTCCAGTGCTTCTCGCCACTCATCGTAAGCTTGGCGCAGTCGTTTGCGCTTAGCAGCGTCTAGCTCTTCCAGCCCTTGCGGGAATGCATCTTTTAGTACTGGTACAGCAAGGAAGGGGCCTGAAATGTCGATTAGCGAGAGCCAATCATCGTGTATGCTGGCCATACTCATGCTTCCCCCCTCTGAACAGTAGATTCAGGTACTAGGAAGGTAACAGCAACGGGAAAAGTACGATCGTCGAGTTTAGCGTAGCGAGTTTCGATGGCTTGGATCTCCTGTTCACGCTCTTCAGGAATACGTAAAAGGCGAGCTTTCAGAGCTGCGGTGTCACGTTTGAGCTGGGTTCGTTCATCCTCTGAGAACAGTGAAAATTGCTCAGGTTGTTGATCTTTTTTTAATTCGATACAGATGGTTTTTTCAAGTTCATCAAGCACTGTGCTAATGTCCGTCAATTCTCGATTCTTACTGAGCTGAAGAGTATTACTCAAATCTTTGAGCCGGTCTTTTGACCTAGCGTTCACTGACTGTAAAATAGCGTGTTGTGCACGCTCAAAACGAATACGGATATCATCAAATAGTGAGTCAGAAGCTGTCATTGGCTTACTATTATCTAGCCATAGCTGAACTTTACTGACCCCTTCTTCACGGCGGAAGGATTTATCCCCAAGATAACCTCCAGCTGTTGTCAACTCTTCGTGGAGGCGATGGTAATTGCCTCCGGTGATAACCAGCCTTGAACTAACTACTACGGCAAGGCCATCAATTAGTGTGTCGGGCACCGAACGTACAGTAACACGATGCAACTTCTTCACGTCATCGCGAGCCCATACTTCTGCTCGTAACAGACGTAGGCACATCTGTACCAGTCGATGATTCAAATGAACGAGTACGACATCGTCACGTCCTCTCGCAACGGTATGGTCAAAGGTGATAGGGCGAGTTTGCAGAGTATAGGGATGGCGTAGCCCCTCCAGGCAACGAGCCCAGGATCCTGACAATGCTGGCATTTTGAATGTTGAACCAGCTGGAGCATCCGGAAGAGCAAACGGCTCCAAATGTGGTCGGCCTGCCAAAGAAAGTCCCGTATTTACAGCCATAAGGATATGTTTTGGCGTGAGATGGAAATCGTTTTGAGTGGATAGTAGCCGGTCGTGTAACCGGGCTATCCGCTCTTTCAGTTCACGATCGGCGCTAACGAATCGTTTAGTTTTGGCAATCCGAGCTTCTGCAATACGAGTATCAAAATCCCTGATAGATCCTTCAATCAACTTCGACATCTGTGGCGCGATAACCGGATTGACACTACCCATGTCTGATCGCATAGATTCGAGCTTACGTAGAGCTCGGATGATGTCTCCACTATGGCCTCCAATGCTAGCTTGGCTATTTTCATCGCCATCGACAGGATGCCAGATCAATACTTCTTTCTGGCGTTGACCATGACGGTCAATACGACCATTGCGCTGCTCCATGACATTGGGATTGTAGGGAATCTCAAGATGGATTAAGCAGTTACAGTGGTTCTGCAGATCGATACCTTCAGATGCTGCATCGGTAGCAAGAAGAATACGAACGGCAGAGTCTTTGGGAGCGGTCTGGAAGGCTGCTTTTACTTTCTCACGTTCGTCCTGCGCTATACCACCATGTAAGATCGCAAGGCGCTCCCCACCAAATCCATGGCTGGCTAGGATCTCATGTATCCACTGGAGGGTAGTGCGATATTCAGTGAACAGAATTACCCGATGTTCGTTCCAATGACCGTTTGTTTTCAGATTGGTATCAAGCCAGCTGAGCACGGCTTTAGCTTTGGAATCGACTTGGTTTCTGGCTATCTGTGCCCATTTACGTAGTTCACTCAGCATTTGTTGCTGGTCGGTCGTGAGCGGCTGAGCTCGACATGAAGCTTCTTCAACAGCCTCAGATTGCGCGTTCTCTACCTCTTGGTCGTTAGCGTAATCTTCATCAACACGAAGAATAGCTTTGCGCAAGATGCGGTCGTCCATCGGACTATTATCACTACGCAGGTTTCCATAAGTCAGACTAGCGATGTGTTTTTCGAGTGTTGATGCGAAGGCCGCAGGGGAGGAAAAGAGCCGTTTTTTTAGTAGCTGATTCACGAAAGCAGTTCCGAATGTGCTAACGGTTTTCTCTGCACCTAGTTCTCGGCTCTTACAGTAGTCATTGAGTTTTGAGTGAATTTCGCGTTCTTTGGCAGTGTAGAAGATCGGTAAGGCTTCAAGCTTACGTTGGGCGTAAAGTAGATTGCCGTCAGCATCGACGAGATCGCTCTTGAGGCGACGAATCATTACTTGATTGAGCTGCTTATCGTCCGGGAGTATATTTCTGGCGAAACGTTGGTCATCCAGAAGTTCGAGCAGTGAGGTGAAGGATTCGGTATAGCCATTATGTGGCGTAGCGGTCAGAAATAACCTGTGCTGGAAGTGAGGACTGATTGAACGGATGAAGCGCGTTCTCTGACTCTCTAATGCGTAGTTTGCCCCAGCAGCCGGTGCGATATTATGTGCTTCGTCAATGACCAATAGATCGAACTTGCGTGGGTAGCTGCTATACAAGGGCAACACATCGCGCATAGCTCTCAAGCCTTCGCCACTTTTGGCCCAATCCATGGATGTGATCAGACGAGAATGCGATGTCCACGGGTTGGCATGGATCCCTCGTTCTCGGCGTAATTGCTTGATATAGCGAGTGTCGACGATTTGAAATTCCAGTCCAAACTTTTCCTGCATCTCCATCCGCCACTTTTCCTGTAGCGACGCAGGGCAGATAATCAGGACTGTACGGGCTCGATGCCGAAGCAGCATTTCCTGAATGATTAATCCTGCCTCGATAGTCTTACCTAAACCGACATCATCGGCTATGAGGAGATTGACACGTGCCATATCAATTGCACGCACCAACGGATCGAGTTGGAAGTCTTCTATACTAACGCCACTTCGAAATGGGGCCTGCAGGAAGCCTCGGTTAGCATTAGTGGCTGCTCCCCAGCGCACTGCGTCAAGGAAAGCATCAAGAGTACTGGAGTCGTCTTGGCCACTGATTGTGGGCAGCCCAGCTCGTTCAATAATCTGGGCACCTACCTCAATTTCCCAAATAACCTCAAGTTCTTCCCCCAAACCATCTTCATCAATAGATGACAAAGTTACTGCATGCTGTTGAGCTGAGGCAGGTAACAATTGAGATGAAGTAACTTCCACAACAATCCATTGACGCCGACGGACCTCAACCAACTGACCGGGTTCTGGAATAGTTCGCTGTACTCGGATATCAGGTGTATTAGAAATTTCCATATTGTTTCCAGGCTCTAATTCAGCGAAGCTAATGATTAGTAAAGAGTTGTCATTCCACAGTGACCATATTCACATTTGCAAGATGTGAATTAATGCTACGTGCAATTGCTCGGCCAAGTTCAACAGGAACTGCATTCCCGATTAGGCGCCCTAGAATCCTTAAACTTACTGGCCCATCATGGGGAATAAATGCATAGTTACGGGGAAAACTCTGAAGAATTGCCGCTTCTCTCAGGGAGATTGCGCGGTTCTGTTCAGGATGCCCAAATCGACCATTTCCGAAACCATAGCACTGCGTTGTCATGGTTGGTGCTGGTTTGTCCCATTCCATACGGCCATAAACACTAGCGTAAGTTCTGCCACTTTCTGTTCGATGACAATCGGCAACAAGATGTTCTGGCCAGTCACGCCAAGTTCCTCCTGGTTTTGAGGCCTTAATACGCTCCAGATTCTTATCTGACAATGTGGAGGTAACATGCAGTTTATCTCCTGGAGCCGCTTCACCAGCATTTAATGCGCGCAGATGGCCTATAGCTTCTCTTACTGTTTTGGGTTTTGCACACGTTGGAGAAGACATTTTTATCTCGCCATGGAGTGATGCCAATAAAACCATTCTCTTACGTGTTTGTGGGACACCGAAATGAGTGCAATCAACAATGCTAAACCATACGCTGTAGCCAATACACTTCAATGCCTCGACGAAGTCGTGGAACACTTGGTGTTTAGCCACAGTAGGAACATTTTCCATCGTGATCACGTCTGGGCGAGTACCTTCTGCTAGGCGTGCAAACTCATACAGGAGCCCCCATTTACCATCCTTACCATCCGATTCATAACGTTGTGTATAGGTAGAAAATGGTTGGCAAGGCGCGCAGCCAGCGAGAATTTTGATGTCAGCATCGCCAAACAATGCATCTAATTCGGTTGTTGTTACTTTGCTTATATCCCGTTCTATAAATTTGGCATTGTTGTTTGATTCATAAGGAAATTTGCAGGCCGGATCCATGTCAATTCCTGCAACTACAGGTAAGCCTTCAAGTACAAGGCCATGCGTTAATCCACCTGCACCACAAAACAAATCGACACAAGATACTTTCTTCATTTAACTCTTCTCATCTTTTCAAAGACTTAGAGATACTCATAAATTAATTACTACAAGAGTATCAAGATCTTATTCCCACTTCATTAGTATTTGCACAACGTCCAAGATGCAACCATCTGCGAGCTCCTTTAGCTTACAACTTCCATGATGAAGTATTTTATGTATAAAAATACAGCATTTTGGGGCTGCACATAAATGGTGATTTTGCTGTTACCAGAGTCTTCTATGATTCATTCAACCGATGACCAGCGATCTAGACTGAAAAGCCCCATACCAGAAGTTATTTGCTTATATGATCTCATGAACAGCTGGTAGGGTAAATGAATACTGGATACAGGTTTGGTGCCTGGTCGTGGGCGTTGAACAAGATAGTGGCAGGTTGATAGTCCGCCTGCCTGATGTAGTACCCATCAACGAGGTTTATAATTGTGCGGAACGTACTTACTGGGTTTCTACTGAAGGCTATTTCCCGAGCTCCACCTCAGAAAAATATGCGTTATATTCCTCAAGCATTTGTTGCTGATGAGCCAATGCTAGCACGTCATTCCACTGCTCATTTTCATAAATAAGTGCCAACTTGAGTGAGTCCACCCTGCTCTGGTTACGCTCAATGAAACGAGCCCGTTTTTCAACATAGGGTTTGTTGCCGTACTCTGAGTTGATACTGCGTGAAACTAGCCCTAAATTACCAAAACAGTCCAGTATTTCAGAGCTCACTCGGTTGGAATCAAAATGCTCAGGCTGCTGTGGGGAAACATGCTCCACTGAATTCCTGGCCGTCATTCGGAATGCCTGCCAGGCACTCCCTTTTTGAAAGCGGTAATGCTCCCAAAGAATATATTCCAGCTTGTAAAACCAGTAGTGAGAAAATCCGGTTCCCTCATCAGCTCTCAGCACTGCCTGCATATCGCGGATCGGATAGCTATCGCACCATGGATTTAACACAAACGCACGGGTTCGTTCGATCAGTGGCTGTTCACTGCCACTGCAAAGCAAGTGATTGTCCAGATATTGCAGGTATCGGTGGGCACCTTCACCGCCATGGTTTAGTAGGTAACTAAGCAGGGGAGTTAGCCAGTAATGGGTGGTCAATTGCTGTGAGTGATAGAGCATGCTTTGTAACATAGCAAACCCGCTATCGGCATCACGGCTAGCGCGAATAAGGCTTTGGTAACCGTTCCGATTTTCATTCACTCGGAGGCGACGAATACCATGACTTTCTTCATTAGCATCATCGCTAATCCATTTGATGATATGTTTGTCAAACAGATAGCGGCAACGCCACAACAACTTGATAAAGCGACGTATCTGATTGGCTTGTTCTGATTTCTCACACTGGGCTAGCCCCGCCAGCCAATGAGTCTGGAAGATCTGTAACAGCTCTTTGTCTAGGATTTTGCTGATATCATCGCGTTGCTGATGTAACAGAAAAAGGCGTAAAACATGCTGTAAGAGCATGGAAAAGCCGATAATACTGCGTACATCATCGGCTTCATAGGCCTCGTTATTTTCAGAAGCATTGTTAGATGGCTCCGTCAGGAGTGTCTCATCATTGAGGATATCGTCTAATGAGTGGTGTCTGAGGTCTTGTTGTGTACCTAATTCCAGCAGTACGTCACGTATAACCAAGGGATCAGAGAGCATCTCCCGGTCTCGTTTAGCATCCTCGACATTATAAAGCGGGATCAGCTTTATTCCTTTAACGGTACGTAGGTTCTTTTCGACATAGGCCCCCATAAATGAGCAGGCATCCCACATCTGGCCATAGGCTTCGCGCTCAGCGCTATCTGGCAGTAACGCCAGCAAGCGAGCTTTCAAAATTTCATGGTGCTGCAGCTGCACACCGCGATTGTTGATGACTTCAAACAACTTGTTAAGGTCCGTGTTGGCCGGTACCAGGGTCAATACCAGTTGAACCCGATCACGGATGAACGTACCCAATTTGACAAGATCAATCCGGTGGGTGTCATCCGTTCTATGGGTGAAGTAACCCTCCATGACCTGCATCGCATAACTCAACGCAGCGGCCTTTTGCTCATCAGATGCAGCTCGGCCATCAAGTAAGGCTGCAAAAAAACGGCTTACCTCAGGGCGAATGGCAAACCGAATCCGCGGTTCACGACTATTTCCCAACTGGGCATAGAGAAAACAGGAGAGGGGGTTTTGGCTTCGCTCACTGTTTTTCGATGATGAGAGCAGGCGCTCAATTACTACGCTAAGCAACCACAAGGTGGTAAAACGTTGCTGACCATCAATCAGATCCAACAAGGGGTGCCCAGATTCTGTCCTTCCTTGCTCAATCACCAGCGTACTACCCAAGTAAAATACATCCTTGTCTGCATTACAGGCGGAGACTAGATCATCAAGTAATACTTTGATCTGGTCACTACCCCATACATAGAGGCGTTGATAGATAGGAATATTGAAAAGTCGTTTTTCATCAATGAGTTGAGCCAGTGACATTAATTTTGATTCATATTGCATCTACTTTTCCATCCCTAGCCAACGTTTAAGTACCCAACTGTCACCCTCAGGGATACCATCAAGATTGAAATAATCCAGCAACGCATTAAGGTAACGCCCCTGTACGCCCTTAGATAGGACGATGGAGACAGCCTTCCCGTATCCCTTACTACGTTCGATTTCAGAACGTAAGAATGTCATCACCTCTTGTGGGCGATAGGCCCCACATATCTCATCAAGCAGATTGTAAGGAGCGTCACGTAAGTACTTGAGTGGTGATTCTTTAAAGATATAACTTTTCTCCAAACGTAATCCCCCCAACACTAGTTCCAAACCCACTGCAAAGGCTAATAGATGTTGAGAACCAAAACGGTCGACATACATCAGAAGGGCCAAGTTAAAGAGCTCCTGTAAGTAATAGGCATTAGCACGTACCACACGCCGATAAAATTCTCGGAATGCCTCTAATTCGTGGCAGGTATTCTCTTTGTACAAAAGATCATCAAGTAAAGAGGCATATTTTTGAGCGTAAAGGAAAAAACAGATGCCTTTATGAATGGGCTGGCGCAATGTAAATGGTAAATTAGCCGCGCTTCCACTAATTTGTAAGGGGTTCAATGCCAAGCGATAGTCATCGCTGCTTTGCAATTTGAGGGAATTGGCAAATTGATTGTGATAACCCGGATAGAGCGGGATCTCATCAATCTCACCACCACCAACACTCTGTTGTTGAAAGGCTTCCAGCAGACTATCGTGATCTTCACGCTCCATTTGCTTATTACCCCGCCAATTGCGGGCACGCCACAAATAGTACTGAAACAACTCGGGTGCAAAATCTTGCTGTTCACAATCCTGCCGCCTAGGGCCTGCCATTTGAACATGCTCCCAACGTCGAGCACAGATTTGCTGCAATGACTCGACATGCTGTACGTTGGGCCCGTTCACAGCCCGCAGGTGATAAGCTTTGAGCAAATCAGTCGCTTTAAGTGGTACTCCGCGAAAATTCTGAGTATCAAAAAAGGTAAAAGCGAGATCTTCGCGCTCAACTGTGATCACCGTAAAACACAATTGCTCAACGATGGATGGCTCTAGAGCTGACTCACGATGTTCGCTCATTAGCTTGCGTGCTACTCGCAAATTACGAGCTGAGATGGGAGAGCGGTAATGAAATTCTAACCCTTTGGGTAATTCATTGTGCAAGGCATGATACAGCACTGCTAGGGTACTGAGGCGCTGTTGGCCATCGATTACAAAGCGGGCTTTTTTTTCGTCATTCCGATGCAGCAATAGGGTACCTAGATAATAGACTTTCTGCCCATTGCCGTTGTGCCTGAACTCGTCCAAATCCTCCAGCAACTGATTGACCTTGTGTCTGTCCCAAACATAGGGTCGTTGGTAGTGGTCGAGCTGTAAAGTTGCTCCATTGCTGCACAAAGTGGCAAAATCCATCATGCAGACCTCGACGGGCTGCTTAATCGTCATGACTGTGGCTCCAATGGCTGCTGGGTAAGATCACTTAGCGGTTTTTCTTTACCATATCTTGATAAATAGGAAGCAATTTCCAGCAGCTCTTTTTTTGATGTCCTCATGTCCGCTCCCTATGAAACATTTTTACATCCCCATCGTTGCATGACATTATTGAATCAAGGAATGATAATGAACATATAATTTTTTGTATCAATGTGAGCTTATCCAACATCGTTTGATATGGCGCTAACATTTAGAAGTTTAGGGGGTTATTCCTTCTGTACATCCCACTGCCGACAGTAGACCCCGTCTTACACACTTGGCATTTTTTCTCACCGCGAAAATCTACGCTGCACATGACGCACTGCCAGTCACGCATCGGCAATAGCGACACCACGCCATTCAGAACCGTCTTCAGGAACTACAATAGGGCCTGAGTTTTTGTGCTTTCCTCCAGATAATCATAACGGGCGATATGTTCTGGTTTGATGTCAGCTCCGATATGTCTGAAGCAGGCTTTCTAATTGAGAGTGGCGGGATAAAAGGCGGTCGAGTGGCATAGATGGCAGGTATAACGGTCGTAAGGGAGGCTGTGCCGTTTAAGTACCGGTCAGATGAGCGTTGCCGCCGAGAGTGATAAAGAATTTAGCAAACATAAACAGGCTCCTGCAGGCAGGCGCAAGCCGCCCCTGAAGCGTAGTGACCGGATGCGTCTATGCTGAGTTGATGATCAGCCAAAGCCCATCTCGGTTAAGGTAATGGCAGAAACCTACATTCCGCCTAGATAACTGTTTTGAAGAATGGGCGAGTGGACCACCACCATTACCGCTAACATATCCTTAACTCGCACTTTTTTCCTTAGTCTGATATCCATCAGCAACACGAGGACATTTTCATGATGATACATACCAGGTTATCTCAGTATGACTCAGAACATAGTTGCCCTAGGAACAGATTGGTAAACTGATTGACAACAATATCCTTTCACCTTTAATTACATGTATTAAAGATTCGATTTTGTCGGTAGTGCGATTTAATTAATTGCTAAAGCCTGCAGTTGCTGAGCTCTGAAAAGGTCATGTATGAAAAGAATATCAGTTGAATTTGGTACCACTCTTGATGTTTGCTTGAAGCTTCTGCTTCGGATCAACGCACAGCATCGACTTTTCATCATATTAGACCAAGGCGACTGATGTTCAACACCAAATTCGGGCCATTTAACGGATCTACCTGGGAAAGTCTTTGTCAGCAGGTCTTTAAGCGGAAGTATCAAGCTGAATGCTATCAGCAGATGCCAGCATCTCCAGGAGACTACGGCATAGAGGGCTACACCTCAGACACTGGGTGGGCATTTCAGTGCTATTGTCCTGAGAAGCACTACGAACGCACTGAGTTGTATGATAAGCAGCGCGACAAAATTACTACTGACCTTAGAAAGCTGAAAGATTACGCGCAGGAACTTCAAACACGACTGGGAAGCACGAAGATTTCTCGATGGGTGTTTGTCACTCCCGAGATAGATCGTAATGCGCTCCTTGCACATGCAAAGGCCAAGGAGGCGGAAGTCCGTGCTTGGAAACTGCCCATCCTAACCGATGACTTCACAGTATTGCTCCACGATGGCGATCACTATTTGGTCGAAATTAATGAGGTACGCGCTGCCTGTGGAGAGGCTTTGGTCTTCGACGACACAGCACCAGTCCTGGCTGCCTTAACTGGTCAGCAAGAACAGTACGAGATAAACGTTCATCGTAAGTCAGGCTATCGACTCGCCGAAAAGGCTCAGGTGCCGGACTTTCAGACTCGCGTACAACTGCTTAGTCAGCGCACCATTGAGCAGTTCCTTGAGGCTGACGGATATTTCCGCCGTGTCGCATCAGCGTCACCAATCACACATGTGCGACTTATTCGCCTTATCAACGAGTACGAACAATACGTCATTGAAACTTCAGCTACTTGGTCTGGAACCGCAGAAGAGTTGACTATCCAAGTTCGTGATGGATTGGCAAAGATTATTTCCGACGAACTCGCACCTGAGTTTGATAAGGCCAACACTTTGAAAGTGGCAAGATACATGACCGCTCGGTGGTTGGCAGTCTGCGAGTTGGACTATGGTTGAGGTCAAGGAGCAAAAACGGCTTCGCTTCGAACGGCGACCGTCACCAGTATTAGCTGAACATAGGCCTATGTATAAGATTGGGCAAGTGTTGCTTATCCTGTCTCTGGCTTCTCGCGGAGGGAAGTCAAGTTTACCGCGCCTGCAACTATTCAACTGGGCTATGAAGTCGACCAAACGCCAGCAACAGTTGGTCCTAGCTGTTGAAGAGAAAATCTTGCAAGTTCCCGCATGGGGTTTCGATCCTGCATTAGCTATTGCTGTTCGACTTGCCATTGCGGAAGGCTTAATCATTGAAAACTCCACTGGCTATGAGATTTCGACGGCTGGGAAAGTCTTTACCAAAGAAATATTGAAAGACTCCAATTTGTTCGGACGCGAGCGTTCGTTTCTATCTGATATCGGAAAAGGGCTGACAGAGAAAATGATCGAAGCAACTGCTAGTGGCTGGGAGGCACAGTGATCATTCGTGGCGTAAAATTCAGGGCTACCACTAATGAAGGGGAATATGGGTTTAGTTTCAACTTTGCGCGGACTCTGACCATCATCCGGGCCAAAAATTCAAGCGGGAAAAGCACATTATTCAACAGCTTGCTCTACGGTCTAGGCATGGAAGAACTTGTTGGGGGTAAAAATGAAAAGTCCCTTCCCTACGCCCTCAAGGAGTATATCGAATACAATGATCGTCGAATCCTAATTACAGCTTCGGAGATGATGCTTGAAATAGAGAGTCGCTCTGGAGAAATAGTTACGCTTCGACGTGCAATCAGGGATGCGGTGAGGGATCCTAGGCTCATTGAGGTATTTGCGGGAGCTCATTTAACTGAAAAAAAAGCATTTGGCGAAGCCAGGCCTACCTACGTGCACGATGGCGGTGGTGCTAAACGGCCCGAGGGTTTCCATCTTTTTCTTGAGCGTTTCTTGGATTTGAGTTTGCCGAGAGTGCCAACTACGAACGGTGGTGAGGCAAAGCTGTACCTACAGGTGGTATTTGCAGCTTTAGCCGTGGAGCAGAAGCGAGGATGGACAGACTATATCGCGAACATTCCGTTTTTTGGCATTCGTGATGCGCGAACCAGAGTGGTTGAGTTCTTGCTTGGTTTGGATGTATTCGAGACGAACGCTACACGCAATCGGCTTAACGTCGAATCGGTTAAGATTGATGCTGACTGGCGCAAGCTTTATTCGGAGTTGCTACAAGAAACGAGTCCGCTTGGAACTGCAATCTATGGCGTTTCCTCAATCCCTTCGGCTCTCTTCAAAGAGGATGAGGCAAGCATCAGAAAACTGGCTGGCAATTCATCTGTTCCATTGAACGAGTACATCAGCCAACTACGATCCGAATACGCTACCTTGCAGAAACAGGCTGAGCAGTATCATAAGACCTCTGGGGTCGAGGCGATTCATAGCGTTACAGTTGCTATGGACGAACTGCAGGAACTTGTTATGTTGCATGAGCGTGCTACAACCTTCTACGCGGAGCAGCGAAGATCCCTGAAGGATTACGAGAATCTGCTCGTCGAGGCTAACGAGGACCTGGAACGGAACAAGACAGCAGCGAAGCTCCGTGACTTGGGTGCGAAGTACGATGTGGCGACCGCTATTGGTAAGTGTCCTACATGCAATCAGCCGGTTGACGACACACTTTTGGCCGGGGCAGTGACTGGTCCCCAAATGGACTTAGCGGCCAATATCACCTATTTGGAGAGCCAACGTCGTATGCTTATACGTCAGATTGCTGGCTTGAAGAGTGGTTTGCAGGCGACTGACCTTCGAGTAATTGAGTTGGCTGCTCGTATAGCTAGCAAGCGTGACCTACTCGTCGCAATGCGCGGTGATATAACATCTGGAGCATCGGAGTCGAAGGCAATCGTGCGTCGGCAGGTTCAGATTGAAGTTGAGGTAGAAGCGCTTGAGAAGCTCCAGATCACATCTATGGAGCTGTTAGCAAAATTCAGGCTGATTGCAGAGCGCATGAGCGTCAATCAGGCGACAAGAAGAGGCATGCCAAAAGAAAACTATAGCGAGGCAGACATCGAGCGAATCCGCCGCTTCCAATTAAATTTCAGAGCAAATGCTGGATCGTTTGGCTACGAAAGTGCTCCGATTAGAGAGATCGAAATCAGTAAGGACACGCTCATTCCATGCCTAGCCCAGATGGCATTAAGGGAGATACGGACTGACATTAAATCGGACTCTAGCGCCAGTGACTTTGTTCGCCTCATCTGGAGTTACTTGCTTGCCTTGTATCAGACCTCGACCATACCCTCATCCCTCGGAAATCATCCTGGCCTGTTGATGTTTGACGAGCCAGGACAACATTCAATGGCGGTTGGCAGTCAGCATGCTCTTCTCAAGCAACTAGCAAACGAAGCAAGCTTGCAGAGCATCGTCGCCGCCTCTTTCGATGAGTCGGAAGAAGTGTTCCGTCAAGCAACACAAGGCGTCCAATACACTCTCATCGAATGGGATGGCAAACTTTTGCAGCCCCAGTAAATGTGATTATCCTTTTTTCATCAGTGCCCATCATTCAGCCTTAACACCACATAGAAAACCCAATCTTTTGATTAGATTGGGTTATTCTTATCATTTTTTCAGTATGCCGTTTGCTGTTGATTAGAGTGTTACCTAACTGAATCATATTGGGTGGGTTAAATGTATTTTTCGTTGCTGACTCTGTTCCACTCGATCACTCGCTTACGCCAATGAATGTCGATTGCTTGGGTGAAATCGGGTCGAACCAGCTTAGCGCGAGCTTCGCACCACTCTGCTGATTCTCGGCGGACCACTATAGCCTAAGTCGGGCTAGGCTGAATTTCGGGATTCGTCAATACGGTAATACAACCATTCTTCCAATTCGCTTTTTAACCAACGGGAAGATCTTCCCAGCTTAATAGGTTTAGGGAATGCCCCATCCTGTATCAGCTTATAAAACCATTTATCGCTCAGGCCAGTAAGCTGGGTAATGAATTTCATATCAATGAATTGATCTTCAAGTAGTGCAGGTTTTGTATACATGATGATGTGTTCCGGTTAAGGATGAATAACCGGAGCCGTTAGTAAACTAATGGTTACTGCCAGCCCCTCCACATCAATGGCTTCTGTTGTAAAAAAACTTCGGCTCAATGTTTACCTGTTGCTATTCCTTCCTGGGCCTGCCTCTACGGCTGCGTGGTGGTATAGCATTCATACCTGCAATAACACCCCGGGACTTCTGTTCAGACTTGGCCAAGTAACTGATTACGTAACGTAGTTCATCTACTGCTTGCCTATTGCGGTGATCCACTATCGTTCCGGAATTCGCAACGAAATGTTTTTTCCGTACACACAGATGAAAGAGACCTTCATCGTCAGTCAATCTGCGCCATTCCTCCCCTATCGCACGCGAAGTTGGATAACATTTCCGATGCTTCTGCCCATCAAGATAAATCATGGCATGCACATGCAATCCCTTACGCTGCCTGTATTCAATTACCCAGTAGTACCCAATAACCATCTTTCGGCCAATTACCACGTCCATCAGGTGCTGTATCTCGCCCTCCATCTCATCCATGAGATTACGCTGCGAGCGTTCACTTCCTTGTTTCCAGCCAAAATCCATACGAAAAGCCAGTAAGCGGGAATAACGCTCAAACATTTCATCCAGGTGGTGGTTTATATCTTCGAGAAGAAAACGATGCATAGGGTAATTAGGGTTGGCATTGTAGGGTTCTTTCATGATCTATCCTCAAACTAAATGGGGTTCAATAGATAGATGTGTGATGTATTTTTTATACAGGGATGAGTATCGATTACAGGAGGGGGATGGTTAACTCCGGGTGATAATACTAATTAACCTTAATTCAGTAAGAACAGATGGTTTCAGGGATTCTATCGCAGGTTCGCAGGGTGGTCTTACACGGGAAGAAATGTGTGCGCGAAATCTGAAGTATTGCAGTGCGATCTGGCGCTTTACTGGCCTCCGTGATAGGTTGTTATGCATAATCAACAAAATGCATAACAATTATGATAAAGAGAATAACATTTAACATCGATGATAATTTAACGATTGATTCAATCGACAGGTATGCCGAATCCAATGGCACGTCACGTTCGAAAGTAATATGTGAGTTATTACGATCCACTGCACCTATTCTTGATTTTGTGACATATCAAAATAGAATTACTCAGGAGGTTGAAAGCAGGCTTTTTAGCATGTTTTATCATGAGGTCCGTCACTTCGAAACGCAGCAGCATAAAGATGATTCCACGCTGAAGTATCTTCATTTGCTGTCTGAGAAACTTGTTTTTCGTATTCGATCTGAACCAATAATGTCCTTTTCTCTTCCAATGTTTGATGAATGGGATTCTTACAAAAAAGAATTTAAGGCAAAGATAGAAGAAAATATTGAAGTTCATATGCCAGAAGATGACGGTATATCTAAATATATTTACTTATGCATAAAAAAGCATCCTGTTGAAAAGTTCGAATTCGATTTAATCCAGATAACAATTCCATTTTTCATTGTTGACAAGTATTTGTTTGATATCCAATCAATCTGCTTTGTTCGCGCTATTGATTTTTGCAATATTGGAATTAATGAATACATGCAGAGAAATAAGAGGTATCTGCATACAGCGTATCTTTCATGGGTTCCTGTTGCGGCCTTTCGGGATGGGTTTATTTTTGTTGCAGCTTTGCACATCGATAAAGCGTTGCCTAATCAACTGTATCCTCCTAAAGCCACCATTAACCTTCCTTACGAGTACTGGAAGTATTTAGGATGATTCAATAGAAAATGATCATTCAAACCATATTCAGATATATATTATTTTCATGAACATACCAGCATAACGGCAGAACTTCACGGTCCTGCCGTTTTTAGTTTTATTTATTGCAGGAGTAATCATGAATAACCCACGAGGTTTAGAGTCACTAAACCATACTCTTTCCGACCTACCGCAATGGGTGTCTGAGCGTATATTGCAGCAGATAAATCAGTTAACCCGCTACGAGCCAGTGATCGGCATTATGGGTAAAACCGGGGTGGGGAAGAGTAGTCTGTGCAATGCCCTGTTTGCTGGAGATATATCACCGGTCAGCGATGTGGCTGCCTGCACCCGTGAACCTTTGCGATTTCGCCTGCAGGTTGGCGAGCGCTATATGACCGTCGTGGATTTACCCGGTGTAGGCGAAAGTGGCGTTCGCGATACCGAGTATGCTGCGCTGTACCGAGAACAGCTTTCTCGCCTCGACCTGGTGCTGTGGCTGATTAAGGCCGATGACCGGGCGCTGGCAGTGGATGAACACTTTTATCATCAGGTGATTGGTGAGGTATACCGGCATAAAGTGCTGTTTGTTATCAGCCAGTCGGACAAGGCCGAACCCACCAGCGGTGGGGGACCATTGTCTACGGCGCAGAAGCAGAATATCAGCCGCAAAATCTTTCTGCTGCATGAGCTGTTCCAGCCTGTGCATCCAGTATGTGCGGTGTCTGTCCGTCTGCAGTGGGGACTGCGGGTGATGGCCGAGCGGATGATTAAGTGTCTGCCACGCGAAGCTACCAGCCCGGTGGTGTCGCAACTACAGTCTTCCTTTCGCACGACGGTAGTCCGGGAGCAGGCTCGTAGCGATTTTGGTGAAACCATCGGTGCTGTACTCGATAGCATCAGTGCCTTTCCCCTGATACCCGCCCCGGTGCGGGCCGTCATTCAGGCCATGCGCACCACCGTGGTGTCAGTGGCCCGTGCCGTCTGGGATTTCTTCTTCTGAGTATTTAACCCATCCCTGTTATTTCCCTATCCCTGTCGCCGATGCGACGGGGATTTCTTTATTTGTTTTCCCGTTATGAGGAGTCTGCTTATGACCCGTCTGGCTTCGCGCTTTAGCGCCGCAAATCTTATCCGTCGTGACCGTCCGTTAACCCGTGAGGAGCTGTTTCGCGTGGTGCCCAGCGTATTCAGCGAGGACAAACACGAGTCCCGTAGTGAACGCTACACATACATACCCACCATCTCCCTGCTCGACAGCCTGCAGCGGGAAGGCTTCCAGCCGTTCTTTGCCTGTCAAACCCGTGTGCGTGACCCGGCGCGTCGTGAGCACACAAAGCACATGTTGCGTCTGCGTCGGGAGGGACAGATCACCGGTAAACAGGTCCCGGAAATCATTCTGCTTAACTCCCATGATGGCACCAGCTCTTACCAGATGTTGCCTGGCCTGTTCAGGGCTGTGTGCCAAAACGGTCTTGTCTGCGGTGAGTCGTTTGGGGAGGTGCGGGTGCCGCACAAGGGGGACGTGGTAAGTCAGGTAATAGAAGGGGCGTATGAGGTACTGGGGATTTTTGACCGGGTGGAGGAGAAACGGGATGCCATGCAGTCGTTGCTGTTGCCATCACCGGCGCAGCAGGCACTGGCAAAGGCTGCCCTTACATATCGCTTTGGTGAGGACCACCAGCCGGTGACTGAGTCGCAAATACTCTCCCCGCGCCGCTGGCAGGATGAGAGTAACGACCTGTGGACCACATACCAGCGTATTCAGGAGAACCTGATTAAGGGCGGGCTCAGTGGTCGTAATGCCAAAGGGGGACGGTCACATACCCGTGCTGTGCGTGGCATTGACGGGGACGTGAAGCTCAACCGTGCACTGTGGGTGATGGCGGAAGCGATGCTCACGCAACTGCAGTAACCGCTTTATGTTGCCGCATTGTTAATGTCGGACACCACCTGTCCGCATTGCACCGTGCTGGCGGTCCTCACTCACCGAGGGATGGCCTGTAACCCCCGCCGTCTCTGGCTTTTGCAGAAATGAAAAATAGTTTCTGCGGTGTCCATACCCTGTCCGCCCCCTTATTTAAAGTAATCACATCATTTTCAGTCAGTTAACTTTCACGGAGAACGTCTCATGACACAGGCAGAACGCCGCCATGACCGGCTGGCTGTCAGACTGTCACTGATAATCAGCCGTCTGGTGGCGGGGGAAACGCTGAGTGTGCGTAAGCTGGCCGCTGAGTTTGGTGTGTCGGTGCGCACGCTGCGGCGTGATTTTCGTGAGCGGCTGATGTATCTGGACCTGGAGTATCAGTCCGGATATTGCCGCTTACGCACAGCGGGCAGTGAGACGCAGATGGTGCCCGACGTGCTTATCTTTGCCCATCGCAGCGGGATGGCCGGTCTTTTTCCTGGCTTTGACCGCCGCCTGGTGAACGCACTGCTGATGTGCGATGAGTCTCCCTGCGTTATAGCACCCGCCAGTCCTGTTCCTTCGCCATCAGGCGCATTGTCTTTCTGGCGACTGATTCAGGCCATTACGGGGCGCAGGCGGGTAACGCTGATTGCCGAGGAGCAGCGCTGTGAGCGGCTGGCTCCCTGTCGGTTACTCATCCACCAGCAGGCCTGGTATCTGGTGGCAGAGCACGACGGACATATCGCCGTATTCTCCCTGGATGAAATCCATCTGGTTCAGCCCCTGCAGGAGACTTTCCGGCGTAACGACAGTCTGTGTCGTCTTGTTGAAGACCCGGGCTTTATTCAGTCCTTACCCCATTTTCGCTTTATCCAGCAGTCACTGCTTACGTTTGTTCCGGCCAACAGCTCACCAGAATAGCGCAAGCGTTGTTATCAACCCGGCAACAGGGAGGAGCCCTATGCCCGTTATTGCCATTATCGCCATTGTTGTCATCGTCATCATTCTGAATAAAACCGGGGTGTCCGACAGTCTCGCGGCCCTGACCCTTGCCACTGTTGCCGCACTGCTGACGGGAGGTGGCGCAGCCGGTGCTGCCAGTGTCGCGCTGACACCGTTCGTCGGCGTGCCGGTGGGTATTTTCGTCGGCATTTATGTATTTGCCAAAGTGGTACGTCTGATTTCAGGGAAAAAATAATGAAATGTAAAACACTACCTCTGCTGGCGATGGTTGCCACCACTCTGTTTCTGAGCGCCTGCGATGACAGGAGTGATGACCTGAAGGCCATCAGCAAATTCAAGGACCTCACGCCTCCACGCTTCAGCGATGTGGTGAGCCGTCAGGATGATGTCAGGGAAGAGTGGTCGCAGATTGCTCTTTCTGGCCCCACTCTGCAGGTCTTACGCACCCGCCAGTCGCCCGATGGTTGCGAGGGTGGCAGTTACTACTATCTGGTGGATATAGAGGAGAAAACCGTCCAGCCGCTAATGAATGCGCTGTGTATTGCCGACAACATCAGCCTGGAATACCACGAGAAAACGGACCCGCGCACCCGGGAGCGTTTCCTTGAATATTCCCATGACGGCAAACTGATGGGACGGCTGCTGATACCCTCAAATCCTGATAACCGGGAATAAATACAAAGACAAAGGAGACAGAAATGAAAATAAATTCTTTAAGTCGGCTCATGCTCGCTGGTGTACTGCTCGTGAGCTTTAATGCCTCTGCGGTCCCGGGACTCTGGCAACAGGGGTACGGTCAGGGCAATGCGGAATACAGTGTGACGGATGGCAGCGGAAAGATGTTTACCATCAACTGCACGGGAAATCCGGACCAGAACGGTATTTACCAGCACTCGGTTTTTCTGACCTTGGCAGGGGATAAAACGATCAGCTCGCATGATGACAATACTGACATCACAGTGGTGATGGACCATAAGCAATATGCCATTCCCTCAACCCTTGGCTGGCGTAACGGGGATAATGCCTGGTTTAGTTTCATCATGGATATCCGCAAGGCCAGGCAGTTAGATGTCTACGTCAATGACCGCAAAGCAGGGACCTTCAGCGTTGACCTGACGAACGCTACGAAGGCACTGCCAACATTAGCGGACTGCACTAACGAGTGACTGTTGCGCTTTCCATCCATAACAACATACCTGGCTGCCTCTGGCAGCCAGGGCTTATTTTTTTCTTTTTATTTCCACCGATTAGTCCAGGCATTTCCGAATAATGAGCGCAGTGGCCAGTTTTAGTTGACCATATAGAAATGATAAAATAATCACGTGTTATGTTGAGATTATTTATTTAGCGGTTGAGAGAAACTATGGATAAAATTTGTGATAAGTGTGCACACATGATGAGTGCATGCACCTGTGGAACTTGTGAGAACTGTGCGAGAAAGAATCGGATTGTACCTGCAAAAAATGTAGCCAGTGGAATAATCTCGAGGACTTCTGCTCTTGCAGAGTTTGTGAAGAATGTAGTGAAAAAGAAGCAGAGTGCTGCTGTTAAAATGTTAACAATACTGGCTGCAGGAGCTGACTGCCTGCAGCTTCGATTGCCGACGTGACCCGCTCCCAGCTGATTAGTGTGCTTCGAGTCTTGCAACAATCGCTGGACTCACAGCACAAAACGGACAAGCTTTCTAAACTAAAGGTCCGCTGAGAGCGAGAAGCGGACGCCCGCATAGCGTTAACAGGCGTCCGATATTTTGAAGTGTGCAGATTACTTAACCCGTTTACCCGTT